>Ga0078972_1001834_pt2 | contig 65468 bp, 59 predicted proteins | sample YelNatPaOPGAMG01_FD_67568 | JGI IMG/M metagenome (GOLD analysis project Ga0078972, IMG submission 67568) | Hot spring thermophilic microbial communities from Obsidian Pool, Yellowstone National Park, USA - OP-RAMG-01 (SPADES assembly) (version 2) | ecosystem: Environmental > Aquatic > Thermal...
CCGGTGCGCGTGGCGCATTGGGGGACGTTTGTCACGGCGACACCCGACGCGGTGGAGTGCGCGGTGGCGGTGGACGGCGGCGTGGCGGAGATTGTCGCCAGCATCGTGGAGAAACCGGAACTCGGAACGCGGAATGCGGAAAATGGGCGGGTGCGGTTTGAGCGGCCGGGCTTGAAGCTTTGGTCGCCGGACGAACCGAATTTGTACACGTTGCGGGTGGAACTGCGGCGCGGCGCGGAGGTGCTCGACCGGTATGACACGCGGTTTGGCGTGCGGACGATTCGTTTCGATGCGAACGAAGGATTTTTCCTGAACGGGCGGAGCATGAAATTGCAGGGCGTGAACGAGCATCACGATGCCGGTTGTCTCGGCGCGGCGGTGCCGGACGAGGTGTGGCGGCGGCGGTTGCGGATTCTGAAGGCGATGGGGTGTAATGCGATTCGGACGGCGCACAATCCGGCCGCGCCGGCGTTGCTCGATTTGTGCGACGAGATGGGCTTCATGGTGATTGAGGAGGCGTTCGACGAGTGGCGCGACGGCAAGACGCCGTTCGGGTATCAGCTCGATTGGGATTTGTGGTGGGAACGCGATTTGGTGGACATGATTCACCGTGACCGGAATCACCCGTGCATCGTGTTGTGGTCGGTGGGCAACGAGATCAAGGAGGTCCGGCAAGGTCGGCCGGAAGGACTGCCCATTATGAAGGCGCTGCGCGAGGTGTGTCACCGGGAAGACCCGACGCGGTTGATGACGTGCGGGTGTTGCAACAGCCGGGAGACGTTGAAGGCCGGGTACGGGCCGTTGATGGATGTGTTTGGCTACAACGGCGGCGGCGGCGGTTGTTTCGATTACGAGAAGGATCACGCGAAGTATCCGCAGATGCCGATGCTCGCGACGGAGCATCCGCACACGTTGCAGACGCGCGGGGTGTACCGGACGCGGACGTGGTACCGGGATCTGGCGCGCAATCCGAACGTCGAACGGATGGAAATCCCGCACCTGACGGCGGCGGAAGTGTTTACCGGGTTCGACGAGCATTATCAGTCGTCGTACGGCAACGCGGTGGTGCGGATGTCCATTTTCGATTCATGGCGGCGGACAAAGTCGTTGCCGTATTTCTGCGGCGAGTTCCGCTGGACCGGCTTCGATTATCTCGGCGAATGTTACGGCTGGCCGGCGAAGAGTTGGAACTTCGGGATCATTGACCTGGCCGGTTTTCCGAAGGATGCGTATTACTTTTATCAGAGCCAGTGGACGACCGCCCCGATGGTGCACGTGTTGCCGCATTGGACGTGGCCGGGAATGGAAGGGAAAACCATCCCGGTCATTGCTTACTCGAACTGCGACCGGGTGGAGTTGTTTCTGAATGACCAATCGCTCGGTTGCCGGGCAGGCGATGAACGCCGCTGGGATGTGCCGTACCAGCCGGGGACGCTGCGCGCCGTGGCGTACCGGGGCGAGAAGGTCGTGGCGACTTGCGTTCACGAGACGGCGGGCGCGCCGGCCGCGTTGCGGTTGAGTGGCGAACAAGACGGCGACATCGCGCATGTGACGGTGGATGTGGTGGACGCACAGGGGCGATTCGTGCCGCACGCCAATCCCGACATCACGGTGGAGGTGACCGGCCCGGCGCGCTTGCTCGGCCTGGAAAACGGCGACCCGCTCGACACCACCAACTACAAACTGAACCACCGCCGGGCATTCCACGGCAAGCTGCTCGCCATTGTGCAGGGCCGCGACGCGACGATTACCGCCCGCGCGGCGGGGTTGCCGGCGGTATCAACTCGATTAGGATGACACAACAGCGCAGATCCGGTAAGAAGCTCGCCTCACAATGCGGTGGGGCACGCTTCTGCGTGCCCGCAGCAGGTCGAAATCCAACGACGCGGTCGCGCCGAAGCGCGGCCCTCCGTTTTCTTGCGGCTGCGCCGTGTTAGGAAGGTAACAACTCATGTATCTCTCAATATTCACTGACGAACTTGCCACCGACATCATCAAGGCGCTGCCGGTCATCCAGTCGTGGGGACTGGATGCGGTGGATTTGCGCGGACGGATTTTCGGCAAGAGCATTCACGCGCTCGACGATGCGGAATTGAAACGGCTGCGCGCGCTCCTCGACGATCACGGAATGAGCGTCGGCTGCTTGGAATCGTCGCTGGCCAAGGTGCACTGGCCGGAGACGGCGCGCCGGCAGGAGGAGGCCGCCAAGTTGGAGGGATTGATTCGCGCGGCGGACGCGTTGGATTGCCGGTTGGTGCGAGCGTTTTTCTTCTGGCAGCCGCCCCGGGAAGAGCGGGGACGGTTGGCGGTGCAACCCGATGTGTTGCAGAAGACGGTGGATATGTTTGCGCCGCTGGCCGCGCGCGCCCGGCAGGCCGGTCTGACACTGGCGTTCGAGAATTGCGGCGTCGTACCGGAAGAGGTGTTCGCGCTGCTCGACACGCTCGACATTCCCGGCTGGGGCATGGCGTGGGACGTGGCCAATACTTGGGATTGCGAGGAGCGGCGCAAGGACGAGGACGCTTATATCCGCCGGATGTTGGAACGGACGCGCTTGGTTCACGTCAAGGCCGGTGGGGCGCTCGATGGGCTGGGCCGGGAACTCATTCCGTACGGGAAGGTGCTCAAGGCGTGTCACGATGCCGGGTTGCGCGGGCCGGTTAGCGCGGAGACGCACAATCCGGACAAGAGCGTGACCGACGAGGAGCAGTCGCACCGGCTGGTGGAAGCCATCAAGAGCGCGTGGCCACCGGCAGCGCGGACGATGAAAGGCCGCCCGGTCAGGTCCATCAAACGCGCCTGGCATGACAATCCGGTCGGCTTCGCTGTCGTCGGGTTGGGCATGGGACACGAGAACTGCAAGAAGGTGGTGGCCGCGTCGGGTTGCCGGTTGGTGGGTGTGGCCGATTTGCGCGAGCAACGCGCCGAACGGACCGGCAAGGAGTTCGGTGTGCCGTGGACGACGGATTACCGGACCTTGCTCGATCGCAAAGACGTCGAGGTCGTTTATGTGGTGACGGAGACCGGTAACCACGCGGCGGTCGCGCTCGATGCAATCGCGGCCGGCAAGCATGTGTTGGTGACGAAGCCGATGGAGGCGAATGTTGAAGCGTGTGACCGGATGATTCGTGCGGCGGAGGAGAACAAGGTGCTGTTGGCGGTGGATTTCGATCGCCAGTACCGGTCCGAGATGTTGACGCTGCGCGAAGCGGTCGCGCGGGGCGTGTTTGGCCGGTTGCTCAGCGGCGAGTGTTCGATGAAAATCCTGCGCACGATGAGTTACTTTCAGGAAAACGGCGGCTGGCGCGGCACGTTCAAACTGGACGGCGGGGGAGTGATGTCCAATCAGTTTATTCACCATATCGCCGACTTGATTTTTGCGCTGGGGATGCCGGCGAAAGTGCGCGCGAACGTCTGGACGCAGGCGCACGCCATCGAAGCCGAAGATTTGGGGACGGCCACGTGGTTGTATGAAAACGGTTTGGTGGTGAATCTGTTGGCCACGACCAGCTATCCGCAGCCGACGTGGTATCTGCGGATGGAACTGGCCGGGGCGGATGGCGCATACGCGCATACCAGTGGCGGTCCGTACGAGAAACCGCAGACGCGCTGGTATCTGAACAAGAAGTGGAGCGATCAGGCACCGGTCACGGTTGAGTCGCCGTGGTTGAACGCCCCGGACAACATGGCCGCCGCCATTCGGTCCGGTGCCGCGCTGGTGTGCGACGGCCGGGCGGGTCGCCAGTCGCGCGCGGTTCTGGATGCGATGTACGAGTCAGCCTTGCGGCGGAATGGCGACTGGGTCACCCCCGTGCCGCTCCGCGCGGCCCAACAACATGGAACTGGAATTCAAACCTGAATTTCCTGTTCTTCGGGAAGATTGGGCGGCATTCTGGCGCGGCGAGAGTCGCCGGCCTTTGCTGCATGCGATTGCGCCGAAGCCGGGTGTCACGCCAGTCAAGCGGCCGCGGCCTTATGACTGCGCGTTTGGCGATCTCGATCCGATCATCGAGCAAACGTTGGGCTGGGCGGCGACCCACGATTTTCTTGGCGATGCGATTCCGTATTTTCAGGTTACGTTGGCGCCGGATCATTTTGCGGCATTGCTCGGCGCGGAGATCAAGGCCGGCAGTCATGGTGGGACGAATTGGGTCGAGCCATGCCTGACGACATTGGATGGCGTCGAAATCCGGTTTCACCGCGACGGCCGGTGGTGGCGGCGGACGGTGGAGTGTGTGGAAAAGTTCCGGGCGCGGTGCGATGGCAAGTTGATCATTACCGGCACGCATTTGCAGGGCGGACTGGATTGTTTGTGCGCGATGTATGGCACGCAGAACCTGTTGCTCGACATGGCCGTGGCGCCGGAGAAAGTGCATCGGGCCTTGGATCAAGTGGACCGGGCGGTGACGGAAGTCCGGCAGGCGTTGGCGGAGATTTTGGATGTGAAAACGTGGGGGAGTCTGAACCGGTTTGGGATGTATTCGCCCGGGATCATTGACGTGCCGCAGTGTGATGTGTCGTGCATGATCAGTCGGGAGATGTTCGATGAATTTGAGTTGCCGCATCTCACGCGGGAAATCGCGAGCACGGATGCCAGCATCTATCACCTCGACGGGGCCGGTGCGCTGCAACATCTCGAATCGCTGTGCCGCATCGAGCGGCTCGACATGATTCAGTGGATGCCGGGCGAGGGACATTACGATGAGGATTGGAGCGAGTTGAACGCGAGGATTGATGCGCTCGGCAAGGGGCAGATTTTTCAGCCGTACTACAAGCTGGCGGATGCCGACATCGTGCGGATTTGGGAGACGTACCGGTCGCGGAAACTGTTCTTTCACGTGGACGCGGAGCAATGCCGGCGACTGCTGCGCCGTTTCGAAGGAGAAGGACATGGTTACTGATTCCGATATCTACAACTTTGATTTGAACGGTTTCGTCGTGCTCAAGGGCGTCTTGAGTCTCGATGAGGTCACCGATTTGGAGAGGCAACTGGACGCGATTCCGCCTCTGAAGCCGGGGGAATGGTTTGGGCACGTCCACCGGCAAGACATGCCCGAGGAGCGGGGCGTGGCGTTGCAACAAATCTACGAAGGCGGCCCGGCGTTCGAGAGGCTGATTGACCACCCGGCTTATATCGAACACGTGAAGCGGTTTGTGGGCAACCAAGACGATTTCGATGCACTCCACGGTCCGCTCTACATTGACGAATGTTTTTCGCTGACGCGCGGGCCGGGCGGGTTTATCGGGATGCATTCCGGCGGGCATCAACGGACGAAACGGACGCAGTTCCGCTATCACAATGGGCAGTTCAGTTGCGGGCAGATCAACGTGTTCATTCCGTTGACCGACATCGGCCCCGGTGACGGCGGGACATTGGTCGTGCCGGGTTCGCACAAGTCGAACTTCCCGGTTCCCAAGAACATAACCGAAACAACCGTCGAAGTTCATCTCAATCGTGGCGATGTGTTGTTGTTTGTGGACGCCCTCCGGCATGGCTCGGCGACCCGCACCAATCCCGGTTTGCGGAAAGTGGTGATTTACCGGTTTGGGCCGTCGTGGGGGAATTCCCGGTTCGGCTATTTGCCGTCGAAGGCGTTGCTTCAGCGGCTCACGCCTGCACAGCGTCAGATTGTCCAGCCGCAGACGTACCGGCTGCCGCCGCACTTGAAGGCGGAAGACTTGATGGAGGCACTCCAACTTACTTCTCCCGCTCAGCCCTGGCTTGTTGTAAAAGTGCGGGCATGAGTTTCCAGCCAGATTACACACACCTAGTTGATGCGGCCTTCAATCGGGAGGCGAAGCGATTGCCGTTGTATGAGCACGGGTTTGATACCGGCGTGGTCGAGGTGGTGCTTGGCGAGCCGGTTGCGCCGTTGATGCGCGGAACGTTTGCCGACAAGGTGGAGGCCCAGCGGCGGATTGCGCGGTGCGGGATTCAGCTCGGCTACGATTGTATTCCGTTTGAGCGCGGGATGGTGGATGTGGTGCAACGGGGCGAGGGGTTGATGGGGCGGGCCCCGTCCCTCATTCGGTCGCGGGCGGACCTGGAGCGGTATCCGTGGGACATCAAGCCGGCCGAGTATATCGCCCGGTATGAAGCTGATTTTGCGGCTCTGCGCGAAGCCTTGCCGGAGGGCATGAAAGCGGTCGGCGGGATCGGCTACGGATTGTTTGAGACGGTGCAGGATTTTGTGCCGTTGCAGGAACTGGGGTTTTTGGAGATGGATGAGCCGGAGGTGTACGCGGCGTTGTGGTGCCGGGTGGGCGATCTGATGGTGGCGTTGTGGAAGTGGCTGTTGGCGAATTATGCCGATTGTTTTGCGGTTTGCCGGTTCGGCGACGATCTGGGGTTCCGGTCGGCAACGTTGATTTCGCCGGAGCAAATTCGCCGGCATATTCTGCCGCAGTACAAACGGGTGGTGGACTTGGTGCATGCCCACGGCAAACCGTTTTTGCTCCACTCGTGCGGGAAGATTTACGCGGTGATGGATGACTTGATTGATGTGGTGGGGATCAACGCCAAACACTCCAACGAGGACGCCATTGATCCGTTTGAGGTCTGGGTGGAGCGTTACGGGGACCGGATCGGGAATTTCGGCGGGGTGGAGATGAATGTGTTGACGGTGAACACCCCCGACGAGGTGAAAGCCTATGTCCGCGCGCTTTTGCCGAAGATCGAAGGCCACGGCGGGATTGCCATCGGGTCCGGCAACCAGATTTCGCCGTACACGAAACCGGCAAACTGGATTGCCATGACGCAGGCGGTGCGGGAATGGCGCGGCGGGGTTTGATCACCAGGAAAAGATGACAACAATGACCAATCGAGAACGAGCGTTGGCGGTGTTGCGGTATCAACCGTATGACCGGATGCCGTTGGTGCATTTCGGTTACTGGCGGGAGACACTGCAGAAATGGGCGGCGGAAGGACATATCAAGGAATCGCTGGTCAAGGCGCATGGCGATGGGAATCCGGCGGATTACGAACTGAATGCCATTTTCGGCTGGGATTTCAACTGGCAATGCATGTTTAGCCCGAACGCCGGACTGATGCCGCCGTTTGAAAGCAAGGTGATTCAGAAGTTTCCTGATGGGTCCGAGCATGTGATGAATCATGAGGGCGTGGTGATTCTGCGTGAACCCGGTGCCGGCAGCATCCCGGCGGAAATCAGTCATACGCTGACCGACCGGAAAAGTTGGGAGGAACAGTACAAATTTCGCTATCAATGGAGCGAAACGCGTGTGACCCGAAGCCGGGTCCTGGTGAAGGATAAAATGGTGCCGTTCGCGGCGGGCGGGTTGGAGTTCCTGCGGAAAAATGAGCGCGATTACCCGTACGGGCTGCATTGTGGCAGCTTGTTTGGGAGCATCCGCAACATCATTGGCGTTGAGGGCAGCAGCTACATTTATTGCGATGACGAGGCGCTCTTTACCGAGTTGATCGATACCAATGCCGATGTCTGTTACCGGAATACAAAGTTCGCCTTGGAGAGCGGCGCCAAATTCGATTTCGCCCATTTCTGGGAGGATATTTGTTTCAAGAACGGGCCGTTGGTGGTCCCGGCCATTTTCGACGAGAAGGTCGGTCCTCATTACAAGCGCATCACGGACCTGCTCAAGACATACGGCATTGACATCGTCTCGCTGGATTGCGACGGCAAGATTGATGCGTTGATTCCGACGTGGCTGCAGAATGGGGTGAACACGATGTTCCCCATCGAAGTGGGAACGTGGAATGCCAGCATTGCCCCGTGGCGCGAGCAGTACGGTAAGGAATTGCGCGGGGTGGGCGGCATGAACAAAACAGTGTTCGCCCGCGACCGGGCGGCTGTGGCTGCTGAAGTGGAACGCCTGGGCGAGTTGGTCAAGCTCGGCGGCTACATTCCCTGCCCCGATCACCGCATCCCGCCCGACGCAAAATGGGAATTGGTCAAATACTACTGCGACCGCATGCGGGAAAAGCTTTCGTAAGAAGCCGCGATGAGCAAGGCCGACGGAATTCACGCGATGGTGCCGGAAGAGGCGATGATTCCGGCGGCGCGCAAATTGCGCGCGACGTATGCCCTCACGCCGGGCGCGCCGTTCGTGCAGCGCGAGTTTGGTTTTTATTGCCTCGACGAATGGGCAAAACAGGGAATGCCGCCGGACGTGCCCCGGGCGGAGTTGTTCGGGTACGACCCGCCTGCGGTCTGCGGCCTCGGCCGGCTGGGATGGTGCGAGGCACCGTTCGTGCCGCGGTTCGAGGAGAAGATCATCGAAGACCGCGGGGACACCGAAGTCGTGCAGGATGCCTATGGCCGGCACGTGCTCTGTTTCAAGGGACGCCGCAGCGGGTTCATGCCGGAGTATCTCGATCATCCGGTCAAGGACAGGAAAACCTGGGAGGAGAACTGCCAGTGGCGGCTGGACCCGACCACGCCGGCCCGGTACGCCGACTACGACAAGTGGGAGGCTCGAGTGCGCGAGGCGGCCGGACAGGGGAAACTCATCTCCCAAGGATTGGTCGGCGGTTACATGTATCTGCGCAGCCTGATTGGCCCGGCCGACTTGCTCTACAAGTTCTACGACGAGCCGGAGTTGATTCACGATTGCATGGAAACCTGGCTGAAACTGGCCCAGGCCGTGACCGCCCGGCATCAGGAGGTGGTGACGTTCGACGAAGTTTTCATCGCCGAGGACATCTGCTTCAACAACGGCCCGCTGATCTCCCCGGACATGATGCGCGAGTTCCTCTTCCCCTACTACCAGGAACTCCTCCGGGGCATCAAAGCCCGTCAACTCGACAAAGCCCGTCATCTCTATTTCCAAGTGGACACGGACGGTTTCGCCACGCCGGTGATTCCTCTCTACCAAGAACTCGGCATGGACGTGATGAGTCCGTTCGAAGTGGCGGCGGGCTGCGACGTGGTGGAGATCGGCAGGCAATTCCCGAACTTGGTCATGAGTGGCGGCGTGGACAAACGCATCCTTGCGGAAAGCAAATCCGCCATTGACCGGATGGTGGACCGCATCTTCCCGGTCATGCGGGCGCGCGGCGGCTATATTCCCACCTGCGACCACGGCGTGCCGGCCGAAGTGCCGTACGAAAACTACCTGCACTACCGGAAACGCGCGCGGGAATTCGCTTCTTAGCCAGACCGATTCAGCCAGCCGGTCGCTTCGGCGAGCAGCCGGCAATACTCCAAGAAGTTCGGCCACGAGACGTCGGGCGGGATGCCGTGGTCGCAGCTCGGAATGTAACCACCGGCGTGGATGACCGGCGTGAGCCGGTCGATCTCGGCGCGCAACGCGGCGCCGCCTTTGGCCATCGCCCGTTTGTCCACGCCGCCCCGGTAGGCCATCCGCGTGCCGTGCTGCCGCCGGTAGGCGGGCAGATCGTTGCCGGCGGCGACTTCCTGCGGCGAATTGCAGTTGAACCCGGCTTCCATCCAGAGGGGAATCAGGTCGCCAACGTACCCATCCGAATCCACCTCGTAAATCGGCACGCCGGCATCACGGATCAACCGGCCCCACCGGTGCCACGTCGGCTGCAGAAACTCCCGGCACATCGCCGGGCCGATCATCGGTTTCTCTTTGCACGCTATGTCCTCCTGCACCATCACGAAATCCGGTACGAATTGGTCGAGTGTCCGCATCAGCACTTGGGCGACGAACTCCTCCCCAAACGCAATCATCTCCTTTGCGAAACCGGGGTCGTCCACCAACAACACACAGAGATTCTCGAATCCCAGCCACTCCCGGAGTTGCCAGAACGGTCCCGGAAACACGAGGCCGGCCGGGTACGTTCGGTCGCGCAACTGGCGGGCCCGGTCGGCAAAGTCGGCGGGAAACCGCCGGGGATCATCCACGACGTACCGGCGTTTCATCTGTTCCCAATCGGCGCGCGACTCGACCGGGCACTTGATCCATTTGCGGGTGACGAAATCCACCGCGGCGCGCAGGTAGGTCACATCAAACTGGTCGGAGATCTCGCAGATGTTGCCTTTCCAATCCTGCACGACCAACGTGCCGGGCCGGCGTCCGAGCACTTTTTCCTCGAACTGCGGGATCATCCGGAAATTCACGCCGGGACCAACTTGTCTCGCCGGTGGCGCGGGCGCGATGCCGAGTTGTTGCCGGGCGTAGGCGACGAAGTCGGTCACGTGCGCCGGCACGCCGTCGCGGTGCCAGCGTGCGCGGGTGGATTGGCGGCCGTGGCCGGGATCAAACGGCACCCGGTCCGGTTTCTCGAATCGCAAGGTGGCCAGATACCGTTCGCGCGGGGTCATGCGTACCGGCCGTACCGTTGGATGGCGGCCATGATCAGGCGCAGGCCGGTCAGCCGGGAACCGTTGTTCACCGAGCCGGCCGTGGTGAACACGAGACCGCGTTGTTCGCGCGCCTGCTCAAAGTCGCGGAGGAATTCGGCCACGATCTTTTCCTCTTCGTTCCGGCTGAAGGTGAACGGCGCGAGTTGGCCATCAATCACCGTCCGCGGCATGTGGCGGCGGATTTCGGCGACGGTGAGAGTGGGGCCGAAGTTCACCCCGGTAAAGTTCAGGCGCGCGAGAATCGGCAACAGGTGGCCCATCGCCGAATCGGAGTGTTGGTACCGGCGGTGGCGGGGGTCGGGGGCGTATTTGTCGAAAATCGTTTTGAGAATCGGGAAGGCAAAGAACTCGTACATCTCGGGCGTGAGCAGGTAGCAGTTGTCGTCGTTGAACTGGAAGCCGCGCGGTTCGGTGTGGGTGACGCGCGCCATTTCCAGCATGGCGCGAAGGATGGTGTCGCGGAACCGACCGGCAAGGTCGGGGTTGTCGAGGATGAGGTAGAGCAGGTTTTCGGCACCATAGATGGACGTGGCAAACGTGACCGGGCCGCGCTGGAACCGGTAGGCTTTGGGCGCCGGCACGAGAAAGTCGGCAAGATTGTCGAGGCGTTTGTCCACCCGGTCGAGCAGCCGCTGGAGTTCGTCTTCGTTGTGGGCGGACTGCTGGAGCCAGTAGGACTCGTTTTGCCAGACGTTTTTGGCTTCGAAAATGTCGTGGAGTTGTTTCGGCGGCGGGTCGGGCGGCGGCGGCGGCACCGTCTCGTCGAGTAACCGGCGGCCGACGATTTTCTCGGCTTTGTCGTTGTAGGCCCGGCACAATTCCGCCCGCCACGCCCCGTCGTGCACCAGCCGGTACCAATGGGCGGGTGTTTCCGGTATCCCGAGTTCGGCGAAGACGCATTCGTGGCTCATCCGGATGCCGAGCGGGACCTGGGGGATGTGCGGGCCAAACGGGTCGGCGATGGCCACCGCCTGATCGGCCCAGAAGCGTTCGAGATCCACGGGGGCGAGACCGTTGTTGGCGCGGGTTTGGGCAACGAGTTCTTGGGCGATCGTTTTCATGAGCGGAGGTCCTCCACGCGCAATGCGCCGTTGCCGAAGATGACGGAGTATTTTTCGCGGTTGGTCGTCACGGTCCGGGCGTCCATGTAACAGACGCTGAAGGCGCGGCGGGGAATGTCGGTGCGGTTCACATCCGAAGCGTGCAACAGGTAATTGTGCAGGAGCACGGCTTCCCCGGCGTCCAGTTCCAGGTATTGAATCTTGTCCGCCGTGGCGTGCTGCGCGGCTTGTTCTTTGGTCAGGAATCCCGACGGATGCGCCGGATTGACCAAACCGAGCTTGTGGCTGCCGGGCACGACTTGGACGCAACCGTTGTCCACGGTAGCCGGGTCGAGCGCCGTCCAGACGGTGATTTGCGGGTCGCGGTCGAGCCAGGTCCACCGGTCCTGGTGCCAGGGCAGGAACGTGCCTTTGCGGGCCGGTTTGTTCATGAACATCGCCCGAAACGCCGCGACCGGCGTGGCGGGACCGTACACCCGCGCGCAGATTTCGCGGAAGAGGGGACGCTGCATGTACGCGAGAAAGAGCGGATCGAATTCGAGATCTTGAATCTTCCGGTAATTCAACGTCGCGCCCTTGTGCCCGCGCGATTGGACGCCGGCATCCTCGTACTTGCCGGAGTCGCTGTCCAACTGCATCAACATCCGGTCGTACTGGACCGCCGCTTTGCCGAGCATGATGTCGTTGATGCGCTGTTGCAGTGCGGCGAGATCGGCGCCGGTCAGCAAGCGGCCGAGCCGCAGATAACCATCCCGGTCGTACTGCGCCCATTGGGCGTCAGAAATGATTCGGTTCATGCCGTCCACCGTACTCCGGCCCGGCCCGTTGCGCCATACTGGAAAACCTCATTTTGCTGTCTTTTTCTGTCATGCCGGGTATTCTCCGCTTTGCCATGACCAAGACCTTGACTGCCTGGCGCGAGCGCCGGCGAACCGATTACCCGGCCTTCCCGGCGTGTGCCAAGCAAGATTGGCTGGCGCGATTGCTCGACCAAGTCGAGATCACCGGGGTGACCGCGGTGGCGCTGGACTGCGCGCGGAACTGGACGTTGCCCCACCGGCGCATTGAAGACGACATGTTTTTATTCGTCACGACCGGCCATCTGTTTGTGGAAACGGACGGCCGCCGGTCGGAACTGCGCCGCGGCGACGCCGTGCATTACCGGCGGGGCGACTGGCACAGTGCCGCCGCCGATCCGCGCGAGCCGCTGACGCTCATTTCGTTTCACTACACCGCGCGAGTGTTTCAATCGCTCACGGTACCGCAGCTCCTGAATTTTCCCGACGTGTTTCGGCTGGGGAACGACGAGCGGATCTGGCCACTGCTGGCGGATGCCTGCCGGTGGTATGCCCTGCAGCCGGCGGGTTACCGGCGCGCTTTGGAAGCGGTGGCCGGGGTGTTGCTGTTTCGGCTGCTTCATCAGCACGGCGGCTGGCTGGAGTCAGTCCCGCCGGAATCGAAGCTGGCCGATCTGCGGCGGCTGTTGCCGGCGTTGGAATCGTTGCGGACCGAGCTTGCGGAGCCGCCGACCATCGCGCAGTTGGCGAAGCAGTGCGGCTTGTCCGAGTCCCAATTCCGCCGCGTCTTCCGCCGCGCCGTCGGGACGCATCCGGTTCAGTATCAACGCCGGTTGCGGATGGAGGCCGCCTGCCGGTTGTTGCGGCAGACTGATCACACCGTGGCCGCCATTGCGGCCGAAGTGGGCTATGCGGAGCCGGCGTTTTTTGCCCACACGTTCAAGCGGTTGCTGGGCGTCTCGCCCGGCCAATACCGGCGGACGGTGGGCCTGTAACGGTCAGTTGGCGGCCGTGACAAAATGGACGGGGATACCGGCGCGGGCGAGCGTGGCGCGCAACTGTTCGATGTGGGCGCGGTCGTTGGTTTCGACGGTGCAAATGACCTGCACGGCTGTCACGTCCAAGCCGCTGAACATCCGGTCGTGTTCGATGTCGCGCACGCTCACGCCGGTTTCGGCGAGCAATTTCGTCAGCCGCGCCAGACTACCGGGCCGGTCGCTGATCCGAGCAGTGAACCGGCACAACCGGCCATCCGCGACCAACCCGTTCTCGATGATGCGCGGCAAGACTGTCGGGTCAATGTTCCCGCCCGTCAGGAGCAACACGACCTTCTTGCCGGCCAGTTCCGGCAACTTGCCGTCGAGAAACGCCGCCAACCCGGCCGCGCCCGCGCCTTCGAGCACGCTCTTTTCCAGCTCCAACAATCGCAGCACGGCCAGCGCGAGACTCTGTTCGCTGACCGTGACCACGCGCGTGACGCGATTGCGCAATGTCTCAAACGAGCGCGCGCCGACCTGGCTGACGGCCAGACCATCGGCCAACGTGCTTGCCGCCGGCACCGGCACGGGCTGGCCGGCCGCCAGCGCCGCCGTCAACGACGGCATCGCGGCCGGCTCGACGCCGATGACCTGGATCGGCCGTCGCGCGGCTTCCACGGCGAGCGTCACGCCGGCCAGCAAACCGCCGCCGCCGGCGGGCACGACGATGGCCTCGACATCCGGCACCTGTTCGAGCACTTCCAGCGCAATCGTTCCCTGGCCGGCAATGATCGCGGCGTCGTCGTACCCGTGGATGTAGGTCAACCCGCGCGCCGCGGTGAGTTGGTCCGCGTGCGCTTTGGCCTGCGCCAACGTTTCGCCGTGCAAGACCACCGTCGCGTGCAGTCGCCGGCAGGTGGCCACTTTGATCAACGGCGCAAACTTCGGCATGACCACCGTCACCGGCACGCCGAGCAACTGTCCGTGGTAGGCGAGGCCGAGCGCATGGTTGCCGGCGGAGGCGGCAATCACGCCGCGCTGGCGTTGTTCGGGCGACAACAGGAGCAGGGCGTTGCGCGCGCCGCGTTCCTTGAAACTGCCGGTGCGCTGGAGGTAATCGAGTTTGCAGTAAATCCGGCAGCCGCAGAGTTCGGAGATGGGGATCGAATCCGGGCACGGGGTCTCGACCAGCCCGCCCTGGCGCAATCGTTCCCGCGCGGCCAACACATCTTGCAGAGTAACTTGGGTCATGGGGGCAAGAGTCTCCTAGGCGGCCGGAAACCAACGCAAGAGTTCCCGGGTGACGAGATCGTGGCCGGTGCGGTTCGGATGGTTGCTCCACGAAAGGATGTCGGTGATGTCACCGGTGGCGCAATGTTCCAAACAAGCCCGGTAACTGTCCGCCAGCCCGATTTCATGCTCCGCCGCCAGTTGCCGGATCTGCTCGGCGTGGGCCGGCAAGTCGGCCGGCACGGTATCGAGCGTCGGCGTGAGCAGCAACATCTTCGCGCCCGCGGCCTTGCCGGCTTGGATCATCGCGGTCCATGCGGTTTTGGCGCGCGCGAGGCCGATGCCCCGGTCGTTCAAGCCGTAATCAATCGTGATGACATCGGGGCGGATGTTGAGGACATCGCGCTCGAAACGCTTCGCGCCGGACTCGGAGTTCTCGCCGCCGATGGCGGTGACGATGACGTTGATGACGGCGAACGGGAACCGGTGTTTCAGGGCGACGTGGAGAAGGTGGGGATAGGCGTTGAAGGTGTCCACCAGCGGTGTGGCGAAATAGCCCGCCGGTACGCTGTGGCCGTGGCAGACGATGTTGACGGTCCGGTTTTGCGGCCAGTGGGCGCGCAGGAGGGCGGTGATGTCCGCCAGATACGATTGAGGGTCGGCCATTCTCATGCAATCACTCCTGTGCCGGCGGGAGGGACCGGAAGCGCGTGCAGGCCGGCACCGAGGTTGCGGGTTTGGTCCGCGATCAACTCCCCGGTGCAAGACCAGAGTTGCACGCGGCGTTTGCCCAACGCGGCCGGCAACTCGATGACGACGCGGTTTTCCAACGTGCCGTTGGCGAGCAACAAGACGCGGTCGCCAATTGCCGGCAGGGGAACGAAGCCGGTGGCGTAGGCGGCGGCGGCGACTTTCCGGTCGGATTCACTGACGACGGCCGGGTAGGCGTGATGCGGTTGCAGCGGTTGAATTTTGCCATCGAGCAACACGTCCCGGTGTTCGCGCCAGAAGGCGAGATACCGGCGGATCATCGCGACGTGGCTGGCCGGGATCTCGTCGAGCCGGACGGAAATTTGCGGGACGGTGAACAGCGCATGGATCAACTGCATCGCGGCGCTTTCGACGGTGTCCTCGTAATGCCACATGACCATGTCCGAATGGACGGCGGTGTTGCCGGATAACGCCCGGAGCAGCATCGAGCCGACCCGGTTGCCGGCGGCGTTGTTGGGTTCGTCGCCGACGCGGAAGATGTTGCCGTATTTGCGCATGACCGGGCCGATGTAGCTTTGCCGGAACTCGATCATCACGTCCGGTTTGATGGCGCGCAGCCGGGCCATGACGTCGGTGAGCAACCGGTCGGCGGCTTCGGGGACGGATTGGTAGTCGCGGCCGTTGCCGAAGGCGTCTTTGGTGTCTTCGTGGGTGTTGAAGCAATCCACGAAATCGAGTTTGAAGCCGTCGAGATCAAACTCGCGCAGGCGGCGCTCATAGATGCCGATGAGATATTCGCGCACCTCCGGGAATCGCGGGTCGAGCACGTACCACGGGTTTTTGTTGTTCGGATTGAGGAATTTGTCTTTGAACCGCGCGAATGCTTTCGTGTGAACGCCGACGAACGGGACGCTGAACCAGAGCAGATATTTCATGCCGAGCGCGTGGACGCGGTCCACGTGGGCGCGGAAATCGGGGAACTTGCCGGGCGCGGCTTCCCAGTCGCCGCAATAAGCGTAGCCACGGTTCTTGTCCTCGGTCTGCCAACCGTCGTCCACGATGACGGAATCCATGCCGAGCGGTTTTGCCAGCCGGCATTGGTTCTCGATGAGTTCGGGCGTGATGCCGAGATGAAAGCTGTACCACGTCGAATACATCGGCAGCCGGGCGTGTTCCGGTACGGGTGCTGGTTTGTAGGCCGGCATGGCCGCCCACCAATCGGAGACGTCGCGGAGGATGTCCCAGTATTTCAGCGGCCGGCTGTCGAAGCGGATGGTGGTCCGGTAGTCTGTGAGCGGCGGGACTGGGTCCACGAACAACTCAATCCGGCAGGTGAGGCAGCCGGTTTCCTCGGCGTGTTGGGCGCTGAGTTCGCAGGTGTTGATGGCGTCGGCGAGGGCGAACGTGAGCCGGTTGGTGTCGGCGTAATTGAACATCGCCCAGACCGGCGCGTTGTTGGCGGCGCTGCACCGCGTTTTCGGGCGGCCCATGCCGCAGAGTTTGGTTTGGGGGAGGGCGCAGGTGCGGTGGTGGACATCAATGACTTTGTGTTCCCAGTGCAACGTGATCGGCTTCGGGCGCGTCGGTGTCGCGGCGGTGACGTGGACGTCGAGGTATTCGATGCCGGGTTTTTCACCGGCGCGTGGGGTGAGGGTGACTTGGAGTCCGGGGTTGTCGTGCTGGATTTGAATGTTCATTTAGAGTGCAATCTTCCGGACTTGTTCATCGTCGAGTTCGACGCCGAGGCCGATCCCTTCCGGGACCGGCAGGCAACCGTCGGGGTCGAGTGGCAACGCGAGCCGCCGGTTGTTTTCGCCTTTGAGGAGGGGGCCGTGCAGGCCGAGTTCGGTGAATTCGACCGCGCCGGTAAAGTTGCGGATGGCGGCGGCGAGATGCAGCTTGCCGGCAATGGCGACGCCGGTGCCGAAGGCCGTGCCGAGGACGCATTCGAGGCCGGCTTCTTCGGCGAGCTTGGCGATTTTCATCGCGTTGACCAGGCCACCGGCTTTGGCGATTTTGATGTTGAGCACATCGGCGGCACCGGCGCGAATCACCGCCTCGGCGTCGTGCGGGCCGAAACAGCTTTCGTCGGCTTCGATGAGAACGTTGACGGCTTGGCGGACCTTGGCCATGCCGGGCAAGTCCCACGCTTCGCAGGGTTGTTCGAGCAGTTCGAGGCCGACTTCGTATTTCTCGGCGAGCCGGCACAGTTCGATCGCTTCGTCGGGCGTGTAACCCCGGTTGGCATCGGCGCGGAGGGAAACGTCTTTCCCCACGGCTTGTCGGATGGCGCGGAGCCGTTCGGCGTCCTTGGCCGGGATGCTGCCGATCTTGGGTTTGAAGGCGCGGACGTTCATTTTCATGTACTTCAGACATTCGTTGGCCATGTCTTCGGGCGAGCCGCCGGCGATTTCGATGGCGACCGGGATGCGGTCGCGTTTTTTGCCGCCGAGCAGTTCGGCAAGGGAAATGCCCTTGGCTTTGGCGACGAGGTCGTGCAGGGCGAGATCAATGCCGGATTTCGCCGAGGAGTTTTCGCGGAAATCAATGTGATCCATCAACGCCGGGATGTCCCATGGTTCCCGGCCGATGAGGAGCGGGCCGAGGTAGTCGTCAATGGCGACTTGGATGCCTTCGAGGAATTGGCCGAAGAACCCGATGTCGGCCGGGGCTTCGCCGAGGCCGGTCAATCCTTCGTCGGTTTCGATGTGGACGAGGACGTATTCGAGGATGGGGGAGGGGCGTTTGGGGGTGACGCGGCTGAGGCGGCCGCCCCACTCGCGTTTCGTGCCGGCATTTTGGGAGTTGTAGAAGAAGCACCGGAGCGGAATGCGGATTGGCGTGGAGTAAATCCGGGTGATTTTCATTTCAGGCTGGCCATGAACTTGTGGGCGTTTTCCATGAACGCAACGAGCAGAGCGACCGTCGCATCCACGTCGTCGGCATGGCAGAGTTGGACGGTGGAGTGCATGTAACGGACCGGCGCGCCGATGGTGGTGGCGATGACGCCGGCGCGGGATTGTTGGATGGCGGAGGCGTCCGTGCCGCCGCCGATGTTGCGTTGGTAGGGGATTTTTTTCGTTTCGCACAGGTTGCAGAGGTACCGCACCAGCCGCGGGTGGCCGATGGTGAGATTGTCGGCGACGTAGATGCCGGTGCCTTTGCCGAGTTCGCAGAGGTTGACGTAGTCGGCCACGTGCGCCATGCGGGTCATGCTGCCGTCAATCGCGATGCCGATGTCGGGCGCGATGCCGAACGCCGCGGGACGCGCGCCGCGGAGGCCGACTTCTTCTTGAACGTTGCTGACCGCGTACACATCCACCGCGGTGGGGCCGACTTCGCGCATGGCCTGGAGCAGGCAGTAGGCGCCCACGCGATTGTCGAAGTTGCGGCCGACCCAGACTTTCCCGTTGAGCACGGCGGTGTCGGAGTCAAACGTGACCGGGTCGCCGGGGGAAACGAGTTTTTCGAGTTCTTTTTTGGGGAGGCCGGTATCAATGAGCAAATCCTCGATGGCGGCGGGGGTTTTGGGTTCTTCGCCGCACTGGCCGCGGACAGGGATGACGCCGCGGATCGGTTTTTTGCCGTGGATGATGACCCGTTGGGACTGGATCGCGGTGGGCACGATGCCGCCGACCTTGATGAAATGGATGTAGCCCTTGTCGTTGATGTGTTTGACCATCATCCCGATTTCGTCCATGTGCGCCGCGAACATCAGCCGGTACGGGCGTTCCTGGCCGGGCGTCGGGCGGGTGGCTTTCTTCAGGCCGATCACATTGCCGAGGGGATCGCGTTTGACTTCGTTGCAACAACCCGCCAGCACCTCCATGGCAATCTCCTGGGCTGTCTCCTCGAAGCCGGGCACGCCGGGCGCGTTTCCGATGCGTTGGAACAGTTCTGTATTCATAATGGTTTCCTGGTTGCCGGTAACAATAGCCGGCGGGCCTGCGGTTGAACATCCAAAAGTTGCGGCGGCAAATTACCGGTTGCAATTGCCGAGGGCTATCGTACTCTTCCGCCCCATGAATGACAAACTTTCTTGGGGCATTCTTGGGACGGGCGCGATTGCGCGGACCCTGGCCAGGGCGTTGTCGGCGTCGAACACCGGGCGGCTCGTGGCCGTGGGCAGCCGGTCGGCGGAATCGGCGGCGAAGTTTGCCGGTGAGTTTGGGCAGATCCGTGCCCATGGGAGTTACGAGGCGTTGCTGGCGGATCCGGAGGTGCGGATCGTGTACGTGTCCACCCCGCATCCATTCCATGCCGAATGGGCCATCAAAGCCGCTGCGGCCGGCAAGCATGTCCTTTGCGAGAAACCGTTCACGTTGAACCACGCCGAGGCGATGGCGGTGTTCGAGGCGGCCCTCGCGCACCGGGTGTTCGTGATGGAAGCGTTCATGTACCGCTGCCACCCGCAGACCGCCAAGCTGGTGGAACTCATCCGCTCCGGCGCGATCGGCGAGGTGCGGGTGATTCAGGCGACGTTCAGTTTTCACGGTGGGTTCAATCCGCAGGGCCGGCTGTATAACAACGCGCTGGGTGGCGGCGGGATTTTGGATGTCGGCTGCTACCCGGTTTCGATGGCGCGGCTGCTGGCCGGCGCGGCGACCGGGCAGCCGTTCGCCGATCCGGTCGCGGTGTCCGGCGCGGCGCATCTGGGGCAAACCGGCGTGGACGAATGGGCCGTCGGCACGCTCAAATTCCCCGGCGATATCCTCGCGCAACTCGCCACCGGCATTGCGGTGAACCAGGAGAACGTCGTCCGCATCTTCGGCTCGACCGGGCGGATTGTGGTGCCGCATCCGTGGACGGCCAACCGGCAACAGGGCGAACCGGGCCGCATGCTGCTCCACCGGCAGGGACAGACCGCGCCGGAGGAGATTGTCGTCGCGGCCGACCGGACCGCGTTTGCCTACGAGGTGGACGTCGTCGGCGCCGCCATCGCGGCCGGCCAGCAACAAGCGGCGGCACCGGCCATGTCGTGGGATGACACGCTTGGCAACATCAAGACGCTCGACCGGTGGCGCGAGGCGGTCGGGTTGGTGTACGAGCGCGAGAAGCCGGAGAGTTACCCGCGGCGGACGTTGACGGTGCAGCAGCCGACCGCGATGAAGTACGGGCCGGTGGCCGGGGTGGCGATACCGGTCTCGCGGCTGGTGATGGGATGCGACAATCAGACGACGATGCCGCACGCGGCGGTGATGTTCGACGCGTTTTTCGAGCGGGGCGGCAACGCGTTTGACACGGCGTGGATTTACGGCGGCGGCCGGCAGGAACGGTTGCTGGGCCACTGGATCAAGAACCGCGGCGTGCGGAAGGAAGTGGTCATCATCGCCAAGGGCGCGCACACGCCGTTCTGCGATCCGGTCAGCCTCAGCCGGCAGTTGGTGGAGAGTCTCGACCGGTTGCAGACGGATTACGCCGACCTGTATTTCATGCACCGGGACAACCCGGACATCCCGGTCGGCGAGTTTGTGGATGTGTTGAACGAGCATCTCCGGGCGGGGCGGATCCGGGCGTTTGGCGGATCGAACTGGAGCATCGCCCGCGTGCAGGCCGCCAACCGGTATGCGAAACGGAAAGGACTGACCGGCTTTGCCGCGGTCAGCAACAACTTCAGTCTGGCGCGGATGATCAAGCCGGTCTGGGGCGGCTGCATCGCGGCGTCGGACGCGGAATCGCGGCGGTGGTTCAAGCGGACGCAGATGCCGCTGTTCGCCTGGAGCAGTCAGGCGCGCGGGTTCTTCACCGTCGGCGACCCGAGCTACCGGGCCGACGAGAGTCTCGTGCAATGCTGGTACAGCGACGACAACTTCCAGCGGCTGGCGCGGGTCAAGGAGTTGGCGGCCCGACGCGGGGTCGCGCCGCTGAACATCGCGCTGGCCTACGTGCTGAACCAGCCGTTCCCGACGTTTGCGTTGATCGGGCCGCGGACGTTGGCCGAGCTGCGCACGAGCTGGCCGGGCTTGACGGTGGAACTTACGTCGAAAGAATTGCGCTGGCTGAACTTGGAAGTTTGAGCGCAATGCCGTACAGTCGCCGGCATGTTTTACCGGCAATCCACGTATGCCATCGGAACCGCCCTCGGGCTGTGGGCGGTCGCAGTTTGCGCCCAGACCAATGACGTGCCCGCCCGGGCCGCGACGGTGCAGGAGGCCGAGGCTCACCGGGCGCAGATCCAGCAAATCAAAGAGCAGCTCGTGACGCTCGCCACGCGCGCCCAACAGACCAACAATCCGGCTCAGGCCGAGTGTTTCCAGATGCGGTTGGTCAAGCTGAACGGGTTACTCGAAGTGGCTCAGACCGCCCTCGACCGGCTGCGGGTCGCCGAGAGCGACCGGGAAATGGAAGAGGCGTCCTTGAACATCCAGTTCTGCGCCTTGCGGGCCGAAAAATTGAAGGACGAGGCGATGCGGTGCCTGGAAGTTGCGACGCCGCCAGCGGTCCCGCCGGGAACGCCGCGCACGAATGCGCCGGCCCGGCCCGGAAAAATCCGGTACGAGCCGCGCCCGGCCGCGCCGCCCGCCCGGCGGGTGGTGCGCGACCGGCAGACCTGTCTCACTCAGGGCCAACTGGCCTGCTGGGTGGCCCGCGCCATGGAGTTGCCGGCCGCGACGACGGGCCACGACCAAGCGTGTGTGGAGGAACTGACCCGACGCGCGATCGAACCGCTGGAGGGCTGGCAGCCGACCCAGTGTGCGACCGTGGATGATTTGTACGTGGTGGCCGCGCGCGTCTTGAACCTCCGGGTGGAGTCGGCCCGGGACCCGCTCAGTTACGGCCAGGCGTTGCGCGAGGCGGGGTTGGCGGTTGATGCGTTGTTACCGGCGCGCCTGCCGGGCGCGGCGCCGCCGGTCCTGGTCGAGGATGAAGTCCGGGCGTTTCTGGCCGCCGGCTACGCGCTGCCCAGAAAATGACATGAAACCGGCTCTGGTGCGGATCGAAGAGGTGACGAAGATCTACCGGCACGGCGAGCTGGATGTGACGGCCCTCGACCGGGTGTCGCTGGAAATTGCGGACGGCGATTTCGTGGCGTTGATGGGGCCGAGCGGGTCCGGCAAGAGCACGTTGCTGCATATCATTGCCGGGCTGGACCGGCCGACCAGCGGCCGGTGTTTTGTGGGGCCGACCGACGTGGCCCAATTGGATCAGACGGCGCTGGCCGCGTGGCGCAACCAGCACATCGGGTTTGTCTTTCAGACGTTCAATCTCATCCCGGTGCTGACCGCGTTTGAGAACGTGGAACTGCCGTTGCTGCTGACGAATCTCAACCAGCGCGAGCGCCGGGCGCACGTCGAGGCGGCGCTGGCGTTGGTGGGGTTGAGCGACCGGATGCGGCATTTACCCCGGCAACTTTCCGGCGGCCAGGAACAGCGGGTGGCCATCGCCCGCGCGTTGGTGACCGACCCGACGTTGATCATGGCCGACGAGCCGACCGGCAACCTGGACGCCCACGCGGCGACGGAAGTGCTCACGCTGTTGCAGACGTTGAACCGCACGGCCGGCAAGACGGTGATCATGGTCACGCACGACCCGAAGGCGGCGGCTTTTGCGAGCCGGACTGTTCACCTGGAGAAAGGTGAGTTGCTGAACGGAAATAGTATTCAGTCGTCAGTTGTCAGTTCTCAGTAGGGAAGGCGATGCAGGATTATCACCAGCTACAAGTTTGGCAAAAGAGTCACCAACTCACCCTGCGGGTGTATCGCGCCACGGTGTCCTTTCCGAAGGCGGAAGTGTTTGGCATGACCAGTCAGATTCGCCGGGCGGCGGCTTCAGTTGAGTTGAACATCGCGGAGGGCTGTGGTCGCGGTGGTAGACTTGAGTTCGCGCAGTTTCTCCGGCTTGCGCTTGGTTCGGCGAGTGAGGTGGAATGCCAGACGGAGATTGCGCGGGACTTGGGATACTTGAACCCCACACAAACGCCTGAAACCGACGACTGAGAACTGACAACTGATGACTCTCCACGGTTTTATCCTCCGCAATGCGCTGCGGAACAAGCGGCGAATGCTGCTGACCGTGCTCAGCGTGGCGTTGAGTTTGTTCCTGTTGGTGACGCTCCAGACGGCGCTCCGCGAATTGACGCAGCCGGCCACGTCGGAGGAAGCCGCGTTGCGGATTGTGGTGCGGCACAAGGTGTCGCTCGGCAACGTGTTGCCGGAAAAATATCAGTCGCGGATCGAACGGCTGCCGGGCGTGGCGTACTGCATGAAGCTGACCTGGTTCGGCGGCATCTACCAGGACGAGCGCAACTTCTTTCCGCAGTTCGCCGTGGACGCGGAAAAGTTGTTCCCGGTGTTCGCCGAAGCGGAGATCGACCCGCGGCAACTGGATGCCTTCATCAAAGAGAAGACGGCGTGCGTGGTCGGGCGGAAAACGATGCAACGGTTCGGGTGGAAGGTGGGCGACAAAATCATCTTGCGCGGCACGGTCTGGCCGGTCGATGTGGAGTTGACCATCCGCGGCGTGTACGACGGCGGCATTGACGAGACGAATCTGTTTTTTCATCACGAGTACTTCGATGAGTTGATGGGCAGGAAAGGATTGGTCGGCACCTACTGGCTGAAAGTGACCGACCCGAGCGTCATTCCCGGCTTGGTCGAGCGGATTGACACCGCGTTTCGCAACACCAACGCGGAGACGAAGACGGAGACCGAGCGCGCCTTCCAGTTGGGGTTCATCTCGATGTTCGGCAACATCAAACTGTTGATCCGCTCGATCTCCACGGTGATTGTGTTCACCTTGATTCTGGTGACCGCGAGCACGATGAGCATGACCATCCGGGAACGGGCGCGCGAGATTGCCATCCTCAAGGCGGTGGGATTCGACGGCCGGCAGTTGCTGGGCGTGATCATGGCCGAATCGTTTGGGCTGGCCATGGCCGGGGGGCTGCTCGGCTGCGTCGGCGCCTGGCTGGTGTACAGCCACATTGACGTGTACTCGTTGTCGCGCGGATTTTTCATCAAGTTTGACGTGACGCCGCACATCCTGGTGACCGGCCTGCTGGTGGCGGCGCTGCTGGGCGTGGTGAGTTGCCTGCTGCCGGCCCGCACCAGCATCCGCGCCAGCGTGGTGGACGGCTTGAAGGAGCTGGACTAGCGGATGACGATCCCGCTCAAATACAACCTGCGCAACCTCCGGGTCCGGTGGCGGTTGACGCTGGCCACCATGCTCGGCGTGGCGCTTGTGGTGGCCGTGTTCATCATGGTGATGGCCCTGGCGCGCGGGTTGAAGGCGACCTACGTCAGCACCGGTGACCCGCGCAACCTGCTGGTCCTGCGAAAAGGTTCGACCGCCGACACGAGCAGCCAGATCACGCGTGACGCGGCCCGGCGGATCAAATATCTCGACGGGATCGCCCGCGACGAGCACGGCGAACCGTTGGCGTCGGCGGAAATTGTGGTGTTGGCGACGCTGGACCGCCTGGATGGGGCCGGCACCGCCAATGTGTTGGTGCGCGGCGTGGGCGCGCCGGCGTTTGCGCTGCGGCCGAGTGTGCGGTTGGTGGAAGGCCGGCTGATTCAACCCGGCCTGCGGGAGTGCGTGGTGAGCCGCAAGATTGCCGAGCGGTTTGCCAACGGCCGGGTGGGGCAAAGTTTCCGGACCGGCAAGACCGTCTGGCACGTCGTCGGGATGTTCGACGCCGCCAAGACCGCCTACGACTCGGAAATCTGGGTGGACGCCGACGAAGCCCGGAAAGCGTTCAACCGGGATTTTTACGGCTCGATCCTGCTGCGCCCGGTCAACGACGCCGCGGCCGCGGCGTTGACGCAGCGGATGGAAAGCGACCGGCTGCTGCAAATCCGGGTGTTGCCGGAAACCGAGTACTTCCGCGATCAAACCAAAATGGCCGGGCCGATTCAGTTCCTGGGAACGTTTCTGGCGACGATCATGAGCATCGGCGCCGCGTTTTCCGCCATGAACACCATGTACGCGGCGGTCGGCGCGCGCACCCGCGAGATCGGCACGCTGCGCGTGCTCGGATTCCGCCGGCGCGCCATTTACCTGAGTTTTCTGGTCGAATCCGTGATTCTCGCGCTGGCCGGCGGCGCGTTGGGCTGCCTGTTGTCGTTGCCGCTGAACGGCGTGGCGACCGGCACGTTCAGTTGGACGACGTTTGCCGAGATCGCGTTCGAGTTTCGGATTACCGGCGAACTGCTGGCGAAGGGAATGGGATTTGCGCTGGTGATGGGCGTGCTGGGCGGGTTGCTGCCGGCCCGCGTGGCGGCGCGCAAACCGGTACTTGACGCGCTGCGCGCCGTTTGAGGATGATGCGCCCCATGAGCGACCCCGCGCTAAGCCAACTGCAGATTCCGGCGGAGAAGAAGTCCCGGCGCCGCGGCAGCGCCCAGTTCATTCTCGTGGCGGTGCCGTTGGTGATCGCGGCCGGCCTCGTGGCGTTCCTCAACACCCGCCGGGATGACCGGCAACCGATCCCTTCCCGAAGCGCCCCGCCCCCGGCCGCCGCCCGCGCGCTGCCGCCGGACGTCGTGTTGACGGTCAGCGGATACATCGTTCCCCGGGAACGCATTGAGATCAGCCCCAAGTTCCAGGGCACCGTCACGTGGATCGGCGTGAAGAAAGGCGACCGGGTCAACCGGGGCGACGTGATTGTGAAACTGGAAGACGCCGAGTATCGGGCCCGGGTGTTGGAGGCGCAGGGCCGGGTGGCGTCCGCGGCCGCCAACCTGACCAACGCCGAGTTGAATCTGACCCGGCAACTCGAGTTGTCGAAAAGCGATGTGGACAGCGCGCGGGCGTTGGACGAAGCGCGGCGGGTCCGCGACGTGGCGGCGGCGGACCTGCTGATCGCCAGCGGCCAGCTGGCGCTGGCGCAAACGTACCTCGATTGGTGCACGATTCGCGCGCCGATCACCGGCACAATCCTGGAAAAGTTGGTGGACCCGAACGAACTGGTGTCGCCGATCAGCTACGGCAGCGGGCGCGGGCCGAGCACCGCGTTCGTCTCGATGGCCGACTTGACCGATCTGCAAGTGGAGATTGATCTCAACGAGGCCGACATCGCCAAAGTCGCCCTGCAACAAGCCTGCCGGGTCAGCCCCGAGGCGTACCCGGACAAAACCTACCGGGGCGTGGTGGCGGAGATCGCCCCCGAAGCGAGCCGGCAAAAGGGCACGTTGCAGGTCAAAGTGCAGATTCAGAATCCCGACGCGTTTCTCACGCCGGAGTTGACGGCCAAAGTGGATTTTCTCAAACCATGAACCGGCAACCTGTCCAATCCAGCGACATTGCCAGCGTCGGCTACGACCCGGCCAGCCAGACATTGGAGATCGAATTCCACGCGACCGGCGTGTACCGGTATTTCTCGGTGCCGCCGGAGATTTTCGCCGCGCTGCTCAGCACGCCGTCGCCCGGCAAGTATTTCCTCCAGCACATCAAGGGCAAGTTCGCGTGGGAAAAGGCATGAAGTGGCTGGTGCAACACGTCAAGCGGATCGCCCGCATCAGCGCCGGGATCATCGTGATTGTGGCCGGTCTGTTCCTGATGCTGCCCGGGGTGCCGGGGCCGGGGTTTCTCGTGGTCTTTGCCGGGCTCAGCATTCTGGCGATGGATTTTGTCTGGGCGCACCGGCTGAAGACGCATCTGAAAAATCAGGCCGGTCGGTTTGTGGACAAAGTGCGCGGGAAAAAGACCGGCTAGCGGGCCGCCTTGTCGTACCAGTGCTCGCAGTACTCTTTGCTGCGAATCTTCTTCTGCAACCCAAACCCGAATCCGATCAGCTTTGCCAGCATCGTCCATAACGGCGTCTGATCAATCTTGCGCGTCGAGGTGATGATCCAGCCCTCGCGAATCAGGTTGAACTTGCCGAGTTTCTTGAGGTCGTAGGCCAACTGCACGTCTTCGGCGGCGTAAATGGTTTCGTCGAACCCGCCGAACTTCTCGAAGTCCGCCTTCCGGCAATGCAGCATGCCCACGCCGACTCCGCTCAGCCGGACATACACGCCCCAGCAGAAATAGAAGAAATTGATTTTCAGGTTGCGCCGCGCCGGCTCGATCCAGGTGCCGCCGCCGGCCACGTGCGGGTCTTGGAGATGATCGTGGATGAGCACCAGCAGATTCTCGGTGACCTCGTTGTCGGCGTCGCAGAACGCGATGTAGGTGCCCCGCGCGATTTTCACCCCGGCATTGCGGGCTTTGCCGATGTTGTTGACCGGCTCGAAAACAACGGTCGCCCCGGCTTGCCGAGCAACTTCGCCGGTCCGGTCGGCGCTATTATTGTCCACGACGATGATTTCCGTCTCGCACCCGCGCTGCTGCCGGTACACATCAGCGGCGCGGCGGATGGACGCAATGGCCCGGCCGACGGTCTTCTCCTCGTTCCAGGCCGGGATGATGACGGACAGGGTCGGCTCAGTCATTTACCGGCGGGTTTTTCGGCCTCGTCAATCAGCATCACCGGGATCCCGTCGCGGACCGGGTACCGCAACCCGCATTGCGGGTTGGTGCAAATCAATCGGTCACCCTCTTCGCGGACCGGTTGCTTGCATTTCGGGCACGCCAGAATCTCCAGCAGTTCCTTGTCAATCATCGCGCCTCCTTTGCCGCGTCATACACTTCCCGGACCGGCACATTTGCCAATGCCGCCGCCCGTTTGCACGACTCATATTCAGGCGACCGCGTCACGACTTTACCATTGTACCGCCCGACTTTCACTTCAATCTCGCCGAACCGGGTCGGCACCCGCACGATTTCGCGGGCCAACATCCGCCGCCGCGCCTCGTGGAGGCGCACGCCGAACGTCGTTGTGTGCGTCAGCACCAACTCCACGAACCGGTCCGCGTCGCGCGGCTCGCACAACACGGTGAGCAGCGTCCCCGGCCGGTTCTTCTTCATCTGCACCGGCGTCAAGAACACGTCCAGCGCGCCGTTCACCAACAACCGTTCCATGACATCGCCGAACCACTGCGGATTCATGTCGTCAATATTTGCCTCAATCACCGCCACCGTGTCCGATTTTGCGCCGCCGCTCGTTTCGCCCAGCACCGCCCGCAACACATTCGGCGTCTGCGGCAAATCGCGCGTTCCGGCTCCATAGCCAATCTTCTCGACCGTCAGGGCCGGCATTGGACCATACCGGCAGCAAAACTCCGCCAACAACGCCGCCCCGGTCGGCGTCACCAACTCGACCGCCTCGTTTGATGGCTGTACCGGTACGCCCTTGAGCAATTCCAGCGTGGCCGGCGCGGGTACCGGAAACTTGCCGTGCGCTGTCTCGACAAAGCCTGACCCCAACGGCACCGGCGACGCCTGCACTTCGTCCACGCCGAGCAGGTCCAGCGCAACGCACACGCCGACGATGTCCACGATGGAATCCACCGCGCCGATTTCGTGAAAATGGATCTGCTCCAGCGGCACCCCATGAATCTTCGCCTCTGCCTCGCCCAGCCGGCGGAACACGTGGAGCGCCCGGCGTTTCACGTTTTCCGATAACCCGCTGCCGGTAATCATCCCGGCAATCTCGGTGTAACCGCGATGATGGTGTTCGTGACCGGTATCGCAATCAAACTTCGTCGCCGCGATGTTCTGCTTCACCACCCGCCGCGTCGAGATCGAATATCCCGGTAACTTCAGTTTCGTGAGTTCTGTCCGCAGCGCGGCTTCGGCCACGCCGAGATCCAGCAGTGCCCCCAGCAGCATGTCCCCGCTGATGCCGGCAAAACAATCGAGGTAGAGAAGTTTCATGGCCGCCACAGATTCCCGCGGACGCTCACGGATGCCAAGAGTTCTTTGTTCATCGGTGCCCATCCGTGGCCAACTGGTTGATGAGGCTGGCGGCGTAGCCGGCGCCGAAACCGTTGTTGATGTTGACGACGGTGATGCCGCTTGCGCAGGAGTTGAGCATGGCCAACAGGGCGGCGATGCCGCCGAAGCTCGCGCCGTAGCCGACGCTGGTGGGCACGGCGATGACCGGCTTGTCCACGAGACCGCCGACGACGCTCGGCAACGCGCCTTCCATGCCGGCGCAGACGATGAGGACGCGGGCGGCGAGCAGTTCCTCGTTGAGTGCGAGCAGCCGGTGCAGGCCGGCCACGCCGACGTCGTAGTACCTTTTCACCCGGTTGCCCATGATGTCGGCGGTGACGGCGGCTTCGTCGGCGACCGGGATATCAGTCGTGCCGGCGCAGAGGACGGCGATGGTGCCGGGGCGTTTCGGCAGCGGTTTGCGGACGACGGTGATGGCGCGGGCGGCCTCGTGGTATTGCGCCCGGGGGAACGCGCGGTGGACGGCCCGGTAGGTTGGCCGGTCGGCGCGGGTGGCCAGCAGGTTGTCGTTGTGTTGAAGAATCGTGCCGGCAATCTTGACGACGTGCGCCGGTGATTTTCCTTCGCAGTAGATGACTTCGGGAAACCCTTTGCGGAGCGACCGGTGGCCGTCCACGCGGGCGAACTCGAGGTTGTGGATCGCCAGGGATTTCAACCGGCGCAGCGCCGTGGCCACCGGCACGCGGCCGGCCCGCACGTCGCGCAGCAGTCCGGTCAGTTTTGGTTCATTCATGCGAGCTCCTTGCCGGTGAGTGCGTCGGTGATCTTGAACTGTTCGAAGTGAAACGCCGGGTCGGCGCGGAAACTGAGTTTGCCGTGGAGTTTCTGTTCCAACTCGATGAGCAGCGCCTCGTCTTCGGTGCGCAGCCGGTTGAGGACTTCGGGGTGGACGTAGATGCGGAGTTGGGGCGGTTCGGTGCGGCCTTCCTGTTTGAGTTTGCGGAGCGTCTCGCTGATTTTGCGCTGGATTTCGACCGACATCGAGAGGGAACTTTTCACCAGTCCTTTGCCCTTGCAATAGGGGCAATCCTCGTACACGGCGCTGGTCATGCTTTCGCTGTGCCGTTGCCGGGTCATTTCCATCAAGCCGAGCTGCGAGATCGGCAGGATGCGGGTCTTGGCTTTGTCGCGTTTGACGCCGTCGCGCATTTTTTGGGTGACCTTGTGTTGGTCGCCCCGGTTGCGCATGTCAATGAAGTCAATGACGATCAGGCCGCCGATGTTGCGCAGGCGGAGTTGCCGGCAGATTTCCTCGGCGGCTTCGAGGTTGGTCTGGAGGATCGTGGTGTCGAGATCCTTCTGGGATTTGTGGCGGCCGGTGTTCACGTCAATCGCCACGAGCGCCTCGGTTTCGTCAATGCAGATGTAGCCGCCGCTCTTCAGCCAGACTTGCCGGCGGAAGGCGTTCTCGATTTGTTTCTCGACGTTGAACCGGGCGAAGATGGGCGTCGCTTCGTCGTAGAGTTTGACTTTGCCGCGCGACCACCGGCTGATTTGGCCGATCAGGTCGCGGATGCGGTTGTAGGCCTGCTCGTTGTCCACGATGATCCGGTCCACCTCCTCGGTGAGGAAGTCACGCACGGTGCGCTCGATGAGGTCCGGTTCCTGGAAGACGCAACTGGGGGCCGGCTGGGTTTTGATTTTCTCCTCGACCTGCTGCCAGGTCCGCAACAGGATTTCCAGGTCGCGGATGAAGTACCGTTTCTTTTGGTTTTCGCCGACGGTGCGGACGATGACGCCCATGCCTTCCGGCAGTTTCAGTTCCCGGACGATCTGTTTGAGCCGCTGGCGTTCCTTCTCGTTTTCAATCTTGCGCGAGATGCCGCGTTGCGGGTTGGTGGGCATCAACACGAGGTAACGGCCGGGGATGCTGATGTTGCTGGTGATCCGCGGGCCTTTCGTGCCGATCGGGCCTTTGACCACCTGCACAATGATTTCCGTGCCCGGCGGGTAGAGTTTGGGAATATCATTCTGACTGATTTTCTTTTGCGGTTTCTGCTGGCCGGGCGTTTCCACGAGATCCACCCGTTCGCTCAACGACTCCGGGATGATATCCCAGTAATGCAGGAACGCGTTTTTCTCGAACCCGATGTCCACGAACGCCGCTTTGAGGCCGGGTTCGAGGTTCTTGATTTTGCCCTTGAAGATGCTGGCGACGATCCGTTTTTCGGTTGTCCGCTCGATGGTGAACTCTTCGAGTTGGCCGTTCTCCAGGACCGCCACGCGGTTCTCCAAGGCCTCGGCGTTGACGATGATTTCCTTCGTGACCTCTTTGGTGCGGCGGCCGGTAATCAACGCGGCGCCCTTTTGGATGATTTGTTTGATGGCTTCCATTTTAGTAGTCCCTTCGATGTATCCACACATTCTGCAACAGCCCGAGGGCGGTCATGGTGGCCAGCACGAACGATCCCCCGTAGCTCAGCAATGGTAGCGGCAGACCTTTGACCGGCATCAGGCCGATCGTCATGCCGATGTTGATGAAGACATGGGAAAACAGCAGGACAACGATCCCCGTCGCCAGCAGCATTCCCAGACGGTCGCGCGCTTCGGACGCGATCCGCAAGCCACTGCCCAACAGTACCGCATACAAGCCCAGCACGCACACGCTGCCGGCAAAGCCTTTTTCCTCCGCGATCACGCTGAACAAAAAATCATTCGGCGCGACCGTGCGCGGCAAATAGCCCAACAAATTTTGCGTTCCCTGCAAAAACCCCTTGCCGGTCAGCCCGCCCGAGCCGACGGCGATCAGGGATTGATTCAGATTCCAGCCCGCGCCGGTCAAATCCCGCTCCGGATGCAGAAACACCAGCAACCGTTCCTTCTGATAGCTCCGCCGCCCGGTTTGGCGCTCTTTGATCCTCCACAGCACCGGCAACACAACCGCCGCGAGCAGCACGCCGGCCAGGGCGACCACGGCCAAATGTTTCAGGCGGACACCCGCCGCGAACAGCATCCCCATCGTCATCACCGTCAACAGCACCACCGACCCCAAATCCGGTTGCAGGAAAATCAGCGCGGCCGGCACCGCCACGATGGCCCACGCGCCCCACACCGTGCTCCACCGCTGCCGTTGTTCCGGCGCGCGGTGGAACAAATAATACGCCACCGCCACCGCCACCGCCAGTTTCGCCACCTCCGACGGTTGAATGCCCAGGCCGTGCCAGCCCAGCCACCGGCGCGCGCCGTACACCTTCGCTCCCGTCACGAGCACCAGCACCAACGCGCCGACCGCCAGCGCATACCACACCGTGGACCATTGGCAAATCCACCGGTAATCCACCGCCAGCACCGCCAGATACAATCCCAGCCCGATGGCAAACCACACGATCTGCATCTTCCAATAGCCCGGCATCGGCTCGCCCGGCCCGCGATACGACGCGCTGTAAATGAAACACACGCTGATCACCGCCAGCGCCGCCATGGCCGCCGTCAGCCACCAATTCATCCGCCGCACCATGTCCACGTAGCGTTTCATCAATCGCCGCCGCCCCGGCTCGGCCGGTACGGTTTCCCAAAGATGCCGGCCAAAATCCGGCCTGCCACCGGCGCCGCCGTGTGCCCGCCGCTGGCCGCGTCCTCGAAAACCACCGTCACCGCCACTTGCGGCTGCTCAAACGGCGCAAAACCGATGAACCACGCGCGGTTGATCCGGCGGGTCCGGCCGTCCTCCGTCACGTCCACTTCCGCCGTGCCGGTCTTGCCGCCGACGCTGACCCCTTGTCCCGCAGCGGCGTGACCGGTGCCGTCGGCCGCCTCGATGGCCGCCCGCATCGCCTCGCGCACCAGCGCGAGGTGACCGGGATTCACCGCCAACCGGCGCCGCGCCTCCGGCCGCGTCTCGCGGACGAGCGCGCCGTCCGGTGACTCGATGCGCCGCACCAGAAACGGCCGCCACACCGTCCCGCCGTTGGCCAGCGCCGCCGTCGCGACCGCCATTTGCAGCGGTGTCGCCAACAAGAAACTCTGGCCGATGGCCAACTGCGCCGTGTCGCCGTCCCACCATTTTTCCCGGCGATGCTTCTGTTTCCAGGCCGGCGTCGGCACCAGGCCGGTCGCGCCGCCGAGTTCCAGGCCGGTCGCCTCGCCGAGGCCGAACTGTTCGGCCATGCGGGCAATCGCGTCCACGCCGGTGGCCAGGCCTTTCACGTAAAACCACACGTCGCACGAATGTTTCATCGCGCCGATCAAGTCCACCTGGCCATGACCGTTGTGCTCCCAGCACCGAAACGGGCGCGCCCAGGTGCCGATCTTCAAACTGCCGGTGCATGTCACCGTGTCGGCCGCCGCGGCCTTGCCGGCTTCGAGCGCGGCGAGCAGCGTCACCGGCTTGAACGTCGAACCCGGCGCGTAGCGGGCGCCGACGGCCCGGTTGAGCATCGGACTGTGCGGGTCGCTCAACAGCGCGCGCACCGCCTCCGCCGGCGCGCCCGGCGTGAACCGATTCGGGTCAAAGTCCGGCAGGCTGGCCAGGGCCAGCACCTCGCCGGTGCGCGGGTCGAGCACCACCGCCGCGCCGCGCGCCGTCTTGCCGGCGGGCAATTCCACGCGGGCCAGCGCGTCCTCGACGATTCGTTGGATGCGCGCGTCGAGCGTCAACGTGATCCGGTCGCCGTACTGGGCCGGCTGGCGGTCGAGTTCGCCGACTTTGTGGCCGGTGGGGTTGACGCGAATGATCTGGCTGCCGGCTTCGCCGCGCAACTGTTCGTCGCAGGCGCGTTCGATGCCCTGTTTGCCTTCGGCGTCCGGTTTGTAGAAATGAAACAGTTCGTCCTCGTCGCCCGTGTCGGTGCGGGTGCCGACGAACCCGAGCGCGTGCGCCGCGAGTTTCCCCTGCGGGTATTGCCGGACGGGCGTGACCATCAAATCCACACCGGGCAGGTCGCTGAGTTTCTCGGCGAATGCGGCCACGACCTCCGGCTTCAAGTCCCGCCACGCGGTCAACGGCAGCGGCCGCCGCCGGTCGTAATGGGTGCGGATGTCGTCGCTGGTCAATGTCACCGGCAAGCGCAGTTGCCGGCTGAGGATGCCCAGAGTCCGCCCGGCCACCTCGGCCACGTTCTGGCGTTTCGACACGGGGCCGATCTGGTCGAGGTACAGCACGATGTCGTAACTGGGCCGGTTGTTGGCGAGCACGACGCCGGCGCGGTCCACGATCTCGCCGCGCGCCGCCGGGATGCGGATGCGGCGGAGCGACTGCGCCTGTTCCCGGTTGCCGTACCATTCGTGCTGGAGCACCTGGATGCGGAACAGTCCCGCCGCCAGCACGCCCAGGCCGGCGAGAATCATCGCGCCGAGCGCCTGCAATCGCGGGTTGCCCTCCGGGGATGAAGTTACGAGGAGCATGCGTCCCCCGTCAGAAACACCACCGGCGTCCACAACGCGCCCAGCCCTGCCAGCGCCAGCGCCTGCCACGAAAAAAATCCGGCCGCGGCGCTGCCGGCCAGCGCCGCGCCGCCGGCCAGCGCCGCCCCCGCCACCATCTGCGTCCACGGCAGATCCCGGTCGAAAATGTCCCGCGCCAGAACGATGCCAAAGGTGACGGTGGCGAACGCCAGGCCGGTCACCCCGAACGGCCCGGCCGACAGTGCGTCCTGCGTCAAGCCGGCCGCCAGCGCCAAGCCAAGGGCCACGCCGGGCCGGTACGTCAACGCCGCAAACGCGACCAGCGCCGGCAGGAATTCCAGCCGCAACCCCGCGACCGCCGGCAACCGCGCCTGCGCGCCGGCGGCGACGAGGATGACTGTCAATGTGAGCAACACGTTCATTTCTCTCGGTTGTCACTCTGAGCGCAGCGAAGGGGCTTTGTCTCTTTCGTCAACGACAGAGATTCTTCGCTGCGCTCAGAATGACAGGAGTTGGAGGGTTGATGGATCATTCGAGGATCACCAGCACTTCTTCGAGGCGGCGGAAGTCCACGGCGGGTCGGAGCGTGGCTTCCAGATACAGGCCGGTTTCTGGATTGAGTGTGGTCGTCTCCACGTGGCCGATGAGCAGGCCTTTGGGATACACGCCGCCGAGACCGGACGTGATGACCGCTTCGCCCGGTTTGATGGTTGCCGCCCGGTTGACGTAACGCAACGTGAGTTTTTTCCCCCCGGTGACAATGCCGGGTTCGCGGGAGTCCTGGAGCAGGGCGCTGACTTTGCTGCCGGGGTCGAGCAGCAGCAGCACGCGGCTCTCGCCGCGGGTGACGGCCACCGTCCGGCCAATCAGGCCGGCGGCGTTGAACACGGCCATGTTTTCGGTCAGGCCGTCGTGCCAACCCCGGTCGAGTTGGAGGCTCTGCCACCAGTTGGCGGCGTCGCGGCCGATGACGCGGGCGGCGATGGTTTTGTGTTGTCGGAGGGCCGGCAGGTTCAGCAGTTCGCGGAGGCGGAGGTTTTCGCGGGCGGTTTCGGTGCACGCCTGGATTTGTTGGCGCAACCGGTCGTTCTCGGCGCGCAGTTCCCGGTTTTCCTGGGCGAGTTCCCGGCGGGAACGAACGGACGGGATGAGGTCGCCGAGTTGGACGAACGGGGTGACCAGCCGGGCAACGACCGACCGGAGTTTGCGGGAGAACACCGTGGGCTGGCCGAGGACAATCACCCAGCCGGCGAGCAGCACTCCTGCAATCACCCAAGTTTTCCGTTTCAACCGACGCTACACAATCTGTTTGGGGCGAGGGGGCAGGAGTTACGCGGAATTTTTCGCGAGTTTTTCGAGGTAGCCCAGTTCCTGCAACACGACGCCGGTGCCGTTGGCGACCGCGCTGAGCGGATCGTCGGCAACATGCACGGGCAGACCGGTTTCCTCGGCGATCAATTTGTCCAAACCGCGGATGAGCGACCCGCCGCCGGCGAGCATGATGCCCCGGTCGATCAGGTCGTTGGCGAGTTCGGGCGGACATTTTTCCAGCACCATCCGGACGCTTTCGACGATGGTCGAAAGCGGTTCCTGGAGGGCTTCGCGGATTTCCTCGGAGGTGACGGTGAGGGCCTTGGGGAGGCCCGCGACGAGGTCGCGGCCCCGGACTTCCATGGTCAATTCCTGCTCCAGCGGGTAGCCGGAGCCGATCTTGATTTTGATTTCCTCGGCCATCCGCGGTCCGATGTCCAAATTGTACGCGCGTTTCATGTACTGGACGATGGCTTCGTCCAGTTCGTCTCCTGCGACTCGCACGCTGCGGCTGAGCACGATGCCGGCCAGGCTGATGAGGGCCACCTCGGTCGTGCCGCCGCCAATATCCACAATCATGTTGCCTGCCGGCTCTTGCACCGGCAACCCAACGCCAATGGCGGCCGCCATTGGTTCTTCAATGAGGTACACCTGCCGCGCCCCCGCGTGGGTGGCGCTGTCTTTGACGGCGCGCTTTTCCACTTCCGTGATGCCGCTGGGCACCGCGACGATGACCCGCGGTTTGATGCCGTAGCGGCGGTTGTGGACTTTTTGGATGAAGTAGCGCAGCATCGCCTCGGTGATTTCGAAGTCGGCGATGACGCCGTCTTTCATGGGGCGAATGGCCGTGATGTTGCCTGGCGTGCGGCCCAACATCCGTTTCGCCTCTTCTCCCACCGCCAACACGTGGCTCGTCCCCGATTGGATGGCGACCACGCTGGGCTCGCGCAACACAATGCCGCGATCACGCACGTACACCAGCGTGTTCGCGGTGCCTAAATCAATACCGATGTCGGTGGAAAAATAGTTGAGGAACCGGTCAAACATCTAAGTTGTCATTCGGGGTCGCCCCCACACTCCCTCCAATAATTAAGCCACTTCTACCCGTTGCCGGCGCAACCGTCAAGCAGCGAATTGCGGCGGTTACCGGCGGGGGCACATCTTGACACTGCCACCACGCGACCCTCTGTCACCCTGAGCGAAGCGAAGGGTCTCAGTCGTTTTTGTCACGTCTCTCCGAAGAAAGGCGGAGATTCTTCGCTTCGCTCAGAATGACAACGACTGATTGAATAGTGGTAGTGTCAAGATGCGCTCTACCGGCGGGCCGGGCTGGCCGGCGCCGTCATCGTGTCGCCGCCCAGAATCACCGGCAACCCTTCCTTGCCGGCGCCGATGATGACGACTTTGCTGTTCGGGCTTTCGGCCAGTTTCAACGTGGCTTCGATGCCTTTCCAGCGCAACAGCGGCTCGCTGATGCCTTCGCTGACGATCCGCTGAAACGCCGCGATGCCTTCGGCCTCGATCTTCTTGCGTTCGGCTTCCTGGCGTTCGCGGGCGATCATGAACTCCATCCGCGCGGCTTCCTGTTCGGCGCTGAGTTTTTCCTGAATCGCCGCCTGCAACTTGGGCGGCAACTGCACCGCCCGCAGCAAGACCGTTTCCACCTGGATCCCGCGCGGTTCGAGGGCCTTGACGATATACCGGTTGATTTCCGCGCCCATCTTGTCGCGTTCCGCCGAGTACAGCGCCTTGGCTTGATACGCACTGGTGACCTCCCGGACCGCGCTGCGGATGTTCGGCTCGACCAACACCTCGTCGTAGCCGGTGCCGATGGTCTTGTACACTTCCACCGCCTTGGCCGGGTCCAGATGAAAGAGGACGCTGACTTCCAGGTGGACGATCAACCCCTCACTTGACGGCGTGTCCATGACCTCCTTGCTCTCGCGGGTCTGGACGGACATCCGGTGGACTTTGATCAACGGGTTCACCAGATGCAGTCCGGGCGGGAGCGTCTCGTCCCGGACTTTGCCGAACAAATCCATGATGCCGACGTGTCCGGCCGGCACGGTTTTCACGGCGGCCATCATCCCGACGGCCAACACGATCAGGATGACCACGGTGGCAATGGCGCGATTGATCATGCCGGCAACCTAACAAAACCAGGCGGTCAATGTCGAGCCGGTTACGGCAACACCCGTACCCGGTAGAAGCGGTGGGGGAGTCCAGCCGCATTGGTATCGGTCGCGCTCGTCGTGTCCGTGTGCCCCCAGACGGTGCCGGTGAAATTGCTCCACGAGCCAGTGGTCAAATCATCGCGGCGTTCGACATTGAACCGCTGCCCCAGCAACGATGTGAAATCCACACGCACATTCCCATTGGTGGGCGCGATGGTGAAGATCCGGTTGACCGACCGGCCGTCGCGCGGGTTGGTGTCGGCCAGATACTCGTTCAAGTTGCTCTGACCGTCGCCATCCGGGTCGCAGGTCGCGCAATTGACGCTGTCGGTGATGGCGTGGCCGGGGAAGTATGCCGCCCGCCACCAGTCCGGGATGCCGTCGTGACCGGTGAAGACTTCCGTGACAACCACCGTGCCCGTGGCGAGATTCGAGTCGCGCCAACCATCGTTTGCCGCGTAAGTGAATGTATCGGTGCCGGCGTACCCCAAGCCGGGGGTGTAGGTGGCGGTGTTGCCGCTGAGCGCGACGGTGCCGTTGGCGGGTTGGGAGACGATCCGCAACGTCCCGGCGCTGACGGTCGGGGTGAGGGTGACGGACGTGCCCGCAACCGTGAAGGCTGACGCCGGGGCGACCGTGGGCGGCCGGTGGCTGGTGGCGGTGTGGCGTCCCGCCTCGGTGGTGAAATCATCGTGGCATTCGTAGCAGCCGATTTGCTTGCCGCGCCAGTACGTGTTGGTGCTGCTGCCGCCGAAATCCCAGTTCTTGATGTACGTCGAGCGATTGTGGTGGACGCGCGACAGCACCGTGCCGCGCAGATCGGTGCCGTGACACGGTTTGCAGGCGTTGCCGGTGCTGCCGGCCGCGCCACCGTGGCCCCAATTGCTGCCCACCGGGTGCAGGCCGTGGGGGCCGCCGTTGCTGGTGGACGGCGAGCCGTAGTGGCAGGCGTTACATTCCACGATCACCCCGGCATGACCCTGCAACGTGATGTTCTGCTGGTTGTCGTTGGCGAACGCGCTCGGAGACTCGGCGTGGGTCGAGCCGTGGCAGGCTTCGCACTGAAGATTGCCGTGGCCTGTGGAGAACCGGTAGAGCGAGGCGCCGGTCGCGGGCGTGTTGAGGTTGACGGCAAATCGCCGGTTGCTCGGTGCCCGCCAGTGCCCGGGGGAGTCGAACGCGTTGGTGTAGCGGATCTGGCCGCTGTTACTGACGGCATCGCCGGTATGGCAGGCTTCGCAGGTCGGCTCGTCCACCCAGCCGGTGCGATTCCCGCCGACATCGCTCATCGCACCGTGACAGCTCTGACACTGCATCTCCAGCGTGCCATCGGCGGCGACAGCTTTGCCCATCGCGCCGCGCAGGCACCGGGTGACGGAACCGGGATGGCAAGTGTAGCAAGCCATCCGGTTGCTCGCAGCGTCGAGCGTCTGATTGTTGCGCGGGTCAATCACGCCGGCGTGACGTTTGTGCATGGCGGTGGTCAACGGGGGAATTCCCAGCAGTTGCGGAATCGGCAAGGCTTCGGACTTGTGGCATGTGGCACAGACAAACGGCTTTTTGTCCACGACGACTTGCGCGTAAAGACCGGCAGGGTTGCAGGCGTTTGACGCCAAAGCGGCGGCGTAGAGGGCGGCGTTGCTGGTCCACTGGCGTTCGTCATGGAGCCGCAGGATGTTCAACCGGTAATCGCGGCCGGGATGAGGATCGTTGACCCAACCGGCGGCCGGACGCGCGGCGGGGCCGGAGCCGGAGAGGTGGCAGAGTTTGCAGTCCATTTCGTCGGAGACGGGCAGCACGATGTCGGTAGTTTTGAGTGTGGAGCCGGCATTGTTCTTTAGCGCGAGACGCATCATTGGATACTGGTTCGGCATGCCGGTATCGTCGTAGGGGAAGATCGGAATGCCGTAAGCGGCGTACCAGCGGGAGGTGCTGCCGAAGTTGGCTTCGGTGAATTCGTAATCCATCGCTTCCGCGGCGCCGTTGGTCGGCATCCAGAACGACCGGGTGGGCACCGGCAAGCCTTGGTTCACCGCGACGCTCCCATAGGGGAGGTAATCCCAGTAGTTGCCCTTGCCGGCGGCGGTGGAGTTGGTCGAGCCGGTCAGGTCGCCGATGGCCGAGTAGAACACGGCGTAGCCGGTGGTGTTCGTGAGCAGCCGGGCGACGGTGTTCGATGTTGAGATGATGACTTGGGCGTGAATGGTGTTGTACGGCGGCAGGATGCTGAACACCGAGTAATCGCTGTCCATGCAATGCATGCCGAGGTTGTTCCAGCCGATGATCGTGTAATTGGTGGCCGCGCGAACCGGGCCAGCCACCAGCAACAGAATCATCACCCCGAGGAAGCAGCGGCGCGACCAACCGTGCCCAGCAACGTCGTGATCGCTGTTCATGGCGTTGAACGTACGTTTTTTTGCTCAAAGCACAAGTGGCCTTCTGCAACGGCAGACTTGCATGACCGCGCCCGCGCCTCTACAGTGCCGACCGTGTCGGTGGAAGACAAACAAATCAACGCGGCGGCGCGCCGGGTGTTGACGAGCCTGTGGGTGGACATCACGCAGGTCCACGTCAGCACGACTCGCGGCAGCTTGCGCGTCAGCGGCCACCTCCAGCGGATGACCGCCACCCACGCCGACCTCACCGAAACCAACCTCGTTGAAATGGATCGCCGGCTGCGGTCGGTGCCGGGCGTGCGGGACGTGCAGTACGCGCTCGACAACTGGCAGCAGACGTTGCAGGGCCAATGGATTGCGCGGGGGCAACCGGCAGCCCCGGCGCCGGCCGCCGAGTCATGAGCCGAGGTAGGCCTCGATCGGCACGGCGATCTTGAGGCATTCCTGCAGGAGCAGCTCGCCGCGCGCGTGTTTGTCCGCCATCTCGTTGAAGTTGACGAAGAAGAACTTTTCGATCCGGTCGTTCAGATTCCAGCCAATCGCCCAGCCGCGAAACTGGGAGACGGCAAGTCTCATCAGGCTGCGCGCCTCCTCCAACACCCGGATCTCGGCTTCGAGCGCCGGTTTCAGGTCGGCGTGGCTGCGCGTGAGCAGTTCCAGCTTGGTTTGCAGCGGCGGGGTGAGGGTGGCGACCGGCCCGCGGCAGGCCTCCAACACCGCCGCTGCCGCGAGGTCGGTGGCGGCGGTTTCGAGCGTCGTCTTCAACTGGTCCAACCCGGTGAGCAAGTTCTGTTTGTGCGCCAGCCGCTCGGCGATGATCCGGTCGAAGTAGTCCTGTTGCGTGGCAAACACCGCGAGCAGTTGGGACCGCGCGCGGGTAACCTTGCCCTGGGCGGTGGGGTCTTGGGCCTTGCGATTCAGGACATCCAGATCGGCGGCGGCGGCCTGGATTTCGTTGACGAGCCGGATCGCTTCGCGGATGACCACGCTTTCCGGCGTCTGGATGGAGTACGACTTGAGCCGGTCAAACATCTCGCTGAGGCGCATCTCGAATTGCTTCATCTTGAGGATTTCGGCTTCCTCGCGTTTCACTTTGTCGTCGCGCACGGTGGGCGGCACCGCGTACTGGGTCAACGGCGGGGCGGGCCGGTCGGCGGTGGCGGTCATGATGTTGGTGCTGGCGGCGCAGGCGAGCGTGGCGCACAGATTGGTCTGGTGCGCGTTGGCGCTGCCGAGCAGGCACAAGGCGCGCTCGAACCGGGCCTGCGGATCGTCTTTGGCGAGCGTGACGAGTTGCTGGTAGACCGGGAGCGCTTCGGTGAATTTTTTCTGGCGCAACAGGCTTTGGCCGTACATCCGGTAATATTTCGTGTCGGCGCCGAAATATTCCGCGCCCCGCTGGAAGTAGCCGGCCGCCTGGGGATAGTTCTTGTTCAGGAAACTGGTTTCGCCGAGTCCGAGATAGATTTGTTTCAGCCGGTTGCGATCCACCCGTTGCGGTTGGCTGCTGATTTGGAGGTACCGTTCGTAGGCGTTGGCGGCCTCGGCGAGTTTGCCGGCCGCGAACAACAACTCGCCGCTCTCGAAGTAGCACTGTTCCAGTTGGGCCGCCAGTCCGGTCGCCAGCGCCGGGTGCAACGCCAGTGCCCGGTCAAACCGCTCGGTGGCTTCCAGATATTTTCCGGCGGCCGCGAGTTGCGTGGCTTCTTGGGCCAGCAGATGCGCCTGCGCCTGTTGCTGGAGGGTCTGCAACAGGGCGAGATTGTCGCGCACCGACGGCGCGTTGCGGTAATTGTTCTGCATCTGGCCGACCAGTTGGAGCACGGCGGAGGGATTGTCGCGCGGATCGAGCTTGCGCAACTGGGCCAGCAACACCGCGGCCTGCGTTTCCTCCAATCGCGCCAGCGCCGCGTCCAGTTCCGCCTTGTGCGCCTGCCACGTCGGCGTGTTGGCAAACTCCCGCGCAAACGCCCGGTAGGCCGCCAGTGCCGTCGCCGCCGGGCCGTCCTTCTCGCGTTGAACGGCCGCCGCCCACCGGGTCCGCGCCAGCGCGTCGCGTTCGGCCGCCAACTCGCGCTCCAGGCTGTCCGCTTCCGCCTTGAGGTCGCCGGCCATGGCCGCGCGCGGGTAGGCGGCCAAGACCTGGCGGAACTGGGCGAGCGCCTCGGCCCGTTTGCCCTCGGCCAAGACCGCCCGCGCCTGCGCCGCGCCGGCCTCGGCTTGGGCGTTGATGACCAGTTGTTCGACGCCTTGCGCGACGTTCTCGAAATTCTTGAACGTCTCGGTCAGCACATACTTGCGTTGCAGTTCGCGCAAAATAAATTGGCTGCGGTCGAACTTTTGTTCCTCGGCCAGCCGGCGGGCTTCGACGAGCAGTTCGCGGGCGATCCGTTCCCGGGCTTCGAGATAGACGCTGCGGCCCATCTCCAGCTCCGGCAACACCGTCGGATGTTCCCACGGCGGCTTGCCGCCGATGTCCGCGCCGCGCAGGATGCCGGATTGATCCATCAAAAATGTTTTGCGGCCGGTGATCCCGTACTGCACCGGCACCGCCGTGGCCGTGAACCCGGTCTCCGCCTGTGCCTTGACCGTGAACAAATAGCCGTTCTGTTGATCGGCGAGCCGGTCGGCCGGCAGGAACGGGTTCGGCAGCCGCCGCAACTGCGCCAGATCGGCGAACGCGCTGCCGCCGCCGTTCTGCGGCACCGCCTGGGAGGCGCGCACAAACTCCTCCACGACGGCCAGCTCCTTCAACAGGTAGGCGGCCTCGTCTTCGTTTTGTTTGATGACCGATTCTTGTTGGCGTTGCTGGCTCTGCCGTTGTTGATAATGCGCATAATAGAACCCCCCGGCCACCAGCACCGCAATCCAGGCGAACCCCAACCCGATCGCGGCCAGCGCGTACCGGCGTTCGTGAGCGTAGCCGCCCCGTTGCCGCAACAACGACAGGCTGATGAACCCGAGGATGATGCCCAGCAGCCAGCCGATGCCCAAAATCAGCGGTCCGAACAACCCGCAGAAAAACCCCAGCATCGGCAAAATGCCCGCGCCGCGCGCCTCCGCCCCGCGGGCCGGGCGCAGATACAACTCGGCCGGCGCCTCCTCCGCCGCGGGCTGCACCGGGAACGCCGGCGCGACCGGCTGCAGCGCCGTCACCGGCGCGTCTTCGAGATACAGCAATTCCACCGACCCCAGCCGCACCACCGCCCGGTGACCGAGTGCAAACCGTTGCACGGCCCGGCCGTCCACCTGGATGCCGCCGGGCGCGCCCAAATCCACAATCGTCACCAGCTCCCCGTCCCGTTCGAGCCGGGCATGATGCGCCGCCACGCCCGGCGCCGGCAGGCACAAATCGTTGTCTGGCGCCGCGCCAATCGTCAGCGTCGCGGTCGTCCATGACACGACCCGCGGCTGTTCGGATTCGGGTTGGACAATCAGTCTGCTCATCGCGTGAATCCAAATTCAGACGCCGCCGTGCCCCATCTCTTCAACGAAATGCCCGGCCGGGTCATGACGCGGTGTCGCGCGCCCGCAATTCTTTCAGCGACCGGATGTAGGCTTCCAGCCGTTCCACGGCATCGGCCGTGTCTTTGACTTTGAGCATCGAAGTCACCCGCAACCGCAGCTCGGTGAGGTTGATGGGCTTGCCGAGAAAATCGTCCGCGCCGGCCGCGATGCTTTCCTCCAGCCGGTCGCGCGTGTCGTAGGCGGTGAGGATGATCACCCGCGCCGCGCGGGTGGTGGGGCGTTCGCGGAGCCGTTTGCAGGTCTCGATCCCGTCGAGGTGGGGCATGGCGATGTCGAGCAGAATCAGGTCGGGTTGTTCCCGCACCGCGACCGGCAGCGCCTCGCGGCCATCCGCGGCGGTGATCACGGTGTACCCCCATTCGGTCAGAATCTGTTGCAGGTACTCGCGGATGGCGTCTTCGTCATCCACCACCAAAATCTTGGCTGTGGGCGGCTGGCTCATGGCCGGCATCTTAGGTGATTCGCCTCGCCGGTCAACGCCTTTTTCCGTATCCTGCCGGCGTGCAACCGATATTCCTCGTGGGACCGACCGCCGTCGGCAAAACCGCCGTCGCGCACGCGCTGGCCGACCGGCTCGGCGCGACGATTCTCTCGGCCGACTCGATGCAGGTCTACCGGGGCATGGACATCGGCACCGCCAAGGACAAATGCGCCCGGCTCGTGGACCTCTGTGATGTGACCGAGCCGTTCGACGTGAAACGCTACGTCGAACTCGCCCAATCGCAAATCGCCAGTCTGAAATCTCCAATCCTCATTGTGGGCGGCACCGGCCTCTACATCCGGGCGTTGCGGCAGGGATTGTTTGACGGCCCCGGCCGCGACCCGGTCCTCCGCGCCCGGCTCGAAGTGCTGCCGGCGGCGACGCTGTTCGCCGAGTTGCAGCGGGTGGACCCGGTCACCGCCGCCAAGATTGACCGGCACAACCCGCGCCGGCTGGTCCGGGCGTTGGAAGTCTATTACACCACCGGCAGGCCGATCTCCGCGCTGCAAACCCAAGCACCAATCCCCAATCCCCAATCCCCATCCTATTGCCTCGACCGCGACCGGCAGGATTTGTATGCCCGGATTGAGCGGCGGGTGGACGAACAGATGGCCGCCGGCTGGCTCGACGAAGTCCGGCGCCTGCTGGCGGCCGGCCTGGAACAGAACCCGACGGCGATGCAGGCCGCCGGTTACCGGGAACTCGTGGCGCATCTGCGCGGGGAACTGACGTTGCCGGAGGCGGTGGCGCGGATCAAGACGCGCACCCGGCAGTTGGCGCGCCGACAATTGACTTGGTTTCGCCAGGAACCGGGGCTAACTTGGCTCGCGGTCGCCGCGGCTGAGCCGCCGGACCGCACGGCAGAACGGATTGTGCAGGGGATGCAGCAACAGCCTTGAAGATGTACGACACGCGAGCGGCGCTCGAAGAGCGCGCGCTGTTGGTCGGCGTGGAACGGCCGGGCCACGACCAGTGGACCGTGCGCGAATCCCTCGCCGAACTGAAAGAACTGGCCACCACCGCCGGCGCCGCCGTGGTGGATGTGCTGCTCCAGAAACGCGACGCCCCGGCCGCGCCCACGTTCATCGGCACCGGCAAAGCCGCCGAACTCGCCCACCAGTGCCGGGCCACCGGCGCGAACCTCGTCATTTTCGACGACGATCTGTCGCCGGCGCAGGGCCGCAACCTCGGCGAGATTCTCGGCGAGCAGGTGAAGGTGCTCGACCGCACCGAGCTGATTCTCGACATCTTTGCCCAACGCGCCCGGACCCGCGAGGGCAAGATTCAGGTCGAACTGGCCCAGCTCCAGTACATGTTGCCGCGCCTCACCGGCCTGTGGACGCACCTCTCCCGGCAACACGGCGCCATCGGCACGCGCGGCCCCGGCGAAACGCAGTTGGAAGTGGACCGCCGCCGGGTGCAGGAGAAAATCCGCCGGTTGGAGCGCCAGTTGGCGGAAGTCCGCAAAAACCGCCGCATCGAACGCAGCGGCCGGCAACGGTTGCACTGGCCGGTCGTCTCGATCATCGGCTACACCAACTCCGGCAAGAGCACGCTGCTGAACACGCTCACCGGCGCGGGCGTGCTCGCCGAGGACAAACTCTTCGCCACGCTCGACCCGACCACGCGCAAACTCCGGTTGCCGAACAACCAGAACATTCTCCTGTCCGACACGGTCGGCTTCCTCCGCAAACTGCCGCATCATCTCGTCGAGGCGTTCGCCGCCACGCTGGAGGAAGTGGCCGAGGCGGATTTGCTGTTGCACGTGGTGGACGCGAGTCATCCGTGCGCCGCCGACCAGATCAAGGCGGTCGAGGTGGTGCTTCACGAAATCAAGGCGTGGGGCAGGCCGACCGTGATCGCGTTGAACAAGATCGACCGGCCCGAGACGCAGGATGGCCGGTTGGAGAAGTTTCAGCGCGAGCTGGATCACGCGGTGCCCATCTCGGCGAAACACGGCACGAACCTCCGCGAATTGCTCGACGAAGTCGCCAACCGGCTGGCCGACCGGCGCGTGCGTGTCACGCTTTCCATCCCGGCCGACCGGGCGAAGACCATCGCGCTGGTGTACCAGAGCGGCTACGTCACCGGCCGCCGGCACACCGACCGCAAGGTGGTGTTGGAAGCGCAGATTCCGAAAGTGTTGGCCGGGGAGCTGAGTCCCTACGTCGTGGAGGGCAATGAATAGAACTTATCCAGAAACCTCTTCCGCGTGTCACCCTGAGCGAAGCGCAGGGTCTCTGTCGTTCCGACATTCGCCGAAAACAGCACAGATTTGCCGCACACGACAGCGGCGTCTCGCTTTGCTCGGCTTTCGCTTCGCTCAGAATGACACCATTCAGAAACGAGGTTTCCGGACAGGTTCTCGAAGCCATCTCCTCAATACCGGAGACTGTAGGCCGACACTGCGTGTCGGCGAATTCTCGCGGCAAATTGCATCCGCCGACTCGCAGAGTCGGCCTCCAACCATTGATGAGATGGCTTCTCGGCTCGTGGTTCTGCTGGCGCTGGTTGCGTGGGGCTTGCCGGTGGGCGCCGCGGATGACGGCGCCGCGACGCGGTGGCAGTTCATCGTGATCCACCACAGCGCGACGACGAACGGGTCGGCGGCGGTGTTCGACGAGCAGCACCGGGCGCGCGGGATGATCAACGGGTTGGCGTACCACTTCGTGATTGCCAACGGCACCAACGGCCAGCCGGACGGCTGGGTGGAAATTGGCGACCGTTGGAAGAGGCAACTGCCGGGCGGTCATTGCCGGCAAGCGCACATCAACGAACACGGCATCGGCATCTGCCTCGTCGGCGATTTCACGCGGGACCGGCCGACGGAAAAGCAACTGGACGCGCTGGTGATGCTGGTGCAACAGTTGCAGGAGCAATTCGACATTGCCGACGACCGGATTCTCGGTCACGGCGAAATCATTGGTGAACAAACCGAATGCCCCGGTCGGAGATTCCCATGGGACGAGTTCAAGAAACGATTGCAGGCGGACAGCCGCCGCTGACCTACCTGATCCGCGACATGCCGGTCACCGACCGGCCCCGCGAACGGCTGGCCCAGCACGGCGCGGCGGCGTTGGCCGACGCGGAGTTGATTGCCATTCTGTTGCGGACCGGCACGAAAGGCCGGTCGGCAGTGCAGGTTGCGCAGGATTTGCTCCGGCAACACACGTTGGAGGAACTCGTCAGCCTCCCGTGGGAAGCGTTGGCCAAGGTCAAAGGCGTCGGCCGGACCAAGGCGGTGCAGTTGAAGGCCGCGCTCGAACTCGCCCGCCGTCTCCGCCGGCCGCGCGACCGGCAGAGCGTCACCACGCCGGCCGAGGCGGCGGCGTTGGTGCGCGACACCATGCAGCACCTCGACCGGGAAGAGTTCCGGGTGTTGCTGCTCAACACCAAACAGGGCCTCATCCGCGTCGCCGACGTCTCCCGCGGGTCGCTCAACGCCAGCATCGTCGAGCCGCGCGAGGTGTTCAAAGACGCCGTCGCCGCCTCGGCCGCCAGCGTGATTCTGGTGCACAACCATCCCAGCGGCGACCCGACGCCGAGCACCGAAGACATCGCCATCACCAAACGCCTCGTCAAAGCCGGGGAAACACTCAACATCCCGGTGCTCGACCATCTCATCCTCGGCCACCGCGCCACCGGCCGCGACCAGGATTACGTCAGTCTCAAAGAGTTGGGGTTGCTGTGAGCGTGACCGGCAAACCGGAACTGCTCGCCCCGGCGGGCAACATGGACTGCGCCCGGGCCGCCGTGGCCAACGGGGCGGATGCGGTCTATTTCGGATTGCCGCAGTTCAACGCCCGGATGCGGGCGGACAACTTCACGGCGGAACAATTGCCGGAGTTGGTCCGGTTTCTCCACGACCACCGGGTCCGGGCCATCTGCGCCTTCAACACGCTGGTGTTTACCGACGAACTGCCGGAAGCGGAGCGCCAGTTGCTCCTGCTCGACGACCTCGGCGTGGACGCCGTGCTCGTGCAAGACCTCGGGCTAGCCGTGTTGGCCCGGCAACTCGGCGTGCGGTTCGAAGTCCACGCCTCGACGCAGATGACCATCACGTCCCCGGCCGGTGTGGAGTTTATCCGGCGGTTGGGGATCACACGGGTCGTGCTGGCGCGGGAAACCTCGCTGCGGGAGATCGCCAAATTCCAGAATTGTCATTCTGAGCGCAGCGAAGAATCTCTTTCTGGAACGACCGAGACCCTTCCCCTGCGCGGCTCAGGGCTTCGGCAGGACGCTCAGGATGACAAAACGAAAAAGGTCGAACTGGAAGTGTTCGTCCACGGCGCGTTGTGCGTGGCGTACTCCGGGCAGTGTCTGACGAGCGAGGCGCTCGGCCAACGCAGCGCCAACCGCGGCGAGTGCGCGTCCGCCTGCCGGTTGCCCTACGAACTCATCGTGGACGGTGCCGTCAAGGATTTGGGCGACCGCCGGTATTTGCTGTCGCCGCGGGATTTGGCGGCGGTGCGGGAGATCCCGGAGTTGATCCGACTCGGCGTGCGAGCGTTCAAGATCGAGGGGCGGCTGAAATCGTCGGAGTACGTCGCGGCCGCGTGCCAGGTGTACCGGAAAGCGATTGATGCAGTGCCGGTCACGGACGCGGATTGGTACAAATTGGCGATGACGTTCTCGCGCGGGTTCACGCCGGGCTGGCTGCGCGGAACCAATCACGCGACGTTGGTGGACGGCCGGTTCGGGACGAAACGCGGGCCGATGATCGGCCACATCAAGGAAATCGGACGCGATTACGTGGCGGTGGCGGGCCACGCTTCCGCGCGGCCGCAGAGCGCAGACGGTCGCGCGGAAGCGCGACCCTCCGTGCGGCCCGGCGACGGGGTGGTGTTTGGCGAGACGGAACAGGGCGGCCGGGTGTGGGAGGTCAGGGGCGACCGGCTGTATTTTGCGCGCGGGCACATTGATTTCAAACGACTCACACCGGGGTTGCCGGTGTGGAAGACGAGCGACCCGCATCTGGAACGGGAACTACGGCGGTCGTTTGCCGGGGAGATTCCGAAACCGAAGAGCCGGCTCGATTTCATCGTGACGGGGGCGGCGGGGCAACCGTTGGTGGTGGCGGCGATTCCGCAAGCGTGGGACAGGCATCTTGCCTGTCCCGTGCGGCGGGCTTCCAGCCCGTCGGGGGAGGGAACAGACGGAGGAACGGACGGGCAGGATGCCCATCCCACGACAGTCCGCTCGGCCATGCCGTTGCAGCCGGCGGTGAAGCGGCCGCTGACGACAGAGGCGCTCCGGGAACAACTGGGCCGGTTGGGGGAGACGGATTTTGAGTTGGGCGCGGTGGAGAACCGGTTGGTCGGGCCGGTGATCCTGCCGGTGAGCGAGTTGAACCGGTTGCGCCGGGAGCTGGTGGGGAAACTTCAGGAAACAGGAGTCAGGAGACAGGAAACAGGAGTCAGGAGTCAGGAGTCAGGAGCCAGAAGGACGGCACCGCTGGCGGCGCGGCGGGAGCCGCGTCCTCCCCTGGCACAACCGGAACTCATCGCGCTCTGCCGGACGATGGCGCAACTCGAAACAACCGTGGCGAGCGGGGTGGGGACGGTGTATGTGGATTTCGAGGATATCCGCCGGTACGCGGAGGCGGTCAGAATGGCCAAGGGGCAAGGGGCAAGGGTGTGGCTGGCGACGCCGCGAATCGAAAAGGCCGGGGAGCAGGGATTCTTCAAGGTGATCGAGCAGGCCCAACCGGATGGCGTGTTGATTCGGAACCTCGGCGGGCTGGAGTATTTCAAGGGGATGCGGCGGGTGGGGGATTTTTCGTTGAACGTGGCGAACCCGGTGGCGGCGGAATTGTTGATCGGCGCGGGGCTGGAGCGGGTGACGGTGAGCTACGATTTGAACGCGGCGCAGGTGCTGGATTTGTTGCGGGCGGCGCCGCCGGCGTGGTTCGAGATCGTGGTGCATCAGCATCTGCCGATGTTTCATATGGAGCATTGCGTGTTTGCGGCGTTTTTGACCGGCGCCAACCCTCACCCTGACCCTCTCCCTTCCAGAAGGGAGCGGGAATTGCATAGAAGCCATTTCCTAAATACCGGAGACTGTAGGCCGACACTGCGTGTCGGCGAATTCTCGCGGCAAATTGCATCCGCCGACTCGCAGAGTCGGCCTCCAACCATTGATGAGATGGCTGCTAGTGAATTCCTTCTCCCCCGCGGGGAAGAAGGACAGGAGGAGGTGAGGCGGCCGATGGTCATCAATGCCACGAACTGCGGCCGGCCGTGTGACCGGCATGAGGTGCGGTTGCGCGACCGGGTGGGGGCGGCGCATCCAGTCAAGGCGGACGTGGGCTGCCGCAACACGGTGTATCACGCGCGGGCGCAGAGCGGGGCGGAATTCTTGGGCGAATTTCTCGCGGCGGGGGCGCGGGTGTTCCGGGTGGAGTTGCTCGACGAGGACGCGGCGCGGACGCGGGAAATCATCTCGGCCTACCGGGATTTGTTGGCCGGGCAGACCAGCGGCTTGGAGCGGCTCAACGCGGTCCGGCAACTCGGCGTGACGAGCGGGACGTTGACGGTGTTGGGGTGAGGCGTTTCTGCACCGGTCAGTCGTAGATGTAGCGGAAATACTTGGTGCGGAATTTGACCTGGCCGCTTTCCTCGTAGCGTTCGACGATGGCCTGGATTTTGACTTCGGCGGTGGTGTCCCCGCTGACAGGGTGGAAGGTCCGAGCATAGGCCCAGATGGTGAAGGTGTTCGGACGGGTGGTGATCAGATTCGAGATGCGCCGGATCAGTTGTTGCCGGCGCAACTTGGAGGGATTTTTGTCGTAGTCACTGCTGCCAATAACTCCGTCTCCGTCTACATCATCGCTGAAGTAGCCGAGGTTCTGGACTTCGCAGATTTCGCCGGGGGTGAGATAGGCGGGCACATTGGCGTACGGACTGCCGGTGACGAAGACGCGATTCGCGATGTTGCTGGCAATTGAAACGACAATCGTCGGATTGACCGCTACCGCCAGGTTGGAGGAGGTGCAGTTGATCAGCGCGGTGAAGGGGGGGATGCGGGGGGATAAATTGCCCGATGCGTGGAAAATCTTCGAGTTGAGATTGAGGCGACCGGTGGTGCTGCCAACCGTGAAGATGTCGAGCATGATCCAGTCGGGGATCTTGTTTTGCTCGATGGTCTCGCGGCCGGTATTGGGGTCGCCGACCCCGCTGTAAGGCGACGAAAGTTGCTTGTCGGCAGAATAATACGGCGCTGCTCCAGTGCTGGTTTCCGGATAGACTGGACGCAGGCGAATAGTGCGCCACGGATAGCCGGTGTGGATGTGCTGCAGTTCGCCCACGTTGTCCATAAGATCTTCCTTAATCTGATCGATGAGGTATCTATGGGACGCCGCAATGCCCACTGTAGGTTCGATGCTGCGGACGTCGGCCAAGAGGCCGTATTGATCCGGAGAGATGCGGGAGGAGAACGGTTCGCCGTTCGGAGGCATGTTCAACTGCGATTCACTGATGGCAAACCAATTGATGCTCAGTGACGTCGATGGGGGGCCATTAGCAAACGTCCGGACCCGTGGATCATTTTTTCCCAGCGCGAGCGGCTTCGAGTCCGCGGCCGGTGGATTCGCGTTAAACTGGGGGCTGATCACCTGACCAGACGCGTTCGTCGTGTAGGGAACGACATTCGTGAACGTCATTCCGCTCGGATAAGCAGCGTCGAAATCAGCCTGGGCCATCCAGTCCACGATGGCCTGCGGGTCATCACGCATGAGCAAGCGGACGGTCTTGAGCGAGACGGCGACCGAGGTCACCACCGGAACGCTGCTGGTGATGCCATTAATGGTGATCGGGAAGTCCGGCGGCGGGGCGCTGCCGACCCCGCTGGTCGTGGTTGATCCCAACAACCGGAAACTGTGCGCCGTCACGTTCGAGACCAAGACCTTGGACGCCTCGGTGAACGTGTTGACCGTCGTCGGCCCGGCGGTGGCGCCGCCGGTATAGTTGACGGTAATGCTGCGGGGAAGCACCTTGACCACCCAGTTCGAACCCCGGTCGGTGTCATAACCGTTGACGAATTTGATATCCACAAAGGTGTGGACAACCAGGTTCGTCTGGTCGGTGGTGACGGAGTCGGGGACGTAATTGGTGGCGACATGGACAATGACATCATCAATCAGCGGTCCCTTTTTCAGCCCGCAGTAACTGGAGGGAATGTTATTGGCATCGAGGGAATCATGCGTGGGGTAGTTGGCGGCAGATGACTGGTAGTCAATGATGTTGGCGAGGATCTGTTTGACGCCGAAGGCACCGTATTTTTGCTCGAAGGTGGCGGTGCCGGCATTGATGATGCCGGAGTACAGGATGTTGCGCCACGTGCTGTCATTCAGCCGCTGGCGGACGGTGGAACCGGCATTATCAATATCGGCCTTGGTGATGGAGCGCAGGTTGATCCGGCTGCGGCCAAATGCGTCGGTGTCGGGGTCTGCGGGAATGCCGACCGCGATGAAAAACTTGTTGGAGGTGAGATCCGTGTATGAGGTGTTGAGATTGGTGCGGAGCAGTTCGGCAATGGTGTTGAGCGGCGGGGAGGCCCCGGCCACGGTGGCGGCCATGTTGCTGCTGCAATAGAAGTTGCCTTCGAGGGCGCGGAGGTCAATATCACCGGCCTGACTCTGGTTCATCAACGGGTCGGAGGTGGACGTGGGGTCGGACGGGGTGCGCATGCGGGCGGTGTTGAGGTTCACCTTGGTGTTTTCCACGTCAATCCAGTAGCCGAAACGCCCGATGTAGGGGTTGCCGACGGGGATCAGTTTGGCCGTGATTGGCGTGCCGGCGCTGTAGTACTTATTGAAGCCGGTAATGGCGGCATTCTCATTGAGGTTGACCACAAAAGAACTGGTATTCGTCGAGTAGAGCCAATTGGTGACCACGCTACCGGCCGAGAAGGTCAGAATGGCGCCGGGCATGGCAATCCACGTGCGGGTCGTGTCCGGGATGGGCGTGGCACTGCGCAGGAGAGCCACGGCGTGGTCCACGGCGCCCTGCGCGAGTTGCCGGGCAGCAATCATGTCGTTGAAGTTCTTGGCGGCCGTGTTTTCGACGCGCATGCTGACGGCGAACCCGATCATCAGCAACGTCACCAGCACGAGCACCGCGAGCGTCATCACCAACGCGATGCCGCGCTCGGAGGACAAGCGGGAAGACAGGATCCGACGGGGAAAATGCCCCTGCTGACTTCTGTCTTCTGACTTCTGTCTTCTGTCTTCTGTGTTTGGCTTCATGGCTACCGTTTCGGAATCGCGACGAGCGTGGTGAAGATTTTCATGGACTGATTGGTGATCGCGGTCACCGATGCGCCGGCCGCAATCCGCTTTGCGGCCCGACCGTCAATCGTGCCGATGGTAATTTGAACGCCATCGGGGCCGCGATTTCCTGCGAGTGTCGAGTCCCAACTGGCGTACGCCAAATTGTTGGTGACGTAGTCGAATTGAAGAAAATAAACGTTCTCCGCCAGGGGGTCGGCGCTGGTCAGTCCCCATTCCGTCGAGTTGGCATAGCTGGCCGGGCAATTTGCCGTGCTCCGCACCAGCAGGTTGGAGGTGGCATCCCAGTCGTACGAGATCCGAACCAAATCAACCTGCGCGTCGGGATTCACCGGGGCAACGAAATCCACAGTGGTGGCCGAGCCGTTGAACCGCAGCCGGTCGTTGACCATTGCCTGCTGCAGTTCGCGGGACATCATGTCGAGCGCGGCGCGGGCGGAGGAAAAGGTTTCGACGCGGTTCTCGCCTTGGAGCCAGGCCCGGCTGGCCTGGTTGAAGGCGATGAAAAGGATTGCCATCATCATCCCCAGCACGGTGACTGCAACGAGGAGTTCGATCAACGTGAACCCGAGCGACGCGGTCGGCTGACGGCGGTCCGCTGGCAGCGTCACGCCGGCTGCCGGCCGATCACCGAGGGCTGACCGCTGACTGCTGACTGCGCGTTCTGTCTTCATGGCTTATTGGTACTGCGCGATGTAGGTGATGAACCGGTTGGTGTTAGGGGGCGGCGGGGAGATGGTCGGCGCGGCGGTCCGCGTCGGCCAGACCACGGTCGTGTCAACAATGGATAGACCTGTGGCGAGATTCGTATAGTACACGTAAAAGCAGTAGTAAATCGGATCGGTGCTTGTCGGCAGTGCACCGGCTTGGGTGTAACCCCACCGGCGGTTGCCAGTGTTTTGGAGTCTGATCGTGGTCGTACTTGAACAATTTGCATTGGTACAGACAAGGTTATTCGTAAAAGTACCCGCCCGCAGTTGGCTGATGGCGTCTTGGGCGATGGTGGCCGCGAGCGTCCGGTCGGCAGCGTCGCGGCTGGATTGCAGCGCGTCGGGGAAGAGGGCGAGAATCGCAATGATCCCAATCGCCGCCACCGCCACCGCCAGCATCACCTCGACAAGGGTAAAACCTCGTGCGGCGCGTCTTCGAAATGGAATTAGTGGGTTCATTCGGGGCGTTCAATCCTGACACGGCCAATTCTGTTGACACTGATAGTGCCGACGTTGGCCGAAGTAAACGTCGGAGTATTGGCCACCGTGACGAAACCGTCGCCCATGGCGAAGGTTCCGCCGGGAGACTCGCCGGTCGGCCCAAACTGGATGTAGACCAGTGAGCAGGGCGGAGCGGAATTGGTGGGAAAAGGTAGCGAGTCGACGCTGAGACTATCCACGTTCAATACGACCCCGGCGGGGAGCCGTTCCCATTTGGAGATGTACACGTAGGCACTTGTGCCCGTCCGCGCCATGACACTGTAACTCAGATACCAGGGCGCGAGATTGGTCCCGGTGCTGCCCGTGGTGCCGCTGTACGGGAACACCACCCGGGTGGTGGCGCGATGGGTCACGGCGTATTGTCGGGCGAGGTTCAAGGTGTTGGAAACCTGGCGCAGGCCGGTGCTCAAGCCGGTCGATTTCAACAGGCCCGGTACGGACAGAATACCGGCGGTCATAAGGATCGCCATGATCACGAGGACCGCCAGCAACTCGACCAACGTAAAACCCGATTGTGATTGTCGTGGCATGTGGTTACTTCCAACTTTGAAGATCGTCATACGTCCCGCAGGCCCGATCCGGGCCGGCGGACCAAACCGCGACTCCGGCAGCAATCGTGCCACCGCCACCCGAACAATTGGTGGAAACCGTGTTTTGATAGGTGGTGTCAAAATTGACCTGGTACGCGCGCTTCCACGGGTCCAGATAATTACCGGAAGCGTCAAGATCTTTGCTGGGAAATTCATAGAAAGGAATCCCGCGCGAGTTGGTGAACAGGTTGGTGGTCACGTTTTGCCCGGTGCTGCCGGCGCCGCTGGGCCACTGGCCGAACTCGGCGTAGTAGGCTTTGAACGCCGTGGCCAGACCGTAAACCGCGGCTTGCGCCCGGGCCGTTTCGGCCTTGCGCATCGCGGTCTGCAGCGCCGGCAACAGCAGCGCCGCAAGAATCGCAATAATCGCGACAACCGTCAGCATCTCAATCAGGGTAAAACCGCCTCGGCGTGATGTGGGTGTGGTGCTCATCATTTGGTCTCCCGTTCTCGGAATTCGGCCTCCAGTCGTTCGGCCAGCCATTGTTTGATCATGCTCTGGTAGTTCAGATACCGGGAACGCGCGAGCCGCTTCAGGCGCGCCAGCATCCGCGGATCCATCCGCAACGTGATTGTCGTGGATTCCGATTGGTCAGGCCCGATCACCGATTGCTCAATCAACTTCGGATCCAACCGGTGGGTCAGCCAGAACCGGGCTTCGTCCTCCTCACTTGCAAAAACAGGGATGTCTTCCCATCGGGCTATGACGTCCATTCGTTCACCTTCCGGTCGTAGAAATACTCTTCCTCGGGCGTCATCGCTCGCGCGGCAATCACCCGCACCTTCTTGCCATCGGACCGGTAGACCGTGAAGATCCCCTGGCCATTCAAGGTCCGGCCCAAACAAAACGCGCGGGATTCCTTGGCAAACCGGGGCGAATCGGGAAACAACCGGATGCCCATCGGATCCTCGAACGATTCCTCGATCTCGCGGATGCTCGGAAAGTCCGCGTCTCCGAACTGCTGTGCTGACCAATCGAAGTCCATCGTTCATGTCTGCACAATGTATTTACATTGTGCTTACCTGTTTGTCAAATCCTTTTTGGGCGGGCTTCCAGCCCGTGTTGTTCCAAGTGGGACAACCATCCTGGTTGTCCAATTCATTTTTCGGACAAGCTGGAAGCTTGTCCCACTCGATGCCCGCACTTGCCCTTTGCATCACGCTCCTTTATCATCCGCGCCATGCTCGATATCAAGCTCATTCGTGAAGCAGCCGACATGGTCCGGCAACGCCTCGCCACGCGCGGACGCGGTGACGATGCCCGGATTGCTGAGATTGCCGCGCTCGACGAACAACGGCGCAAATTGGTCACCGAAAGCGAACGTCTCAAGGCCGAGCGCAACAAAGTGAGCAAAGAAATCGGCGCCGCCAAATCGAAAGGCATGGATGCCGGCCCGGCCATGGCGGCGATGAAACAAGTCGGCGACAAGATCACCGCGCTCGACGCTCAACTCGCAGCCCGCGACACGCAACTGCAATCGCTGTTGCTCACCATCCCGAATCTGCCGCACCCGACAGTCCCGGTCGGCAAGGATGCGGCCGACAACCCGGTCGTGCGCACGTGGGGCGAGAAGCCGGCGTTCGATTTCACGCCCCAACCGCACTGGGAACTCGGCGAGAAACTCGGCATCCTCGATTTCCCGCGGGCCACCAAGATTACCGGCAGCGGGTTCATTCTTTACAAAGGTGCCGGCGCGCGACTCGAACGCGGTCTCATCAACTTCCTGCTCGACCTCCACACGCGGGAGCACGGGTACACGGAAGTGTTCCCGCCGTTTCTGATCAACCGGCAATCCATGATCGGCACCGGCCAGTTGCCGAAGTTCGAGGAAGACATGTACCGGCTGCGCGACGACGAGTTTTATCTCGCCCCGACCGCCGAGGTGCCGGTGGCCAACATCCACCGGGAAGAAATTCTCCGGGAAGACCAGTTGCCGATTTACTATTGCGCCTACACGCCCTGTTTCCGCCGCGAAGCGGGCGCGGCCGGCAAGGAGACGCGCGGCATGATCCGCGTCCACCAGTTCGACAAGGTGGAGCTGATCAAGTTCACCAAGCCGGAGACGAGCTACGACGAGTTGGAAAAGATGACCGCCAACGCCGAAAAGGTGCTGCAACGGCTCGGCCTGCATTACCGGGTCGTGTTGCTCTGCACCGGCGACATGGGATTTGCCAGCGCGAAAACGTACGACATCGAAGTCTGGGCGCCGGGCCAGAATGCGTATTTGGAAGTGTCGAGCTGCTCGAACTGCGAAGATTTCCAGGCGCGCCGGGCCAATATCCGGTTCAAGGGGGCGGACGGCAAGAATCGGTTCGTTCACATCCTCAACGGCAGCGGCACGGCGCTGGCGCGATTGTACGTGGCGTTGCTGGAGACGTACCAACAAGCCGACGGCAGCATCCTGTTGCCGGAAATCCTGAAGCCGTATCTCGGTGGCACGACTCACATCACAGCGTAGTCACGCAAAGACGCAAGCCGAGTCTGACGAGACGCCGCTGTCGTATGCGGCAACGCGCAAAGGCGGGAGCGTTCCTGGCGTCTTGGCGTCTTGGCGTGAGAAACTTCCATCCCGCCTGCTCGTCGGCGTCTCGGGCGGTCCTGATTCCGTTGCGTTGCTCCATGCGCTGGTGAAACTGGGCTACCGGCCGCATGTCTGCCATCTGAACCACCGCTGGCGCGGGAAGGCGAGCGACGCCGACGCGAAGTTCGTGCGCGTGCTGGCCGGCCAGCTCGGTTTGCCGGTGACAATCGGATCGCGCAAGGTGGCGCACACTGAAGCCGCAGCGCGTCAGGCCCGGCAGGCGTTCTTCGAGCGCGTCGCCAAAAAAACCGGCATTCGCACGCTGGTGTTGGCGCACACGGCGGACGATCAGGTCGAGACGTTTCTGCTGCGGCTGTTGCGCGGGGCCGGCCCGACCGGCTTGGGCGCGATGTGGCCGGAGCGGCAGATTGGCAAATTGCGGGTCGTGCGACCGCTGTTGGATGTGAGCCGGGCGGAAGTGCTGAAGTACCTAAGTGCCGAAGGGCTGAAGTGGCGCGAAGACGCAAGCAATGCCGACCGGCGGTTTCTGCGCAACCGGATCCGGCACGAGTTGTTGCCGTTGCTGGAGCGCGACTACAATCCCGGCATCCGCAAGGTGCTGCGGCGGACGGCGGAGATTCTGCGGGCGGAGGCAGCGCAAGAGCCGGTGGCGTGGGAACGCCGGGCAATTCGCCGGCAACTGGGGAATCTCGGTTTCCGGCAGGTCGAGGAAGTGCGGAAACGGTTGTCGCACGAGTCGCAGGTCCGCCTGTCCGGCCAGACGGCGGTCCGTGAGTTGGGGATCACATTCGTCGGTCATTCTGAGCGAAGCGAAGAATCTCCGTCGGCTGCCGCAACGACCGAGACCCTTCGCTCCGCTCAGGGTGGCAAAAAAACAGAACGGTTCGACGCCGACGCGCTGGGGCCGCGTCCGTTCGTGCGGACGTGGCGGCCGGGCGACCGGTTTCAACCGCTGGGCATGAAGGGCACGAAGAAGCTCCAGGATTTTTTTGTGGATGAGAAGGTGCTGCGGGAGGAACGGGATCGGGTGCCGTTGTTGTGCGCGTCGGATGGGCGAATTGCGTGGGTTGTGGGCTACCGGATCGCCGACCCGTTCAAGGTCACACCGGCCACGAAGCGCGTGGTGCGGCTCCGGGTTTCAGCGTTGACAAGCTGACGCGGCGGGCGGTATGGCAAGTCGCATGGACACGCTGCGAGTGGCGTTGGGCGAGCGCAGTTATGACATCCTGATCGGGGCCGGACTTCTGGCGCGAACGGGAGAATTTCTGTCGGCGCTCCAGCTCGGCAAACGCGGCGTGATCATCACCGACACGAACGTCGAGAAACTCTACGCGACCAAAGTCCGGGCCGCATTGACCGGGTTCGACACGGAAATCCTTGCGGTGCCGGCGGGCGAAAACTCGAAATCGTTGCGGCAGGCCCACCGGCTGTTGGAAATGTTGCCGGGGCGGAAGCTCGACCGGCGCAGTTTCGTGCTGGCACTCGGCGGCGGCGTGGTGGGCGATTTAGCCGGGTTTGTCGCGGCGACCTACTTGCGCGGAATCAATTTCATTCAGGTACCGACTTCGTTGCTGGCGATGGTGGACAGTTCGGTGGGCGGCAAGACGGGCGTGAATCTGCCACAGGGGAAGAATCTCGTCGGCGCGTTTTATCAGCCGCGGCTGGTGATCGCGGACACGGACACGTTGCAGACATTACCGGAGCGCGAGCTGCGGGCCGGGTTTGCGGAGGTGATCAAGACGGCGGCAATTCGGGATGCCGGGTTCTTTGCGTGGTTGGAACAACACGGTCAAACATTGCCGGCCGAGGTCATCCGGCGGTGTTGCGAGATCAAGGCGGACGTGGTCAGCCGCGATGAGCGGGAGGGCGGGCTGCGGGCGATCTTGAATTTCGGGCACACAGTCGGGCACGCGATGGAGGCGTTGGCGGAATACGAAGGTGTGTTGCACGGCGAGGCGGTGGCGCTGGGGATGTGTTGCGCGGCGGAGTTGTCGGTGAAACGGGCCGGGTTGCCGCGCGCCGAGGCCGACCGGCTGAAACGGCTGATTGCCGGCAGCCAATTGCCGACGCGGCTCGGCGAGAAATTCCGGGTGGAAGATTTGCGGGCGGCAATGCAGCTCGACAAAAAAGCCGTCGGCGGCCGGCTGCGGTTTGTGTTGTTGAAGCGACTCGGCGAGGCGGTGGTGTCGGACGCGGTGACCGACGCGGATTTGGAGGAAGCCATCAATGTCTGCCGTTGATGAAACGATTGTCCGGGAATACTTCGAGGCGCACGGGTTTCTGGTGTGTCAGCGCCGCAAATACATCGTGCAGTCGCGGAAGAAGACGAGCGACGAGGAAGTGGATTTGATTGTGTTGAATCCGCGGGCGACCGGGGAGCGGCCGGCGGAGTTTGAGATTGATTCGGCGGCGTTGGCGCGGGTGCCGCGGGCGATTGTGGCGGTGAAAGGCTGGCACACGGAGACGTTTGCTCCCGGCGTGCTGGCGCATCAGCCGAAGATTTTCCGGTTTGTCGAGAAACGGGCGCTCGACGAAGCCGCCCGGCTGGTGGGGGGCGATGGATTGTTGAAACTGCTGATTGTGCCCGGCTTGCCGCGCGACGAGAAAACCCGGCAGCGCAGCATTGAGGTGCTCAAATCGAAAGGCGTGGACGGCGTGATTTCGTTTCGTGCCATCCTGCAGGAGTTGATTGCCGGGGTGAAGACGAACCGGAATTACCAGAAGTCCGATCTGCTCCAGATTCTCCGGTTGCTCAAGAACTACGACCTGCTCCGCGAGCCGCAACTGGAACTGAAACTCAAACCGAAAAACCGGAAGAGTCAGTGACCTCTCGGGAAGCCTACATCACGCTGAACTTGATCGCGGGCGTCGGGCCGGTGCGGGTGCGGGCGTTGCTCGATCAGTTCGGCACCCCCGAAGCAATTCTGGGCGCAAGCCGGGACGAGTTGCAGCGCGTCGAAGGCGTCGGGTCGGAGATTGCCGGCAACATCAGCCGGTGGCGCGAAACCGTTGATCTGGCCGGTGAGTTGGAACGGATCGAGAAGGCCGGTGTGCGGGTGGTCACGGCGGACGATCCCGATTATCCGAAAAACCTGCGCGAGATCCATGATCCGCCGCTGGCGTTGTATGTGAAGGGAACGTTGAGCGACCGGGATGCGTTGAGCGTCGGCATCGTCGGGTCGCGGCGGACGACGTTGTACGGGCAGGAGATGGCGCGGAAGCTGGCGTTCCAACTCGCCCGCATCGGCGTGACCGTGGTGAGCGGGTTGGCGCGGGGGATTGACACGCACGCGCATCAGGGCGCGTTGCAGGCAAAGGGGCGGACGGTGGCGGTGCTCGGTTGCGGCGTGGACGTGGTGTACCCGGCGGAGAACAAGAAGTTGTACGACCAGATCCTCGCGCAGGGCGGGGCGGTGGTGAGCGAGTTCCCGATGGGGAGGAAGCCCGACCGGCAATCGTTTCCGATGCGCAACCGGCTGGTGAGCGGCTGGTCGCTCGGCGTGGTGGTGGTCGAGGCGAACCTGAAAAGCGGCGCGTTGATCACGGCGAAGTTTGCCGGCGAACAGGGCCGGCAAGTGTTCGCGGTGCCGGGCCGGGCGGACTCGCCGTTGTCGAAAGGCTCGAACCGGCTCATCAAGGACGGCGCAAAATTGACCGAGGACGTGGATGATATTTTGAGCGAGTTCGAGTATCTGTTGCCGCCAGCCAAGAAAACGCCGGCAGCCAGCGCGCCGACGCTGGCCGTCTCCGAAACGGAGCAGAAAGTGTTGGCGGCGCTCGGCGACGAGGAAACGACGGTGGACGAGGTGGTCCAGCGCAGCGGTTTGACAAGCGCGTGTGTTTCCGCGACGCTGCTCGCGCTCGAAATGAAACGACTGGTGCGACAATTTCCCGGCCGGCTGTACGCCCGCCGGAGCAATGACTGACATGGGCAAGACACTGATTATCACAGAAAAACCGAGCGTGGCGCAGGACATCGCCAAGGCGCTCGGCGGATTCAAAAAGACGAAGGAATACTACGAGAACGACCGGTATGTCATCTCGTGGGCGGTCGGGCATTTGCTGGAGCTGGCGGTGCCGGAGGCGATGAAGGCGCAGGACAAATGGGCGCTCGACAAGCTGCCAATCATGCCGCCGACTTTTGATCTCCAGCCAGCCGAGAAGGCCACCGGCCGCGTCAACGTCCTCAAGAAACTTCTGAAGTCGAAGGAGATTGCCGAAGTCGTCAATGCCTGCGATGCCGGCCGCGAAGGCGAACTCATTTTCCGGTACATCTATCAATATGCCGGCAGCGACAAACCGATCCGCCGGCTCTGGCTGCAATCCATGACGCCCGACGCCATCCGGGAAGGGTTTGAGCGGTTGCGCAGCGATCAGGAAATGCAGCCGCTCGCCGCCGCCGCGCGTTGCCGCAACGAGGCGGACTGGCTCGTCGGCATCAACGCCACCCGCGCGTTCACGTTGCGGCTCAGCGGCGGCCGGGGCAGCACCGTCACCTCGCTCGGCCGGGTGCAGACGCCGACGCTGGCGATCATTGTCGAACGCGAACAGAAGATCAAAGAGTTCAAGGAGCGCGTCTTTTTCGAGGTGTTCGGCCACTTTCAGGCCGGCGCTGGCAACTATGCCGGACGGTGGTTCGACGAAAAGTTTCGGAAAGACGAGACCGAAACCGACCGGACCGCCCGGTTGGGCGCGAAATTGACGAACGCCGCGGTGATTTGGGACGAACACCGGGCCGCGCCCCGGTTGTGGGAGAAATCGCTGGCCGACGCGCTCGTGGCCAAATGCGCCGGCAGGCCCGGTGTTGTCGAGTTGGAAGAGAAGAAACCGACCACGCAGGTCGCGCCGCAGTTGTACGATCTGACGACGTTGCAGCGCGAAGCGAACACCCGGTACGGGTTCTCGGCGAAACGGACGCTGCAACTGGCGCAGGCGTTGTACGAAAAACACAAGGCGTTGACGTATCCGCGCACCGACGCGCGGTGCCTGCCGGAGGATTACATCGGCACCGTGAAGAAGACGTTGGCCAAGCTCGGCCCGCTGGCGGAGAAGGCATTGCAGAATGGCTGGGTGCGACCGAACAAGCGCATTTTCAACAACGCCAAAGTCAGCGACCACTTTGCCATCATCCCGACCGGCAACATCCCCGGCGGCCTCGACAACGACGAGCAGGCCATCTTTGACATGGTGGCCAAACGGTTCATCGCCGCGTTCTACCCGCCGGCCGAATACGAAGTGACCGCCCGGATCACACGGGTCGAAGGCGAACCGTTCAAGACCGAAGGCAAGATTCTCAAAGTGCCCGGCTGGCTCGAAGTCTATGGCAAAGAAGCCACCGACAAACCCGGCGAGAATCTGCCGCCGGTGCAGCAAGGCGAGCGCGTGCACACCGACCGGGTCGAGGTCAAAGAAGACAAGACGAAGCCGCCGGCCCGGTACACTGAGGCGACGATTCTCAGCGCGATGGAAGGCGCGGGCAAGTTGTTGGAAGACGAGGAACTCCGCGAGGCGATGAAGGAACGCGGTCTCGGCACCCCCGCGACGCGGGCGGGGATCATTGAGACGCTGATCGCGGCGCATTATCTCGTCCGCCACGGCAAGGAACTCCAGCCGACGGCGAAGGCGTTGCAGACGATCGGGCTGCTGAAGAACGCGGTGCCGGAGTTGGTCAGCCCGGAAATGACCGGGGAGTGGGAGCACCGGCTCCGCGAAATCGAGAGTCGCCGGCTGCGCGCCGACCAGTTCATGGACGACATCCGGCAGTTGACCGCCCACATCGTCAAAGAAGCGAAGGACTTCAAGCTGGACGAGCACGTGGCGGACAGCGAGCCGTTCGGGAAATGCCCGAAGTGCGGCCAGCCGTTGGTCGAGCGGTTCAAGAGCTTTTCCTGCACGAACAAGGCATGCGATTTCTCAGTTTGGAAAACCATTGCCGGGCGGATTCTGAGCCGGGAAGAGTTCGATACGCTGTTGCGCGACCGGCAGGTGGGACCGCTGAGCGGCTTCCGCAGCAAGGCCGGCAAACGGTTCAACGCCACACTCAAGTTGAACGCCGAATTCAAGACGGAGTTCGATTTCGCCGTCAACGAGTCCGGTCTGCACTGCGAGAAGTGCGGCAAACCGATGATCATCCGGTCGGGTCGGCGCGGGGAGTTTCTGGCCTGCTCCGGTTACCCCGACTGCAAGAACGCGCTGAGTTTCAAGCGCGACGAGGCCGGCAAGATCGTGCCGTTGCCGAAGGCCGAGCGCGCGCCGTTGCCGGCGGTGGACCTCCAGTGCGAGAAGTGCGGCAAACCGATGGCGATCAAGATGAGCCGGCGCGGGCCGTTCCTCGCGTGCACCGGTTACCCGAAATGCAAGAACGCCAAACCGCTGCCGGCCGATCTCCAATCGCAACTGCCGCAGGCACCGCCCAAGCCCGCCGCCGAGCCGACGGACGAGAAATGCGAGAACTGCGGCGCGCCGATGGTCAAACGGCAGGGCCGGTACGGACCGTTCCTCGGTTGCTCCAACTATCCGAAGTGCAAAACGATCAAGAAAATCGCGACCGCCTGAAGGAGGGGCGCGCTTCTGCGCAACCATCCCCGGCAGCGGCCAAGCCGAAGCTTGGCCCTCCGACGACCGACCGGCTGGTCGAGGAGTTCCTCAACTACCTGCGGGTCGAACGCAACGCCTCGGCGTTGACCATCCGCAACTACGGCGCCGACCTCGCGGCGTTCGCGGCGTGGTTCACGGAGAAGACAAAGAGCCGGTGCGACTGGCTCCGGCTCGACGCGTTTCATCTGCGCGGCTACCTCGTCCACCTCACGGAGCGGAAACTCGAGCGGGCGACGATTCATCTGAAAATGTCGGCGTTGCGCAGTTTCTACCGGTGGCTGGTGCGAACGGAACGGCTGAAACAAAGCCCGGTCGTCGGTCTCACGTTGCCGAAACTGGCCAAGAAACTGCCGAAGTTTCTGACGATCCAGCAGGTCGAGGCGCTGCTCGACGCGCCGTTGAAATGCGGAGGGGCGCGCTTCCGCGCGACCGAGGGACAAGGCCGCGGCCGCGCAAAAGCGGGGCCCTCCGGTTGGCAGGCCTGGCGCGACAAGGCAATTTTGGAAGTGCTCTACAGCGGCGGACTGCGCATTCACGAGTTGGTCGGCCTCAACGACGACGATCTCGACGTGCTGGGCGAAGTCGTCCGCGTCCGGGGCAAAGGCAAAAAAGAACGGCTGGCACCGCTGGGCGGGCCGGCAGTGAAAGCCGTGCAGCGGTACCTCGAACTCCGGGGGCGCACCGCGCGCGGGCCGTTGTTCGTGAACCTGAAGGGCGGCCGGCTCACTGCCCGCAGCGTGCAACGGACCTTGAAGCGGTACCTGATTGCCGCCAATCTCGACCCATCATTGACCCCGCACAAACTCCGGCACAGCTTCGCCACGCACCTGCTCGATGCCGGCGCCGATTTGCGGAGCGTTCAAGAACTCCTCGGCCACGCCAACCTTACCACGACCCAAATCTACACGCACGTTACCCCGGAACGGCTGCGAAAGGTGTACGAGAAAGCTCATCCCCGGGCCTAAATGCGCCTGACAAAACCAATTTCCTGTCACCGCCCCCTTCCGGGTGCGTTCGGAACGGAGGGCCACGCTTCCGCGTGGCCGCTGTTGTGCCCACGAACCCCCACCGGTCGCGCCGAAACGCGACCCTCCGCACAGGCATTGTCCGTCGCTCTTGTTCTGTTGAAATAAACAAATTTTCGCT
>Ga0078972_1002229_pt1 | contig 65457 bp, 59 predicted proteins | sample YelNatPaOPGAMG01_FD_67568 | JGI IMG/M metagenome (GOLD analysis project Ga0078972, IMG submission 67568) | Hot spring thermophilic microbial communities from Obsidian Pool, Yellowstone National Park, USA - OP-RAMG-01 (SPADES assembly) (version 2) | ecosystem: Environmental > Aquatic > Thermal...
TTTGTTATAACATATACAGAACAAAAGACGGAAAGTTCATGGCTCTCGGTGCCCTTGAATCAAAATTCTGGGAGGCATTTGTTAAAGCGATTGGGAGGGAAGACCTTATTGATGAAGCATATTCTCCAGCAGTAGATGGAGAGAGGGGATACGAGGAGTTAAAAAAGGAATTCCTGTCAAGAACTCAGGAAGAATGGATAGAACTTCTTAAGGGAGTTGACACATGCTGTGAACCGGTGAGAAATGTGGCAGAAGTTGTTAAAGACCCTCATTTTAAAGAGAGAAGGGTATTTTTTGAAAGGGACTATCCAGGGGAAGGTAGAATCCATCAGATGAGGACGCCGATAGTAATTGATGGATTGGAAAGGGAGCCTTACAGAACCCATCCACCAAAATGGGGAGAGCATACAAAAGAGGTTCTCAAAGAAATAGGCGGATATAAAGAAGATGAAATAGAACTTCTTGAGAAGGAAGGAATAATAAAAACAGGATGATAGACAGGAAGAAAATTAAAATTATGCTCGTTGACGATGAACCTGTGATTTTGAAGATGGAAAAGGAAGCCTTAAAGCCTTTAGGGATTACAATAATAGAAGCTTCTTCCGGTGTAGAGGCTATAAAAAAACTTGCCAATGAAAAACCGGATGTTTTATTCCTTGACCTTGTTCTTCCTGATATGACAGGAGAAAGCATAGTTAAGTTTGTGAAAAGTTCTGAAACCCTTAAGGATGTAAGCGTTATAGTGGTTACAGGAAGGGAAGATACTGAAACAATAGAGAGGTGTTACAGAAGTGGATGTGATGGATATGTGACAAAGCCCATAGAGCCGGATTCCATTGTTGAGAAGGCTCTCCTTGCCCTGTCTGAAAAAGGAATAGACCTTGAGGAATAATGAACAAAAAACAGCAAAATGTCTAATTTTACTTGACATGAAAAAGGGGATTTAATAAAGTGGAGGCTATGAGAAATGAAGTTATCAGTATGGGAAATACCAGAAGAAGGTCTGGAATTCAGTCTGGAAAAAGAAAAGGAATGGATGGAAACCTATCACAGCGGATGGCCCTCTATCTACAGGTTCGCCTCTCAAATAAAGGGAAGTTTCAAGGTTAAAAGGTTTGGGACAAAAGTGGTTGTAGAAGGTTCAATAAAAACTGAACTGGAGCTTGAATGTTCAAGGTGTTTAAGCACCTTCTGTTATCCCCTAACCATAAACTTTGTTTCAGAACTTTACCCACTTGAGGATTTTATTTTCCGTTCATCAGAGCCTGTTGAATTGAGGAAGAATGAGATGGAAATGGAGTTCTACAGCAAGGGAATTCTTGATATTGAAGAGGTGATGTCCACAAACATAATTCTTAACATACCAACATATCCTTTGTGCAAGGAAAATTGTAAGGGAATATGTCCTGATTGTGGTAAAAACTTGAACTATGAAGAATGCACATGTAAAAAAGAAAAAACCATAAAAGACGAGAGATGGAGAGCCCTTGAAAGTTTAAAAAATATATTCCAGAAAAAATGAGGTGATAAAATGGCAGTACCTAAAAGGAGACATTCAAAGTCAAGAAGGGACAAAAAGGCATCTCATCAACATCTTTTTCCCCCACCCCGTTCAAGGTGTCCACGGTGCGGACATATCAAGCTTCCTCACAGGGTATGTCCGAACTGCGGATACTATAAGGACAGACAGATTTTTGAGATAGAAGAGTAGTAATGAAGATAATCCTTGACGGGTTGGGAGGGGATAATGCACCGGATGCAGAAATTGTCGGCGCATCAGAGGCTGTCAGGGAGGGAATTGCCCTTATTGTAGTTGGTCCCGAAAAAATTCTTAAAAAGAGGTTAAAAAAAGATGTCCTGAAAAAAATAGAGATTTATGACTGCGAAGAAAGGGTTGAAATGGAGGACAGTCCATCAGAGGCTATAAGAAAGAAGAAGAATTCAACAATCGCTGTGGGAATAAGGCTTCTCAAGGAAGGATACGGAGATGCCTTTGTGAGTGCGGGAAATACGGGTGCTGTTATGGCTTTTTCCCTTTTCAATCTGGGAACCGCAGAAGGAGTTATAAGACCTGCAATAGGTGGAATAATCCCGAGGAAAAATGGGGCAAGCATTCTCATAGATATGGGAGCGAATGTAGACTCAAATGCAATTCAACTCTGCCAGTTCGCAATAATGGGAGGAGTATATTACAGAATAGCCTTCGGCAAGAATGCACCCTCCATAGGGCTTTTGAGCACCGGAAAGGAAAGGGGAAAGGGGAACAGGGTTGTAAAGGAGGCTGATAAAATCCTTGAAAAAGCACCGATAAACTACATTGGGCTTGTAGAGGGAAGAGATGTATTCACCGGCACAGCTGATGTGGTTGTCTGTGACGGGTTCGTTGGAAATACACTTCTGAAATCAGGTGAAGCACTCGTTGAATTCATACTTGATACGGTAAAGGAAGAGGTGAAGAGAAACCCAAGGGCAATTTTTGGCTATCTCCTGATGAGGAAGGCTTTAATAAAGGTAAAGAAGAAGCTTGATTATTCTGAATACGGCGGGGCTCCACTTCTCGGGGTCAAAAAACCCGTTTTTATATGTCATGGCTCATCACCGCCAGCTGCGATAAAGAATGCGTTAAAACTGGCAGAAAAGATATCAAGGGACGGGCTAATAGAAAAAGTTGTAAGTGCTATTGAGGAGAGCATAAAATGGCTTCCTACATAAAAGGCACAGGAAGCTATATTCCCGAAGAAAAAATCTCAAACAGGGAATTATCAAAAAGGTTTGGAATTGATGAAGAATGGATATTCCAGAGAACAGGAATAATTGAAAGGAGAAGGAGCAGTTCAAAGGGCGTTGTTGATATGGCTTTTCCTGCTGTTCTTTCAGCAATTGAAAGAGCCAAATTGGAAAAAAAGGATGTGAGCGCAATAATTTTTGCAACCGTTACCCCTGAATTTCTTACCCCTTCATCTGCCTGTGTTCTTCAATCAAAACTTCGCATAAAAAGGGCTATTGCATTTGATATATCCGCTGCCTGTTCAGGATTCATCTACGGACTTTTTCTATCTTCAATGGTCGTTGAAAAAATCGGAGGAGCGGTCCTTGTTGTAGGTGCTGAATACCTTACAGGGTTTGTGAATTATAATGACAGGAACACATCCATTCTTTTCGGCGATGGAGCGGGAGCTGTTATTGTTGGAAAAGACCCTCCCGGGCACAAAATCCTTGATTTTTATATTACAGCAGAGGGTGATGGCTGGAAATCCCTTCTAATTCCTGCTGGTGGAGCGAGGCTTCCAGCCTCTGAAAGGACCGTTAAATTAAATCTTCACACATTTAAAATGAAGGGGAAGGAGGTATTCAGAAATGCTATCTCCGGCATGGAAGAGGCGATAACGAAGCTAATTGAGAAAAACGGGATAAAAAAGGATGATATTTCAATGCTCATACCACATCAGGCTAACGAAAGAATTACAATCGCCCTTGCTGAAAGACTGGGGATGGAATGGAAAAGGGTTTATTCAAACATATTGTCCCTTGGAAATACCTCCTCTGCCTCCATTCCCATTGCCCTTGATGAGATTGAGAGAAAAAAAATCCTGAAAAAAGGTGACCTTGTCTGTATGGCTTCCTTTGGTGCAGGATATACCTTTGGAGCCTGTCTTATGGAGTGGTGAGATGCTGAAGACAATCCTCTGCGAAATCCTTGAAATTGAATATCCGATAATTCAAGGAGGAATGGCGTGGGTTTCAAGGGCAGAACTCGTATATGCGGTTGAGAAAGCAGGAGCATTTGGCTTCCTCACATCTGCCATTTTTTCTCCAGAGGAGTTGAGAAAAGAAATAAGAAGGCTAAAGGGAATGGGAGGAAGAAACTTCGGTGTTAACATCTACCTCCTTCATCCCTCAGTGGAGGAACAGATAAGGGTTTGTATAGAAGAAAAGGTAAAGGCTATTTCAACAGGTGCGGGCACTCCTGGAAAATACATAAAGGAACTCAAGGAAAACGGAATAAAGGTATTTCCTGTCGTTTCAAGCGTATCCCTCGCAAAAAGGCTGGAAAAACAGGGTGCTACATGCATAATCGCCGAGGGGATGGAGTCCGGTGGTCACATTGGAGATGTAACAACCCTCTGTCTCCTTCCCCAGGTGGTTGATGCGGTTTCAATCCCGGTTATTGCCGCCGGAGGAATAGCAGATGGAAGAGGACTTGTCGCTGCATTATCACTCGGTGCCGTTGGCGTCCAGATGGGGACAAGATTTATTGCTTCAGTTGAAGCCCCTGTGCACATATCGTATAAGGTGGAGATAATAAATGCCATGGAGAGGGATACTGTAGTAACAGGAGCATCAACCGGTCATCCTGTGAGGGTTATAAAAAACAAACTTGCCATGGAATTTCTAAAAAGAGAAAAAGAAGGTGCTAAACCAGAAGAACTTGAAGCCCTTGGTGTGGGTGCTTTGAGAAGGGCTGTTGAAGGAGACGTAGAGTGGGGCTCTCTCATGGCGGGACAGATTTCAGGCTTGATAAGAGAGATAAAACCTGTAAAAAATATAATTGAGGACATAATAAAGGAAGCGGAAGAAACGATTGAAAAGTTAAAAGGATTGAAGAAATGAAAACGGGATTTTTATTTCCAGGGCAGGGAGCTCAGTTTTCCGGAATGGGTAAGAAACTATTTGATGAGTTCAAATCTGTCCGTGAGGTATTTGAACTCGCATCCGACACTTTAAAATTGAACATGAAAAAACTCTGTTTTGAAAGTTCAAATTCGGAACTCAAACTTACATTCAATGCACAGCCCTCAATCCTCACTGTGAGCTTTGCTGGTTTAACGGTTTTGAAGGAAATCCTCGGAATGTATCCCGCCCTTTCTGCAGGACATAGCCTCGGTGAGTGGACAGCGCTTCTCTCAGCTGGTTCAATTTCCTTTGAAGATGCCTTGAAATGCGTGAGGAAAAGAGGAGAGTTTATGCAGGAAAGCATACCCGGCATTAATCCCTCAATGGCAGCAATTATAGGTATTTCTTCTAAAGAGGTTGAGGATGTTCTCAAAAATATGGAAGGTGTCTATCCAGCCAATTATAATTCTTCAACGCAAACAGTAATCTCTGGAAAAGAAGAGGCGGTTGAAGAAGCGGTTGAAAAACTTAAGGAGAAAAAAGCAAGGGCTGTTTATCTGAATGTAAGTGCCCCTTTCCACACCCCATTCATGAAACCTGCAGAGGGAAAGATGAGAGAATTTCTGAAGGATATAACATTCAGAGACCCATCCATTCCGGTTTTAAAAAACATTGACGCAGAAGTTTACAAATCTGCAGATGAAATAAAAGATTCCCTTGCCAGACAGATTTCAAGCCCTGTAAGATGGACCGACTGTATGAGAAAATTTCTCCAGATGGAGCCCGAAATAATCATTGAGACAGGACCAAGACCGGTTCTCATAAATTTTATTGAAGGTGGAGAGGAAATTAAAAAATTTTCTGTTTGTGAGCCAAAGGATATAAAAATTTTAGAAAGGGAAATAAAATGAGAGGGCTAAAGGATATGAGGATTCTTGTCACAGGCGCATCAAGGGGAATAGGAAGGGCAATTGTGAGGAGACTGTGTATGGAGGGAGCGGTTGTGTATGCAAATGCAAGAAAAGAGGAATCCATAGTCCCTCTTGTTGAAGAGGGAAGGGGAAAAAACTGGAGATGTATACCTCTCCCCTTTGATGTTTCAAAAAAAGAAGAGGTTAAGGAGGCATTTAAAAGAATAAAAGATGAGGGGCTTCAAGGTCTCGTGAACAATGCAGGAATAAGAAAGGATTCTCTTCTTTTGATGATGAAGGAGGAGGACTGGGATGAAATAATCGGGGTTAACCTTAAAAGTGTATATCTCTGTTGCAAAGAGGCAGTGAGGATTATGATGAGGGGAAGTTATGGGAGGATTGTAAACATAGTCTCCGTTGCTGGAGAAGCAGGAAATCCCGGTCAGACAAATTATTCTGCATCAAAGGGTGGCATAATTGCCTTTACAAAGTCCTTAGCAAAGGAACTGGCTCAAAAGAACATAACTGTAAATGCTGTTTCACCCGGATTCATAAGAACTTCAATGACAGAAAGCCTTCCGGAAGAAGTTAAGAAAAAAATCATAGAAAACATTCCGCTCGGAAGGTTTGGAGAACCGGAGGATGTGGCAGGAATTGTTGCATTCTTGCTTTCTGAAGAGGCTTCATATATAACAGGTGAGGTAATAAAAGTAAATGGTGGATTATATATGTAGGAGGTGAAAAAATGGATGTAGAGAAGGAACTCATAGAAATCATCGCAAAAAGGCTGAAGATTGACCCATCAGCAATAACACTTGATTCAAGGTTTGTTGAAGACCTCGGGGCTGACTCACTGGCTGTAATGGACATAGTTATAAAGATAGAGGAGAAGTTCGGACTTGATGAAATTCCCGATGAAGAACTGGAAAAGATGAAAAGGGTAAGGGATGCTGTTGAATACATAAAAAAGCACCTTTGATGAGAAGAAGGGTTGTCGTCACAGGAATTGGGCTTGTGACGCCTGTGGGAATTGGGGTTGAGGAGGTGTGGAAAAATGTAGTTGAGGGAAAGAGTGGAGCAGGACCAATAACGAGGTTTGATGCAAAGGATTTTCCTGTAAGGATTGCTGCTGAGGTAAAGAATTTTGAACCAGAAAAGTTCATTGAACCTAAACTGATTGAGGAGATGGACAGGTTTATACAATTCGCAGTCGCAGCATCTTTCATTGCAATTGAAAGGGCAGGGCTAAAGGGAAAAACTGACACGGACAGGATAGGAGTTATAATCGGTGTTGGGCTCGGGGGACTTCCGTCTATAGAGGAACAGGTTATGGTCCTTAAGGAAAAGGGGTATAGAAGGGTAACCCCTTACTTTATACCAATGACCATTCCAAATCTTGCAGCAGGATGGGTATCAATTCTTACAGGAGCAAAGGGTGTGAATCTGGGCATATCAACCGCCTGCTCAGCAGGGCTTCACGCTTTAGGAGAGGCATACAGATACATAAGGGATGGCTTAATTGATATTGCGGTATGTGGGGGTGCAGAATCCGCAATTACCCCGCTCGCGGTAGCAGGTTTTTCAAGCATGAAGGCTCTTTCAAGAAGGAATGATGAACCGGAGAAAGCTTCTCGTCCCTTTGAGAAGAACAGGGATGGGTTTGTGATAGGAGAAGGGGCTGGAATTCTTGTGCTTGAGGAATATGAAAGTGCAAGGAAAAGAGGAGCAGAAATTTTTGCGGAGATTATAGGATATGGTGCTAATGGAGATGCCTATCATATAACATCTCCCTCACCTGAAGGAAAAGGGGCTGAGGAATGTATGAAACTCGCAATAAAGGATGCGGGAATTTCAACGGATGAGGTTCAATACATAAATGCCCACGGAACATCAACAAAACTCAATGACCTTTACGAGACAATTGCTATAAAAAGGCTCTTTAAAGAACATGCGAAGAAACTTTTTGTAAGTTCTACAAAATCCGTGACAGGTCATACTCTCGGAGCTGCGGGAGGAATTGAGGCAGCATTTACAGCCCTTTCTTTAAAAACCCGCATAATCCCTCCTACAATAAACTATGAAGAGCCGGACCCTGAATGCGACCTGAACTATGTCCCTAATGAGGCAATAGAATTAAAAGAATTAAAATACGCAATATGCAATTCCTTTGGATTCGGCGGCACAAACGCCTGTGTTGTCATGAGGGAGGTTTAGAGAATTCACCTTATAATCCTGTATCCAAGAATGTAGTTGAACTCTCCTATTATGTGAAGCCTTTTTAATCCCCAGCTTTTTGGAAGGGGCGGATACGGCGCGGCAGCTTTTACAGCCCTGATTGCCTCCTCATCAAGAGCAGGATAACCCGAAGATTTTATAAGTTGAACATCCTCAAGACTTCCGTCCTCAACTATTGTAAATTTAAGGTGAACCGTCCCCTGTTCTCCGTTCATAACAGAAACCTGAGGATAGGTCCAGACAAGTTCTATCTTTGACTTTATCTTTGAAAAATAAGAAATGTATTTGAATTCCCTCGTGTTGAGATTTACAGTTTCTTCTTCAGGAAGGTTTTCATTCATTGGTCCACCAAGTCCTCTCAAAGCCTGCGGTATTTCCTTTTGCGGATTTTCCCCCTCTTCCTTTTCCTCAGAGCCCCTTAACCTTTCATCCTGCTGGGCTATCATGGGTTTTTTAAGAGGGCTCCCCTCAAAGGGAAAATGCTTTCTCGTCGTGGTTTCCCTTTTTGCCACATGGGTTTCGTAGGATAACCTTTTCGCCTTTTCGTTTTCCTCTGGAGTAGGTTTCTGATGAATGAATTCAATGGAAAGGGGCTCCTGATTTTTTTTAATTTTTGAAAGCTCTTCCTTGAGGGATGAAAAGGGTAAGGGAATGAAGAGAAAAAGGTGAACGAGTATGGAGATGAGAAAGGCTATTATGATTCTTCTGTCCATATCCCGAGCCATTCTGCCACATCTTCAAACTTCTTTTCAAGGTCCGGGATATCCGGCTCATTAAGGTTATGGGTATTCCAGAAGATGATATTCCCTTTCCCTTTTTCCCTTGCAAAATGAATGAGACCTGCCATGGTTTTTCCAGTGTATGTGGTTTCAAGTTCAATTCCCTCTTCATCCATCATAATTTTCACAGCCTCAACTGCTTCATCTGTAGGATGCCCATAACCCTTTCCTATAAACCTGTGATTAAGATAAAATTTTCTCACCGCCTTTAATGGATTTGATTTTACACCGTTTTTTCTCAAAAAATTTGATAGGGATAAAATTTCGCCAAATAGAACAGCCCTGTTAGTTACCGGTCTCTCAACCACGCATATACCAATTATTTTTATTTTTGATTCGCAAAGGCCCAGGGAAAGACCGGCAAGGCTTCCACCGGTCCCAACCGGTATAAAAACAAACGATGGCTCCGGCAACTCTTCATTTCTTATCTGTTCAATCAATTCCTTTCCTGCGAGATAAAAGCCTAAGTTCCCGGTAGCAGAAGAACCACCTGGAGGGATAAAAAAATATCCCTCCTTTCTACCGAGGATTCTTGCCCTTAAAACGGCATTCACTGGATGCGAGGTCAATCTAATTTCTGCCCCTGAATCCACCATCCTCACAAGGTTTCTTTTTACATACTCTGTGATTGGCTGGGGATAAAGGAAGAGTATGGTTTTTAAACCGAATTCCTTTCCAAAAAGTGATACCGCGAGACCATGATTTGTCCCTATACCTCCAGTGGTAACGAGGTATTTCGCCTTTTTCTCAATCGCCTCCTTAAATATGAATTCAAACTTTCTCGGCTTGTTCCCCCCGTATATGCTTGATATTACCCCATCATTCTTCATCCATATACTCCCTCTAAATCCTATCTTCTTTTCAAGATTTTTAAGCCTTATAACTGGAGATGGAGTATTGATCAATGAGACTTTCCTTTCAAAAATAGTCCTTTCATTCCTTTCAACCATATGGAACCTTTTATGGCTTAAACTTTTTTGGACTTGTCAGTATCTCAACATCTTTAACATCCTTCGCCTCTCTCCATGCCTCCTCCCTCGCAAGTGGGGTCAAAAGTATTAGCCTCGGCTTAACACCCTTTTGTTTCTCATATATCAATCCGAGCTTGTGAAGTTTATTCACATCCATTTCATTTGCCTGAGCCTTAACATCTATAATTATGTGATAGGAATCCTTTATAAGTAAATCAACCTGATATCTTGCGGGGCGTCCTTTTACTATCCCCTCCTTATCATCTATATAGAATTCCCTTACCTTTGCATTAAAGTATTTTTCAAGTATCTCCTTTATCCCCTCTCTGAATGCCCTTTCAGCCCGTGTTCCCCACCTTCCTCCTACCGATGATATTGCGTTGTGAAATTCTTTCGCCATTTCCACAAATCTCTTGTTCATATCCTCTCTTAGAGCTCTAAGTTCTCTGAATACCTCTTCAAACCTCCTATCTACCGCTTCAAACCTCCTATCTACTGCTTCAAACCTCTTATTTGTGTCCTCCCTCTGCTTATTTAACTCATTTAACATTTCATCAAATCTTTTATTTGTCTCCTCCCTGTGCTTATTTGATTCCTTTAACATTTCCTCAAACCTTCTGTCCATTTTCTCAAACCTTTTATCCATTGCCTCAAATCTCTTGTTTATCTCCTCAAACCTTTTATCTGAATTCTCCCTCTGAAGGCGGAGTTCTTCAAGAATTTTTACCATATCATCTCTTTCAACAAATACATCAGAAAACATATCCTTTAATTTTGCCTTCAGAGCTGGCTTCTTTTTTATGAGTTCTGGAAGCCTCTTCTCAATAATATAAAGAACCTCCTCATCTGACATATATCTTTCAGGGGTTTCTCTTACCACGAATTCTTCTTTTTTCTTCCTTGCCATGCTTTTATTTTAACATTTATGCCTTCTAAAAGCAATTTTCCGTTTTTTAATAGACTTACATATCCCTCCTTATCAGGGGGGTCGGAGATTTTAGTTAGAAGGTGTAAAACTGGATAAAGAAGATGCCTTTTTTGTTATATAGAGCGCCTTGAGGTCAATGGGAATAAGAAGTTTTATATTGTGTTTATTGAAAAATAGGCATAAGGCTGAGGGCTGAAGGCTAAAGAATAGGCTTTAGGCGTAAGGCTGAAGGGGGTAGGGTTTTTCCAAAAATCTCCCCCGCCCCCTCTTTACAAAAGAGGGGAGAATTCTTCATTACTTTTCCCTCCCCTTCTCAAGGGGAGGGCGGGGGGAGGGGTTCAACTAAAAAATCTCCCCCACCCCTCTTTTTCAAAGAGGGGAGTTGAAAAAACTTGGGAAGGGTTTCCATCTCCCCCCTGTATCCCCCCTCTTCTCAAGAGGGGGGGAAGATTAGTGGCAAAAAGGGAAGGTTGGGAAGCAACCAATATGACATTTTCCTTTGGGAAGGGTTTTTCATCTCCCCACTGTGTGCCTTCCTTTTTACCTTTGGGGAGGATTTCATCACATCCCTGTTGTTAAAAAATGCCTCTTCCCTTCACCCTACAGCCTTAAGCCTGAATTGAAGCGACAAATTGCAAAATGCAGATTGCAAATCGCAAATTTTAAAAATGAAAAATGACAGGAAAACAATAGAGAATTTCAATTTTGCATTTTGAAATAGAACTATTATCTCCCCATCAATTCCCTGTGCTCCACCTTTTCATCCATCTTTTCAAGGATTCTTGCAATATCTCCCTGAGTTCTCTGTATTTCCCTTAAAATCTCCCTTGTCTCCATCCTTCCTTCTTCTATCATCCTGTTTGTCTCGTTAAGGAATATCTCAAGCCTCTTAAATCCTTCTTCAATCATCTTCTGCGTTTCCCTTTTGCCCTCTTCAATTATCCTTTCAACCCTCTTCCACCCCTCCTCAATCATTCTCTCAACCCTTTCATCCGCTTCTCTGCTTCTTTTGAACCCCTCCTCAATCATTCTCTCAACCCTTTCATCCGCTTCTCTGCTTCTTTTGAACCCTTCCTCAATCATCTCTTTGCTTTCCTTATCCATCTGCTTTATCAATTTCTCGGTCCTCCATCCAAGATAGAGACTTATACCTCCCAGTATAACCCCGAGGATTGTAATCATAAGTGCCATATCAGATGGCAATAAAGCCCAGCTCACCCCAATTGCTCCACCTATGAATAGTGCAAACCATATCACAGTTTAATTTTAACCCTTAAATTTTTTGAAGTCAAGCATTTTTATTAAATTCCAATTTTAACAATTTTTAACGAAAATTTTTTTAAACACTAATGAGAAACAGGAGTACTCCGTTTAATTACAAAAATGCCCCATACTTTTTATATCGCTCAATTATTTTTTCCGAATTGAAAGGAGAATTGCTCTTTTTGTTCCTTCTTTTATTTTTGCCCTTTCATCAATTCTCAATCCTCCAACCCAGACTATCTTTCCCCTGGAAAGGAAAATGGGGATTCTTTTTCTCTCTTGAAGCGGGATTTTCAGGTCTATGAAAAGGTCGTGAACCTTCTTTTCCCCTTTCATACCAAGTGGAATAAATCTGTCCCCTTTTCTGAAATTTCTCACAACTACTGGAAAGCCAGCCTCTTCTCCGTCAAGAAGGGCAGTGTTTGGGTCTTGCGGTATTTGAAATGGCGGTTCAGCCATCTTCACATCAATGACCCAGTTTTTAATCTCATACCTTCCCTCTGATTTTATCTCAAACTCCCATTCTTCTTCTTCCAATTCTTTCCTTGTAAAAACGATTTCATCCCCGACCCTCTCAGCCTTCCAGTTTTTTTTGAGTTTAACCACCCTCCCACCAGGAGAAAAAAGGGAAAGGAGGAGGTCAATAACTCTTGACGATGAAACCGGTTCTCCTGAAATTTTTTCAAGAGCAATTTTTAGTAGCCACCTCCTGCAAAAAATGTCAAGCTCTTTAAAAAATTTCAAATCCATGATGTAATCTCCATTCCTTTCAAAAAGAATTCTTTCTGAAACAAGGCGAGCCATATCGGTTATTCCTAAAGATGACATCCAGAGGTTTACAATAGCATTTTTCAGGTTGGGAAAATGTTTTTCCATTTCAGGGATAACATTCAATCTTATGAAATTTCTCGGTATTTTTGTGTCAAGGTTCGTCTCATCTATCCTGTATGAGGCTTTTATATCCTTAAGGTATTTTAAGACATCCTTTCTCCATACACAGAGAAGGGGTCTTATAACATTTCCTGCCCTTGGAAGAATGCCGTTCAGACCATCAATTCCCGTTCCCCTGAGGATTCTCATGAGCACCGTTTCAACTTGGTCATCAAGGGTGTGGGCTGTGGCAATAAGGGAGTATCCCTCTTTTTCTGCCACATTCTTCAGAAACTCGTATCTCTTTATCCTCGCCCATTCCTCCGGAGAAATACCTCTGTGCCTTTTCTCCTTTAACTCTCCGTAGTGAAACCTGACCTCTTTACACATCTTCCTCACAAACTCAGCATCTGCATCGGACTCTTTTCTCAATTTGTGATTGAAGTGGGCTACACCTATCTCAATTTTTAATTTTTTTCTTAAACTCAAGAAAGAGTGAAAAAGGGCTGTAGAATCAGGACCCCCTGAAACCGCGAGAAGCACTTTATTTTCCCCATCTTTTATAAGTGAAGAAGTTTCAATCCACTTGAGAACCTTTTTTTCAAAGGGCTTCATCTGTCAAAATTTTTATTACCTCAACCCAGAAATTTACAGTCTCATCCTCCGGGCAATCCGCAACAAGCGGGTCTATTTCACACAGGTCCATTCCGACGATTCTTTTGTTTTTAAATTTTTTTAAAAGTTTTTTTATAAATCCGAGAAAAATGGATGGTGGAATGCCTGAAAAATTCCTCATTCTCACCGCACAGGTCTTCTCTCCCGCACATACATCCGCATCAATGGAGATGTAGAGCTCGCCATATCCATCTGGGATATCAGGGACATCTCCTTTAAGTATTTGATTTTTTTCTATTATTTTTAACCCTCCTTTTTTTAGATTGAGGAGTTCCCTGTATGGTGGAGTTCCTTTCAAAAATTTCTCAGAACTGCCTATTATGAAGACATCATCAGGCTCAAGAATTTTATCTTCAATCATCTTCAAAATAAAATTTGTTGATGAGAAAAAATTATCCTCCTTTTTTCCAAGCCTTGCTGAGATTGATATGGCATCTATGTGGGAATCAAAGCAAAGAAACAGTGGACTTTTTCCCTTTCTTTTGAGAGCCTTTAAGACTCCGTATGTCATGCAGTGTTCCTCTGATATGATGAATGGAGTCCCATCGTTTAAAGAGAAGACGCTCTCCTCCACCATTTCTGCTATCATTCTTAATCCACCCTTTTTGATAAATTCAATTCTGTTGAGTGGATTGAGAAGGGGAAGGGTTTCAACTGGAGGAAGGGGAAGGAGCCATTCAGGAACATTCACATTTCCGTTCAGGACGAATCTCTTTGAGGAAAATTTTTCAGATAAAAGACTGTAACCTGTCTTTGAAATTGAATATGAAAGGGACGGAAGAAACTTATAAACTGCCATCCTTTTTACCTCAAGGGATTCTTTATCAGGGTTTGTGTCCACAGGAACCCCTATGACTACAACTTTATCCATTTATAAATTTTACCAGAGAGATGGTGACCAGGATGGTGTTTTCTGGTCATAGTTTGAATATGTAAGCATAGAGGTTTTTCCGTATAAGAGGTCCACCACATATATCCTCCAGCGAAAACCCTCATCTCTACAGGAAACTGCGATGAGGTCTCCAGAGGGAGCAAAGGATGGATTCTCACATCCGTAAAAGGAGTCCATTTTTACCATCTCCTCCCTTCCTTCATTTATGTAATAGATATAAAGGACAGGATTGTTCTGAACCTTTGTGTAAATAAGCCTTGTCCCATCTGGAGAAAACTTTGGTGCGGTGGCATACTCAAATGGCGATGTTATTCTTTCTCTTTTACCGCTCTCCAGGTCCATAATGTATATGCCAGGTTTTCCGCCTCTATCGCTTGTGTAGGCAATTTTTTTTCCATCCGGAGAGAATGAGGGCGAGACCTCAATGAACTCATCAGATGTAAGTTTTTTGATTTTTCCTGTTTTTAACTCATAGAGAAAGAGGTCTATTGCCTCGCCATCAGATGTAGAGTAGATTATAAATCTTCCATCCGGAGAGATGGCAGGGGTGGCTTTGAAATTCTGGGATATGAATAAGGGTTTCTGGATGCCTTCCTGTAAGTCTATTATGAAGATATCTGGTCTTTTCACCATGTAGCAGACGAAGAGAATTTTCCTTCCGTCATAAGTCCATGAGGGAGACATTGCGAGCTTACATCCTGTAGAAATTCTTCTTTTATCCATTCCATCGGGAGATGAGAGTTGAACATCCCTTTTTCCTGGCGGTCCCTCAACGAAGACTATGTTTGAGGCAAAGGGTGGATTTCTTGAAAGGACCTCCTTAACGAAAATGTTTGAAAACTCCTTTGCGAGAACCGATGGATTTTTTCCCGAAAAATTCCTTGTAAGGTTGACGCCTGGACCAAAAAGGTTAAAAACCCATTTTTCATGAGAATTTGTGATTTTTATTATGTAGTCTCCCCTTCCGGTCTCAACCTCCCCAAAATATCCGAGCATCTTCTCCATCCTTTTTGTTATCTCCCGGGGACCGACAATGGAAACCCCTATTTTTTTAATAGAAGGTTCTCTTACCTCAATTACCATCTGGGAAAATATGATTCCTATGACGAAAAGGAACTTCATTCGGAGGAGAATATAAAAATTATTTCAACTGGCTTTTTTGGATTCCAGGGTGGTGGAGAAAATGTCTCTATTGAATCGATGACGCTCAAAGCAATGGCATCAAAGGTGGGATTGCCCGAAGATTTTTCAATCTTCCTTTCAATGATTTTCCCGTCCGAAGAGATTTTTACAAGGACCTCAACCTTCAGGTTTTTCCCCTTTAGAGGAGAAACTATTGCCCATTTTTCCTTTACCGTTTTCCATAAAAGGGTTCCATACTGGTTCTTTATATCTTCTGTAACGGACTCCTCCCCCTCTCCTTCTTTTTCACCCTTACCCATCCCTTCCCCACCCCTGCCTTTTCCCGTTCCTTCTCTAATTTCACCTCCAGATGGCTTCTGAGAGACGGTCTTTTTCTCTTTATCTCCCCCCTTACTTTCCCTCTTCCCCTTTATCCCTTCTAATTTCTTTTCTTTATCCTTTTTCAATGCGACTTCTTTTTTTGAAACATCCTGTTTTCTTGCCTTTTCCTCTTTTTGTTTTTCTTTGTTTTCTATTTGAGATTTCCCGGGAGATTCTTTTGGCATCCGGACTTGAGAAGCTTCCTTGTTTTTTACCTCCTCTCTTATCTCTTCTTTTGCACTTTCAGCCTTTAGCTCATTACCCTCAACTTTCTCAATCGCAGGTAATCCTTTCGTTTCTTTTTTCTCCTTTCCACCTCCCACTGAATAAAGGGAGACGCGGACAAATTTCTTTCTTACGGGATTTCCAGATGGAACCGCAATGGCAAGAAAAAGTAGAAGGTGGATGAAAATGGCAGAAAAAATTGCTTTTTTCAAAATCTCCCAGGGCATCACTCCCTCTCTGTAATAAGCCCTATTTCAGTAAAGCCTTCTTCCTTCAAAATGTTCAATATATCAATAACCTCCTCATAATAAACCTTTGCATCAGCCTCAATGAGAAGGGGCTTTTTCTCCCTCATTTCCTCTTTTACCCTTTTTATGAGATTTTCCTTTGAAATTTCTTTCCCGTTCAAAGAAATCCTTCCGTTTCTTTTTATTGTGATTACCACCGCATTTTCTGCATTTATTTCCTCAGAGGCTTTCGCCTTTGGAAGCTGAACATCCATCCCCGCCTTTATCATCGGTGCAGAAATCATGAATATGATTAAAAGGACGAGGACCACATCAACAAATGGGGTGACATTTATGTCGCTTAATGTCGTGTGCTCCTTTCCTGTCTTGATTGCCATACTCTCATTTTAACCCCTCATCCCCTTTTAAATCAAATTCCTCAAAGGTTTCATCTCGTTGACTTTTTGTTTTTTTAGTGTTAAGAGAGAATAGAAGGAAAAGCAAAGAAATGATTTCCTTGATAGAAAAATACTTTAAGTGGGTAAGGGAAAATATGAGTTTGCCCACAAAACTTATAATTCAGATGCTTCTTACCAGCGGTGGCATGGCTTTTGCCCTCTCTTTGGGGTTTCTTTTAAACATAAGAGATAATGAAATTGATAACATTGAAAGGACAGCGAATTTGATAATGGAAAATATAAACACGGTTCTTTTTGAAGAGAATGTTGATGCGTCAGTGAAAGAGAAGATATTTGGTGGATTTCTGCGTGATGAAATAAAGGGAATTCTTATAAGAGGCGAAAGGGAATTTAAGATAGGAGATTACGAGTTTCCCGATATTGAGATGAAAGAAAACTTAAGACAAGAGACGAGAGGAGAAATAATCTGGGGGAGAAAGGTTGGAGGAGATGGTAGGAGTTTTTACATCCTTATTGCTATATCAAGGGATAAAATCAAAAAAAATTTTAGAGAAGGGCTATTGAGAGCGGCTATAATTTTTCTATCTGTAAGTGCATTGATTTTATTGGTAGGCGTCCTTTTTAACCATTTTGAAATTGTTTCTCCGTTGAGAAGAAATGTCTTCCTTCTCAGCGATTCCATAAAGGAGACAAAAAATATATTTATGGATGTGAAAACTGGAACCGCCGAGCAGGCAGCCTCGGTAACCGAGCTTTCAGCAGCCTCTCAAGAGATAGCAAACAGTGCCAATCAGATTGCAGAGATGAGCCATCAGGTTGAAGCCGCATCAAAAGTTGGATTTACGCTTTCTGAACAGAGCGATGAGGAGGTTTCAAAAATTGTAGACGGAATTTCCATGACAAAAGAGAGAATGACAAACCTTTCTTCAAGAATAATGGAATTGAATGAACTTTCAAAGAGGATAGGGAGCATAACGGAAGTAATTGAGGATATATCCGAACAGACCAATCTTCTCTCAGTAAACGCAACGATTGAAGCAATTGGGGCAGGAGAAGGCGGAAGGAGATTCAGGGTTGTAGCAAATGAGATAAGGGCTCTATCAGGAAGGACGAGGAGTGCTACAGAGGAAATAAGGAGGATAGTTGCAGAGATAAATTCATCAATAACGAAGACAGTTATGGCGACTGACGAGGGTATAAAAGCCTTTGACGAACTTGCGAAAGCAATAGGGGCCCTTAAATATATATTTGATGAACTGAAAAGGGCTGCGGACTCAACCCTCAAGATAGCCCAGGACATAAAGAGTTCAACCGACCAGCAGGTTTCATCAACTTCCCAGATGACAAAGGCTCTTGAAGATGTAAGTGAGGTGGCAAATCATATTGCAGAAAATGCGGCAAAGGCGAGCGCAATCTCAGAAGGGCTTGAACCCCTTCTTGAGATTTTAAAAAGGATGATTTAATATAAAATTGTGAACGGAGAAATTCCTTTGCATGTGGAGTGGGTTCTTTCGGTTTTAAAGGAAAAAACAGGTATAGACTGGAGACGAAAGGGAATCACAAAGGGATTTTTGAGAGAGGTAGAAGAACTTAAAGAAAAGGGAGTTCTCCATTCCCTTGATAAACTTTCATGGGATTCTGACACATTTCAGAAAATTATTTCTCATTTCACCGTCCCTGAAGGTTATTTTTTCAGATACAGCAGGCAGTTTGAGTTTCTGAAGAAAAAAGTCCTTCCAGAACTTCTCAAAAATTATAAGGAGATAAACATAGGAAGTGTAGGTGCAGGTAGGGGTGAGGAGGCATACTCAATAGCGATGACCCTTGAGGGAATTGTTCCTGAATGGTGGAATGTGAGGGTAATTGGACTGGATTTAAATAAAGAGCTCGTGCAAAGGGCTAAGGAAGGAATGTTTTTGAAATCCTCTTTCAGGGAGGGTATAAAAGATACCATGAAGATGTATATTGAGGAAGGAAAAGATGGATTTTACAGGGTTAAGGAGCATATACTTAAGAAAGTGAATTTTTATCCTTTTAACATAATGGAGCCATCTAAAGAATTTTTTGATTTTTTCCATGTGCTTTTCTTCAGGAATGTTTTGATATACATCGCAAAGGAGAAAATAGAGAAAGCAGTAGAGAACGCTCTTTCAATGCTCAAGGAAAACGGAATAATTTTCTTCGGCCATACCGACATAATGCCCGATATGAAACTGAAAATAGAGCCAATTGAGCATTCCATGTTTATCTATAGAAAGAAAAAAATAGAAGAAAAGAAAAGTGAAGAAAAGAAATTAGAGGAGACGAAGGCTGTTAAGAAAGAACTTCAAGTATCTGAAAAAATAAAAGAGGGGGTTATATATTTTAACGCGGGAGAAACAGAGAAGGCAGAGAGGATTTTTAAGGAAATCCTTTTATCCTCCAACAATCCTGTGGCAAGGGCTGGACTGGCATTTGTCTCACTTGAAAGGGGTATGATTGAAAATGCCCTTTCGTATGTTGAACCAGTTTCTACTTCAGACCCTCTTCCAGAGGTTTACTATCTCAAGGGTATCATCTGCATGAACACAAAAAGGTTTGATAAGGCTCTTGAGTTTTTAACAAAAGCAGTGGAAAAAGGCGGAAATCTTCCACAGATAAGAGTTGCTAAAGCCCTTGTCCATCTTCACCTGAAAGAACCGGATAAGGCTGGATTTGAACTTGAGATGGCTGAAAAATTTCTTTCCGATGACCTTTCATTTAAAACATTCCTCCCATCAGGAGGCTTGACAGCCCTTAAAAGATATATAAACGACCTTAAAGAGGTTCTAAAATAAAATGGACATAAAAAGCGAGATAAGGCATAGGCTTTTTAAAGCCCTGGGTGATGAAGATGAAAAATACCTTATTATAGCAAGAAGGAAGAAATCGTTTTTTGCAGTCCCATTTGAATATGTGAGGGAAGTAATACCGCCTCCACCCATAAAGCTCCTTCCCCTTTCCCCACCATTCCTGAAAGGAATAATATCTCATTTCGGAAGGATAGTACCGATCCTGGAGATATCGGAATTCATAAAGATAGATGAGCCGGAAATGAGGAGAGTAATGACCTTTTTGGTTTCTGACGGGCATTATATTGCAGGAATACTCATCAACGAGTATCCCGAATTCAAAAAAATTGAAGACGAAGGCGAGATATTTCCTGTTCAAACCGAATCTGAAGAAAATCTATTTTTAAGGGGATTCGTTAAAGAAGGGGAAAGCCTTCTTCCCATTCTGGATGTTCCACTTATATTTGAAGAAGTGAGAAAGAGGATAAAAAGATGGTAGAGGAAAAATATCTTGATATATTTAAAGATGAAGCTAGTTCTCACCTTTCAACCCTTGAAAGGTGTGTTCTTGATATAGAGTCAAAGGGGATATCTCCTGAACTTATCAAAGAAGGGATGAGGTCCGCCCACACAATTAAGGGTTCAGCTAGACTTCTTGGGTTGGAGGAAATCGGAAAAATAGCTCACAGAATTGAAGATATTTTTAAAGAGCTTGATTCCGGCAAACCATTGAGCACCGAGATTATAAACGAAATACTGAAAGGAATTGATTCCATAAAAAAACTCATAAGCGGAGAGAAAAAGGAAGTAGAGGTAGAAGAAAAGCCAAAGGAAGAAATCAAAAAGACATTTGAGGTTTTGAGGATACCTAGAGATAAGGTAGAATCAATTATTGACTATGCAACCGAGCTTTTCATTCAGAAGATAAAATTAAAGGGGAAGATAGAGACATACGAGGTAATAAAAAAGGAATTGAGGGAAGAAATAGCAGAATACCTGAAGGGTTTTCTTCCAGAAGAAAAGATAAAGCCCATCACAGAAAAGGTATCATCGGTGTTTTATGAGATAACTGAGGATTTCAAGAACACCTACGAAGAAATATCATCTATCGTTGAGGGCATACATCAGACCTCCCTTTTCATGAGGTTTATCCCGTTCTCTGAGGTAGCAGATGAATTGAGAAGAATAGCAAGAGATACAGCAGAGGAGGGCAAAAAGAAGATAAAGTTTTCAATAAGAGGAGGTGAAACAGAGCTTGATAAGGTTGACCTTGATAAGATAAAACCAGCCCTCATCCATTTGATAAGGAATGCAGTTGACCATGGAATAGAAAGTTCTGATTTAAGGGGGTCCCTGAATAAATCTGAAGAGGGACTTGTTGAGGTCTCAGTAGAGATGGAAGGAGAAAACATCAAAATCTCAGTAAGGGATGATGGAGCCGGGATAAACCTTGATAAACTGGTAGAAAGGGCTATTGAGAAGGGATTGATAGACCGGAAGAAGGCTGAAGGATTGACTGAAAATGAGAAAGTTGCACTCATGTTTGAACACGGTATCTCAACAAAGGAAAAGGTTACAGAAATTTCAGGAAGGGGAGTTGGCATGGATGTGGTAAAGGCAATAATGTTTGAGATGAGAGGAGATGTAAGGGTTGAAACCCATAAGAATAAGGGAACAAAAATAAGCCTTGTATTCCCGAGGACTTCTTTTACTATAAAAGGGATAAAGGTCACAGATAACGAGGAAGCAGTGATTCCGGTTAACGATGTAATAAAAATAGTGCGTGTGAAAAAGGAGGAGGTGCTCTTTCGTGATTCCGATGCCTTTATAGAGTTCAATAAAAAACCAATCCCGGTAAAACCTCTTGCTTTTCTTCTCAACTTTGAAAATTTCTCTCTATTTGATGGAAAGGATTTCACCTATGTTCTCATTCTCAAGGGGGGCGAGCGAATATTCGGAATTAAAGTTTCAGATTTCACATCCGATGAGGAACACATAATAAAGTCACCGTCTGCTCTCCTTGAAGGGATGAAACTCATAGCCGGGATCACCCTTTCAAAAGAAGGGCTTCCGATAATTGTTCTCAACATAAACGATCTCGCTGATATGTTTTTTGCAAAGATGACACCTAAAATTGCTGAAGAGTTAAAGGAAAGGAAGAAGAAAATCCTTCTGGTAGAGGATTCAATAACAACCCTTATGATAGAAAAGAACATCCTTGCACTCGCAGGGTTTGATGTGGATACAGCGATACACGGAGGGGAGGCATTAAAAATGATTAATTCAAAAACCTATGATCTTTTTGTCCTTGACATTCAGATGCCCGTTCTTGACGGGATTGAACTTACGAAGATAATCAGAAGCAACCCTCTGACATCAAAAAAGCCGGTAGTGATTGTGTCTTCAATAACTGATGAAAAGGAGATGAGAAAGGCTAAGGACGCAGGAGCGGATGTCTATATTTCAAAAAGGGATTTTGACAAATCGGGTTTTCTAAGGGTTGTGAAAGATTATTTGGAAAAATAGTTGAAAGCAGGAATAGTAAGGTTCAGTTCTTTAGGTGATGTAATCATTGCTTCGTCTCTTGTTGAAACCATAAAAAGGGAAATTGCGGATTCCGAGATATTTTTCATAACGAAATGGCAGTTCAAGGGGATTTATGAAAAGGATAAAAGGATTTCAAAACTATTACTTTTTCCTGAAAACGGAATAGTCAGGCTCGCAGGATTTTTGAGAAGGGAAGTTGACCTGAAAATTGACATCCACAGGAGTTTGAGGTCCTTTATTTTGAGGAAGATGAGTGGTGGAAACTGGAGGCTCTACGATGGGATGAGGATAGAAAGGAGAGAACTTGTGAGAAAGAAGAAGGGAGTTTATATAACTCCGCTTTATTTGAGATATAATGAAACTGTAAAGGATTTGGTGAGGAATATAGATTATAAACCCCGCCTTGAAACAATTGGTAACGGTGAGGAGATTTTGAAAAAAAGAGGACTGCCGCTTTATCCATTTATAATTGCACCTTACGCAAGTAGAAGGAGCAAGGAATGGAAAATGGAGAGGTTCGCTGAGGTTGCAAAAGAAATAGTAAGGGATTACCCCGTTTTTATTGTTGGCTCCCCATACGAATGGAAAAGGGGAGAAGATTTAAAGAGAATGATAGGGAAGGGATGTTATAACCTTGCAGGAAGTTTTCGCCTCTCTGAATTAAAAGAAATTTTTATATCTTCAAGGGGGGTTCTTGGAGGGGATACAGGTCTTCTTCATATGGCTGATGCACTTGATGTTCCTGCAGTGATGCTTTTCACTTCAACCGCTCCCTCTCTTGGATTTGCACCGACGAGAAGGACTACAGTTGTGATTTCTTCTGATGTTCCATGTCAACCATGCCATGTGCACGGAGTTAATAAGTGTCCTCTGGGAAGCTTTGAATGCCTTGAAAGAATTACAAGCGAAAAGGTTATTTTTGCAATAAAGAAAATGTGGAGGTGAGGGGATTTGAACCCCCGACCCCGGCCGTGCGAGAGCCGTGCTCTCCCACTGAGCTACACCCCCGTTTTTTAAATTTTATACCTCCAGTTTTTTAAAACAACTCGTTTATGAAAAAACTTTTCCACATCTCCTGTGGATATCCTGTGGAAAACTATGTGGATAAACATAAAAATTTCTTGATATTCCATTACTTCCTTATAGGTTGAACATTTTTTATGCATTAAAAAAGTTATCAATTCTGTGGAAGTTATATTTTGAAAAAAACAAGATTTTTATTAAGTTAGACTATGACGAAAATAAATGACCTTTATAAACTTCTATTTCAAAAAATAATTGATTTTTAGTTATAAAGGGGGAAAATCCTGATATGAGAGTAAATGTGTTTAATGGAATAAGGGTGCTTGACTTAACAAGGGTTCTTGCAGGACCATACTGCAGTCTTATTTTATCGGACCTCGGGGCTGAGGTGATAAAGATAGAACCACCAGATGAAACTGATCCAACGAGAAACATGGGACCTATGTGGAAGGGGATGAGTGCATATTTCATAAGTGTAAACAGAAATAAAAAGGGAATGACTCTGAATTTAAAAAAGGAAGAGGGATTAAGAATCTTTTACGAACTTGTGAAAAAGTCCGATGTGGTCCTTGATAACTTCAGACCGGATGTTCCCAAAAAATTAAAGATAGATTATGAGAGGATATCAAAAATAAACCCGGGGATTATCTCCTGCTCTATTTCGTCTTTTGGAGAGGACGGTCCCAGGGCCCATCAGCCAGCCTTTGACCTTAGCATACAGGCACTTTCCGGTGCAATGAGCATAACCGGATATGAGGGGCTTCCACCGGTGAGAATGGGAATCCCTATGGGAGACCTGGCAGGAGGCCTTTTCGGCGTTATAGCAATTTCCTCTGCCCTGTATTTGAGGGAGAAGACCGGAAAGGGGACAAGAATAGACCTTTCACTTCTTGACTGCAACATATCCCTTTTAACCTATGTGGCTCAATACTACTTTGTGGATGGAAAAATTCCAGGAAGGGTTGGTTCGTTCCATCAGACGATAGTTCCTTACCAGGCTTTCAAAACAAAAGACTCCTACATCGTTATCGCCATTCTTACAGAAAAGTTCTGGGAAAAGTTCGTTGACGCCATTGAACTTCCCTGGCTCAAAAACCATGAAAAGTTCTCGTCAAATGAAAAGAGGTTGAAAAACAAATCAGAACTGCTGCTCATTCTTGAGAAGAAACTTGAAGAGAAGACCACTCAAGAATGGCTAAAAATTTTTGAAAAAGCAGAAATTCCATGTGCTCCTGTTTATAATATAGCAGAGGCTCTCAACGATGCACAGGTAAAACACAGAAAGATGGTAGAAGAAATAAACGGGTTGATGGTTCTCGGAAACCCCTTGAGAATAGAGGGAATTGATACAGAAAAGTTCTCATTCCCACCGCATCACGGTGAACATACTGAGGAAATTTTGAAAAATCTTCTTGGCATGGACGATTGGGAAATAAAAAAACTAAGAGAAGAGGGAGTGATATGAAGGTAAGGAGAAGCATGCTTTATGTTCCAGGAATATCTGAAAAAATGATAAGGAAGTCCGTTGAACTCAAAACCGATGCAATCATTTTTGACCTTGAGGATGCAGTGGCACTTGACCAGAAAGAGAATGCGAGGGAAGTCCTCAAAAATTTGCTTAACGAACTATCATTCGGTGAAAAGGAAATTGTGGTGAGGGTGAACGGACTTCAAAGCGGGTTCACAGAAGAGGACCTGAAATGGACTTTATCTGAAAAAATTGATGCAGTCCTCCTCCCGAAGGTTCTTTCAGAAGAGGATGTAAAAAATTTTGATGAAATGGTGAAAAAAAATTCAAAAGAAAAGGGCATAAAAAGGGAACTCAAAATCCATCTCATGATTGAAACCCCATCCTCTGTTTTGAGAATAAGGGAGATATGCAAAGCCTCTGAAAAATTATCAGCACTCCTTCTCGGTTCAGCAGATTTATCAAAGGAAATGAGGTGCAAGAACAAAAAGGAGATACTTCAACCCCTCATAGCTCACATCATAGCGGGAGGGAGGGCAGGAAACCTTGATGTTATTGATGCTCCATTCTTCAACATAAAAGACCTTGATGGACTTGAAAAGGATTGTCTGCTTGCGAAGGAAATGGGATTTGACGGAAAGCAGGTAATTCACCCATCGCAGATAGAGATTGTCAACAAAATTTTTTCTCCTTCGGAGGAAGAAATTCTGTGGGCGGAAAAGGTAATCTCCCAATACGAACTGGCAATGAGAAAGGGAATTGGCGTTATTTCCGTAGATGGCGAAATGATTGAAAGGCTTCACTATGAGCAGGCTTTGAGAATAAAAAAACTATCAGAAAGGAGAGAAAAATGAGGCTCTACGAATTTGAAGGGAAAAAACTTTTTAAGGAATGGGGATTGCCGGTGCCTGATGGTGAACTTGTTGAAAGGGAAGAAGAGCTGTTGAAGGGTGGCAAAAAAATCGGATTTCCCCTCGTGGCTAAGGTTCAGGTTTTGAAAGGAGGAAGAGGAAAGGCAGGGGGAGTAAAGGTCATAAACGATGAGGGTGAACTCCTTGAATTCGGCAAAAAATTTTTCAGAGAGGGATTCCTCGGAAAGCCGATAAAGGGGATTCTCCTTGAGAAAAAACTGGATGTGGAAAAAGAATTTTATCTCGGAATAACAATTGATGAACTCGCAAAGAGAAACTGCCTTCTCTTTACCAGGGGAGGTATGGATGTGGAAGAAATTGCAAGAAGCGGAAGGGTTTTGAAACTTCATATAGACCCGTTCACGGGATTGAAGGGTTTTTTGACGAAGGGATTCTTTGCAAAGGAGTTTAAAGGAAAAACCCTCCTTGAAATTTCTGAAATTGCTGTGAAACTCTATGACCTTTACATAAAGATGGACGCCACAATGGCAGAAATTAATCCTCTGATTCTCACAAAGGAGCAAAAGTTCTTCTGTGCGGATTCAAGGATTGAAATAGATGATGATGCGCTGGTAAGGCAGAAAGGAAACCTTGAGAGGTTCAATATCCCTTTAAGGGAGGAAAAGGAGAGAGAACCTACTGAACTTGAAATAAAGGCAAGGGAGATAGACCAGCTTGACCACAGGGGTGTCGCTGGAAGGGTTGTTGAATTTGACGGAGATATAGCATTGATAATTGGAGGTGGAGGAGCGAGTTTGACTGTCTTTGACGCAATTCTAAGATACGGAGGAAAGCCGGCAAACTACTGTGAGATAGGCGGAAATCCAACTGTGAAGAAGGTTCAGAAACTCACAGAACTCCTTTTGAGCAAGAAGGGAATAAAGGGTGTTGCAGTTATTACAAATGTCCTTTCAAACACCAGAGTGGACCTCGTAGCAAGAGGAGTTATAAAGGGAATGCTCGCCAGGGGAATTGACCCTTCAAAGTTTCCGGTTGTATTCAGGGTTCCTGGCTCATGGGAAGAAGAGGGTTTCAAAATTCTTGAAAAATACGGAATAAAATACTTTACAAGAGACCAGACAATGGATGAGGCAGCAAAATACATTGTGGACCTTTTGAAAAAGGAGGCTTAAATGGCAATCCTCGCAGACAGAAACACAAGAGTAATAATCCAGGGAATAACAGGAAGGGAAGCAGCAACGATGCCTCAGGAAATGCTTGCCTATGGAACAAAGGTTGTTGCGGGTGTAACACCTGGAAAGGGTGGGCAGAGGGATCACGGAATACCGGTTTTTGATACCATGATTGAGGCTGTAGAAAAATGTGGCGGAGATGCATCGGTTGTATCAGTCCCTCCGCTTTTTGCAAAGGATGCTGTGATGGAGGCAGTGGAGGCGGGAATAAAACTGATTATCGTTTTAACGGAAAGAATACCAAAGTCCGATGTAATAGAAATGCTGTCTTATGCAGAAGCAAGGGGTGCAAGGGTTATTGGTCCCAATTCCCCGGGAATTATATGCCCTGAGGAAACAAGATTGGGATATCTTGGAGGAAGCAATCCGCAGAAGGCTTATAAAAAGGGACCCGTCGGAATAATATCAAGAAGCGGAGGGATGTGTACAGAACTTGCAAATATTTTAACGAGAAACGGAATTGGACAATCAACTGTGATTGGTATAGGAGGGGACCCGGTAGTGGGAACCATATATACCGACCTTCTACCACTTTTCCAGCAAGATGAAGAAACAAAAGCAATAGTGCTTTTTTGTGAACCAGGGGGAAAAAAGGAAGAGGCTGCTGCTGAATACATAAAAGAAAAGTTTACAAAAAAGGTGATTGTTTTCTTTGGAGGAAGATTTGTTGATAAAATGCCGGGGATGAGATTTGGACACGCATCGGTCATCGTAAGACCTGGTTATGGAACTACTGAAGAGAAAATAAAACTTTTTAAATCTGCTGGTTGCATTGTTGTTGAAAACTACTCAGAAATTCCTCAAGTATTAAAGGAGGTTCTTTAATGGGAACATTTGTAAGCATAATTATAAAGGAAAATTGTAAAGAGGGCTGTAAAAGATGTGTAGAGGTATGCCCTGTGAACATATTTGAGTTAAAGGAAGAAAAGGTTTCTGTTTTTTCTGAAAATGAAGACGAATGCACTTTTTGTAACCTCTGCCTTGAGGTATGCCCGGAAAATGCTCTTCTCATAAAAAAGGAGTATTAAAATTTGAATTAGAGGCAGAGAAATAATATAGTATTCACAAATGGAAAAGACAATAAAAAACTTAATGGCATGGTTTTTCATATTCATTGTTTTTATAGCGATATACTGGTACATAAAAAACAAGGGATATTCACCAACAGAACTTACACTTACCGAATTTTATTCAAAGGTTGAAAAGGGCGAGATAAAGGAAGTTATAATAAAAGGAAATGAGGCTGAGGGAAAGGGAATAAAAGATGAACTATACAGAACAGTTCTCATAAACGACCCTGACCTTTTTAAGTTTCTCCGCTCTCACAATGTAACTGTAAAGGCTGAAAAGGAAAGGAACACTCAATTCTGGAGAGATATGCTATTCCTGATACCTTTTATTGTCTTCGTTGTATTCTGGATAGGACTGATGAGACAGATGCAGGTTCCTGGTGGAAAGGCGATGAGTTTTGGGAAAAGCAGGGCAAAACTTTTTACACCTTCAACACAGAAAATTACATTCAATGATATTGCAGGAATAGATGAAGCAAAAGAAGAGGTTAAGGAAATAATAGATTTTCTTAAGGCTCCAAAGAAGTACGCCTCACTTGGGGCAAGAATTCCAAAAGGAGTGCTTCTCATAGGACCCCCAGGGACAGGAAAAACCCTTCTGGCAAAGGCAATAGCGGGGGAGGCACAGGTTCCATTCTTCAGTATAAGCGGTTCGGAGTTCGTTGAGATGTTTGTCGGTGTAGGTGCAGCAAGGGTAAGGGACCTTTTTGAACAGGGGAAGAGGCATGCTCCCTGTATCATCTTCATTGACGAAATTGATGCGGTGGGAAGGGTAAGGGGTTCAGGACTTGGCGGTGGTCACGATGAAAGGGAACAAACGCTAAATCAGCTTCTTGTTGAGATGGATGGTATGGAATCAAATGAGGGGATAATAGTTATAGCAGCGACAAACAGACCCGATGTTCTTGACCCTGCCTTATTAAGACCGGGAAGATTTGACAGAAGGGTTTTTATCCCCCGTCCGGATGTAAAAGGAAGGGAGCAGATTTTAAAAGTTCACACCAAAGATGTCCCATTGGGCGAAGATGTTGACCTTTCAAAAATTGCAAGGGGGACTCCGGGTTTTTCAGGGGCGGATTTAGAGAACATGGTGAACGAGGCAATTCTGATAGCAGCGAGAAACAACAAGAAAAAAGTTGAACAGGAAGACTTTGAAAGAGCAAAGGACAAAATTCTTATGGGGATTGAAAGGAGAAGTATGATAATAAGCGAGGAAGAAAGGAAATTGACAGCCTACCATGAATCAGGGCATGTCCTCGTGGCAAAGATGCAGCCTAACAGCGACCCAATTCATAAAGTAACCATAATACCGAGGGGAATGTCTTTGGGAGCAACCCAGCAGCTTCCCCTTGAGGATAAATATACATATAACAAAGAATACCTCGTTGCTACCATAACTATGCTTCTCGGAGGAAGGGCTGCTGAAGAACTGGCTTTAGGAACGCTTACCACAGGTTCCGGAAATGACCTTGAAAGGGCAACGGAGATTGCGAGAAAGATGGTTTGCGAATGGGGAATGAGCGAAAGATTGGGTCCGGTTACATTCGGAAAGAGGGAAGAACACATCTTTCTTGGAAGGGAGATAACAAGGTATGCAGAATACAGCGAAGCAACTGCGATAGAGATTGATAAGGAGATAAAAAGGATTGTTGAAGTGTGTTATTCAAGGGCAAAGCAGATAATTCAGGAAAATATGGATAAACTTCATAAACTTGCGAGAGCGCTTCTTGAAAAAGAGGTCCTTGAAGGTCAGGAAATAGATGAGGTTTTAAAATAAAAAATTTCTGATTGAGTTATATGCCTCTTTTGGTAGAATTTTAAAGATGGAAAAAATATTGCATTTTTACAGGAAATCCGAACCCGATAGATTAAAAGAGTTTGTAGTTGATTTTGAATACTGCTTCAACATAGAAGTAATGGAGAGCCTTAACGAAAATGAGATTGAGGTCTTAAAATGGCTTCTTTCAGAGACCTTTGAGCCTGAGAATTTCTCGGACAAACCCTTTTTAAAAGGGAATGTAATTGAGGTTGGTCCCAGAATGAATTTTGAGACTTCCTATTCTACGAATGCAGTAAACATATTCCATGCCTGCGGAATAAAAAAGGTAAGAAGGGTTGAGAGGTCAAGGAGATACCTTTTAAAAAATAATGACCCCGAAATAATAAAATTGCTCTATGACAGAATGACAGAATGCATCTATCCAGAACCCGTTAAGAGTTTCAAAATAGATTTAAAGCCAAAAGAGGTCAGGGTGATTCCCCTTTTAGAAAGAGGAAAGGTTGCCCTTGAGGAATTGAACAGGGAGCTCGGTCTCGGCATGGACAGGTGGGACATAGATTATTACTACGACCTTTTCGTCAATTATTTTAAAAGGAATCCAACTGATGTAGAGTGCTTCCAGCTCGCTCAGGCGAACAGTGAACATTCCAGACACTGGTTCTTCAAGGGAATACTTATAATTGATGGGAAAAAAATAAAGACATCACTCCTTGAGATAATCAAAAAACCGCTTTTTTCAAATCCTTCAAACAGCCTCATTGCTTTCAAGGACAATTCAAGTGCATTGAGAGGAGGACCTGTTAAAACCATTATTCCAGTATCTCCAGGGAGACCCTCTCCTTTTATAGAGGTTGAAAAGATATACCATCCTGTTTTCACTGCAGAGACCCACAATTTTCCCACCGGTGTCGCTCCTTTTCCGGGAGCCGAAACCGGAACAGGAGGAAGGATAAGGGATGTTCAGGCTGTAGGAAGGGGAGGAATTGTTATTGCGGGCACAACCGGATATTGCGTGGGTAACCTTTTCATTCCTGACTATAACCTTCCATGGGAAGACAGGAGGTTCAAATATCCTGAGAATCTTGCTTCGCCCCTTGAAATTGAAATTCAGGCGAGTAATGGTGCCTCAGACTATGGAAACAAATTCGGGGAGCCGGTAATTCAGGGATTTACGAGGTCTTTCGGTTTAAAACTTCCAGATGGAGAGAGGAGGGAATGGATAAAACCGATAATGTTTACCGGAGGGGTTGGGGAGATAGATGATTCTCACATTCATAAGGTAGAACCTCAAAAGGGCATGCTCATAGTGATGATAGGAGGACCTGCTTACAGGATAGGAATAGGCGGGGGGTCAGCCTCAAGCATGATTGCGGGTGCCCAATCGGAAGAACTTGATTTCAATGCGGTTCAGAGGGGGGATGCGGAGATGGAGCAGAAGGTTCAGAGGGTGATAAAGGCATGTATAGAGATGGGTGATAAAAATCCCATTTTGAGCATTCATGACCAGGGAGCAGGGGGTCCCTGCAATGTCCTCACTGAACTTGTCCATCCTGCAGGTGGAAGGATAAACCTGAGAAAAATTCGTATCGGTGACCCAACACTTTCTCCCCTTGAGATATGGGGCGCAGAGTATCAGGAAAGGAATGCCATTCTCATTTACAGGGAAAGAATGGAGGAGTTCATAGATATTTGCAAGAGGGAAAAATGCCCTTACGAGATTCTGGGAGAAGTTACAGGGGAAGGAAGAATTATGGTTTATGATGAACTTTCAGGAAGAAGCATTGTGGACATGGAACTGGAGAAGATACTTGGAAAGATGCCGAAAAAGACATTTGAGTTCAAAAGAAAAAGAGAGAAGTCCCTTCCCTTGAGATTGCCAGAAAACATCACAGTGAGAAAATGTCTTGACCGGGTTTTAAGACTTCTTTCAGTTGGGTCCAAGAGGTTTTTGACCACTAAGGTTGACCGCTCCGTTACCGGTCTTATAGCGAGACAGCAATGTTGTGGCCCACTTCAGTTAACAGTTTCAGATGTCGCGGTTGTAGCACAGGGGTATTTTAGCAAATCGGGCATAGCAATTTCTATAGGAGAGGCTCCATTAAAAATGCTCATAGACCCTGTGAGGGGAGCTGAGATGACCGTAGGAGAGGCACTTACAAACCTGGTTTGGGCAAAGATAACCAGACTTGAAGATGTGAAATGTTCTGCCAACTGGATGTGGCCTGCGAAATTTGAGGGAGAGGGTCCAAAAATTTATGATGCTGCGAAAGGGATGACGTCATTAATGATAAAACTGCGGATAGCAGTTGACGGTGGGAAAGACAGCATTTCCATGGCGTCCAGAGTAGGAAATGAAATTGTGAAGGCACCCGGTTCTCTTGTGATTTCCGCATATGCGCCATGTCCTGATATCACAAAAGTGATAACGCCGGATTTAAAAGCCCCCGGGAACAGTCTTCTTTTTTTCCTTGACCTCGCGTGCGGGAAGATGAGGCTCGGTGGTTCAGCACTTGCCCACGCCTTCAAACAGATTGGGAACGACCCCCCGGGAGTTCAATCCCCTGATATTCTGAAGAAGGGATTTAATGCTATTCAAACCCTTATTGTCGAAGGAATTTCTGCAGGGCACGACCGCTCCGACGGAGGTCTAATTACTACACTTCTTGAAATGGCTTTTTCAGGAAATTGTGGGTTTGAGGTTGACCTCAGCAGGATATGCAAAAGAGGAAAAGAGATTCAATTCCTCTTCAACGAAGAACTCGGGGTAGTTGTAGAGGTTCCTTATGAAAAGGTGGATAAAGCTGAGGAAATAATAAAAAGTTATGGATTGTCAAAATGGTTTCACCTTCTGGGAAAAACTACAAAGGAAAAAATGATAAAAGTTGAAAACGGAGGCAAAATTTTGCTTTCCGAAGACATGAGAGTTTTGAGGGATATATGGGAGGAGACATCGTCAAGGATTGATGAACTTCAGGCAGAGAGGGAGGTTGTTGTAGAAGAAAGAAAAAATAATTTTGACAGGAAAGGGCTTCATTTCCATCTGACCTTTTTCCCGGAAGAAACTCCGGAGATAATTATGAAGAGGGAGAAGAAGCCAAAAGTGGCAATCATAAGGGAAGAAGGGACAAATGGAGATAGAGAGATGGCAGCTGCTTTTTACATGGCAGGTTTTGAGGTGTGGGATGTGATGATGACAGATATAATTGAAGGAAGAATTGACCTTTCCGATTTCAGGGGTATTGTTTTTCCGGGTGGCTTTTCCTACGGAGATGTCCTTGATGCGGGAAAGGGATGGGCGGGAGAGATAACTTTCAACGATAAGTTCAGAAGAACCTTCAAGGAGTTTTACGAAAGAAAGGATACATTTTCCTTTGGGGTCTGTAACGGCTGTCAGCTTATGGCACTTTTAGGATGGGTCCCCTGGACAGGAATTCCAAAGGAGAAAAGCCCGCGATTCATAAAAAATAGGTCTAAGAGGTTTGAATCAAGACTTATATCGGTTAAAATTCTTAAAAGCCCATCTATAATGCTCAAGGGAATGGAAGGTTCGGTGTTAGGAGTATGGGTTGCACATGGAGAAGGAAGGTTCTATTGTCCAGATGAAAAACTCCTTGAAGAAATAATAAAAATGGACCTCGCGCCCATAAGGTTTGTTGACGACGATGGAAGAATTACAGAGGAATATCCTTTTAATCCAAATGGTTCACCATACGGAATTACTGCTCTTTGCTCTCCTGACGGCAGGCATCTTGCAATGATGCCACATCCTGAGAGGTGTTTTATCATGTGGCAGTTTCCATACATTCCAGAAGAATGGAAAGTTCTCAAGGCATCCCCCTGGCTTAAAATTTTTCAAAATGCAAGAAAATGGTGCGATGAGGTTGCAATTTATTAAAAAATTTTTTAAAATGAAAAATGGAGGAGAAAGATATGGACGATAAGAAAAAAATTTCGGTGGATGAAATTTTTGAAGAAGAGGTGACTGCAAAAAAGCCTGCGAAAAAAGATGAGAAAAAGCCCCAGAAGGCAGAGATAGATGAGATATTTGAGGAGTTTCTTCCTGCTCCCGCGGAGGAGCCAATAAAAAAGAAGAAAAAGGTTTCTGAGGAACTTCTTGAAGAATACATAACTCCTCAGCCAAAAATAGTAGAGAAAGAAAAGGTAGAAAAGCCAAAGGAGAAAAAACCTGATGAGGGACTCGCAGATTTTCTCATCCATCCACCAGTAGAAGAAGAAAAAAAGGCTCCACCTCCACCGCCGAAAAAACCCGCTCCACCTCCGAAAGAGCCGCCAAAGGTAGAAGTAAAGAAACCCGCTCCTCCACCCCCACCAGTAGAACCACCGCCTCAACCGGTAAAAGAAAAGGAAATAGTTGTTGAGAAAAGGTCTTCTCTTCTTCCATTTATCACTGGTTTCTTCGCCGGAGGATTTTTTACTGTTATTCTTATTGGAATTTTGTGGTTTGCAGGTCCTCTAAGGAATTTTTCTAAAATTAAGCCCAGCGAAAACTCCGTGAAAATTACATTGCCCCCCCCACCTTCTCCTGAGAAAAAGGTTGTAGAAGAGCCTGTTAAGCCCCCATCTCCACCTCCGGAGGAAAAACCAAAGGAAGTTGCCCCTTCTCCACCACCTCAACAAAAGCCGGTTGAGGTTGCTTCACCGCCACCTCCATCCCCAAAATTTATAATTACAATTTCCAATATAAGAAGTGAGAGCGACTTAAGGCGTGTGAAAGATGTTCTTTCAAGGAATGGGGTTGGTCTTCAATCAGAGGATAAAAAGGAGGTTTCAAAGGAAGGATATGAGGTTTATCTTGATGCTACTTATACCCCTGCAGAAGAGGAGGCTGCTAAGTTAAAACTTGATCTACTGGGTGTTAAGTGTAGTAAAAAAGGGAATCAGCTTTCCTGTGGAACCTACGATTCAATTATGAAGGCTAATGAAATCAGGACTATGCTTTCAAATGCGGGATTTCCTGCTAAATTAAAAACGACTTCTTTAAAGGATGTATCATGGACGGTTGTGACCCTTCCTGTGGAAAGTGATAAAGAGTCTGCCCTTAAAAGTGCATTGAAAAAATTTAAAATAACTTCTCAGAAAATAGAGTAAATTGAGATTTGAGATTGATGAACTTCCAGAGGAGCTCAGGAGACATTTAAAGGAAGGGAGAGAGAAGGCAGTTTTCATTTCAAGGGGGCTCGTTTCATTACCCGCGGAAGAACTAATCCCTTTACTTATCTATTTCTTACATGAAAAGGACGAGGAAATAAGAAAAAATGCGGAAAAAACCCTTCTAAAAATTCCGTTAGATGTATGGGTAGAATCGCTGTTGAAAATATCCTCACAGAATGTTCTGAGGGAAATATACATTCATATAAAATCTGATTTTGTAAGGAGGAATATCATCAAAAATCCTCAGACTCCTCCGGATGTTTTGAGGGAGATTGCGAAGGGCTCTGATGCGGAGGCATTAAAGACCCTATCTCTTAATACCACATTGCTTAAGAGATATCCTGAAGTTGCGGAGGAACTTGTCAGAAACGAAAATCTTGACCTTCCTGCAAGGGAATACCTGAAAGAACTTCTGGGCATTTCTGCTGAGGAAAAAAAGCCAGATGTCCCCCTCGAAACGCCGAAAGAAGAGAAGGTTGAAGAAGAGGAGAAGTATGTCCCATCAGAAGAAGAAAAAGAAATTCTAAAAAAGGTCACTCTTCCGAATGATGTCCTTGAACTTCTTCAGGGTGAAAGTCTGGAGGAAATCCCCATACCTAAAGAGTTCTTGATGGAGGAAGAAGCTGTGTCAGAGGAAAAGAAGGAGAGGATGACCAAACTGCTTACTACATTGACAGCCTCCCAGAAGATAAAACTGGCAATAGTTGGAAACTCAGAGATCAGGAAGATGTTACTGAGAGACCCGAATAAACTCGTTGCCCTTACGGCTTTAAAAAGCCCGAAAACAAGAGAAGGAGAGGTTGAAGAGATTGCTCGTTCAAGGAGCGTTCAGGAGGACATTCTTGCAGAAATAGGCAATAACAGGGTCTGGTTGAGGAATTATAAAATAAGGCTTGCTCTTGTCCAGAATCCGAAAACCCCACTTTACATTTCTTCAAAACTCCTCCATACCCTCTCAGAAAAAGACATAAAGGCTGTTGCAAAGGACAAAAATGTTCCATCTTCGCTTGCTTCAATGGCTAAAGGTATGTTAAAAAAGAAAGAAGAGAAAGGATAGATGCCAGTTTTTGACGAAAAGACAAACGAGGTAAATGCGAAAATTGTTTATTACGGTCCTGGACTTTCTGGAAAGACGACAAACATCCATTACATCTACAGGAAGTTGAAACCGGAACATAAGGGAAAATTGACCGTTCTTGCTACCCAGACAGATAGAACCCTCTTTTTTGATTTCCTTCCAATAGAACTGGGTGAGATAAGAGGGATGAAGACGAGGTTTCAGGTGTATACAGTGCCAGGGCAGGTATTTTATAATGCGACAAGGAAGCTCATTCTGAAAAATGTTGATGGGATAGTGTTTGTTGCAGATTCTGCCAGGGATAAACTTGTTCAGAACATTGAAAGCTTTGAAAACCTTGAGGAGAACCTCGCATTCTATAAAAGGCACCTCAAAGACATCCCCCATGTGCTTCAATTCAATAAAAGGGATTTGCCAGATATTTCTTCAGTTGAGGAGCTTAACAGGGCATTGAACAAATACAATGCTCCATATATAGAAGCATGTGCTACCAAAGGAAAGGGAATCCTTGAAACCCTAACCACAATCTGCAAAATGGTTCTGCGGGCTATAAAGGAATCTATGGAGGCGAAGACTGAGGGAAAGGTTTTTGTAGAAGTGCCGGTTCAGAAGGTTGAAGAGGTTAAGAAAATAGAAGAGGTTAAGAAAGTAGAGGAGAAGCCATTGATACTTTTCTCTGCAGGAGAGGTAAAACTTGCTGGAGATGGCGAAGTTGTAATCCCTATAACTTTGAAGGATAAAGACGGAAATCTCTTGAAAGAGATTGAAGTTTCTTTTAAGTTTTCTGTAAAAGAGAAAGAAGGAGGTTGATATGTTTGAAGGGAGTTTTGTAGCTCTTATTACTCCTTTTAAAAATGGCAAGGAGGTGGATTATAAAGCCCTTGAGAATTTTCTAAAATTCCAGATAGAAAACGGGACAAATGGAATTGTTCCCTGCGGGACCACCGGAGAGGCAGCAACCCTTACAGAGGAAGAGAGAAAAAAAATAATAGAAAAAACCATAGAGGTTGTTAACAAAAAAGCCCTCGTTTTCCCGGGCACTGGCACGAATTCCACTTCTACTACCATAAAACTGACGAAGATGGCAAAGGACATAGGAGCAGATGGCGTATTGATTGTGTGCCCCTATTACAACAAACCCACCCAGGAAGGGATATACCAGCACTATAAGGAAGTTGCAATTTCTGTGGATATTCCCATTATTCTATACAACATTCCATCAAGGACCGGTGTCAACATCACGCCAGATACAATAAAGAGGCTTTCGGAGATAAAAAACATAGTTGGGATAAAAGAGGCAGCCGGTTCCATATCTCAGGCATGCGAGATTATCTCAAAGTGTGGAGAAAAATTTTCCGTTCTTTCAGGAGAGGACATTTTGACCCTTCCCCTCATAAGTGTGGGCGGAAAAGGAGCGATATCCGCAACAAGCAATGTGGCTCCAAAGGAGATGGCAGAAATGATAAAATCTGCTCTGAATGGAGATTACAAAAGGGCTAAGGAAATCCATTATACCCTTCTTCCTATTTTCAAAACTCTGTTCATAGAAACCAATCCAATCCCTGTGAAAACCATGCTGAAATTTATGGGGTTCTGTGACGGCTCATTGAGGCTTCCACTGGTTGAACCTTCTCCATCAACAGTGAATGCAATTAAAGAAGTCCTTACGAGTTTGAAAAAGATATGAGAATAATCTTATGCGGCATCGGAGGAAGAATGGGAGGGAGAATAGCATCTATTGCAGTTGAAGAAGGATATGAGGTTACAGGTATTGAAAGAAAAGACCATCCATTATCTATAAAGGGTGAAACCGAAATTGGTGGAAAAAAGATAAAGGTTTGTGGATTCCCTCCATTTCCTGAAATCAATGGAGATGTGGCGATTGATTTTACAAATAAATCGGCATCCCTAGCCCTTCTTCCCCATTTCGTTGAAAGGAAGATTCCTCTCGTGGTTGGAACTACAGGTTTTTCAGAGGAAGAACTGGAGGTTTTCAAATCCGCTTCTCAAAAGATTCCGGTCCTCCTTTCCCCGAACATGAGCAGGGGCGTAAACATAACCTTTTTTCTCGTGGAGAAGCTTGCAAGCCTCCTTCCATCAGCAGAGGTTGAGATATTTGAGGCACATCACAGATACAAAAAGGATGCACCAAGTGGAACTGCTTTGAAGCTGGGCGAAGTAATTGCAAAGGCGAGGGGAAAGGCTCTAAAAGATATAGCAAAATTTTCAAGGGAGGGAATTACAGGAGAGAGAAAAGGTGATGAGATTGGATTTCAGGTTTTGAGGGGAGGGGATATAATCGGAGAGCATACGGTATTTTTTATACTGGACGGAGAGAGGATTGAGATTACCCACAGGGCATTAAGCAGGGATTGCTTCGCAAGGGGGGCAATTGAGGCAGCAAAATGGATAATAAAAAAGGAGAAGGGGTTTTATAGTATGAGGGATATATTTTTATGAGAACTGAATGGTGCAAGGAGGAAAACTTTTTGCAGGAGGGGAAGTTCCGCAATACCCAGCCCTTGTCTCAATATCCATCTCCCTCAGAATCCTTGGCTTTTTAAACCTTTTCTTCTTTGTTTCCCTTTTCTTCATACTGTTAAATTTTAATTTTTAAATTTTTATTTGTCAATCAAAATTTAAACTCATCGCTATTTTTCTAACCTCACTCACATCCCTTTCAATTTGATTCACAAGTTCTTTTGCATTTCCAAACTTTTTGATTCCTCTTATCCTTTTCAAAAATTCAATTTTAATCTCCCGCGCGTATATTTCATCTTTGAAGTCAAGTATATAAACCTCTATAACCCTCTCTATTTTATTAAAAGTTGGTCTTGGTCCTATACTCAGGGCACCTGCAAATTTTCCCATCTTCCCTTCTACCTCACAGAATGTTGCATATACACCATCAGGAATTATGGGTTTCCAGAAAGAATAGATGTTTGCTGTAGGAAAGCCAATTTTTCTCCCCAGCCCATCTCCTTTGATTACCCTTCCTCTTATGTAGTAATTGTATCCAAGGAGTTCTCCAGCCCTTTCAACACTTCCTTTCTTCAGTTCTTCCCTTATCAGACTGCTGCTTACCGGATTTCCATCACAGGAAAACAATTCTACAACCTTTGCATTTATTCCATATTTTGAACACATTTTAATGAGGAGTTCCGAATCACCTTCACCCCTTTTTCCAAATGTGAAGTTCTTTCCCACAATAACCCATTCCGCATCAAGTTTGTTCTTTAGAATGGTTTTGACGAATTCCTCAGCATCCATCTCTGCAATCTCTCTATCAAATTTCAAAAAAACTGCTGTTTCAATCCCTTCCCTTTCCATCTGTCTTATCCTTTCTTCTATAGGGAAGAGGAAACTGGTGTTTTTCTTGAGGATGGAATCCGGGTGTGGGAAGAAGGAAAGTATTGACGGTATGCAGTTTTTTTCCTTTAATTTTTTCAACTCCTGGAGGATGAACTGATGTCCCCTGTGTATTCCATCAAAGGCACCAACTGCATAAGCATATCTGCCTTTCACTTCTGGTTCCCTGTCAAAGTAAATCCTCATTACCCAACCATAATGTCTTCTTCTGGAAATGTGTAAAACCTTTCTTCCCTTTTTCTTATTAAAAAGGCGAAGATGAAGGAATAAAGACCTATTTTTCCACCAAGCATGAGGAACATTATAACAATTTTTCCTGCAATTGAAAGGTGAGGAGTTACGCCGAAGCTCAGTCCCACAGTGCCCAGAGCAGATGTGGCTTCAAAAAGCAATGGAAATATTTCTTCACCAGTTATGTTTTGATTTTCTGCTTCAGTGAACAAAAGCAATATAGTTCCGGTAAGGAGGACAGTTAGATAGAAGGCGAATACCGAGATTGCTTTTTCAACGGTTTCTTCATTTATTGTCCTTCCAAAAGCAGAGGCATTTTTAAAACCGCTCATCCTTCCCTTTATGTATGAAAATATGGCTCCTATTGTATTTGTTTTTATCCCTCCTCCACATGAACCGGAACTTGCTCCGATAATCATCAGAATCCATATAAAAAAAGAAGATACGCGGTGCATCTCCTGGATTTTTAAGGAATTGAAACCTGCGGTTCTCGGTGTTATTGCATGAAAGAGGGAATTTACAAATAAAGAGAAGATGCTCCCTTCCCATTTTCCAATTTCTCCTGTAAATATGATGATTGTTCCGATGAGGATTAAAATCGCAGAAACTGCGAGAACAAGCTTGGCGTTGAGGGTGAGCCTCCTTTCTTTTTTAATCAGTTTTTTGAAAATCTGGATTCCGTTTGTAAATCCTATACCTCCACAGAATATGAGAAAGGCAATGCAGAGGAGGAAAAGATAGTTGTTTCTGAACCCCTCAAGGTTGTTTGAAAAAGTGGAAAATCCTGCATTGCAGAATGCAGATATGGAGTGGAAAAGGGAGAAAAAAATTTTTGAGTCAATGTTTTCTCCTTTTAATGATAGCAAAAGTATTAAAAATCCGATAAACTCAAGCGAAAAGGTCCAGAGAATTACCGCAATCAGAATTTCTTTAGAGTTTCCAAGACCTCCTCCATATTCCTCACCGAGTATTTCTTTCATTCCTATCCCCAGTCTTCTCCTTAAGAAGATAGTAGTGGCTACAACAAAGGTCATTATGCCGAGACCACCAATCTGGACGAGAGAGAGAATTATTATCTGTCCTGCCCTTGTAAAGTCCTTTCCTGTATCAAGAACTGTGAGACCAGTATCACTTACTGCAGATGTGGATGTGAAGAGGGCATCTATAAATGAGATTTTTCCATGATGGGAGAAGGGAAGAAATAACAGAACCCCGCCTATTAAAATCACTAATAGATAGGAAAATATAAATATAATCCACGGATTTTTTCTAAACATTCCTTTTAATCAAATCTGTAACCACATTTATAATCAACAGATTTCAGGTCATCCCTAAAAATTGGGAAAAAGATGCACTGTTTTGGTCTTCCAGTATGATATATAAGGCATCTCTTTTTGCCATCCTTAACCCACAGAAATGGGCATCTGAAAAGTATTTCACAGCATTTCCCGCATTGAAGGCATTCTCCTCTTCTTTTTTCTAAAAGTTTTTGAGTGGTATTCTTTTTGAAATTGCAATACATCCACCTTCTCACTTTCCCTTTTATTTCTACAATAATTTTTTCCATCTTTTGAATTTATAATTGTTTTATTTAGATGTCAAGCAAAATCTCTTTTAGATTTCTGTCATAGATTATTTCCTGAATTTTATGGTTAAGGATAGCAACTGGCAGATTATCATTTTCTTTATTAAACCCAATTTTTTGATATGATAAAAAAAATGAAAGTGGCTGTAATTGGGCTCGGAGCAATAGGTTCTGCAATAGGAGGGTTCCTTAAATTAAAGGGCTTTGATGTTGCCGGATATGGAAGAAATCCTCATGTGTCTGAAATAAGAAGAGATGGATTGAAGATAAGGGGAATATGGGGGAAACATACAGTGAAAAATTTTGAGGTATATTCATCCGTTGATGAAGGAAAGGAAAGGCTTAAGGTTTCTGATTTCATAATAATCTCAACGAAGTCCTTTGATACAAGGAAAGCGGTTGAGGAGATTTCTAAATATGTAAAAGAAGATGCAGTGGTAGCATCTTTTCAGAACGGCTTAGGGAATATGGAAGAGATAGCAGATGTGGTGGGAGAAAGAAGGACCGGAGGGGCAAGGGTGATATTTGGCTCAAAAATTCTTTCTCCAGGAGAGATAGAAATCACGGTTTATGGAGGTGAGGTTCTGGTCGGACATTTCTTGAGAGAAAACGCTCCTGAATGGGCCATAGAAAAAATCAAAAAAGTTGTAGATTTTCTGAATTCTTCAGGTATTCCTTCACGGTTTGTTGAGGATGTTAAAATTTATTTGTGGGAGAAGATGCTTTACAATTGCATCCTGAACCCTCTTTCTGCTATTTTCAACCTGCCATACGGAGTTCTTTACGAAAACTATGAGACCCGTTCAATAATGAAAGATGTTTTGAAGGAGATTTTCGCTCTAATGGATAAGATGGGAATAGAAACGAGGTGGAAGGGATGTGAGGATTATTTCAGATATTTTGGCGAGAAGCTCATCCCTCCAACTTCAGCACATATAGCATCCATGGCTGAGGATATAAAAAATGGGAAGAGGACGGAGATTGATTTTATGAACGGATACATGGTAAGAATGGGAGAAAAGGTGGGGGTTGATATGACAGTTAACAGGACCCTCACCCTTATGATTAAGTTTCTTGAAAGAAGGAGGTAAAAGGTGAGTAAGTATTTTGAAAAGAAAAGGGAATGGGAAGAACTATTTAAAAAAACGACAGAAAGGTCTCCGGAAAGAAAGGAAAAATTCCTTACGCCATCAGGGATAGAACTAAAACCGCTTTATTCTCCAGAAGACCTTGAGGAGATAAAATACACGGAAGAGATAGGTTTTCCAGGGCTTTTTCCTTTTACGAGGGGAGTTTATCCTACCATGTACAGGGGAAGGATATGGACCATGAGGCAGTATGCAGGATTTGGCACTGCGGAAGAAACAAACAAAAGGTTTAAGTATCTTTTGAAACAGGGGCAGACGGGTTTATCTGTAGCCTTTGACCTGCCAACTCAGATGGGATACGACTCCGACCATCCAATGGCAAGGGGAGAGGTTGGAAGGGTCGGGGTTGCAATTGATTCATTAAAAGACATGGAAATCCTGTTTGATGGCATTCCTCTTGACAGAGTCAGCACATCAATGACCATAAATGCCACTGCAATGATACTTCTCGCAATGTATATAGCAGTGGGAGAGAAACAGGGTGTTCCTCATGAAAAATTAAGGGGAACAATTCAGAATGACATACTGAAGGAATACATAGCAAGGGGAACCTACATATTTCCCCCTGAGCCATCACTGAAAATAATTACAGACATATTTGAGTATGCAAAAGACGAACTTCCAAATTTTAATACGATAAGCATAAGTGGATACCACATAAGGGAGGCAGGAGCAAATGCGGTTCAGGAGGTGGCATTTACCATTTCTAATGGAATAGAGTATGTAAAGGCGGCGATTAAGGCGGGTCTTAAGGTTGACGACTTCGCTCCAAGGCTTTCCTTCTTCTTCAATGTTCATAACAACTTCTTTGAGGAGATTGCGAAATTTCGCGCAGCGAGGAGGCTATGGGCTGAGATAATGAGGGAAAAATTTGGAGCCACGGACCCTGCTTCGTTGATGCTCAGATTTCACACCCAGACAGCAGGTTCAACCCTTACAGCCCAGCAGATTGAAAACAACATAATAAGGGTTACAATTCAGGCACTGGCGGCTGTTCTCGGAGGGACGCAATCCCTTCACACAAATTCAATGGATGAGGCATTATCACTACCATCAGAGGATGCAGTGAGGGTTGCTTTGAGAACCCAGCAGATTATAGCATACGAAAGCGGTGTTGCGGATACTATAGACCCCCTTGGTGGCTCATATTTTTTAGAAAGCCTCACAAAAGAGATATACTCAAGAGTGAAAACCTATTTGGAAAAAATTGAAAATATGGGTGGAATGGTTAAGGCGATTGAGAACGGATATGTTCAGCAGGAGATAGAAAAATCAAGCTATGAGTATCAACTTGCTGTGGAGAATAAAAAGCAGATTGTGGTCGGAGTAAATGAGTTTTGTTTGGAAGAGAGGAGGGGAATTGAGAACATATTGAGAATAGACCCGGAGGTGGAGAGAAGACAGATTGAAAAACTGCAAATTCTAAAAAAGGAAAGAAATGAGGATGAGGTAAAGAAGTCTTTGAAGGGTCTTGAAGAAGCAGTTGCAGAAGGCAAAAATATAATGCCATACATTCTTTCAGCCGTTAAAAGCTACTGCACGCTTGGGGAGATTGTTGGGGTTCTTGAAAGAAAATTCGGTAGATATAAGCGATAAAGGGTGAAAACAAAAAAAATCAAAATTTTTCTCATATTTTTCATTTCGGGAATTTTCACTGGGAGTTTCATAACAACCTATTACATCCTTTTTTTTAACCTCCCTCAGGTTGAGGAGATTGAAAACTATCGTCCCCCCGAACCAATAAGAATCTATTCATCAGACGGAGTTCTAATAGACTATATCGGCGAAGAGATGAGGGAGTATGTGAAGTTATCCCAGATGGCTGAGTGTGTGACGGAGGCAATCGTTGCTGCTGAGGACGCAGGTTTTTTTTCACATACAGGCATCTCGCTTAAAGGAATAACGAGGGCATTTTTGAAGAATATAACTTCAATGAAGGTGGTTCAGGGAGGAAGCACAATAACTCAACAACTTGCAAAAAACCTATTCCTTTCGTCAAAAAAGACATTGAGCAGAAAGATAAAGGAGACCCTTTTTGCGATGAAAATTGAAAAAAAACTTTCAAAGTCAGAAATACTTGAACTCTATCTCAATCAGATATATTTTGGCAACGGAGTTTACGGTATAAAGAGCGCCTCTCGTCTTTATTTCGGGAAAGAACCTGAGGAATTGAACCTTAACGAATGCGCCCTCCTTGCTTCTCTTCCTCGCTCTCCCTCCATTTACAACCCGTTTAAAGATAAAGAGAGGGTCCTTTCAAGGATGAGATATGTTCTTGAAAGGATGCACGCAGTTGGTTTTATAAGAAGGGATGAACTTGAATCTGCAAAGAAGGCAGAGGTCTTCTTTAATTTGAATAGCGGTGCTAAGAGGTTGACGCCATATTTTACCGATTATGTGGTAGGCATTCTTGAAGAAAAAATTGGAAGGGACGCTTTTTATTCGGACCTGAAAGAGATAAGGACAACCCTGAATTATTCATTTCAAAAAGTAGTAGAAGAAGCCCTGAAAAATGGAATTGAAGAATTGAAGAGGAGGCACAAAAACCTTTACTCAAACTACAACGAAGAACCCGATGGATGTGTTATCATAATTTCTGTCAAAAATGGAGAGATATTGTCAATGGTTGGGGGAAAGGATTATTCAAAATCTCAGTTTAACAGATGCGTTCAGGCGAAGAGGACTATTGGTTCACTGGTAAAACCTTTTATATACACATCCGCAATAAAATCCGGTTTCAAGGAGGAAGATACATTATGGGATACGCCCCTTGAGTATGTATGGAAAGGGAAAAAGTGGTCTCCACAAAACTACGACAGAAAGTTCAGGGGACTGGTTACATTGAGAGAGGCACTTGAATTATCACTGAACATTCCAACAATAAGACTCCTTTCAAAAATTGGTGTTCAGAAGATAGTTCAGGAACTTTCAAGGTTTGGCATCTCAACAAATAACCCTCCTGACCTCACAATAGGTCTTGGGACAATATCAGTTTCACCCCTTGACATTACCTCTTCATTTACCCCATTTTTTAACAAGGGGATACTCGTTCAACCGTTCGGGATAAAAGATGCAGTAAGGAGGGATGGAAACAAAATTTTTTTCTCTCCTCATGCAAAAAAGGTTTTATCCGAAGAAGAGGCTAACATCATGATGGACATGCTTATGGGCGTTGTAAAAAATGGAACCGGAAAATTTGCAGAAGAATATGCTGATAGGATTGGAGGGAAAACAGGAACTACGGAGGACTACAGGGATGCATGGTTTATAGGATGTTCATCCGAGATATGCATAGGGGTATGGATTGGGTTTGATTCATACCTGCCTCTTGGAGAGGGTGAAACTGGCGCTCGTGCCTGTGGCCCTGTATTCCTTGAAATAGCAAGGAATCTTCCTCAGGAATTATTTCCAATTTCAAAAGAGCCCGCTGGGATAAATGAAGGGAATTGGGAAGGTGTTGCTTTTTGATGAAATTTGCAATAAAAATGGCTATAAATTAGACATGGAAAGAAGAACTACTAAAAATTAAAGGAGGATGGTATGAAAGTAACTATCAGTGCAATCAAAGCGGATATAGGAAGCATAGGCGGACACATAAGACCAAGTGAGGAAGTTTTAAAAACGGTAAAAGAGTATGTATCCAGAAGCAAAGGTATAATAGATAGTTATGTCGGTTTCACAGGCGATGATATTTGCGTCCTCATGACCCATGAAGGCGGAACATCCAATGAAAAGGTCCACAGGATTGCCTGGGAGGCTTTTAAAGCAGGGACGGAGGTTGCGAAAAAACAAGGGCTTTATGGAGCTGGTCAGGACCTCCTTAAAGATGCATTTTCAGGAAATATAAGAGGTGCTGGACCGGCGGTTGCAGAGATGGAGATAGAAGAAAGAGAAAATGAGCCTTTTCTTCTTTTTGCAGCAGACAAAACAGACCCCGGAGCATACAATCTTCCTCTTTATCTCGCTTTTGCAGACCCTATGTATTGTGCTGGACTTATGCTTTCTCCAAAGATGTCAAAAGGATTTAAATTTCTGATAATGGATGTAAACTACACAAAGGGTGATAGAATTATAGAACTTAATGCCCCGGAAGAACTATATGACATAGCAGCCCTTTTGAGGGACAACGAAAGGTTTGTGGTTGAATCAATATGGAGCAGGGAGACAGGAGAGATAGCAGTTTCCGTAAGCACCACGAGGTTAAGAAACATAGCGGGGAAGTATGTTGGAAAAGATGACCCAATAATGCTTGTTAGGGTTCAGGGAGTTTTCCCTGCGACAGGAGAGGTCTTATCTCCCTTTGTTATATCCCATTATGTAGCTGGATTCATGAGAGGAAGTCATACAGGACCTCTTATGCCTGTGAAACTCTGTTCCACTGTTTCCTATTTTGACGGACCTCCCATCGTTTCCTGTGCCGCCTTCTGCGTTCACAATGGGAAACTCACAGAACCAGCAGATGCCTTTGACCATCCTTTCTGGGATTACATAAGGCTTGAGGCTTCAAAGAAGGCAATTGAGATAAGAAGACAGGGATTTTCCGGGCCAGCCATGCTTCCATACGATGAACTTGAATATGGTGGTATTGTTGAAAAGATGAAGGTTCTGGAAAAGAGGTTTTACATAAGGGAAAAGTAAGAATTTTGCATCTCCTTTATGATAAAATAAAAAGAACTCTTTAAAAAAACTTCCTCCCTCATCCTCCTGCGGATTAAACCCACAAAAAGTTTTACTTTACTACCTCTTTTAACCCTTTCCCTGCCCTAAACTTGGGGACATTCCTCGCAGGGACCTCAATAGTTTTTCCGTCCGGGGATTTCATTGTTCTCTTCTTCCTTTTGGCTACGGAAAATGTTCCGAAGCCGGGAAGAGCTACTTTCCCCTTTTTCTTTAAAGCGCCCTTTACCACCTCTATAAAGGCATCCAGCGCTTTCGCTGCTGCTGCCTTGCTTAACCCTGCCTTTTCTGCTATTCCCTCTATAACTTCTGCTTTGTTCATACTTCACCTCTCCTTTGTTTTTCTAAAAAATATAGCAGTGAAAAATAAAATGTCAAGCGAAATTTTTTCTTTAGAAAAGATGGTATCTTGATTTTTTCAACTCCATCTATAGAATGAAATTTAAAGGAATGAACAGGTCTTTCTCTTCATTATCAGTTGACCTTTATGAATTAACGATGGCACAGGTATATGTGAAGGAGGGATTGAGAGGGAATGCTGTCTTTGAGGTTTATATAAGGGACCTTTCAGAGGATAGAGGATATGCGGTTTATGCAGGATTGGCACCTGCTATTGAGCTTGTAAAAAACCTTCGCTTTAAGCAGGATGAAATAGCATACCTTGAATCACTGAAAATTTTTAAGCCCTATTTTCTTGATTATCTCTCCAATTTAAAATTTGAAGGCAAAATTTATTCTTTAAAAGAAGGCACCATTGCAACCCATACAATCCCGATTCTTGCCATTGAGGCCCCGCTTCCTGTTGCCCAGATTCTTGAAAGTTCTGTCCTCAACCTCATAACATTTGAAACCCTTATTGCCACGAAGGCTTCAAGGATAAGGGGTGTTGCTCCTGATAAACTCCTTGTTGATTTCGGATTGAGAAGGGTTCACGGAATTGAGGCAGGATATCATGTCGCCCGAGCTTCATTCATAGGAGGATTTGATGGAACCTCAAACCTTTTTGCAGGAAAGGAACTTGGAATTCCTGTATATGGGACAATGGCTCATTCATACATCCTTGCTTTTGGAGATGAGGTGCAGGCTTTTAAGAAGTATGCAGAAGAGTATGAGAACATTGTGCTCCTTGTTGATACATTTGATACAAAGAAAGGGATTGAAAACGCAGTTAAGGTGGCAAAAGAGATTGAAAAAACTGGAAAATTTTTGAGGGCTATAAGGATTGATAGCGGAAACCTCTTGAAAGAAACAAAAATGGCGAGGAGTATTCTTGACAGAAGTGGACTGAAGGATGTAAAAATTATGCTTTCAGGCAGTCTTGACGAATACAGCATTCAGATGTTATTAAAAAATGGTGCTCCAGCAGATGCCTTTGGAATAGGCACTAAACTTGGAACCTCTGCTGACATCCCATATCTTGATACCGCCTACAAACTCGTTGAGTTCATGGGAAAAGGGGTTTTGAAGACCAGTGAAAAAAAGGAAACCCTTCCATACTTAAAAACTCTGAGGAGGTTCACGGAGAAAGGAAAAACTTATTACCTTATAGGGAAAAGGGGAGAAGAACTTGAAGGAGAAGAGATGTTGAAAGAGGTTTATAATTCCGAGAAAGGAGAAATTGGGGTTTCCTCAGTTGAAGAAGCGAAGAAGAACTTTGAAAAAGAGTTTGAAGCCCTTCCGGAGATTTACAAGAAGATAAGAAAACCAGAGAAAATTGGAGTGAGACTCACTCCCCTTCTAAAAGATGAAATAAAAAGGATAAAAAGGGAGATATGGAAGAAGTAAGGGTTGATGAGATAAGGGTCGCAGAGCCACTGGTTGTGGTTCATCTTGGGGCTCTGGACTTTCTTGAAAGGTCAATCTTGAACTTTGGAATTCTCTCCCCACCTATTTTATTCAAAAATAATGGGGAACTGGAAATCCTTGATGGCTGGGCAAGGCTGAAGATAGCAAGGGAGCATTCAATAGAAAGGGTGAGATGCCATATCCTCGGATGCTCATTAAGAGAAGCATTCATATTTCACCTTTCTTTAAACATAAAATGGAGGGGATTTTCGGAAGGTGAAAAAATATTGATTTTCAAAAGGTTCATAAAGCTTGGATTCAGGGAGGAGGAAGCAGTAAACATCTGGGAAAAAATCTCAGGGGAAAGGATATCAAGGGATTTTCTTATTGAATGCCTTAAACTTCATGATGAAGTTCCAGAAATTACCGCTCTTCTCCATTCTGAAAAAATCAATCTCACCGCAGCAAAAGAACTTCTCAAGTTTCCAGAAAATTGGAGAAGACCAATCCTCTCGTTTTTGGTAAGGGTTAAGGCATCTGCTGGAGATTCCATGAGGTTTTTGAAACTGCTTGAAGATGGACTTTATTCAGGAGGGATTGAGAATATAGAATATCTCAAAAACTTCTCGGATTTAAAACAATCCTTCAAAAAAACCTTTGAGCTCTCCCATCCATACACAGCAAGGTGCCTGGAAGAGATAGACAGAACTCTTAAAGAACTCCCTCCCCATTTTGATTTGAGACTTCCAGAATACCTTTCAGGAAACAATGCTGAATTGAGAATAAATTTTAACATCCTTGAGGATTTGAAAATTCCAGAGAATCTGAACGAAATCCTTTCAAAAATTAGAAAACTGGTAGTAAAAGGCGTTGATTTATAAAGAAAATAAAGGCTCTTTCATCCACAGGGTAAATTACGGACTTCCCTTTGAAACCCTTGCGATAGAGGAAGCCAATGGTTGCCCGTTTTATTGCGAGTATTGCTTTTTGAAATCTTATTTTTCAGAAAGGGATGTCGTGCTTTATACAAATAAAAAATCTCTTTTTGAAGAACTGGAGAGAAGGCTTTCTGAAGGGAAAAAGAGGAGGTTTTATCTTGGAGAATACTCCGAGCCCCTATGGGCAAATAGATTTAACGGATTAGTTTCTGAAATTATAGAAATTTTCAGAGGATATCCTGAAGAGGAACTTGAGGTAAGGACGAAGTTCAACGATGTGGACTTTCTTAAAGATATCAGACCTTTAAAAAACATCATTTTTGCCTGGTCGCTCCTTCCCGAAGATATTTCGGAAAGGATAGAAAAGGGAGTCCCGTCGGTTGAAGAGAGGATAAAGGCGATGGTTAAAACAAAGGAGATGGGATTCAGGATTGGCGTCCGCCTTGAGCCATTATTGCTTTATAAAGGGTGGGAAGATGGATACAGCAAACTTATGAAAAAGGTCTCTTTCGCCCTTGATGAACCACTTGAGATGGGCGCTTTAAGACTGACCCCTTCTTTAAGAAGGCTTATATACTCAAAAAATCCAGAATCCGAGATACTGAAAAATGAGTTCATTCTTTCAAAAGATGGCAAACTCCGTTATCCGAGAGGGATAAGGTTCAGGCTTTATAATTACATACTGAGCCTCATTCCCAAATCCCGTGTAAGAATCTACATGGAAGAGGAATTCCTTATAGAAACCCTCACTAAAATAACCAGATGCTCCATAATAAGGTGAGTTTTTCATTAAAAAGGTATAAATTGATGGAAAAGAGTGGTAGTTTTTTGGTATAAAATAAGGGATAATGATAAAGATATGGGAGCGCCCGAAAAAGTGAAACTTCTAAAAGAAAAAGGACTGGATTCTGCGAAATTTTTTGTCAGAACTTGCTTAAAAATGTAATAATCATCTGAGCAGAGACAGATACAACTGGATTGTAACCCAATCAGACTTGACATTTTGATTGGATTGGAATACAATTGAAATATATGGCGACAAGAGAAAGAATAGAAAACTTTAATCGTCTGTGGATGTCTGAAGTAGAGAAGTTACTTTCTGGTTATATCTACGACGAGGATATGAATTTAAATCCAACAAGGTATATTTTTTCTTATTATTTGGCTCTTTTGGAAAAGTTTGCCAGCAATAGATTGGAAGAAATAGAAAAAATAAACTTGTTATCCGGTATAAGGGGGGTTGGAAAAACTACCCTTTTAGCACAGATTTATTATGCATGGAAATTTATTCCTCCTTATAAGGTGTCAAGTTACAGAAATGTTGTTTCACAAAATTACGATAAAATTTATTTAGATGTGAGTCGCCTCTCTGCAGAAGGCATAAGCCTCACAGAATTTTTTAATTATTATCAGGAAATTAACAATATCAGGTTCGTTGATTTAAATAAAAAATTGTTAATTCTTTTAGATGAAGTTCATTATGACGAAAAATGGGGATTGTTTTTGAAAAACATTTTTGACGCAACGAAATATCATAAAAACATTTTAGTTGTTGCTACTGGTTCTTCCGCATTAAAAATAAAAATGAATCCTGATTTATCGAGAAGGTCTCTTCTCGAAGAATTATATCCACTCAAGTTTAATGAATATGTATTATTGAAATATGAACCAATATTAAAGAAAGATGCCTATCCAGTTAAAGATTTTCAAGATGATTTTATTGAGGTTATTTTGTCAAGTAAAACTGCTAAAGAGATATTTGAATTTTGCAAAAATAGACAAAATGAAATCTCTAAATATTTCAGCAAACTGTCCCCCGGTGTGGAAGAAGATTATTTTTATTTTGGGGGATTCCCCTTTATTTTAAAGTTAAAAAATAAAAAATCAATTGTCTTTGAGTTGGTCAACGGAGTGATAGACAAACTGATAACCAAAGACTTACTTGAGATGAAAAAGTTTAGTTCAGAGACAATATCCAGAATAAAGGACTTACTTTATTTAATTGCGAGTTCTGACAGCACAGATATTGATAAGTTATGCAGAACATTAAAACTGGATTATAGACCTGTTAGAGGTGTTTTAGATGCTTTGGTTCAAAGTGGTATTCTGGTAGAGGTTAAAAGCTATGGTCAGAAATTTGTAAAGGTTAGAAAACCAATAAAATTTTTATTTATTTCTCCGTCTTTGAGAATAAGTATTTTGAATGGTATTTTGCCATCAGAGATCAAAGGAAAAATTTTAGAAGATTATTTGGCACTGGTTTTCTGGGAAGACTTTCTGAAAAAAGGAAAAAAGTTCGGAGGCGTTGAAATAATGTATGACTCTTCATCTGGCGGGGCTGATTTTGTTTTACGGGTCGGGGAAAAAAAGAAAATTATTATTGAAATTGGATTTAAGAAAAGAGATGATGGATTAAAGCAAATTAAACACACTGGTAAGACTATTGGTGGCTATGATTACGGGATTATTATTGAGCAGAAAACTAATTTAGAATTGGTAAATGATAAAATTATAAAAATGCCATTGAATTTTTGGCTGGTGGTGTAAATTATCATAGTGAACTTTTTGTGTTAGTGAGTAGAAAAATAAGGTGAGGCAATGCAAAACTGGAAAAATTTGAAGGAAGTGGTATAATTTTAAAAAAGGAGGTAAAAAGATGACGGAGAAGAAGAAACTTTCACCGAAGAATGTGCTGGAAGACCTTACGGAGAATGTTTACAAAGCCCTAAATTTATTAAGGGAAGCAAGGGAACTGGATGAAGAAAAGAAATGGGAACTTCTCTTAGAAGTTATAGGATTGATTTACAATGGGCTGGTAAATGTTTTGAAACTTATGGATACAATAGTGGATGGGGTTGAAGGGTTACATACGAGAATAGGGGATTTGGGGAATCTAATGGACAGAACCAATGATAGAATTGATGCTACAATTAAACTCATGGAAAGGCTTCAGGAATGGTTTGATAAGGTAGAGGAAATAATGGGTAAAAAGCCTCCATCCAACCAGCACCTTTTGTAGAATGTTAATTGCAAAATGAAAAAAGGGTTAAGGCTGTAGTTTTTATATTTCAAAAATTTAATAGAAATAATATCTTGAGTATAAAGCGTGAACTGGAAGCCACTTGAATAGTATCCCAAAAGTGTTAAAAATTTTTAGAAAGGTGAAAAAATGAAGAGAACGATTTCTGTTCTTGTGGAGAACAAATTTGGAGTTCTTGCGAGGGTTGCATCCCTTTTCAGTGGAAGGGGATACAACATAGAGAGCCTCTGCGTTGCGGAAACGATTGACCCTACCATATCAAGAATGACAATTGTTACAAGTGGAGACCCTCAGGTTATTGAACAGATTATAAAGCAGTTGAGGAAATTGATAGATGTTATAAAGGTTGTTGACCTTACAGAGTTTGATTACATTGAAAGGGAGCTCGTGCTGATAAAGGTGAAGGCGACAGGTCCTGAGAGGGCAGAGATATTGAGAATTGTTGAGATATTCAGAGGAAAAGTGATTGATGTGACACCGGAGACATATACCCTTGAAATAACAGGTGACGAGGAGAAGGTAAAAGCAATTATAGAACTTCTAAAACCCTTTGGCATAAAGGAGATAGTTAGAACTGGTAAAGTTGCGATTACAAGGGGCGCCCAGCCTCTTAAAATAAAGAACCAGGAGGAATGAAATGAAGGTTTATTACAAAAGCGATGTCAAGGAAAATGCATTAAAGGGAAAGAAGGTGGCGATAATTGGTTATGGAAATCAGGGACATGCTCATGCAGATAATTTAAAGGATTCTGGAGCGGATGTCATTGTTGGACTTCCAGAATGGGACAGGGAATTGTGGAAAAAAGCAGAGGAAAGGGGACATAAGGTGATGAATGTAAAAAGATCTGCTGAGGAAGGAGATATTATTATGTTCCTCATCCCGGATGAGATTCAGCCCGATGTTTATAACGAGATAAAAGATGCTGTAAAAAAGGGTAAATACCTCGGGTTTGCTCACGGATTTAACATACATTTCGGGCAGATAGTTCCTCCAGAAGGGGTAAATGTCTTTATGGTTGCTCCAAAGGGTCCCGGTTATCTGGTCAGAGATGAGTATCTCGCAGGAAGAGGCGTTCCAGCCTTGATAGCAGTTGAAAAGGATTTTTCAGGAGACACATTTAAAGTTGCTCTTTCATACGCCGATGGGATTGGGGCTACGAGGGCTGGCGTTATAGAGACAACATTCAGGGATGAGACAGAAACAGACCTGTTTGGTGAACAATGCGTTCTGTGCGGAGGTCTTACATCTCTCATGAGAGCAGGTTTTGAAACCCTTGTTGAGGCAGGCTATCCCCCTGAACTCGCCTACTTCGAGTGCATTCATGAAATGAAACTAATAATAGACCTCATATATCGCGGAGGGACTACATTGATGAGGAAGGCTATAAGCAATACTGCCCAGTATGGTGACCTCACAAGGGGTCAGAGGATTATTACAGAAGAAACAAAAAAGGAGATGAAGAAAATTTTGAGGGAGATTCAGACTGGTGCATTTGCGAAGGAGTGGATTCTTGAAAATCGCTCTAAAAGACCGGTGTTTAATGCTTTAACGAAGGAATGGGAGGAACATCTGATGGAGAAGGTCGGAGAAAAACTTAGGGGTATGATGCCCTGGTTGAAGAAGTAGATGGCAAAAGAAGGGATAAAATTTCTTTCAATTTTCCTTTTACTCGCTATAGTTAGCCTTTTCTGGTTTAAGTGGTTATCTATCCCGTTCTTCTTGCTCTCAGCATTCTGTATTTACTTTTTCAGGGACCCGAGAAGGGAAATTCCAGATGGAAGGGAGTATATCCTTTCTCCTGCTGATGGAAGGGTGATAGGAATTGAGGAACTTCCCGAACAGAATATGAGGAAAATAAGTATATTCATGTCCATTTTTAATGTTCATGTGAACAGGATTCCATACGACGGAAGGGTAAAAAAAATAACCTATAAAAGGGGAAATTTCAAACCAGCCAATAGCCCATCATCTTTAAGAAATGAGCAGAACATAATTGAGGTTGAAAACGATGAGGGGTGGGGCTACAAACTCGTTCAGGTTGCTGGAATAATTGCGAGGAGGATTGTTTGCAGGATAAAAGAAGGTGAAACTGTAAAAAAGGGAGAGAAATTTGGGCTAATAATGTTTGGTTCAAGGGTTGATTTATACATTCCAAAAAATTTTTTAATAAATGTTAAGAAGGGGGAGAAGGTGAAGGGTGGAGAAACAATTATAGGGAGGATAAGATGAAGCCAAAAAGGGGTATATTTAAAAGGAGGGAGTTGGGAAAGATAACAGTTCTTCCGAACATAATAACCACTGCCGGAATGCTATTCGGTTTCCTTTCCATCACCAGTTCTTTGAATGGAAATATACATAAGGCTGGAATTTACATCTTTCTTGCAATTATTTTTGATTCCCTTGACGGAAGGGTTGCAAGGATGACAAAAACGGTGAGCAGTTTCGGCGGAGAGTATGACTCACTGAGCGACCTCATTTCTTTCGGAATTGCACCTGCCATTTTCCTCTACCTCTTCTTTTTCAAATCCCTTGGAAAGTGGGGAGTTGTTCTGCCCTTTATCTATGCTGTATGCACTGCCATGAGGCTTGCAAGGTTCAATATCCAGTCCTCTTCCGTTGAAAAGAAGAATTTTATGGGTCTTCCATCACCGGCTGCGGCTGGAAGCATCCTTTCAACTGCGCTCATTTTTCAAAGGATAAGAAATTACCCTCACGAATGGGAGATTGCATTTTTTGGCATCTTGACATTTTTAAATTCTATGTTAATGATAAGTCAGTTGAGGTTCAGGGCATTTAAGGAGATTGAGTTGTTTTCAAGGGTTAATATAAAAGAGTTTCTCCTTTTTGTAATGGGGCTTTTACTCTTCATCCTTGAACCTGTCATTTTTTCTTTTTCCGTCATTACCCTTTATATCGGGTGGAACCTTGGAGAGAATTTATACATTAGTTTGAGAAAGAAAAAAATTGTGGAGACGACAGAGGAAAATGCCGGAGAAGATTTACATATTTGATACTACATTAAGAGACGGAGAACAGGCTCCCGGATTCAGTATGGGAGTTGATGAAAAAATCAAGATGGCTTTACAACTTGAGAAATTGAATGTGGATGTGATTGAGGCCGGGTTTCCAATATCTTCAGAAGGAGATTTTGAGGCAGTTTCCGAGATAGCAAAAATAATAAAGGGACCAGAGATAGCCTCTCTTGCACGGACGAATGAGGAAGACATTGAGAGGGCATGGGAGGCGCTAAAGTGGTCACCAAAAGGGAGGATTCACATATTTATTGCTACCTCCCCAATTCACATGAAGTATAAGTTAAGGCTCTCCCCTGAAGAGGTTCTCGAAAAGGCTGTGAAGGCTGTGGAGTATGGAAGGAAGTTCACAGATAACATTGAGTTTTCGGCAGAGGATGCAACGAGGAGCGAGAGGGATTTTCTCGTGAGGGTTTTCAAAGAGGTTGTAAGAGCAGGGGCAAGGGTTATAAACATTCCGGATACGGTTGGATACACAACTCCTGACGAGTTTTATTCTCTCGTTTCATTTGTAAGAGAGAGGGTGAGAGAGGTCAGGGATGTTATAATAAGTGTTCACTGCCACAACGACCTCGGTCTTGCTGTAGCAAATAGTCTCTCTGCTATAAAGGCGGGAGCCAGGCAGGTGGAATGCACAATAAACGGTATAGGCGAAAGGGCGGGAAACGCATCCCTTGAGGAGATAGTTATGGGTTTAAAAACAAGAAAAGATGTTTTTGATTTTTATACAGATGTAGTTACAACCCAGATATATCCGACAAGTAAGACCCTTTCTCTTATCACAGGTATAAGCGTTCAGCCAAATAAAGCAATTGTAGGAAGGAATGCCTTCGCCCATGAGGCGGGAATTCATCAGGACGGTGTCCTTAAGGAAAAGACAACTTACGAGATAATGAAGCCAGAGGACATAGGGCTTCCATCAAATATGCTTGTCCTTGGAAAGCACTCCGGAAGGCATGCTCTCAAGGAAAGGTTGAAGAGTCTGGGATATGAACTGGCTGACGATGAGATAAATGAGATATTTAAAAGGGTAAAAGCCCTTGCCGACAGGAAGAAGGAAATATATGACGAAGACCTTGAGGCTATAGTGGCTGAGGAAATTTTTAAGGGTCCTGAAAAATACAAACTTATCTCTGTGAATTTTGCCAGTGGTATGGATATGATTCCAACAGCCACTGTGGTTATGGAAATTGATGGGAAGGTGGCGAAGGAGATAGGATGGGGAAATGGACCTGTGGACGCTGTTTACAGGGCAATTCAAAAAATAACGCAGAGTAAATGCAGACTTTCAAAGTTTGTGATAAGCGCTATAACCGGTGGAACGGATGCTCAGGGAGAGGTTACGGTTCACATTGAAGAAGAGGGAAATTTTGCGGTTGGAAGAGGTGCTCATACAGATGTAGTGGTTGCGAGCGCAAAGGCATTTGTGAATGCTCTTAACAGGCTTGAGTTGAGGAAAAATCTTATCAAAAAAGTTAAAGCGGAGCTTTAAATGGGCTGGACAATAACCGAAAAAATCCTCGGGCATCATGTGGGGAAGGAAGGTGTTAAACCAGGAGAGCACATATTTGCTGAAGTAGATTTCATGCTTGCAAACGACATTACATCTCCTCTATCAATCAATCTTCTAAATGAACTTCAGAATGTAGAATTTAAGGGAATAAATAAACTTACTCTTGTTGCTGACCATTTTACACCAAACAAGGATGTGAGGTCTGCAGAAAATGTGAAACTTATGAGGGAATTTTCTAAAAAATACGGGGTTCGACTTTACCATGGAGGGATTTGCGGCGTTGAACACTGTCTCCTTCCAGAAGAGGGGCTCGTTTTGCCTGGCGATTTAATTATTGGAGCGGATAGTCATACCTGTACATACGGAGCCCTCGGAGCATTTTCAACAGGTGTTGGGAGCACAGACCTTGCCGCAGGGGTGATTACAGGAAAGGTCTGGTTGAGGGTTCCAGAAACAATAAAAATTGAGTATAGAGGAAAGCCTCAGAAGTGGGTATATGGAAAGGACATCATTCTCATGACCCTCAAAGAATTGGGCGAGGAGACTGGAATTTACAAGGCACTTGAGTTTTCAGGAGAAACTATATCATACCTTGATATGCCTCAGAGGTTCACGATTTGCAATATGGCTGTTGAAGGTGGAGCGAAGAACGGGATAATTCAGCCAGATAGGACAACTGAAGAATATGTCTCAAAAAGGGCGAAGAGAAATTACAGATTTTATTACAGCGATCCAGATGCCGAATACGCAGAGATAAGGACATACGACATCTCTAAACTGGCTCCACAGGTTGCTCTTCCCCATTCGCCATTGAATTCGGTCAGCATATTTGACCTTCCAAAAATTGAGATAGACCAGGTTTTCATAGGTTCCTGCACAAACGGTTGGTATGAAGACCTTTTCATAGCTGCAAAAGTGCTAAAAGGAAGGAAGGTTAATGAAAATGTCCGACTCATTGTGGCCCCTGCTACCTATAAGATATATCTTCAGGCATTGAGGGATGGAATTCTTGAGGTTTTTGCTTCTGCTGGAGGGGTAATAGGACCTCCTACCTGTGGCCCCTGTCTCGGTGGGCACATGGGCGTTCTCGCTTCTGGTGAAAAAGCAGTTTCAACAACGAACAGAAACTTCATAGGAAGAATGGGACACCCTCAAAGCGAGGTCTATCTCACAAATCCTGCGGTAGCAGCGGCATCAGCGGTTCTCGGAAGGATAGCCCATCCAGATGAGGTGAGGTAAAGATGGAGATAAAGGGAAAAGCGTGGAAGGTTGGAGACCACATAGACACAGATGTTATAATCCCGGCTCCCTATTTGAATATCACAGAACCATCCAAACTTGCAGAAGGGCTATTTGAACCCATCAGGAAGAATTTTTCAAAGATGGTAAAGGAAGGAGACATCCTTCTTGCTGGAAAGAACTTCGGTTGCGGCTCATCAAGGGAGCACGCTCCAATTGCCATAAAAGCAAGTGGAATATCATGCGTTATTGCGAAATCTTTTGCAAGAATTTTTTACAGAAATTCTTTCAACATAGGGCTTCCTCTTATAATATCTCCATCCGCAGTAGATAGTTCTGAAGAAGGAGATATCCTTGAGGTGGATTTTGAAAGAGGAAAGATAAAGAACATCACGAAAAATCTATGGTTTTCCTTTCCGCCTTTTGAGAGGTTTCTCCTGGAAATTTCTTCAGAAGGGCTTATTAATTACATTTTGAAGAAAAGAGATGAGATATAGGCTTTTAATCCTTCCTGGAGACGGAATAGGAAAAGAGGTTATCAGAGAGGCAGAAAAAGTTCTTCAAGCAATAGAAAAAAAATACAACCTTTCAATTGAAAAAAGATATGCCCTGATAGGTGGAGAATGCCTTGATAAAAAGGGAGTCCCTGTTGAGGAAGAGACCCTTGAGGTTGCAAAAAAATCCGATGCAGTTCTTCTTGGTGCAGTTGGTGGTCCAAAGTGGGACAACCTTCCTTTTGATAAAAAACCCGAGCAGGGGCTTCTATCATTGAGGAAGGCTTTAAATGCCTTTGCAAACATAAGACCCGTTAGGGTTTTTCCATCACTTGCAGGAAGCTCTCCGTTGAAGGAAGAAAGAATAAGAGATGTGGACATAGTGGTTGTCAGGGAATTAACTGGTGGGATATACTTTGGTGAACCGAGGGGAATTTTTTTAAGGAATGGTTCAAGGGTTGGTTTGAATACCGAGGTATATTCCGAAGAGGAGATTGAAAGGATTGCAAGGGTTGCCTTTGAGATTGCGAGAAAAAGAAAGAAAAAAGTTACATCTGTTGATAAGGCGAATGTGCTTGAGAGTTCGGTTTTATGGAGAGAGGTTGTAAGCAGGGTTTCAAAAAATTATCCTGATGTAACCCTTTCCCACATGTATGTGGACAATTGTGCTATGCAGATAATAAGGAATCCGAAGCAGTTTGATGTAATTTTGACGAACAACATCTTTGGAGATATATTGAGCGATGAGACATCGGTCCTTGCAGGTTCAATAGGTCTTCTTCCATCCGCAAGTATAGGATATGAAAAAAAGGGAATATATGAGCCGATTCACGGAAGTGCGCCGGATATAGCAGGAACTGGTAAGGCAAATCCCATAGCGACAATTTTATCTTTATCTTTAATGTTTAATTTGAGTTTTGAAAGGGAAGATATAGCAGGAGACATTGAAAGGGCGATTGAAAGGGTTATTGATGAAGGTTTCAGGACAGAGGACCTGGGAGGCGGAAAGATTCTCTCCACATCAGAGATGGGCGATGAGATAGTCAGTAAAATTCAGGGGGTATAAAAGAGACCTTCCCGGTTCAATCCTTCCATTTTGTAAGTTCGGGATGGAGGGAAGCGATGATTGGGTTTGATGGACGCACTCTAACACTTATGCTCTGGGGTCCATATTCCTTTATAAAAAAGGATGTAGAATAAAATCCTTCCCCTGACTTTACATCAATCAGTTCCATGGGTATCACCTCATACTTCGTTTCTTCCCTGAAAAGGTAAAAAACCTCTACAGAAATGTATTCAGGGGATACATTTCCAAGATAAACCACAGCGGATACATCAATTTTCTGCCCCTCAACCAAATGGTTTCTCCCTTCAGTGCCTGTATGAATTGACCTTATCTCCACATTATTCCAGAACCTCAGAATTTTCTCCCTCTCCTCTTCAATCTCCTTTAAAATCCGATAGTTATCTTTTGATATTCTTTCGTATTCCTTCCATGAAGGAAGATAAAACTTTGTGAGGTATTCCTGAAGCACGAGGTTCATGTTGAAACGAGAGCAAATGGATATGATAGATTCTTTCATCATCTCGCACCATTCGACGGGAATTCCCTTTTTATTCCTTTTATAATATAATTCCGTTATTTCGTCTTCCAGAAGCCTGTATATCTGATTGGCTTCTGCCGATGCCCTGAATTCAGGATTTCTGTGAAATCTCCCTTCTGTAATTGCCCATCCGTTTTTTCCATTGTATCCCTCAATCCACCATCCCTCAAGGGTGCTGAGGTGTAAAACTCCGTTCATACCTGCTTTTATTCCAGATGTGCCGGAGGCTTCCATCTCTGGCTCCGGAGTATTGAGCCATACATCCGAACCCCATAGAAGATGCCTTGCTGCGGACATGTCATAATTCTCAATGAAAAACACCCTGTCTTCAAGGTTCTCATCGTTTATAAAAGAAATAATTTCTTTTATCATCTCCTGCCCCTTTTCATCTGCCGGATGGGCTTTTCCTGCAAAGATGAGTTGAACGGGTTTGTTTTCGTTTTTGATTATCTTTTTCAGCCTTTCTTTATTTTTAAGGAGGAGGGTTGGTCTTTTGTAAGGAGCAAATCTTCTCGCGAAAGTTATTGTCAGATAATCAGGGTTTAAAGCCCCGGTCAATTTTTCAATTGTGATGTATGAAAAACCCTTTTCAGCATATTGGGTTGCAAGTTTATTTCTCAAATAATCTACGAGATTCCTTTTGTTTTCCATATGGGAGTGCCATATTTCCTCTTCCGGAATTTTCCTCAGGTTCTCCCATATTTCCAGCCTTTCAGGGGAAGTGAGCCAGGTTTTCCCGAGATGGCGATTAAAAAGCTCGGTAAAGTGCTCGCTCACCCAGGATATGTGAACCCCATTTGTAACATGGTCTATGGGAATCTCCGAGATGTGTATGTTTGGAAATATCCCCTTCCACATCCTTTTTGAAACTCCCTTGTGCTGATGAGAAACTGCATTTACAAAGTTTGAAAACCTTATCGCTAAGGCAGGGAGCCAGAAAATTTCCTTTTTTTCACAAAATCCATACCTGAGAAACTCATCAAAGGGAATTCCTGTGGATTCTATTTCCTTCCTCAGATATTTCTCCATCATATCTACTGGGTAGTGTTCATTTCCTTCTATAACAGGAGTGTGGGTTGTAAAAACAGTTGAATTTTTTATTATTGCCATGGCTGAAGAAAAGGAAAATCCCTTCTCCTTTATAAGGCTCTGAAGTCTTGCAATTATAAGAAATGCTGAATGCCCCTCATTCAGGTGGTATATAGTTGGATGGATTTCAAGGGCTTTTAATGCCTTTATTCCACCGAATCCGAGCAGTATTTCCTGCTGAATTCTTTTATCTCTGTCAGCCACATACAACTCGTCAGTTACGCTCCTCAAATCCTCTGGATTCTCGGGTATGTCAGCATCAAGAAATATCGCCCTTGTTATTCCAATATCAATTGTCCACACCTTTGCCTTTAGCGTCCTGTCTAAAATTTTAACCTCCACATAGATTGGATTTCCGTTTTTGTCCCTCGCCTCTCTTACGGGAGTGTAGTGATTCTCAAATTCTATGAAGAGTTCCTCCTGATTTCCTGTGGAGTCAATTTTCTGGGTGAAATACCCGTATTTGTAAAGGAGTCCGACACCTATAACCGGAATACCCATGTCTGAAGCACTTTTCAGTATATCCCCTGCCAGAATGCCGAGCCCGCCAGCATATATGGGGAAGGATTCGTGAAGTCCAAATTCCATGCAGAAATAGGCTATGGGTCCTCTTTTTTCTAAATCAAACTCCGAGTTTGAAAACCTTCTTGTGAAACTTTTGTATTCCTCAAATTTCTTCCATATTTTTTCAAGGTCATAGAGGAATCCGCTGTCATGAGAGAGTTCCTCAATTTTTTCCTTCGGAAGTGTGTATAGTAGTTTAATTGGATTGTGCCCGCATTCTCTGAAGGCTGATGGGTCAATCCTGTAAAAGAGGTTTAATGCCTCATAGTCCCAGCTCCACCATATATTGTAGGCAATCTCAAAAAGTTTATTGAGGTTCTCAGGATATCTTGGATAAACAAACACCTTTCTAATCATCATCCCTCTTCTATTCTCTTTTCAAGGTCAGTAAGGACATGCATGAAGTAGATGTAGGCATCTTCCGGTCTGTCATAAGGGGAGAAGTATTTGTGGACATCTCCATCTGCAAAATACTTTATGCACATGTAATAGTAAAGGTCAGATGATGAGAGCCTTCTTGCAGTTTCCATAAGTTCCATTTTTCGCTTTTCTTTAACTTTTTTCAATATCTCAAAGTATGTCTTCATCGCATTCCACTGAAGGGGGTTTGAAAGCCATGCGGAAAGGTCCCTCTCTGTATCCGCCCAGGATACCGGGAAAGGCACAGAGAGAATCTCGGGTTCATAATTTAATGTTTCAAGGACATCGGATGGCCAGGAAAATGCGATGTGTTTATGTTTGAGGAGAGCCTCTGGCAGTTTTTTCATAAACTCAAAAATTCCGGTCTCCTTCCACTGATGTTCTCCAAAGGTTTCATAGTCCATATAGAGGAGAAGGTAAAGGTTTCTTCCTTCCCTTTCAGAAAGGGAGAGGTCAGCAACCCATTTCGCAAATTTTTCAACTGTTAATGGATAATCTGCCCAGTTTCTATCTGAAAACCTGAAGGCTATATCATCTGAGAGCCTGTAATGCCGGAAGAGGAGGATATGTTCGTAATTGTGGCTTCTCCTCGCATAAAGCGGGCTATTTTCTTTAAGAATTTTTTCTGTTCCTTCAAGAAGGATGAGCCGGAAATCCGGAATCTCAGTAATAAGGTCAGAAACCCTGTTGCTATAGACAAGCTCTGTATTTCTAAATGTCTTCGGACGGACGCCGAATTCCCTCTTAATCATTTCGGAGTGAAGGTGGACCTGATGGATGAATTCCTCCTCGTCAAAGAGGCATGAAAGGGAATGATAGTATGTCTCCCCTATGAATTCTGCCCCTCCTTCTCTTGCAATTGTTTTGAAACTATCCATAACATCCTGACGATACAGATAAGCCTGTTCCACAAATGTTCCTGTTATGCTGAAGGAAATTTTGAAAGCCCCTTCAAATCTCCTTATATGGTTTAACAGAAGTTCATTCATAGGAAGGTAGCACTTTTCGGAAGCCCTTCTGAATATCCTTTCGTTTAGTTCGTCGTCAAAATAATTCAGGTTCTTTCCTATCTCAAAGAGTTTATAATGCTTGAGCCTGAATGGCTGATGCACATGGAAGCAAAAAATGACATAAATCATCGGGGAATAAGTTCATAATACACTGAGAGGAGTTTTTCCACCTGATTTTCCCATCTGAGAGATGAAGCCTCTTCCATGCTTTTTCTTGAAAGCTCCTCCATCTTTTCAGGATGATTTATTAAGTCTATAATGATTTCTGCCATCTTATCAATGTCCCAGAAGTCAACCTTGTATGTGAACTTCGTTATCTCCGCCACACCTGAATTTTTTGCCACAATGGCAATTGCTCCCATGCTCATTGCTTCAAGCGCTGCAATTCCAAATGGTTCTGAAACAGAAGGCATGACAAATATATCTGCAGAGGAAAATAGTTTTGCCACCTCTTCTCTGCTTAAAAATCCGCTGAAGAGGAATTTTGTTCCAAGTCCCCACGATGCAACCCTTTCCATAACAAGCCTTTCCATGTCTCCCCTCCCGGCCATTATAAATCTTACATTCTTCGTCTTATCAAGGACTTTTCTTGCAATCTCTATAAAATAATCGGGTCCCTTCTGAAGGGTTATTCTGCCCACAAAAACAACCGTTGGTTCTTTGAACAGTCTCCTTTTTTCCTTTATCTTCTCAATCACGAATGCATTGTGGACCACCCTTATTTTTGAGGGGTCAACAAGGTATGTTTTCTCTATCTCCCTTGCCGTATGATTTGATACAGAAACAATTCTGTCCGCAAACTGCAAACCCATGTATTCTATATCATGAATCCTTCTTTCTCCCGGTCCCCCTGCTCTGTCAAACTCCGTTGCGTGAATATGAGCAACGAGCGGTTTCTGAGAGAACTTTTTTATTATCATTCCTGCAGGATATGCGAGCCAGTCATGGGCATGAATTATGTCAAATTCAAGATGCCTTGCAATTTCAATTGCGGAGATTGTCCATTCCCTCACATCGTCAAAGAGCATTCCATCGTGAAGGATTTGAAGGAGGTCATTCAACATCTTATCAATTGAAATTTTCTTCTTGCCGATCCGTTCCCTGAGTTCAAGCCTCCTGTTCTTATAAGCGGATGGGACCTCTTCAAGCCATTTAAAGACCTTCCTTTTAAACTCATCATGGACTACTTCACCTCCTGATGAGGCAACAGGAAGTTTATCTGCATCCTCCTCTTTTCTTAAGGGAAAATAAACCTCCTCTTTTACCGGTAGGATGAGGTCAATCTCTACCCCCTTTTTCAGAAGTGCCTTTACAATCCCATAACATGCTAAACTCAACCCTCCTGTGATTCTCGGCGGAAATTCCCATGAGAGCATCAGAACCTTCATCTTTTTTCTATCTCTTCAATCATCTTCTCAACACTCAAAAGAGCAGCAACAGACCAGCACTGGGCAGGTGCACCCTTTGGAATTTTTGGGTCTTCTCCATCGTATAGTTCAGGAACGGATGCCATCCTTCCATTTTCTATCTCATCCCTTAACAGCAAAATCAAATCGTTTAATTCGGAGAGGAGAACCCTTTTGTTCCTTTTATAGAGTTTATTCGCCACAAGAGCCATTGGATATATAAGCCAGACCCAGACTGTCCCCTGATGGTAAGCAAGGTCTCTCATCCTCTGGTCTCCCATGTAATGGCTTCTGAAATATGGGTGCTCGGGTGATAGGCTCCTCAGACCATACGGAGTAAGGAGTTTTTCTTTTGCAATTTTATACCCATTTTCAATCTGAGCCCTTTTGTAAGGAACCTCTGGCAGGGAGAGGGCAATGATATAGTTAGGTCTTAACTCTAAAACAGGATTCCCATCTTCAATCCTGTCAGCAAATCCATCTTCATGATAGAATTTTTCCATGCCCTTTTTAACCAGCGGGAGGAGTTTTCTTATTTCTTTTGAGAGCGAATCTTTTTTCAGCCCGGTATAACCCTTGAGAAGGTTGAACCAGAGAGCATTTATCTCAACTGGCTTTCCATACCTCGGTGTTACAGGTTCTCCGAAGACCTTAGCATCCATCCATGTAAGTGCCAGATTTGTCCCCTTATGAATTTCAATGAGCCCATCCTCCGGGTCAATGTGAAAGGGAAGGGGTGGCTCTTTGA
>Ga0078972_1002230_pt1 | contig 65451 bp, 50 predicted proteins | sample YelNatPaOPGAMG01_FD_67568 | JGI IMG/M metagenome (GOLD analysis project Ga0078972, IMG submission 67568) | Hot spring thermophilic microbial communities from Obsidian Pool, Yellowstone National Park, USA - OP-RAMG-01 (SPADES assembly) (version 2) | ecosystem: Environmental > Aquatic > Thermal...
CGGCGTTCCTGCGCAGAGATCATCACCGCCTCGAGCACGCGCTGTGTCTGATAAGCGTCGTTGAAATCAGGCAGAGGAACGGTCGGTTCCTGGCCGGCCAGCACGCGCAGAATGTCGTACGCCTGATTGGTGAAGGCGTGCTCATAGCCGATGATGTGAGCGTCGGGCCACCACGCGTCGGCGTAGGGATGGCTGCCGCCGTGGGTGCACATGATTTCGGTCCAGCCCTGGACCTCGCGCGGGCGCGTGGCATCGTAGAACCACAGTTTGTTCATGTCCTCGAAGTTGAACTTCAGCGACCCTTTGGTGCCGTTGATCTCGAAGCCGTTGCGGTTCTGGTTGCCGGTGGCCATGCGGGTGGCCTCGAAATAGGCCACGGCGCCGCCTGAAAACCGGGCCAGAAACAGCGTGGCGTCATCGACGGTGACCTTGCCTTTCTTGCTCTTGTCGGCCTGAATACCGGCGGCGATGCCGCCCGCGGCGACGCCGGCCATCAGCGTGCGCTCCTTGACGAACGTCTCGGTGATGGCGCCGGCGATTTCCACGAACTCCTGGCCGGTCACGAAGCGCGTCATATCGATGATGTGGGCGTTGAGGTCGCCATGCGAACCGCTGCCGGCGAGTTTCTTGTCGAACCGCCAGATGAGCGGGATGGAGGGGTCGGCCCAGTCCTGAAGGTAGAACCCGCGCACATGGCGGATTTCGCCCAGCGCGCCCTGTTTGGCCAGCAGATGGGCCATGGCCACGGCCGGGCAGCGGCGATAGTTGTACCAGACGAAGGTCTTTACTTTGGCCTTTTTCGCGGCTTCGACCATCTCGCGGGCCTCGGCGAGCGTGCCCGCAATAGGCTTTTCGCAGGCGGTGTGCTTGCCGGCGGCCAGAGCGGCTTTGGCGACCGGGGCGTGCATGTAGTTGGGCGTGACGACATCGACCAGATCGATTTCGGGCGAGGCTACGAGTTTCTGCCAGTCGGTGCTTGTGTTCTGCCAGCCCCAGCGGGCGGCGAAAACCTCGGGCTTTTCCTCCGGCTGCCCGAAGACCGTGTGCATGACCGGCCGCAGCGGAACCTTGAAGAACTTGGAAACCTGGCTCCAGGCGTTGGAGTGAGTACGGCCCATGAAACCCTGACCGATAAGAGCGATGTTCACGAAGTCTTTCTGCGACATGGTGTGGTTCCTCGAATAAGATGACCTTGCAGAATCACCACTGAACTCGCCGGTGAATATACGAACGGGCCGCGATCGCTGCAAGCGCGCAGCGGCAGCAGCGTACGCCGGAGCGGCACAGCCTGCCCCCGCGTGGCACGAGGAGGCGCGGCGCGCTTTCCGGCGGGCGGCGCGGGTGGTTATCCTGAGCGTCATGGCGTGGGTTTCGCTGTGTCAGCTCGATGAGGTCGAAGAGGGGCGCGGGAAGTTCGTTGAGGTGGGCGGGTTTCAACTGGCGGTGTTCGTGCACGAAGGAAAACCGTTCGTGCTGGACAACCGCTGCCCGCACGCCGGCGGAAGCCTGTCGGGCGGGCACGTGGAATCGGGCTGTGCCGTGTGCCCGTGGCATCACTGGGCATTCGACCTGGGCACGGGACAGCTGCGCGGCCGGCCGGCTGTAAAGGTCAGGTGTTATCCCGCAAGGCTTCTGGAGCGGGAGGGCAAACCGGCTCTGGTACAGGCGGAACTGCCGATCTTCTGACGGAAACGCCGGCAGGAGTGGTCCCGGGATTCCTTGCGGTGCGCCACCACAGCATAGAGCTGACGTGGCAACGATCCGTTGGCGCCTGTTGTCAAGTCGCAGGGATTTTGACAGTCCGCACCTGCGCAGGTATCTTTTGCAATGTTCGAGCAGCCGTCACGGGGCTGTTGTGCAGCATGTGTGTTCGGCTTGGCGACGGCAACCTGTGGGTAGAGGCGATCATGTCAGGCCGTCGGGGCATCACGAGCGATTTCGTGCATCCGCGCAGGCGGATGTGCTGTGGATACGGGCGTTGTGCGCCCGCGAAACGCTAGCGTTGCGCGCTTCGCGGGACGGCGCTGGTGGGTGCGCCGTGTACTCCGCGGGCGAACAGGAGGCGTCAGGCCATGTCCGAGGCGACCTCTTACGAGTTTCTGGAGAAGGTCATCGCGGCCACTCCGGACGGGGCTTACATCCGCAAATGTCTTCAGTGCGGCACGTGCAGCGGGATATGCCCGTACGGATTCGCCATGGATTATCCGCCACGGGCGCTGATAGCGGCATTGCGGGCGGATGATTTTCACGGCGTGCTGGAGAGCGACACGATCTGGCTGTGCGTGTCGTGCTTCGCGTGCGCCAGCGTGTGCCCGATGAAGATACCGCTCACCCGCGGGCTGCTGGCTACGCTCAAGGCGGAGATGCTCGTCGGGGGGAGCATACCGGCCGAGCTTCAGACGGCGCTGAGCAACAGCCGCCGCTACGGCAATGCGCTGGGCGAATCGCCGCGCAAGCGCGCCGACTGGGCGAGAGATTTCACCGTGCCCGTTCCGGTAATGGCGGGGCGCAAGGATCCGGTGGAGATGCTGTGGTTCGTGGGGGATTACGGCTCATACCACCCGCGCGTTCAGCTGGTGAGCAAGGCGCTGGCCAAGCTCATGCACGCGATGGGCATGAGTTTCGGGATACTGGGGCCCGAGGAGAACAGCGACGGCGATACGCAGGCGTTCGCGGGCGAATGGGGGCTTTTCGAGCTGCTGGCGCGGAAGAACATCAGGGCCATGTCGCGGTATCAGTTCCGCGAGGTGATCACGGGCGATCCGCACGCGTTCAACGCGATGAAGCACGAGTATCCGCGGCTGGGGTTTGACAAGCGCGTCAGACACTATGCGCAGGTTTTCGCCGAGCGCATCGACATCCTGCGGCCGCTGCTGAAGAATCCCCTGCCGCTGCGCGTGACATATCACGACCCGTGCTATCTGGGCAGAGCCAACGACAACGGCGTCTATGAGGAACCGCGGCTGCTGCTGCGCGCCATACCGGGCGTGGAGCTGGTGGAGATGGACCACAACCGCGTGATGAGCATCTGCTGCGGAGGCGGCGGGGGCGGAATGTGGCTCGACGGATTCACATGGGAAAAAGCCCACGCGCGGACTACCGAATGGCGCGTGCGCGAGGCGGTCGAATGCGGCGCACAGGTGCTGGCGGTGGCCTGCCCGTATGAAACGCCGCGCTTCGAGGACGCCGTCAAGAGCACGGGCAACGAGGGCCGGCTCATCGTGCGGGACATCGCCGAACTGCTGGCCGAGTCGGCTTTCGGCCGGGAGGACGTCCAATGAACATCGTGGTGCCGATCAAGTTCGTGCCCGATCCCGTGGAGGATCTTCAGATCGATCCTTCCAGCGGACTGCTGGACAGGTCCTTTCTGCGCCTGATACCCAGCGAGCTGGACGAGCACGCGCTGGAGCAGGCGCTGATCCTCAAGGAACGGCACGGAGGCACGGTAACCGTGGTCGCCTGCGACACCGGCGACGTGGATGAGACGCTGTTCACGGCGCTGGCGCGGGGCGCCGACCGCGCAGTGAAAATAACCGGCGACGATTTCCAGCAGGGCATCGGCAGCCGGCGTATGGCGGCGATCATCCACGCCGCCATATCCGGCGAACCGTGCGACCTGGTGCTGACGGGCACGCAGGCGCTGGACGACATGGACGGCTTCGTGGGGGCGCTGCTGGCCGAGCGCATGGGTGTGCCCTACATCGGATACGTGACGAAGGTCGAGATCGCCGGAAACAAAGCCGCCGTGCGCAAGGAGTATCCGGGCGGTCTGAACGCCGAGATCGAAACTGCTCTGCCGGCGGTGCTGGGCATCCAGGCGGCCGAAAAGCCGCCGCGCTACGTGGTCACGGCGAAGGTCATGGAGGCCATGAAGAGCAGGCGCATAGACGAGAAACCCGGCGAAGACCCCGGCGAGCCGTTCACATTTCCCGATCTGCGCATGGCGCTGCCCGAGCCGGCGCGGCGTGCCGAGATGCTCGACGGATCGCCCGCGCAGGTGGCGCAGAAGATCGTCGCGCTGCTGCGGGAGCGCGGGCTGGTCGGCTGAAAGGAGCAGATGCGATGAGCGGCGAAATCTGCGTCGTGGCCGAAGTGGTGCGCGGCGAACTCACCGAACAGACGTTCGTGTCGCTGGCGGCGGGGCGCAAGCTGGCCGGTGCACTGGGATGCCGGCTGGCGGCGGTGATGCTCGGCGCCGACGTGGCGCCCCTGGCGGCGGCTCTGGGGGCGGCCGACCGCGTGCTGGCGGTGGAACATCCGCTGCTGGCCGACTTCAATCCCGAAGCGGCGCTCCTGGCGGCGGAGTCGGCCGTGCGCGCCGCCGGCGCGCGGGCGTGCATATTCTGCCACACGGCGTCGGGGATGGACCTGGCCTGCGGCGTGGCTCACCGGCTGGGAGCGCCCGTGGTGGCGTGCTGCCGGGATTTCACGGCCGCCGACGGACAGGCCCGGTACGTCGCGGTGACCTGCGGCGGCAAGATAATCGTGGAAGGAACGCTGCCCGGACCGGTGTGCGTGGTGACGGTCATGCCGGGCGTTCTGCGCGCCGAGCAGGGCCGCTCCGACCGCACGCCGCCGGTGGAGCGCATCAGTCCGCCGGCGGGAATGGAGAGCGTGCGCACTAAGTTCAGGGGCTGGATAGACCCCCCTGCCGGCGACGTTGACATATCGCGCCAGAACATACTGGTGTCGGTGGGCCGGGGCATTCAGAAGAAGGAGAACATAGCTCTGGCGGAACGGCTGGCGGCGGCGCTGGGAGGCGTGGTGACGGGTTCGCGGCCCATCATCGACCAGGGCTGGCTGCCGCCCACGCGGCTGGTGGGCAAGTCGGGCAAGCAGGTGAGGCCGCGGCTGTATCTGGCGGTGGGAATAAGCGGCGCGCCCGAACACATGGAAGGGGTGCCCGCGGCGGAGCTGATGATCGGTATCAACACCGACGCCCGCGCGCCGATTTTCGATGCGGCCCACTATGGCGCGACGTGCGACGCGGTGCAGCTTATGCCGGCGCTGGCGGCGGCCCTCGGGAAGTAGGCAGCCGACCGCCGCGGCGCGCGTCGTGAAACAGGTGCGGGTCAGGTAGTTCTCATGCCGTCGGCGACGTCCATCATCGTTGGCGCGAGCCTGGCGGTTGCGGCGCTGGTTTTCGGCGCCCAGATATACGAGTGCATACGGCACATGCGGCTGGGCAGACCCGCCGGACCCTTCGGCAACTGGCCGGCGCGCCTGCGCTGCGTGGTGCTGCTGGTGCTGGGACAGGCGCTTCTGTTCCGTTTTCCGGGAACGGGCACCGCGCATTTCTTCATCTTCTGGGGGTTCGTTCTGCTGTTGCCGACGATCGTGCAGGCGATAGGCGAGGGTCTGGCGCCGGGGTTCGTACTGCCGTTTTTCGCCACCTTCGGGCCGCTGGCACTGCTTCAGGACCTGATAGCGGCGGCCGTGACCGTGGCGGTGCTCTACGGGCTGTATTACCGGCTGATAGTGCGGCCGCGACGCTATGAGGGCAGCCACCATGCCGAGGGCGTGCTGGTGCTGTGCTTCATACTGACCATCATGCTCACGCTGCTGGGAACCAACGGTCTGCGCCAGAACCTGGGCACGGCGCACGTTGCGGCCGGCTGGCAGCCGCTGTCGGCGGGCGCGGGGCGGCTGCTGGCGGGGTTGTCGCCGGGCGCGCAGCACATCGTCGAGCGCGTGCTGTGGTGGACGCACCTGGGCGTGGTACTGGTGTTTCTGATGCTGCTGCCCGGGGGGAAACATTTCCACGTCGTCACATCGGCGTTCAACGTGCTTCTGCGCAGGCTCGAGCCGCGGGGGCGGCTGGCGCCTTCGCCGACCGGCGCCGAAGGCGTTCAGAACATCGAGCAGTTTACCTGGCGGCAGATGCTGGACTGGTACTCGTGCAGCGAATGCGGGCGCTGCCAGGATGTGTGCCCGGCCTATGCCGCCGGCACGGAATTGTCGCCCAAGGTATTGATCATGAGCCTGCGCCGCCATCTGCGGGAGCGCGGAAGGGCTCTGCTGAGCCGCGCCGACGGACGGCGCCATGAACAGCGCCAGGCGGTGCTCGCCAGGCGGCTGGTGGGAGATGTCATAAGCGAGCCGGCCGTCTGGGCGTGCACCACGTGCCATGCGTGCGATACGGAATGCCCGCTGTGCGTGGAGCACGTGCAGCCGATAGTGGACCTGCGGCGCGGGCTGCTGGCGTCGGGGCGCACCGAAACGCGGCTTTCGACGGCACTGGAGAGCCTGCGCCGCTATGGCAATTCGCTGGGCAAATCCGACAGGCAGCGGGCGCGGTGGACGACGGCGCTGGACTTCCGGATAAAGGACATCCGCAGGGAGCCGGCGGAGGTGCTGTGGTTCGTCGGCGATTATGCCTCATACAGTCCGACGGCCGCCGAAGCCACGCTGGCGGCGGCGCGGGTGCTGCGGGCGGCGCAGGTGGACTACGGCCTGCTGTACGACGCCGAGCGCAACGCCGGCAACGACGTGCGGCGCGCCGGCGAGGAAGGACTGTTCGAGCTGCTGCGGCAGAAGAACACGGCCGCGATGAGCAAGTGCAGTTTCAGCCGCATCGTCACCACCGATCCACACACGTACAACACGCTGAAGAACGAATACGAATGGGACGGGCGTGCGGTCGTCGTGGAGCATTTCGCCGAGGTAATCGACCGGGCGATAGCCGCGGGCAGCCTGCGCGTGCGCCGGCTGGACCGCGTGGTGACGTATCACGACCCGTGCTATCTGGGGAGATACAACGGCGTGTACGAGGCACCGCGGCGGGTGCTGCGGGCGATCGGATGCACGGTGGTGGAGATGCCGCGCAGCGGCGACCGTGCGCTGTGCTGCGGAGCGGGCGGCGGGCGCATCTGGATGGAGGAAACCGGCACGGGCGAGCGTCCGGCGGTGGCGCGCATGCGCGAGGCGGCATCGCTGGCGCCGAAGGTGTCGTGCTTCGTCGTGGCCTGTCCGAAGGACCTGACGATGTACCGCGACGCGGTGAAGACAGCGCAGCTGGAGGACGCCATTGCGGTGAAGGACCTGGCGGAACTCGTCGCCGAGGCGGCGGGCGACGGGACGGAAGCGCCGCGCGCCTGAGGCGTGCGGAGCGGATATGGGAGCACGGCCATGGCCGAACGTATCGGCGTATATGTGTGTCACTGCGGGACGAACATAGCGGCCACCGTCAACGTGGAGGAGGTGGCGCGCTGGGCGAAGGAGAATCTGCCCGACGTGGAGGTGGCGCGGGATTACAAGTTCATGTGCTCGTCGCTGGGGCAGGCGCTGATCGCCGATGACATAAAGAAGCACGGGCTTACGCGCGTGGTGGTGGCGGCGTGCTCGCCGCACCTTCACGAAAGAACGTTCCGCCGCGCTTGCGCGGCAGCGGGGCTGAACCAGTTTCTGATGCAGATGGCCAACATCCGCGAGCACGTGTCGTGGGTGACGGCGCAGCGCGATGCGGCCACGCAGAAGGCCAAGGCGCTGGTGGCGGCGGCGGTGGGACGGGTGCGGCATCACGCGCCGCTGGAGACGATGACGGTGAAGATGAACCCCGCAACGCTGGTGGTGGGCGGAGGCATCGCCGGCATTCAGGCGGCGCTGGAACTGGCCGACGCCGGCTATCCGGTGTACCTCGTCGAGCGCGAGCCGAGCATAGGCGGACACATGGCGCAGTACGACAAGACGTTCCCCACGCTCGACTGCGCCGCGTGCATTCTGACGCCGCGCATGTCGGAAGTGGGGCAGCACGACAGGATAACGCTGCTCACCTGGTCGGAACTGGAGGAGGTTTCGGGGTCGATAGGCAATTTCAAGGCGCGCATCCGCAAGAAGGCCCGCCATGTGAAGGAGGAACTGTGCACGGGCTGCGGGCTGTGCATAGAGAAGTGTCCGCGGCGCGTGGTGGATCACGTGTTCGAGGCCGGCATGGGCCACCGCAAGGCCATCTACACGCCCTTCCCGCAGGCCGTGCCGAAAATACCGGTCATCGACACCAGGTCGTGCATCTGGTTCGAGCGCGGCAAATGCCGGGTGTGCGAGAAGATGTGCCCGACGGGCGCGATCGATTACGAGCAGCAGGACCAGATACTGGAGGTGGAGGTGGGCAGCATCATCCTGGCGACGGGCTGGGACCTGTTCGACTGTCGGCGCATCCCGCAGTACGGCTATGGACGGCTGGCCAACGTGTTCACGAGCCTCGAGCTGGAGCGGATGTGCAACGCTTCGGGCCCCACGGGCGGGCGCATCGTGCTGCGCGACGGAATAACCGAGCCCAGGTCGGTGTGCATAGTCCACTGCGTGGGCAGTCGGGATTTGCGCTACAACACGTACTGCTCGAGCATCTGCTGCATGCTGTCGCTGAAACTGGGGCATCTGATCATGGAGCGGACGGGGGCGAAGGTATATGCGTGCTACATCGACCTGCGCCCCAACAAGAAGGACTATGAGGAGTTCTATCAGAGGCTGCTGGACGAGGGCATGCTTTTCATCCGCGGCAAGGTGGCGGAAGTGACGGATGTGGCGCGCACGCCCGCCGAAGAAGGCAAACTCATCGTGCAGGTGGAGGATACGCTGCTGGGCAAGCAGCGGCGCATTCCGGTGGACATGGTGGTGCTGATGGGCGCTATAGAGCCGCGGCGCGACGCCCGCGACATAGGTTTGAAGGTGGGCATATCGTGCAGCATGGCCGGCTGGTTCATCGAGCGCCACCCGAAGCTTGATCCGGTGGCGACGATGACCGACGGGGTGTTCGTGGCGGGCGCCTGCCAGGGACCCAAGGACATACCCGACGCCGTGGCGCAGGGAGCGGCGGCGGCGGCGCGCGTGGCGGGCATGATCAGCCGCGGACTGGTGCAGATCGAACCGGTGGTGGCCAGCATCGACGAGGACAAATGCAGCGGCTGCCGCATATGCAACAACCTGTGTCCGTTCAACGCCATCGAATACATCGAGGATCAGCAGGTAAGCCGCATAACGGCGGCGCTGTGCAAGGGATGCGGCACGTGCGTGGCGGCGTGCCCCGCCGGCGCCATCAGCGGAGCGCATTTCACGCGCCAGCAGGTGTTCGCCGAGATCGAAGGGCTGTTGTGGGATGCGCTGCACGGCACGGGGCCGCAGGCGGCTGCGGCCGCCGCGCCGGGGCGATGACAGCACAGGCACAGGAGCGGTTCATCCCGCCGCGGGCGGCGCGTCCGCGGCGGACAGGACAGGGAGCCCGACATGGAGCAGCAGCAGTTCGAGCCGAGAATAGTGGGGTTTTTCTGCAACTGGTGCTCGTACCGCGCCGCCGATGTGGCGGGCACGGCGCGTATGAAGCACGCTCCCAACGTGCGCATAATCAGGCTGATGTGCAGCGGGCGGGTGGAGCCGGCATTCGTGCTCAAGGCGCTGGCGGACGGCGCCGACGGCGTGCTGGTGGCGGGCTGTCATCCGGGCGAGTGCCACTATATCGAGCAGAATTACAAGACCATCCGGAGGTTCGCGATGCTGCGGCATACGCTGCGCGCGCTGGGCATAGATCCGCGGCGCGTGCGGCTGGTGTGGGCGTCGGCCGGCGAAGCAGCGCGCCTGACGCAGGCCATAGATGAGATGGTGGAAACGGTGCGCACGCTGGGACCGCTGCGCTGGCGCGACAACTGGGAGGAAGACCCGGCACAGCGCGAGGCGGCCGACAGGACAGCCGACGAACACGCCGCGGCGATGGAGGTGCAGTGATGAACGGCAAGGGACGACTGGCCATCTACTGGGCCGCCTCGTGCGGCGGATGCGAGATAGCCATCCTGTCGATCAACGAAAAGATCCTGGATGTGGCGGCGGCGTTCGACATCGTCTTCTGTCCGTGCATCATGGACGTCAAGACGCGCGACGTGGAGAAGATGCCCGACGGACATATCGACGTGTGCCTGTTCAACGGAAGCATCCGCACCAGCGAACAGGAGTACATGGCCCGGCTGCTGCGCCGCAAGAGCCGGGTGCTGGTGGCGTTCGGCTCCTGCGCCCATGAAGGCTGCATACCCGCCCTGGCCAATCTGACACGGCGCGACGAGATATTCGCCGCGTGCTACACGGACTGTCCGTCGGCCGACAACGCGGCGCGCGTCGTGCCCCAGCCGGAAACGCGCATCGACGGCATGCGGCTGCATCTGCCCGTGTTCTATGACACCGTCAGAACCCTGGCGCAGACGGTGGACGTGGATTACTTTCTGCCGGGATGCCCGCCGGAAGCGCCGCGGATACTCGACGCCATAAACGCCATCGTCGCGGGCAGACTGCCCCCGAAGGGCGCGGTGATCGGCGCCGCCACCACCGTCTGCGACGAGTGCCCGCGCACGCGCACCGAAAAGAAAATCAGGCGGTTCGCGCGCACCTGGCAGGTCATTCCGGACGAAAAAACGTGTCTGCTGGAACAGGGGCTGGTGTGCTGCGGTCCGGCCACGCGGGCCGGCTGCGGAGCCCTGTGTCCGCAGGTCAATTCTCCGTGCATCGGCTGCTACGGACCCAACGCCGGCGAGGAGGACCAGGGCAGCCGGCTGATGAGCGCGCTGGCGTCGGTCATCGACTCCAACGACCCCGACGAGATTCAGCGCATCATCGAGGAAGGCATACCCGATCCCGTCGGCACGTTTTACCGCTTCAGTCTGGCGCACAGCATGCTGCGCCGCGCGGCGCTGGTGCCCGACGAGCAGCGCGTGAAGCTGCCCCTGCCGGCGGCGGGCACGGCGCAGACGACCGGCGGAGAGCACGGGCGCTGATGGCGCTGCGGCGGCAGGTGCGGACAGCGGACGGACCCCGGCGCAAGCGGAGGAACCGGAACATGAGCGAGCGACGGATATCGATCGACCCCATCACGCGGCTGGAAGGCCACGGCAAGATCGACATCTTTCTCGACGACGACGGCAACGTCATCGACGCCTTCCTCCAGATACCGGAATTGCGCGGTTTCGAGCGCTTCTGCGTGGGGCGGATGGTGGAGGATATGCCCAACCTCACGTCGCGCATATGCGGGGTGTGCCCCGAGGCGCACCACATGGCGTCGGCCAAGGCGCTGGATGATGTGTTCCGCGTTCAGCCGCCGCCGACGGCGCGCAAGCTGCGCGAGATGTTCTACTGCATCTTCTTCGCCACCGACCACACGACGCATTTCTATGCGCTGGGCGGGCCGGATTTCGTCATGGGACCCGACGCTCCGAAGACTGACCGGAACATCCTCGGCGTCATCAGAAAGGTGGGGATGGAGATCGCCGGCCGGGTGATAAAGATGCGGGCCGACGGCCACAGCCTCATAAAGATGATCGGCGGGCGGGCGGTGCACCCCAACTGGGCGGTGCCCGGGGGCGTTTCGCGGGGAATCACCGAGGAGCAGCGGCGGGAGATAGAACGCCTGGGGCGCGACGCGGTGGAGTTCGCGCGGTTTTCCATAGACCTCTTCAACCAGATCGTGCTCGGCGACAGCGGCTATGTGGACCTCCTGCGCAGCGAGGCCTTCACCACCCGGGTGTACAACATGGGCACGGTGGACGAGCGCAACCGGGTGAATTTCTACGACGGCATGATCCGCGTGGTGGGTCCCGACGGGCGCGAACACGCGAAATACCACCCGCGCGAATACCGCGACCACATCGCCGAACACGTCGAGCCGTGGTCGTATCTGAAATTTCCGTTTCTGAAAAAACCGGGCTGGAAGGGGTTCGTCGATGGCGGGGATTCGGGGCTCTACCGCGCCACGCCGCTGTCGCGTCTCAATGCCGCCGACGGCATGGCCACGCCGCTGGCGCAGAAGGAATACGAGCGCATGTACGAGGTGCTCGGGGGCAAGCCCGTCAACCACACGCTGGCGACGCACTGGGCAAGACTCATCGAACTGCTCTACGCCGCCGAAAGATGGGTGGAGCTGGCATGCGATCCGGAGATAACCGGCCGCGAATACCGCGTGCTGCCGGCCGGGCCCTCTGAGGAAGGCGTGGGCAGCGTCGAGGCGCCGCGCGGCACGCTGACGCATCATTACTGGTGCGACGGGCGCGGCATTCTGACGCGCGTCAATCTGATTGTGGGCACCACCAACAACTACGCCCCCATAAGCCTGTCCATCAAACAGGCCGCCCGCGCCCTCATTCGCAAAGGCGCTGCCCTCACCGAAGGGGTTCTCAACCGGATCGAAATGGCGTTTCGCGCGTATGACCCGTGTTTCGGGTGCGCCACGCACCACATGCCCGGCACGATGCCGCTGGAGGTGACGCTGCGACGCCGCGACGGCAGCGTCATGGAGCGGGTGCGTCGCACCGATGGCCGCGTCGTGCGGACCGACGGCCAATAGAAGACAGACGTCCGGCCGGCGCGGAGCGGTTGCTCGCCGCAACGCGCCCGGCGCCGGCGCGGTGGGCTGAATGTTCGACCTGTGCCGGGAACACGGCCGCGGCGGCAATTCCGCGCCGCCGGTGTACGCGGCCGGGATGACGTCCGGCATTTTGCTCCTGTCGGTCGGGAGGTGGCATATGGTCTCTGTCGAAGTGCTCAGGTCCGTGCCCTTCTTCGCGGGGGTTTCATCGCAGACGCTGCACGAACTGGCCGGCATCTCCGAGGAACGCACGTTCCGCGTGGGCGAGGAACTGTGGCAGCCGGGCGACGAGGCACACTGGCTGTACGTGGTGCGCGAGGGGGAGATAGACATCAGTTATGTGCTCCAGAACGGCCGCAAGTGCATCGTGGATACGGTCGTGGGCGGCGAGCTGACGGGCTGGTCGGCGCTGCTGGAGCCCTACCGCTTCACGGCTCTGGCCGTGGCGCGCACCGCCGGCCGGCTGCTGTGCATACAGGCGGCGGCAGTGCGCCAGCTGTGCGAACGCGACCCGGTTCTGGGCTATCGTCTGGCGATGCAGGTGGCGCGCGCCATAGCCAGCCGGCTGGAGGGTGCGCGGCTTCAGCTTATAGCCATGTCGTGAAGCGCCGGCGTCGTGCGCGCCGGCGCGGGCGGGCGCCTGCGTCGGCGCGGGCTTGATTAACGCAGACCCCGCGGCGAAAAGAGGCTGATGGACAACATGGCGCCGGTTCTGGTTGCATGCATAGGCAATGAATTCGCCGGGGATGACGCCTTCGGACCGCTGGTGGCGCGTGCGCTGGCGGAACGGTCTCCGGAAGGCGTGGAGGCGATCGATCTGGCGACGAAGCCCTACGGACTGCTGGACCATCTCGGTTCGCGGAAGATGCTGATCATCGTCGATGCGGCCGACGTTCCGGGCGCGCAGCCCGGCGAGCTGTTCCAGTGCGCATGGGACTCGCCCGACCGGCCGGCACTGCTGCGCCAGCGGTCGGCAAGCACGCACGGGATATCGGTAGCGGAGCAGATGGAACTGGCAGCGCGGCTGGGGATGCTGCCGCCGCAGGTGCTGCTGATAGCCGCGCAGGCGGGACGGACGGACATGGGCGACAGTCCGTGCGCGGCGGTGTGCCAGTCCGTCAGGGAGGCTGTCAACAGGATTTGTGCGCTTGCGCGCACGGTCTCATGTTCGTCGTAACATATTCTGGCGGCGGGGTTTAGGGGAATATCCGGCGCATTAGCGCCTTTGTTGCGTCGTGACATTGCTTGCCTGAGGGCGGAGGATGTGTTAATATGCTTTCCGGTTAGTGAAGTTTTTCACGATGTAACGCCCCTCGTCCCGTGCGAGCGGGCGTATTTCGGGCGGCGTATTGTGATTATTTTCACAATGTCCCGCCCCGGCACGGCGGAGTACCGTCATGACCAGTTCACCAGCAGCGCAGACCGCAGCGACGGCCGGCGAGCCGCCCATAGATCTCACGCGGCTCGACCGCATCATCGACGAGTTCAAGGACAGGCGCGGCGCTGTGATACCCATCCTTCAGCGCACGCAGGACACGTACGGGTATCTCCCCCGCGAAGCGCTGAAGTACATCTCGCGGCGCACCATGGTGCCGCTGAATCAGCTTTATGGTGTGGCCACCTTCTACAGCGGTTTTCATCTGTCCCGCCGCGGCAGGCATCTCGTGCGCATATGCGACGGCACGGCGTGCCACGTCCGCGGCGCGGCCAAGACGCTGGAACTGATGGAGAAGACCTTCGGCGTCGGTCCGGGGCAGACCACGCCCGACTACAAGCTCACCGTCGAGGTGGTGTACTGCCTCGGCTCATGCGGGTTGTCGCCGGTGGCCCTGGTCGATGATAAGGTCGTCGGCCGGCTGGCCCCGGAAGCGCTGATGAAACGACTGAAGGAATTGACGTAAGCCCCGCCCTGGAGACAAGTCCATGCCGATACTGAAAACGCTACAGGACCTGACACGTCTGCGCGAAGAGGTGCGCAACGCCATGCGTCTGCGCGCGGACACGGGCACGTGGATACGCGTGGGAATGGGCACCTGCGGCATCGCCGCCGGCGCGCGCGAGACCATGCAGGCCATACAGCAGGAACTGGCACGCCGGCAGATCGAGGCGCACGTCTCGGCGGTCGGGTGCATAGGGATGTGCTCGCGCGAACCCCTGGTGGACATCCAGCAGGGAGGCAGGAGCCACGTGCTCTACGGTCCGATCACCGCCGACATGGTCGCGCAGCTGATCGAGCAGCACATCGTGAAGGGACAGCCGGTGCGTCAATGGGTCATCTGCCGCCTGCCCGCGGACATCTGATCTCCGCCGGCGCGCAAGGCGCGCCGGCGCGGCTCCGGGAGTGATACATGGCTGAGCAGGAAAACTATATTGCGGAACTGGTCGTATGCCGCGGCAGCGCGTGCGGCGATTGCGGCGCCGACGCGCTGTTTCGCGCTCTCATGGCCGAGGTCATGCGGCGCGGCATGGCCAAGGATGTGAAGGTATCGCGCGGACCGTGCCGCGGCTTTTGCCCGGTGGGACCGGTGGTGGCGGTTTATCCGCACGGTCTGCTGTACGTGCACGTCAGGCCCGAGGATGTGCACGATCTGGTGGACGAGACGTTCATCGAGGGTCGGCCGCTGCGGCGGCTGCTGTATCAGGAGCCTCCGGAGATACAGTCGCTGCCGGCATTCCGCGACGTGCCGTTCTTCAGCAAGCAGATGTGGATCGCCCTGCACAACTGCGGCTCGGTCGATCCGGAGAGGATAGAGGACTACATCGCCCGCGACGGGTATCGCGCGCTGGGCAAGGTGCTGATGGAAATGGCCCCGGAGAACGTGATCTCCGAGGTCAAGGAATCGGGTTTGCGCGGGCGCGGCGGCGCGGGTTTCCTGACGGGATTGAAATGGGAACTGTGCCGCAAGTCGCCGGGCGGTCCGAAGTACGTCATCTGCAACGCCGACGAAGGCGACCCGGGCGCGTTCATGGACCGCTCCATCCTCGAGAGCGACCCGCACAGCGTGCTGGAGGGGATGGCCATCGCCGGCTACGCCATCGGCGCTGCCCAGGGCTTCATCTACTGCCGCGAGGAATATCCGCTGGCCATACAGCGCCTCCAGACAGCCATCGCGCAGGCGCACGAATACGGGCTGCTCGGCCAGAACATCCTGGGCAGCGGCTTCAGTTTCGACATCGAGCTCAAGGAGGGCGCCGGCGCGTTCGTCTGCGGCGAGGAAACGGCGCTCATGGCGTCGATAGAAGGCCGCCGCGGCGAGCCGCGTCCGCGTCCGCCCTTCCCGGCGGTGGCCGGACTGTGGGGCAAACCCTCCAACATCAACAACGTCAAGAGCTACGCCATGACGCCCCGGATCATTCTGAAGGGCGCCAGGTGGTTCGCGGGCATAGGCAGCCCCAAGTCGCCGGGGACGGCCATCTTCGCCCTCACGGGCAAGGTCGCCAACACGGGTCTGATCGAGGTGCCCATGGGCATCTCGCTGGGCGACATCGTATTTGATATCGGCGGCGGCGTGCCGCGCGGCAAGGCCTTCAAGGCCGTCCAGACGGGCGGACCGCTCGGCGGCTGTCTGCCGGCTTCGTCGCTCAACACGCCGGTGGATTTCGACTCGCTCCAGGCGGCCGGCGCCGTCATGGGCTCGGGCGGCATGATCGTCATCGACGACGACACGTGCATGGTCGAACTGGCGCGGTACTTCCTCACCTTCGCCGCCGCCGAATCCTGCGGCAAATGCGTTCCCTGCCGCATAGGCGGCCAGCGCCTGCTGGAGGCGCTCAACCGCATTGTTTGCGGCCAGGGCACGCACCGCGACCTGAAGATCATCCGCGAGGTTTCGCAGTACATGATGAGCTCGTCGCTGTGCGGTCTGGGACAGCGCACGCCCGGGCCGGTGCTCTCGGCTCTGCGGTTTTTCGAGCACGAGTTCATCGCCCACATCGAGGACAAGACCTGCCCCGCCGGCCAGTGCCGGGCGCTGGTGCGCGCGCGCTGCGTCAACACCTGCCCCGCAGGCGTGGACACGCCGGCTTATCTGGCGCTGGTGGCGCAGGGACGGTTCGAGGAAGCGCTGGCGATTCACCGCGAGCGCAACCCGTTCGCCCTCATATGCGGGCGTGCCTGCCCGGCGTTCTGCGAGAAGAAATGCCGCCGCGCCGAAATCGACGAAGCCGTGTCCATCCGCCAGGTCAAGCGCTTCATGGCCGACCATGAACTGAGCAAACCCTGGACGCCCCCGCCCATCGGCGCCCCCGCGCAGCGCGCGGAGGCGGCGAAGAAGAAGGTGGCGGTCGTCGGCTCGGGACCCGCCGGGCTGACGGCCGCTCTGCGCCTGGCACAGATGGGCTATGGGGTCACGGTTTTCGAGAAGTACCCGGTGCCCGGCGGGATGCTCAGCTGGGCCATACCGGAATACCGTCTGCCGCGCGACATCATCCTGAGCGAAATCAGCAACATCACGCGCAGCGGCGCCGCCATCGAGTGCGGCAGGGCGCTGGGCAGGGATTTCACGCTGGACGATCTGCTGGGCCCGATGGGCTTCAGCGCCGTGGTGCTGGCCATCGGCGCCCACCGCAGCCGCCAGATGGGCATACCCGGCGAGGACAAGCCCGGCGTGATACACGGGATCGATTTTCTGCGCGAGGTGGCCGCCGACGCCTGCGCCAGAGCCACGGGGCTGAAACTGCCGGTAAGACTGCCCGACATCAAAGGCAAGCGCGTGGGCGTGGTGGGCGGCGGCGACGTGGCCATCGACGCGTCGCGCGTTGCCCTGCGGCTGGGGGCGCGCGAGGTGCACGTGATGTACCGCCGCACCGGCGACGACATGCCCGCCACGCATCTGCCCGAGGAGATCGAAGCCGCCCTGCACGAGGGCGTGCGCTTCCATACGCTGGTGAATCCCACCGAGGTGCTGGGCTACACCGAGGTGACGGGCGTGCGCGTGCAGCGGCAGCGCCTGGGTGAGTTCGACGACACCGCCCGCCGCCGGCCCGTGCCCCAGCCCGCCGAAACCTATACGCTGAATCTCGACCTGCTCATCCCGGCCATCGGACAGACGCCGGACCTGTCGTGTCTGCCGGCCGGCGCCCTGGAGACCACGCGCGCGGCAACCTTCGTGGTGAATCACGCGCTGTGCACTTCGCGCCCGGGCGTTTTTGCCGCGGGCGACGCCGTAACCGGCCCGGCCACGATCGTCGGCGCGGTGGCGCAGGGCAACCTTGTGGCGGTGGCGGTGGACCACTGGCTGCGGACGGGCCAGCTGATACGCCCGCGTTTCGAGACGCCGCGCCACGACGTGCCGCTGGCGCACAACATCGAGGAATACGCTTCCGCGCGGCGGACGCCGACGCCGCGGCTGCCCGTGCCCGACCGCGAGGGCAACTTCCGCGAGGTGGAGACGGGCCTGAACGAAGCTGCCGCCATGGCCGAGGCGCGGCGGTGTCTGCGCTGCGATCTGGAGTGGCTGGACATGATGCGCCTGCCGCGACCGGCCGCCGAGCCGGCACAGGCCGCCGCCGGCTCCTGAGGCGCCCCGCGGAAAGTCTGAAAAGTCGATGAACAACTGCTGGAGCGGAAAATGAGTTCTGCCGGTCTTGTGAACATAACCATCAACGGACGCCAGGTACAGGCACGCCCCGGGCAGACGGTGCTTCAGGCCGCCGCCGAAGCGGGCATAACCATTCCCGCGCTGTGCAACCATCCGCACCTCAGGCCCGAGGGCTCGTGCCGCGTGTGCGTGGTGGAAATCGAAAAGCAGCGCAGCCTCCAGCCGGCATGCACCTTCCCGGTGTTCGAAGGAATGGTGGTGCATACCGAATCGGAGAAGGCCGTCGAATCCCGCCGGATGGCGCTCCAGATGATCTTTTCGGAGCGCAGCCACTACTGCATGTTCTGTCCGATGAGCGGCTCGCCCCAGACCACCGACTGCGAGCTTCAGAAGCTGGCGTATCAGTACGAACTGGACAGCTGGGCCTACACTCCGGATTACATGAAGAGCTGGCCGGTTGACGCGTCGCGCAAGTATTTCGTGATGGACCACGGGCGGTGCATACTGTGCCGCCGGTGTGTCCGGGCCTGCGCGCAGATCGCCGCCAACCACACGCTGGGCGTATACCACCGCGGCGCGCGGTCGATGGTGTGCGCCGATGACAACGTGCCATTCGGCGAGTCGTCGTGCGTGTCGTGCGGCACGTGTCTTCAGGTGTGCCCCACCGGCGCGCTGTTCGACCGGCGCAGCGTGTACATGGGCCACGACGCCCAGACGACGCGCACGCCGGCGGTATGCGCCGGTTGCGCGGTGGGCTGCGGCATCGAGGCCGTCATCCGCGACAACCACCTTCTGCGGATCGAGGGCGACTGGAACGCCGCCAACTGCGGGCTGCTGTGCGTAACGGGCAGGTTCGAAACCACCGAGCCCCGTCACGACCGGATCCTGCGGCCCATGGTCAGGCGCGACGGCCGCTTCGTGGAGACAAGCTGGGACGAAGCGTTGAACACGGTGGCGGCGCGGCTGCGGCAGTACGGCCTGGTGGCCGGACTTATTTCGCCGCGGATGACCAGCGAAGCGCTCGCCACGTTCAACATATTCTGCCAGGAGGTGCTCAACACCAACGAGGTGGCGCTGCTGTACGGCGACGTGCCGCCGTCCGATCTGGGCGCGCGGGCGACGCTCCAGGACGTCGCCGCCGCCGACTGCATAATCGTGATGGGCGGCGACCCGCTGGAGGAGCAGAAGGTCGTGGGATATCTGGTCAAGCGCGCCCGCGACGCCGAGGCGCGGGTGATCGTGGTGAACGATCGCCCGACGAAACTCGACCGGTATGCCCATGTGCATCTGGACCTTCAGGACATTTCGCACGCCGACCAGTCGCCCTTCGAGCGCCTGCGCACCACGTATCACCTGCGCATCGAGGGCGTGGTGAAGCTCAAGAGCGCGGTGGAGGCCGCGCGCCGGCCCGTCGTGCTGTATTCCGCGGGGCTGAGCACCACCGTTTACGCGGCCCTGCGGGCCATGCCCGACAAAGTGCGTTTCATGCCGCTCATCCACGGCACCAACAGCGCCGGGGCCGCCCGGCTGGGGCTGACGGCCAGACCGGTGCGCGGCGAGGCGCTGTATCTCATGGCGGGCGACGACATGCCGCCGCCCGACGGCTCATCGCCGACCGCAGGACGCCGCGAAATAGCGCTGCCCGAAAGCAGGTTCACCGTGGTTCACGCGGCATGGCGATCGCGGTGGACGGAGCAGGCCGATGTGGTGCTGCCGGCGCTGACGTGGACCGAGAAGTCCGGACATTTCATCAACATGGAAGGACGGACGCTGGAGATCAAACCGCTGGTCAGCCCGCCGCGCTCGGTGCAGTCGGACCGCGAGACTCTGCTGCAACTGGCGGTGCGGATGGGCTGCGCTTTGTCCTACCAGGAGATAACGGAGATCGCCGGCGCAGTGTCATGAAGCCGCCGCGCGCCGCCGGCGCAGCAGCCGCGCCCGGCGCGCACAGACGCGCATGACGCCGCTCCGAAGAACCTCACAGGAGACGACAACAATGCCGGGAAAACCCAGGATTGCCACCGACTGGCTGGCCGGATGCGCCGGATGCCACATGTCGCTGCTGGACATGGACGAACGCCTGCTGGACATAGCCCAGGCGGTGGAACTGACGAGCAGCCCGATAACCGATCTGAAGCATCCGCCCGAGGAAGGCGTTGATGTGGGCATTCTCGAGGGCTGCATCAACAACAGCGCCACCGAACAGGTGGCGCGCACCATGCGCGCGCGGTGCAGGATACTGGTGGCGCTTGGCGACTGCGCCGTCTTCGGCGGCGTGCCGACGATGCGCAACAGCGCCACCTGCGCCCAGGCCCTGCGACGGGCATACGTGGAATCCGAGAGCACCGTTGACGGCAGAGTGCCCGACGACCCGGAACTTGCCCGGATGCAGAATGCCCGCGCCGTGGGGCAGGTGGTGGACGTCGATATAAACATCCCCGGGTGTCCGCCCCCGCCCGAGGCGATTCTGTACGTTTTGAGCGAACTGGCGGCCGGCAGGAAACCGCGCCTCAGCGGCAAACTGCTCGACTGGCATTGACGGCAGCAACGGTTCCCGGGCTTTGCGACGGGGAACCGACGGCCGGACGCGTCCGGCGTCCGACAGCAGCACCGGACGCCTCCGGCAGGAGAGAGTTGACATGACCCGAACCATCACCATCGAGCCGGTAACGCGCATCGAAGGCCATGCCAAGGTTACCGTCCATCTCGACGACGGCGGCAAGGTGCGCCAGGCCCGTCTGCACATAAACGAGTTCCGCGGTTTTGAGAAGTTCTGCGAGGGACGCATGTTCTATGAGATGCCGCAGATAACCGAACGCATCTGCGGCATATGCCCCGTCAGCCATCATCTGGCTTCGGCCAAGGCGTGCGACGACATACTGGGCGTGCAGATCCCCCGCACCGCCGCCCTGCTCCGCGAACTGATGCACATGGGGCAGACGATACAGTCGCATTCCATGCACTTCTTCGAACTGGCCGGCCCCGATCTGCTGCTGGGATTCGACGCCCCGCCCGCGAAGCGCAACGTGCTGGGCCTGGCCAGCGCCAACCCCGAGCTGGCTCTCAAGGCCGTACAGCTGCGCCGCTTCGGGCAGGACATCATCGCCCGCGTGGGCGACAGGCGGATACACCCGACCTTCGCCGTGCCCGGCGGCGTCAACAAGGCGCTCAGGGTCGAGGACCGCGACGCCATGCTCGCCGAGATCCCCCGCATGATCGGCTACGTGCAGGAGGGCCTGGCCATAATGCGCTCGTGGATCGATGCCCACCGCCAGGAGATGGACTCGTTCGCGTCGTTCCCGACGGCGTACATGGGCATGATCGGTCCGCAGGGCGCGCTGGAACTGTACGACGGCAGCATCCGCGTCGTTGACGCCCGCCGCCAGCACATGTTCGACTTCGACGGACGCCGCTACCTCGAGCACGTCGCCGAGCACGTCGAGCCGTGGTCGTATCTGAAGTTTCCGTACCTCCGGTCGCTGGGCTGGCCTCAGGGAGTCTATCGCGTGGGTCCGCTCGGGCGGCTCAACGCCGCGCAGTCGATGGCCACGCCGCTGGCGCAGAAGGAGTATCAGGCGTTTCATCAGCTCTGCGGCGGGCAGACCGTGCAGGGATCGCTGTATTACCACCTCGCCCGGCTCATCGAGGATCTCTACGCCCTCGAACGCGCCGGGCAGATACTCGAGGACCGCGACGTGCTGGGCACCGATCTGCGCGCAAGCGGCGATGTCAGCCGTCCGGAAGGCGTCGGCGTCATCGAGGCCCCGCGCGGCACCCTGTGGCATCATTACACGGTTGACGAACACGGGCAGCTCGTGAAGGTCAACCTCATCGTCGCCACGGGCAACAACAACTACGCCATGTCGCGCGCCGTGGAAGAAGTGGCCAGGGCATATCTCGTCGGCGACATCACCGAAGGCCACCTCAACCGCATCGAGGCCGCGATACGTGCTTACGATCCGTGTCTGTCGTGCTCCACCCATGCCGTCGGCAGCATGCCGCTGGAGGTGGCGGTGTACGACGCGCGCGGCGCCGAGGTGCTGCGCAAGGCGCGCTACGGCGGGCTGTAGCCCGCCCGCGGGGGCCGCGCCGCCCGAACCCGCGCGCCGCGCCGCGCGCTCAGGCGGGGCGAACGGCCCGTACCACCGAGTTCATGCCCGCATCGCGCCGCAGCAGCGTCACATCGGCAAACCCCGCGGCCGACAGGTCCTGGCGTATTTCCTCCAGCGTCCACGTGCCGCCGCCACTTGTGCCCGTGAGCATGTTCACCGCGAACAGGGCGCCCGCCGGCGGATGTACGCGGTCGGCCTCCATCACTATGTCGCGTATCAGAACGATGCCGCCGGGCGTCAGCGCATCATGACATCTGCCGAACAGTTCGCGGTTCTGCGGGCGCGAGTTCTGGTGAATGATGGCGCTGAGCAGCACCAGGTCGGCCCCCGCGGGCAGACGATCGGTGTTGTAATCCCCCGCAACGAAGTTGACGCGTCCGGAAAGCCCCGCCGCCTCCATCCGCCGCTGCGCTGCGGGGATCACCTGCGGCAGATCGAAAATCGTCGCGGTGGCAGCGGGTGCGGCCCGCAGAAACGCCGCCGTCCACGTGCCCGATCCGCCCCCGACATCCAGCATGTGGCGGAACGGCGGCGGACCTATCTCGCGCACAAGCACATCGGCCACCGGCGCGCTGATTTCGTTCATCGCCTCGATGAACGACGCGTTGTCGGCCGCTTCGCCCCGTATGCTGGCGGTGCGCTCCGCCGGCCGGCCGGTCTTCACCACTTTCGCAAGCTGCATCCAGCGTCTGGCGCAGTTGGCCTGATGCTGCACCATCGCCAGCACGCCGCCGGGCGCGCCCGCCGTCAGCAGCGCAAGCGCCGAGGGAACCGCCTGATAGCGCCCCTCGTGTTTTTCGAGCAGCTCCAGCGCCGCCAGCGCATCCAGCAGCACGGTCATCCCCCGCAGATCAGCGCCCACTTTGCGCGCTGCTTCCTCCGCCGTAAACGCAACTGCCCCCATGGCGTCGAACAGCTCCAGCTCCGCGGCCGCCGCCAGCACGCACGCAGGCTGATACTGCCCGGCCATCTGAAGGATGGCCTGCGCCGTCCATTGCTTCGGCATGTTCTGTCCCTTCTGTGCCGCGCCACGCCCGCGTTCATCTGGCCGCCGCCCAGCGTATCGCCCCGGCCACCAGCTTCCGGTAATTGGGATCGGTGTATATGGCCGGACCGTGGCCGAGCTGTATGCCGCAGGTGCGGGCCTTTGAATAGGTCTTGCACCAGGCCAGCGGCCGGTCGTTCTCTTTGGCGTCGGTGGTCAGCAGCACCTTTGCCGCGGGGTCGTGCCACTGCCCGTTGTACGCCTCGTCTTCGACCTCGAAATCGCTCATGCCAGCGGTGATGGGATGCTGCGGGTCCTCCACGCGGCATTTCATGCGCACATTGTCCTTCCAGCCGGACTTGCGGTACTTCACGCCGTCGATCTCGCCGTCGCTGAGGAAGAACTTCGCGCCGATGATGCGCGCGAATTCCGGCCACTGCTGATAACACGCCAGACTGTGATGCAGCGCCACCACGCCCACGCCCTTCTCCAGCAGCTTCAGAAAGTTCTGCTGCCTCTGCGGAGTGATCTTCTGCGTCATGTTGTACATGACGATCACGTCGTACGGAAACGCGCTTATGTCCTCGAAGATCTCGCTGTGGTCCTTCAGCTGGACGATGGTGAACTTTATGTCGTCGTAGCCCTCGAACAGCGCCGGGAACTTCTTCACGTCATATCCGTGTCCGCCGGTAAGCACGACCACGTTTATGACCTTTGTGCCCGCTTCGCCCGCCAGCACATGACAGGTTCCCGCCGCGATAACCGCCAGCACCGCACACGGCACGATGAGTTTTGCGAGGTACATGATCATCTCCAAACTGGTACAGGCCGCCTGCATCCGACTCCGCATGTAGTGTACGCCGGGACGGCTACCGTGTTTAGAGCCTGCGCGCCGGCAGCGCCGCGCGACTCGCACGCCGGCGACCGTCCGCTACAATTGCCCGGGCCATACGGAGCCGCGCATGCTCGCCAGAATACACTCCTTCGTTCTCGTCGGCATAGATGCGATCCTCTGCGAAGTCGAGGTTGACGTGATGAAGAGCGGGCTGGAGCGCACCGTAATGGTCGGCCTGCCCCAGGCAGCGGTAAAGGAGAGCATCGAGCGCGTCAAACGCGCCATAACCAACAGCGGATACCCCTTCGCCTCGCCGAATCTGCTGATCAACCTCGCCCCGGCAGACGTCAAGAAAGAAGGGCCGTCGCTCGATCTGCCCATCGCCATCGGATTGCTGTGCGCTTCGGGATGCGTGCAGACCGACCTGCACAAGTCCTTTCTAATGGCCGGCGAACTGGCGCTCGACGGGCGCGTGCGGAAGATAAAGGGCGCCCTGTCGATGGCGCTGCTGGCCAGAGAAAAGAGCATGCGCGGCGTCATCCTGCCCGAGGACAACGCCCGCGAAGCCGCCGTGGTTGACGGCATCGAGGTATATCCGGTGTCCAGCCTGGCGCAGGCGGTAGCTTTTCTCAACGGCCAGCTCCCCATCGACGCCTATCAGCTCGACGGTCAGGTGTACGAGGCATCGAAGATCGCCCCGGCGGCCGACTTCGCCGACGTCCGCGGGCAGGAGGCCGTCAAGCGCGCCATAGTCATCGCCGCCGCCGGTGCGCACAACCTGCTGATGGTCGGCCCGCCGGGTACCGGCAAAACCATGCTTGCCCAGCGGCTGGCCGGCATATTGCCGCCGCTCACCCGCCAGGAATCGCTGGAGACCACCCGCATCTACTCCGCGCTGGGCCTGCTGCCCGACGGCGTGGCCCTCATGGACCAGCGCCCGGTGCGCATGCCCCACCACTCCGCCACCGCCCAGGCGCTGATCGGCGGCGGCAGCGTTCCGCGTCCGGGCGAGGTGTCGCTGGCCCACAACGGAATACTGTTCCTCGACGAACTGCCCGAGTTCTCCCGCTATGTGCTGGAAACGCTGCGTCAGCCCCTCGAAAGCGGCGAGGTGGCCATCGCGCGCGTCCACGGCTCCATACGGTTCCCCGCTCGCTTCATGCTCGTGGCCGCCATGAACCCCTCCGCCAGCGGATACAGCACCGCCGAGCACGGCCGCCGCGACAAGTATCTTCAGAAGCTCTCCGGCCCCCTGCTCGACCGCATAGACATTCACGTCGAAGTGCCCGCCGTAACATACCGCGAGCTCACCGCGCAGCGCAGCGGCACCGACAGCCAGACCATGCGCCGACAGGTTCTCGCCGCCCGTGAAATACAGCAGGCGCGCTTCAACGGACGCAACTACAACGCCGCCATGGACAGCCGCCAGCTGAAACAGTTCTGCAACCTCGACGAGGGCTGTCTGCTGCTCATGAAACAGGCCATGGAAGAACTGGGCCTGTCCGCGCGGGCTTATGACAAGGTGCGCCGCGTCGCCCGCACCATCGCCGACCTCGAACAATCCGAGCATATTCGGGAACAACACGTGGCCGAGGCCGTCCAATACAGACTGCTGGACCGCAGGTTCTGACCGCCGCCGGCGCCCGACGCGTGCCGGACGAGCGCGGACGCCTGGATGCAGCAACGGGAGGATCGCCATGAAAACACTTGCTTTCGCCGCTGTGTGGCTGTGCGCTGTCGGCGTCGCCGTCGGCAATTCCCTTCCCGTCGGCAAGTCCCTCTACACGGGAGACACGCTGGCGGCGACATCGTCGAGCAACGAATTTGGCGTGGACCTGTATCGCAGGCTCGCCGACCAGAAGGGCAATGTGTTCTTCTCGCCGCTGAGCATAGAAACGGCCCTGGCCATGGCCCAGGCGGGCGCCCGCGGCCAGACCGCCGACGAAATGGCCGCCGTGCTGCGGTTCAGGCTTCCGCGCGAGAAGATACACGCCGGGTTTGCCGACCTGATCCGCGAGCTGTCGGGCGGGCGCAACGACGGCTTCACACTCGCCGTCGCCAACGCCATGTGGGGCCAGAAGGGATACCCCTTCAACGCCGCCTACCAGGAACTGCTCAGAAAACATTACGGGGCGGGCGTCAGCGAGGTGGACTTCCAGCGCGATATGGAAAACGCGCGCCAGACCATCAACAAATGGGTCGAGCAGCAGACCGCCGGCAAAATAACCGACCTTATCGCCCCCGGCGCGCTCGACCCGCTTACCAGACTCGTACTTACCAACGCCGTCTACTTCAAGGCATCATGGGCCGCCCAGTTCGAGGAGCACGCCACGAAGACCGAGCCTTTTTTCGGAACCGGCGGCCAGGTCGATGTGCCCATGATGAATCAGACCCGATCCTTCAACTACTTCGAAAACGACCGCATCCAGCTTCTGGAAATGCCGTACCGCGGCGGGGAGTGTTCCATGATCGTAGTGCTGCCGCGGAAGCGCGACGGCCTGGCCGATCTGGAAAAGGACCTGAAGATCGCCGACCTCGATGCCTGGATCAGCGCCGCCAGACCGCGCAGGGTGCAGGTGAGTTTGCCGCGTTTCAGAATCACTTGGCAGTTCATGCTCGCCGACGTGCTGCGGAGCATGGGGATGAAGCGCGCGTTCGACAGCGGACAGGCCGACTTCAGCGGCATCGCCACCGTCGAACAACTGGCGATCTCCGCGGTGATACATAAGGCCTGGGTTGACGTGAACGAGAAGGGAACCGAGGCCGCCGCGGCCACCGCCGTCGCCATCGTCGCCACGGCGCTGCCTCCGCCCGAGCAGCCGGTCGTGTTCCGGGCCGATCATCCCTTCCTGCTGCTCATCCGCCATGTGCGCACGGCCGGCACTCGTGAAGGAACCGCCGGCGCGATACTCTTCATGGGGCGCCTGTCAGCCCCATAGGAGCGTGCGACAGCCCCGTGTCCGACCCGCAGACGAATAACGAAACCGATCCGCTGGCGCGCGATGTCCAGACTCTGTATGGAACCGGGCCCGCACGCGCTGCGGAATTGCGCCGGCTGGGCGTAAGCACAGTCGGCGACCTGCTGGAATATTTCCCGCGCCGTTACGAACATGAACGCGCCGAACGCCCCATCGCGCAACTGGCGCCCGGCGCCATCCAGTACGCGCGCGGCGAGGTCATCGCCGTCGATTACGTTCCCCGCTATCCCCGGCCGCGATTCGAGGCGACCATCCGCGACCCCACCGGTCAGTTGAACCTCATATGGTTTCACGGCGGATATCTCCGGGGCGAAATCCGCTGCGGCCTGGTGCTGCGCGTCCGCGGCAAGGTCCAGTTCCGCAGCGGCGCGCCGTTAATGATCCAGCCCCGCTGGCAGATCATCGCGCCCGACGCCCCGCCCATAGGCCAGGACGTGCTGCGCCCCGTGTATCCCGCTTCGGCAGCGCTCAACAGCGCCACCATCGCCAGCATCATCTCGCGCAACCTCCCGTCGCTTCTGCCCGCGGTCGAGGAATGGTTCGATCCGCAGCTGCTCAGACAGCGCGACCTGCTGCCGCGCCCCGAGGCCTTCCGCGCCATTCACCGGCCGGCCACGTGGTCCGAAGCGGTCGCCGCCCGCCGCCGGCTCGTGTACGACGAACTGATGCTCATGCAGATCGGTCTGATACTCAGCCGGCGTCTGCGCAGCGGCGGCCGCGCCGCGCCCCGCATGGTGGTTGACCGGCTGCTCGACCAGCGGATACGCCGCCGCTTCCCCTTCGTTCTGACCGCCGCCCAGGAGCGCGCCGTGGGCGAGATAGTGCGCGACCTGCGCAGCGGCAGGCCCATGAGCCGTCTGCTTCAGGGCGACGTTGGCAGCGGCAAGACGGTCGTCGCCGTGTACGCCATGCTGGTGTGCGTGGCCAACCGCATGCAGGCCGCCCTCCTGGCCCCCACGGAAGTGCTCGCCGAGCAGCACCACATGACGCTCGCCGGTCTGCTGCGCGAATCGGCGGTCAACATGGAACTGTTCACCAGCCGCACGCGGCGCGAAAGCCGCGGCGAGAACATCCGGCGGCTTTCTTCGGGCCAGGTGCACATCGCCATCGGCACCCAGGCGCTGCTCGAGGAGCATATAGAGTTCGCATCGCTGGGCCTGGTGGTGGTCGATGAACAGCATCGTCTGGGCGTGCGCCAGCGGCTGGAACTGCGCAGCAAGGGGATCTCGCCGCACTATCTGGTCATGACCGCCACGCCCATTCCGCGCACGCTGGCGCTGTCGTACTTCGCCGATTTCGATGTGAGCGTGCTCGACGAGCTGCCCCCCGGCCGCCGGCCCGTCATCACGCGCTGGCTGACGCAGTCGCTGGCCGATGAGGCATGGGAGTTTGTCCGCCGCGAAATCGCCCGCGGACGGCAGGCATACATAGTCGTGCCGCAGATAGAGGAAACCGGCGACGAGGCGGCCGGCGTGACCGCCGAGCTGAAACGCCTTTCGTCCGGTCCGCTGGCCGGCGCGCGCCTTGCGCCGCTTCACGGCAGAATGCCCGCCGACCGGCGCCAGAGCATCATGAACGACTTCCGCGAAGGCCGCATAGACGTCCTGATAACCACAACCGTCATCGAGGTGGGCATAGACGTGCCCAACGCCACCGTCATGGTCATCGAAAACGCCGACCGCTTCGGCCTGGCGCAACTTCACCAGCTCCGCGGCCGGGTGGGCCGCGGCAGCGAACAATCCCATTGCCTGCTCATCGCCGACGCCTCCACCGAGGACGCCCTGGCCAGACTCAACGCCATGACCGCCACATGCGACGGTTTTCAGATCGCCGAAATGGACCTCAAGTTGCGCGGGCCGGGCGACTTCTTCGGCACGCGCCAGCACGGGCTGCCCCAGTTCAAACTCGCCGACATCACCCGCGAACTGGAGCTGCTCCGCCAGGCGAAGGAAGATGCACAGGCCATCCTCGCCGACGACCCCAATCTGCGCAAGCCCGTCCATGCCGCCCTGCGCCGCGCCATCGAACGCCAGTTCGGAACGGCGCTGGTGCTCGCGCAGGTCGGATAACACCCCGCACATCGCCCGCCGCGCCGGTCCGGCATGTGCCACATCGCACCCGCAGCGGCCCGATGCCCGCCACAGCCCTGTGCGGCTGGATGTGAACCACGGTCGCCTGCGCCTACCTGCCCGCCAGCGGCACCACGTTCTCCTTCGGTATTTCCACAGTGCCCCTGTCGAAATCCTCGGCCGTCGGTCTGAGCGTCAGGTCGTATATGGCCGGATTCTTCTTCGGATCGACCATCATCTCCTCCCACGTCACCTGCCTGCCGGTGTAGGCCGATATCCGGCCCATGACGGCGGTGGCCGACGATTCCGCCACCGCACGCGCCTGATCGAGCGGCTCGCCTTTCGCCACGTAATACAGCACGTCGATCTGCTCCTGATGGCTGGAGCTCGGTCCGCGCGGCAGGTCCGCGGGAATCGGCGACTTGAGCGGTTTGGGATAGTCGCTGCCGTTGGAGCGGCCTTTTTCGAACACGAAATCGTGCCCGATCCAGTTCCAGCACCCGTTTACCTGACGGCACATGGAGTGGATATGCACGCCCTCGCCGTAATCGTAGTCGATGCTGAAAAAGTCATACATGTCGCCGGCGTTGCGCCGGGCGCGCTGGCCGAAACCCACGGCGCTCACCGGCGGACGCCCGCAGAACCAGTTGGCTATGTCGATGTTGTGCACATGCTGTTCGACGATGTGATCCCCCGAAAGCGCCGTCCAGTTCTGCCACGTGCGCACAAGATCCTCGGCCGTCTGCGGATTTATCGGCTGCGTGCGGAACATGCTGGCGATGCAGAACGACACGCGCCCGGCCAGCAGTCGCCCGTAGGCCTTCTCCACCGCCAGCGCCTGATGCGTGTTTATGAAATCGAAATCATGCCGCATCTCCGTGCCCGAGATTATCACCAGCCCCTTCTTTTTCGCCTCTTCGCCGGCCGCGATCACCCGTCGGCATCCTGGCGGATCGACCGCCACGGGTTTTTCTATGAATGCGTGCTTGCCGGCTTTCACCGCTGCCTCCAGATGCAGCGGCCGGAACAGCGGCGCCGTCGCCATCAGCACTATCTCGGCGTCGGTGTTCATCAGATCCTGATAACTGGTCGCACCGCCGAAACACCGCTCGGGCGGCACATCGAACTTCTTGCCCGCCGCCAGCGCCCGATCGCGGAAAAAATCGGCCACGGCGACGATCTTGACCGTGCAGTTGAGCAGCTTGGCCGCCTCCAGCGACTGCATCGCCGCGCCGCGACCACGCCCGCCGCAGCCGATCAGACCCACCTTGAATGTCCTGCCGCCCGCCTTGTCGGCAGCGCCCAGAATCAGCGGCGCGCCGATGCCCAATGCGGCCGTCTTCACGAAGTCTCTGCGCGAAGGTTCGCGTGACATGACCGATCTCCCTGAGGTATGCAACTGCGGCGCCGGTACACGCACACCGTGCACGCGCCGCATGTCGATTATCCCGCCGCCGCATCGCCATCGTCAACCGCGGGCGACAAGCGTCCAGAGGCTCCGGGCTCCTGCGCAGCGGGCCTCCCCATGTTCGCCCCCTCGCCATTCCCGTCTCCGTCATTCCCGCCCCCCTCGTCATTCCCGCGCAAGCGGGAACCCAGAGCGGCCAGGATGGCCGCGTTCCCAAAACTCTCACCACGCGTGCGGGGAGATGCCGGCTCTACTTTCTCCTCTCTATTCTCTCCTCTCTATGTCCCCCCGCGTGCGGGGGGACGCAAGGGGGGCTGACACCCTCCGCCCGTGCGGACAATACAGGCGCGGGAAACGGGAGGGATGTCCCCCTTATTCCTTCAGCGCCCGGCGAACCCAGTCCAGCACCTGCGTCGCAAGAATGCCGCGCGCCTGTTCGCCATCGCCGCGCACAGTGAAGCGTGCATGTTTCACCGTGCCATCCGCCATGCGCAATGCCGCTGCCGCCGAGCGCGCGCCGTCGGCCTCGCCAACCACAATAACCCAGTCGGCCCCGCTGCGCGCAGCGGCCGACGCGATCAGCAGTTCCGCGCGCCGCTCGGGCGCCGTCGCCGCGGTCCACTGCTTATCGTCCACGATCAGCAGACGTCGCAATCTCTCCTCCGTGGGCGCCGTCCACGCCCCCGCAAGCACCGCCCGCGCCGCCGCCGAACCGTGAAGGCCCGCCGCCACAACCCCGCCCCCGGCCACCTCCGCCAGGGCAAGCGTGCCCCCGCGCTCGCGCAGCAGCCTGCCGACATGCTCTTCCAGCGACGTCTCGTCGTCGGCGTATATGCTTTGCCCGAAGTGCTTCATTATCGCCGCCTTCACCGCCGCCAGCCGCGCGCGGTTCTCCGGCGTATCCACGGGCAGGCTGAACGTATAGTCCACCCGCAGCGCATCGAACTGCGAGCCGACGATCACATCCGGCGGCAAAAGCCCGTTGTCATGCAGCGTCTGGCTTATCTGCGACTGCCCCAGCCCCACGAATCGCAGCATCACCGTACACGCCTTACCCCGCGTGCCGAAGCGCCGCGCAAGATACGGCACCAGCTCGTTGCGCACCATCGGCTGAAGCTCGCGCGGCGGCCCGGGCAGCGCCACTATCACCGCCTGATCCGTATCGAAGACCAGCCCGGCCGCCGTGCCTCCCTCGGCCCGCAGATAACCGCCGCGCACCGGAACCATCGTCTGCCGCCGCAGATTCGGACGCATCTTCTCGCGCGGAACCCCCAGCCGCTTCTCCATGTCGCGCACAACCTCAGGATGCTCGCGCAGCTCGATGCCCGTGAACTCCGCCAGCGTCTGCCGCGTTACGTCGTTTTCCGTCGGTCCCAGTCCCCCCGTTACGATCACCAGTTTCGCACGGCGCAGCGCATACGCCAGGGCATCCTTCATGTCGGCCGGCACGTCATCCACCGTTATCGACCCCACGCAGTGCAGCCCCAGCGGATGCAGCGTCCGTGCGATGAAACACGTGTGCGCGTCGGGATATGCCCCGGCGAGAATCTCGCCGCCGGTGATCACGATCATGTACTCCACATACGGCTGCGTCGCGGGCACCGCGGGATCAGCCCGCCCGGCCCCGGCCATGCCGGCGCACATCCACAGTACGAGCGCCCCCGCCTGCGTAATCCTTCGCGCCATGCCCGAAACCTCCTGCAAGATCTAATCGCCGCGCTGCGTCGCGGGCGGAGTTGCGGCAACCCGCCCGAAAACAAGAAAACCGTCTTCCATGCCGCTCCGCGTAAGCCGATCGTTGAGTATCAGTTTCGCCTCCGCTGCTCCCGTCTTCACCCGCAGACCGCGCACATCGCCCCACGCTTCCACACGGTCGCCGGATAACCTCACAAAGGCGTATGCGCCCAGCACGAAACGCTCCGCGCCGTCGGCCACCTCGATGGCTCTGACGCGCTCGCCCCATTGCACCATCGCCACATCGCGGTATGCCGCGCCCGCACCGCCGTCTATGCGCACGGCCACATGGTCCGGCCCTTCCGACAGCCGCACCAGCGACCGGCCCGCCGGCGCATCGCGGTCGAACGGTTCATACATCGCCGCAAACACCGCCGCCGGACCGCGCCGCACCGCCAGCACGCTCGTCCCGCCAACCTCGTATTCATCGGGCCGTTCATCGACCGACGGCGCGGCATCGGGCCTGTCGGCCACGGGCGTCTCCGCCAGCTGCACCGTCAGCCCGACAGACGGCAGCAGATGTACCACCACGCCTGCCCCTCTGGCGTACCATGCCGCCGGCAGCGATGCCTTCGCCGGATCTTTCAGCGCGCATCGCTGCACGATGCGCAGGCGCAAGCCCCCCTCACCCGCGCCCGTGCGCACGAAACCGAACGGCGCAAGCACGCCCTCGGCCTTCCGCGGCTCCGACCAGCGGCCGGACTCCGCCTCCGCCACCCCCACCGCATGTGCCAGCCACAGATAATCGTGATCCAGCCCGTCGGCGGCGGCAACGCTCGTGAAATCCAGCAGATACTCCCGCGTCAGCATCAGCGCGCGCGTCTGCTCGAAGCCCGGATACACCTTCTGCGTGCTCACCGCCGCGAACTTCACCGTCGGAAAGAACCCGTGCCGCGTCGTGAACGCATCGGTGAAGCCCGGCTCGCGGCCGTCGATCATCAGACCGTTGTGGCTCAAAACCGACCGTGACCAGCCCGTCGCGTAGCTCGGCGTGACCTGACGGTTCAGCAGCATCGGCCGGCCCAGCGCGTAGTAGCCGCATATGCACAACGAGTCGTTCACGCTGTGGGCATACGCCGTCGGCAGACGCAGCGACGCCGCCCCCGCGCGCGATTCCCAGTACGCCGGCGATTCCTCCGCGCGCAACATCGCTATGCCCCGCTGCGGCGCCACGTATGAAGGCGCCGGCGGCGGACGCACCGTCGCCGGATCGATCGGGTCCAGACCGAAATACAGCGACGGGTAATATCTGTCCTCGCCCGGCCCGCGCATCTGCGCAAGAAAATAGTCGAACCGCGCGTCGGGCCATTTCCGGTGCGCTATCTCGAACCACAGCGGATGAAGCATCTTCGGAGTGAAGTTGCCGTATCCGTCCCATTGCGGGTTGTTTCCGCGTATCTCCCCGCCCCATGCGCCCGGCGCTATCCATCGGATATTGCCCCCCTGTCCGCCGGGCATGAACCCGTACACTATCGAATGCTGAAAGGCGTGCGTCGGATGACGATATCGCGCCGACGAACCCGCCCGGCGCAGGTCGCCCATGGTGAGCATCGGATAATGCGGCCGATCCGAACACAGATCCACCCGCGGATAACCCAGTCTCAGAAGGCTTTCGATATGCCCGCGGATGGACGCCCCGCCGCGCCCCCGATAGCCGAATCCCAGTTCGTCCAGCCCCAGCCGTTCCACCGCACGGCAATACAGCAGCCACTCGCCGGGCGTGGCGCCCATCTTCGAGAACTCCTCGGAGTAGAAACCGCCGTCGCTCAGATATTCATCTATGTACCACTGAAGCGAACCGTATGCGCTGAACACGCGTCGGATCAGCGCCTCGTCGCCCAGCGCGGCCGCCATCAGATTCGCGCTGAGTTTGCGCGGAAAGATGATGTTGGGCAGCCAGTTCGACCGCGTGTACAGCCGCGCGTCGTAGCGCGAGTATTTCGCCGCATCGTTGAACCCGTGCGTGCCGTCGATGACCGCGCTGGTGAAGATCGCCACCTCGATATACTCGCGGAAAACCTTCTCCGTCTGCTGCCGCTGTTCCGCCGTCAGTTCATCGTACAGCAGATCGAAACGCACCACGTTCAGCCACTGCGCCGCGCCCTGCGGCGGACGCGAGTTCACCATGCGCAGCAGCTTCTCCTTCTGGCGGCGGCCGGCCTCGCCGTCGCCCATGACCGCATAACGCAGAAGATCGAACAGGTCCTTCTCCAGGTCGGGCGCTTTCGCCGCATACTGCTCATACACCGCCTTCGCCCACGGTTCCGTTTCGATACGGCGCCTGATGGCGGCGATATCATCCCTGTTCCACAGCACAAACGGGCGCGGCGGCGCGGCCGCCGCCAGACCGCACAAGCCGCACACGCACACCGCCACCACCGCCATGCTCTTCATGGCCCGCTCCTGGCTCTACATGCGCATCATCCGCACTGCGTCCACAACGAACTTCACCCCGAAAAATACCATGGCCGCCGAGCATATCCCCAGCACCACGCGCTGGCTGGTCGCGCCGAAAACGCCGGCGCCGCGATGGCTGGCCAGCGAGAGAATCTCCAGCCATATCAGATCGCACAGCCAGTGCGCCACCGCGAAAATGCCGAACGCCAGCACGCCCAGTTCGACGGCGCGCGTGGTCATCGCCAGTCCCACCGTCGCCCACCACACCAGAAAATACGGGTTGCCGCCGGTCAGCACCACGCCCGTCCACAGCGGGCTGCTCGCCGCCGGGGGTTTGCCCTCGACGCCCGTCCGCCGCAGCGACGCCAGGATCATCAGCGCCATCAGCAGCAGCGCCGCGCCACCCGCCAGCCCCACCCCCACGCGGAATGCTTTCGTCGTGAGCACCACGCCCGCGCCGCCCATGATCAGCAGCATCAGCGGAAACTCTATTATGCCGTGCCCGACGGCCATCCATGCCCCCGCATGGCGGTTGCGCGCGCCGCCCGCCAGCGCCGCCGCCGTCACCGGCCCCGGCGCAAGCACGCCCGAAAGCGATATCGCCACCGTCTGCGCCAGAAACGTCACCGTCTCCCACGTCATCGCACCACCAGCAGAATCCTACCGTGCGCCGTTTTCAAGCGCCCCGCCGCCGGCCTGAAAACCTCGCCTTGACTGTAGATGTTACCGGCCCAAGTCCGATAATACCCAAAGGCACGGAGGCTTGACGTGACCAACGTACTGGATCAGTCGGAAGTCGATGCACTCCTCGCCGCCGTCGAGGGCGGACAGGTCAAACCCCCGCAACCGCAGGCCGCCCCCACCGTCTTCCGCCGCGCCGGCGCGCAACAGGTGGAGGTTCACGCCTACGACTTCAAACGCCCCGAGCGCGTGTCGAAAGACCAGATGCGCGCCCTGGAAACCCTTCACGAAGGCTTCGCACGCAATTTCGGCGCGTCGCTTTCCGGATACCTCCGCACCATCATAGAGGTCAGCGTCGCCAGCATCGAACAGCTCACCTACAGCGAATTCATCCACTCCCTGCCCAACCCGACCTGCTTCAACCTTCTCAAGGCCGAACAGCTCGACGGACAACTGTGCCTCGAGATAAGCCCGCTCATAATCTACCCCATCATCGACCGTCTGCTCGGGGGCAGCAACGCCGACCTGTTCATCCCCCAGCGCCCGCTCACCCAGATCGAACAGCGCCTCGTGCAGCGCATCACCGACCGCGCCACCCATCACCTCTCCGAGGCGTGGAGCAACCTCACGCCGGTAACCTTCAGCGTGCAGGATTTCGAGAGCAACCCGCAACTCGTTCAGATCGTTCCCCCCAACGAAACGGTCGTCGTCGTCGGCTTCGAACTGAAAATGGGCAACCGCGCCGGCACGATGAGCCTGTGCATCCCCTACAACGTCATCGAACCCATCATGGGCGTGCTGGCGGCCCAGAACTGGTTCACCTATCAGCGAAAAGGCAATTTCGAGGACCATCAGCGCAAACTGCGCCGCAACATCGCCTCCGCCCCCGTGGAACTCCGCGCAATCCTGGCCACAACCACCATCCGCCTCAGCGAACTGATGTCTCTCCAACCCGGCGACATCATCACCACCGAGAAGGAACACACCCAGGACATCATCATACAGGTCGAGGGCAAGACGAAGTTCGCCGGCAAGGTCGGCCAGTTCCGCGGCGCCAAAGCCGTGCGCGTAACGCGCGTCTGCCGTCCCCCCGAATCCGCCGCCGAATCGGCCATAACCCCCGGCGCCAGATAACCACCCATTCAGATGTAATAGATCCCCGACTGATCGCACAAGCGGTTGACCTGCTCCACCAGTTCTTCCAGCGTCAGGCCGTCCAGCACCCGGTTCGTAGCCTCGGTCAGCCTGCTGTTGACCAGCCTGACGGCCATGGTCCCCGGCGAACTGTCGGCCGACGCAGCCGCCTCTTTCGCCGCCAGCCTGCCCTCCAGCCGCCGCACTATCTCGCCCACCGTTATCTTGCCTGCGGGCCGCGCCAGCCGATAACCGCCCCCGCTGCCGATCTTGCTTTCAAGAAAACCGCCTCGCTTGAGCGCCAGAAGTATTGACTCCAGAAACTTCTTCGGCAACCGCTCCTGCGCCGCGATCTCTCTGGACTGCACATACGTTTCCCCGGGCAGCTGCGCCAGTTGCATTACCGCCCGCAGCCCGTATTCGGTCCGCCGTGACAATCGCACTCGAGATTCTCCTTTATAATCTGTAGGAATAGTAACAGCCGGTGCCATGCTGTCAAACCCTTCCGGCCGAGCACGTCGTTTACCGCAATTTCCGAACATACCCCCGCGGGCATGGTCTGCCTATACTCATTGCACCATGGTTTGCGGCATACGCATCTTTGCGGCTCTGATCGCGCTGTCCTCCTTCTCGCTGATTACGGTCGGTCCTGTCCGTTGCCTCCTGGCTGCGTCACCGCCCGACAGCGACCGTGTAACCGTCGAAGCGCATCTGGACCGCACGGCGCTACAGCCCGGCCAACAGGCTGTGATAGCCGTGGTTATCGACATCCGCCCGGGCTTTCACGCGCAATCGCACAAGCCGCTCGATCCGGATCTGGTGCCCCTGACGATATCCATGGACGATGCCCCGAGCGTCACGGTGCTGGCGCCGCAGTATCCGCCCGGCGAAATCCATGAATATCCCCTGCTGGGCAAAGTCAGCGTGTACAACGGCCGGGTAGTGGTCTATCAGCCCATACGCCTCTCGGATGCCGCCCAGACTGGACGTCTGAGGCTCACCGGCGCGGTCAGCTTCCAACTATGCGACGACAAGTCGTGTTATCCACCCCAGACCGCTGCCTTTGCTCTGGAAACGACCATAATCGGGACAGACCAGCCCATATCTGAGAACAGGCCGGAACTCTTCGCCGGTTTCGATCCTTCCGCGGTTACCGAACTCAGGCCCGCCACCACTCCAGCCCGCCCGCCAGGCGCCGCTGCTGCGGTCCAGGCGCCGCCCATCGACTGGACCAGCGACCCCGACCCCGTAACCGCCGAGGAGTTTCTCAGTCAGCAGCTCCGCCCGCGATGGTCATACGGTCTGGCCATGGCGCTGGCTTTCGTGGCGGGGCTGCTGTTCAACATCATGCCGTGCGTTCTGCCGGTAATACCCCTCAAAGCGATAGGTTTTTACGAAATCGCGCAGCACAGCCGGCTGAAGTCGCTGGCCTTTGGCGGCGTGTTCAGTCTGGGCCTCATCAGCGTATTCGCCGTCCTCGCGGTGCTCATACTTGCCGGCCATCTCACATGGGGACAGCAGTTCAGCAAACCCTGGTTCGTCTGGGGAATCGTGGTGATACTGCTGGCCATGTCGCTGGGGCTGTTCGGCCTTTTCGAGGTGCAGCTTCCGGCCGCGGTTTACTCGATAACCCCGCGCCACGACACTTTCACAGGCAATTTTCTGTTCGGCATACTGACGGCCATACTCGCCACCCCCTGCACCGCCCCCCTGCTGCCGGGGGTGCTGGCTTTCGCTCTTACACAGCCACCGCTGGCGGGAGCACTTCTGGTGCTGATGGTTGGCGTCGGCATGGCGTTTCCGTATTTTCTTTTGAGCGCACTGCCCGAGCTGGCCCGCAGATTTCCGCGCAGCGGCCCCTGGCCGGGCGTATTCAAGCAGGTCATGGGCTTCCTGGTGCTCGGCACGGCGGTGTATTTCGGGGCCGGCCGTCTGATACATGGCAACGGTTTCTACTGGGCCATCGTGCCGGTGGGTCTGGCCGCGGCGGTGTTCCTTATCTGGCGCGTCAGAAGGCTGACCAGCACCGTCCGGGCAACGACCATCGCTTGCATCATCGCTGTTGTGCTGGCGGGCGGCCCGCTGTGGCTGGCAATCCACATGACCGGCATTCTGCGCCCGCGCAGCGGCGAGGAACTCGCCTGGCGGCCGTTCACCGTCGCCGACTTCATCGAGGCCCGCCGGCAAGGCAGGGTGGTGCTGGTGAAGTTCACGGCCAACTGGTGTTCCACGTGCCAGTACGTCGAGGGCACGGTCTTCCGCGATCAGACCGTGTTGCGCCGGCTTCAGGAGACCGGCGTTGTCGCCTTCAAGGCGGACCTCACCGCAGCCAATCCCCCCGCCGATGCGCTGCTGCGCAGACTGAACCCGGCCGGCGGCATACCGCTGACGGCGCTTTACGGCAGAGGACTCGCCCGGCCCGTCAAGATCGAATCCGTTTACGACAGTGCGACATTGCTTTCGGTCATAGACCGCATACAGAAGATGGGCAGGGGCTGAACCTCTTGACGGCAGCGGCGGTGTCGAAGGGGCGGCGTTGCACGCTATACTCGTTTCCATGAAATACTTGCGCGAGGTCTGCGCAATCCCCACTGCGCCTTTTCTGGAAGGCCGCGTTGTCGAGTACGTGCGCCGGTTCGTCGCCCGGCACCGGGCGCTGCGCATGAGCGCCGATCGTCATGGAAATCTGCTCATCGTGCTTCCCGGGCAGCAAGGGTCTCGCGGACGGTGGGTTTTCGTCGCCCACATGGACCATCCGGGCATGCACGCCAGGCGCATGATCGGCAGGAACGTCGTCGAAGCCGAGTTTCGCGGCTACGTTCTGGCCGAATATCTCGCCGGCGCGCCGGTGCGTTTTTTCGACGGCAAAAGGGAGATAGCCGGTCGAGTGCTGCGCGTTACCGCCGTGGAAAGCAACGGACGGGCATCGCTGCTGCTGGCGAAGGTGCGCGATGAAGTACCGCCCGCCTCGCTGGGAATGCTGGATTTTCCCGAAGCATGCGAGCGCAACGGTCTGTTCATGTCGCGGGCATGCGATGATCTGGCGGGCGTGGCGACGTGTCTGGCGATGCTCGACCGTCTGTGCGCCGACCCTCCCCGCGCCACCATCGCCGTACTGCTGACGCGCGCCGAGGAAGGCGGGCTTGTGGGCGCGATGGCCGCCGCCGTCAGGCCCTCGCTGCTGCGGCGCACCGACCGCATCATCTCGCTGGAGGCTTCGTCAGTGCAGCCGTATGCGCCGCTGGGCGGCGGACCCATCATACGTGTTGGCGACCGCTTGAGCATTTTCAACTCGGCGCTTACCTGTTTCCTCACCGAACAGGCCGAGGCGCTCAAGACCCGACGACATGGTTTCCGTTATCAGCGCGCGCTGATGCCCGGCGGCGTATGCGAGGCCACCGTTTTCGACGCCTACGGATTCCAGGCCGCGGCCATGTGTCTGGCGCTGGGCAACTATCACAACATGGACACGACGCACCGGCGCGCGGGCGCCGAATATGTGAACGCCGCCGACTGGCGCCATCTGGTTGATCTGTGCGAGGCGGTGGCGCGAAATGCCCACGCATACACGGGGAATCACCGGAATCTGCGCCGTCAGCTGGAAAGCAGGTACAACCGGCTCAAGGAGAATCTGACCCTGTATCCCATACCCCTACCCGCAGGAGCTTGCCGACGGCGTGTTTGACACCGCGGGACCGGCGGCTACATTCTCCTGCCGTGCAGCGGTATGCCCCCTTGGCGGGCGCGCGGTCCTGCGCCCGCACGCGCAGGATCGTCCGCGGGATGTGTGCGCAGGAACATCTCGGGCACACAGCACGCTGATCGCCGGCCCTGAAGCGATGGCTTCAGGGTCTTTTCATCAGGCACGGACAATGAGCGCGCAGACGGTAACAGCATCGGCGCAGTTGCCTCAGGCCGGCACGCCGCTGGCCGAACTGCTGCATCTGTCGCTGCCCACCATCGCGCAGATGGCGTCCTACACGCTCATGCAGTTCATCGACACGTGGATGCTTTCCCGCATAAGCGACGAAGTGGCGGCGGCGGCGGGCATGAGCGGCATGCTGGCGTTTTCGGCGCTCAGCCTCGGCATCGGGGCACTGTGGCTGGTGAACACTCTGGCCAGTCAGAACTACGGCCGCGGCAACTACGGACAGTGCGGGCGCTACATGTGGCAGGGCATATGGTTTGCGCTGGCATACTCGGTGGCGCTGGCGCCGCTGATCCCCGTGCTGTGCATGTCGTTCGGCTGGTTCGGCCACTCGCCGCGCCTCGCGCGACTCGAAAGCACCTACCTGCTCATTTCGCTGCTGGCCACGCCCATCAAACTCGCCGGCGCCAGCCTCGGACAGTTCACGCTGGCGATCAACCGCCCGATGTCGGTGTTGGGATCGGCCGTTGCCGGCGTGGCGAGCAACATACTGGCCGCGTGGATGCTGATATTCGGCAACATCGGCGCTCCGCGCCTGGAACTGGCCGGCGCTGCCTGGGCGCAGAACATCGGGGTGACCGTGGAGACGCTGGTGCTGGCCGCGCTGGCGGCAAGGGAGCAGGTGCGGCGCGTTTACGGTCTGGGCGACATGCGCTTCCGTCCGGGACCTTTTCTTACGCTGGTGCGGGTGGGAATACCGGCGGGGGTGCAGTTCGTTTCCGACGTGCTGGCATGGACGCTGTTCGCCACGGTGGCGATAGGCGTTTTCGAGGAGGTCGGCATGGCCGCCAACATGTACACCTTCCGGTACATGAGCGTGAGTTTCATGCCGGCCATCGGCATAGGCACGGCGGTTACGGCGCTGGTGGGCAGATATATCGGCGCCGGCCGACCCGACCTGGCCGAACACCGGGCGCATCTGGGCTTTCGTCTGGCAGCCGGCTACATGGTGGCGTGCGGCGTGCTTTTCTTTGTTGCGCGGCATGCGCTGATGCGGCTGTTCACCGACGACCCGCACGTGCTGCGTCTGGGAGCCATGCTCCTGGTTTTCGCGGCGGTTTACCAGTTGTTCGACGCCATGTACGTGATCTACAGCGGGGCGCTGCGCGGCGCTGGCGATACGCTGGTGCCGGCGGTCGCCACGGCGGGACTGAACTGGACCATCACCGTCGGCTGCGGCTACGCGCTGGCGAAGCTTTTCCCGTCGCTGAACGTGGCCGGCCCGTGGTCGGCGGCAACGTTTTACGGCGTGAGTCTGGGCGTGTTTCTGCTGGTGCGCTTCCGGCGCGGGCGATGGAAAACCATACGCCTCGAGTCCGACCGCCCCGGGCATCTTCAGCCGGAGGCCGCCCACGGTTAGAGTACTGACTTTGGCGCCGGCGCCCCCGACCGGCACACCGGCGATTGCGGCGCCTGCGCGAGGAAAACCGGAAAAATGAACGCGGAGAAGGTCAATTACAAGACGACGCTCAACCTGCCCCGGACGGATTTCGCCATGGAAGCCAAACTGGTGCGCAACGAGCCCGGAAGGCTTGCGAAATGGCAGAAGATGGGCCTGTATCGCATGCTGATGGAGGCGCGCAGCACATGCCCGCGCTGGGTGCTGCATGACGGTCCGCCGTTCGCCAACGGAGATATCCACATCGGGCACGTGATAAACAAGACCCTCAAGGATGTCGTGCTGCGCTTCCGTTCGATGCAGGGATACCAGACGCCGTACGTGCCGGGCTGGGACTGCCACGGCCTGCCCATCGAACACAAGATACAGGAACAGATCGGTCCGGGCTGGCGCGATGTGCCTGTGGCCGACCTGCGCCGCAGGTGCCACGAATACGCTGCCAGATACGCGGCCATACAGTCGCAGCAGTTTCAGCGCCTCGGAGTGCTGGGCGACTGGGGCAGACCGTATCTGACCATGGACCCCCAGTATGAGGCCGCCACGCTTAACGTATTCGCGGCGTTCGTCGATGCCGGCCTGGTGTATCGCAAACTCAAGCCCGTGGCGTGGTCGGTTTCCAATCAGACGGCGCTGGCCGACGCCGAACTGGAATACATGGACATAGAAGACGCCAGCGTGTACGTGGAGTTTCCCGACGCAGGCGAGGGCGGCGTGGAGGGTCTGCATTATCTCATCTGGACCACCACGCCCTGGACGCTGCCGGCGAATCTGGCGATCGCCGTGCATCCCGATGTCGAATACGCCTTCGTGAAATACACGCGCGCGGGGACGACGCGCGTGGGCGTGGTGGCCGTGCCGCTGCTGGAGCGCGTTTTCGAAGGCCGTCCGGACGTGCAGCGCCGCGAGGTCGTGCGCACGGTTGCCGGGCGCGAGCTGGTCGGCCGGCGGTATCGTCATCCGTTCATGGACCGCGTGTGCCCCATCGTGCCGGCGGAGTATGTGACAACCACCGACGGCACGGGGCTGGTGCATACGGCGCCCGGCCACGGCGAGGACGACTACAACACCGGACAGGCGTTCAACCTGCCGACGTACTGCCCCGTTCTGGCCAGCGGGCGGTTCGACGACAGCGTTCCCGAGTGGATACGCGGAAAGAACGTATTCGAAGCCAATCCAGTGATCATCGCGCGCCTGCGCGAACTGGGCGTGCTGTTCGCCGAAGAGAGGATAGTCCACAGTTATCCTCACGACTGGCGCAGCAAGAAGCCGGTCATCCTGCGGGCCACGGAGCAGTGGTTCATATCCGTTGACAAGCCCTTCTCGGTGAAGGGGGCAGCCGACGGAAGCGCTGCCGACGCGCCGCGCTCGCTGCGCCAGCGGGCCATAGAGGCCGTTACTTCGCAGGTGCAGATGATCCCCGCGTGGGGCGCTGCGCGCATCCGCGGCATGCTGGAATCGCGTCCGGACTGGTGCATTTCGCGCCAGCGGGCGTGGGGATTGCCGGTGCCCGTGTTCTATAACGACAAGGACGAGCCGCTGCTGACCGGCGAATCGGTGCGCGCCGTTGCGCGCACCTTCGCGCGCAAGGGCAGCGACGCCTGGTTCACCGACACCCCGGCCGAACTGCTGGGACCCGATTTCCGCTATCCCCCGGGATTCGAGCCGGAAAAACTCCGCAAGGAGAAGGACATTCTCGACGTATGGTTCGAAAGCGGCAGCAGCTGGGCGGCGGTGTGCATGGCCAGGCCCGAATTGAAGTTCCCGGCCGACATGTACCTCGAGGGTTCGGACCAGCATCGCGGCTGGTTTCAGCTGTCGCTGCTGCCGGCGCTGGGCGTGACGGGCCGCCCACCTTTCAAACAGGTATTGACCCACGGGTTCGTCGTGAAGCCCGACGGAACCAAGGTGGCCAAGAGCGACAAGGAATACGTGACGGCCACCGAGGAGGTCAACCGTCACGGAGCGGATCTTCTGCGGCTGTGGTGCTGCTCGATGGACTATCAGAACGACATACCCGCCAGTCCGCAGATAATAAGAGATTTCGGAGACAAGTACCGCAAGATACGCAACACGCTGAGGTATCTGCTGTCGAATCTGTACGACTATCAGCCGCCGGCGCACGTGCGCGACGATGCGCCGCCGGTGCCGATGCAGAGCCTTGACGCCTGGGCGCTGGCGGAACTGGACCGCCTCATCGAGGAAGTAACCGCCGCCTACGATAACTACCAGTTGCACCGCGCCTTCCGTCTGCTGCACGATTTCTGCGCCGTGCAGATAAGCGCCATATACGGCAACGCCATGAAGGACCGGCTGTACTGCGAGCCTGCCGATTCGCCGCTGCGGCGCCGCTGCCAGTATGTGATGCATCGCATGGTGCTGGCGCTGACCAAGCTGCTTGCGCCGATGCTGGTGTTCACGGCCGACGAGGCGTGGGAGCACATTCCGCACAAGCCCGCCGAGGAGGCGTCGCTGCCCAGCGTGCATCTGGCACTGCTGCCGCGTCCGTCGGGGATGAAGGTATCCGAGGAGCAGCGCCGCCAGTGGAAGATGCTGCTCGACCTGCGCGACGAGGCGCTGCTTCAGCTGGATCATCTGAAGAAAAGCGCGGGCTTGAACAAGGCGCTTGATGCGGAACTGGTTTATCAGGTTGACGAACCGACGCGGCAGAGTCTGGAGCCCTACGGTCCGGACCTGGAAGACATCGTCGGCGCCGGCTGTCACAGTTTCGCGCCGGGCGGTCCGCAGCCGAAGGTGAAGGTGGTCGATCGGCGCAACGACTACCGCGCCTGCGCGCGGAGCTGGAAGAGGCGTCCGGACGTCGGCAGCGATCCGCAGTATCCCGATCTGAGCGCCCGCGATGCGGCGGCCGTCAGGGCCGCCGCTCGCTGAAACAGTGGAGAGCGCGTATGTCGCCCATCAGGCTGGCCGTGCTGGTTTCCGGCGGCGGCACGACGTTGCAGAACTTCATCGACCGCATCGCCGCCGGCGAAATGGATGCGCGCATAGCGGCCGTCGTGGCGTCGCGCCCGGGCATCTACGCGATAGAACGCGCGGCGAAGGCAGCGCTGCCGGTCGTGGTGATCGACCGCCGCAACTATTCCGACGTGAACGCCTTCAGCGCTGCGGTTTTCCGCGCCTGCGATGAGGCCCGCGCCGACCTGGTGTGCCTCGCCGGATGGCTGAATCTGCTTGCGCTGCCCCAGCGCTATCAGGGCCGCGCCATGAACATACATCCGGCCCTGTTGCCGAGTTTCGGCGGCAAGGGCATGTACGGCCGGCATGTGCACGAGGCAGTGCTCGCCCACGGATGCAAGGTCAGCGGCTGCACCGTGCATTTTCTCGACGAGCATTACGACAATGGACCCATAATCGTGCAGCGGGCCTGCCCCGTGCTCGAGGACGATACCCCCGAAACGCTGGCACAGCGCGTATTCGAGGAGGAGAAGATAGCCTACCCGCACGCCATCAGGCTCTATCAGCAGAACCGGCTGCGCATCGAAGGACGCCGGGTGCGCATACTCCCCGGATAGCTGCACAGGCGTCAGGAGCAGCGCCGGACGGCCGGCCGCTTGCGTTCAGGGGCGCGCGTCCTTCACCCGGAAATCCGACAGAACCGGCAGTCCCGGCACCCGGCAGCCCAGCGCGCGCAGCCATCGGGCCGTTTCGTTGTTGCACGTGTTCAGGAGCCAGTAGCGCGAATCGTCCATCACGAAGTGCGTATCATGCACCGCGCTGTAGATCATCGTCTGCGCCTGTCTGTGGAAACGGCCGGCCAGTTCGTCGCGCAGCGCCTCCATCCGGGCGCGCTCGACCTTCAGATCCATCAGGCGTCTGGCGCCGAGGCTTCTGCGGAGAAGTTCGCCGTCGGCAACCGCCGGCACGAAGCGGCGTCCCAGACACGCGCGGCCGGTGCAGAAAAGCTTGAATACCCCCAGGTCCCAGCGGGCCTTGTTCAATGCGTAGAACTCCCAGTCGCCATAGGTGTATTCGACCAGCCGGCCGCCGTTGACGGGCAGCAGCAGGCTCGAATGCCTTCCGTAATCGGCCAGATACACGGTTACGGGATCGACCGGCGCCGCAGGCCGGTACACGGGCGTGGCGCATCCCGCCATGAACGCGGGCGTCATCGCCAACAGCGCGGCGCGGATGATGATCCACGCGGCGGCATCGAAGCGATAAGAGTGGAAATGCGATGCGTGAAATGCGGCTTCCATGCGCCTCAACCAGCAGAGGAATGTCCTGTCCCGCGCCTTTCCTGCGCGCTGCGCCCGAGCTGGCGGGCGCGGGCGGCGGCTGCGGCGATGGCTTCCACGACGGCCCTGCCCGCACCGCGCTCCTCCAGAACCCGTACCGCCGCTTCCGTGGTCCCGCCGGGGCTGGTCACCCTCCGCCGCAGCTCCGCCGGGCTGTCGGCAGTGCCCACAAGCATGGCCGCGGCCCCTTCGGCGGTGCGCCGCACCAGCTCCGACGCCTGAGCATCGCTCAAACCCAGTTTCCTGCCCGCCTCTATCATGTGCTCCACCAGATAGAAGAAGTAAGCCGGACCCGATCCGCTCACGGCCGTTATGGCGTCCATCAGGTCCTCCGGAACCTCCATCACCGCCGCGCGCGGCTCGAAGATGCCCCGCGCGGTATGCATATCCTCGTCGGTCGCATGCCGGCCGCGCGACAGAGCCACAACGCCTTTCCCCACCAGCATCGGCGTGTTGGGCATGGCACGGATGACGCGCCACGCGCCCCCGCAGCCCAGGCCGTCTTCGATCAGCCCCGTGGATATGCCGGCGGCAATGGAAACGACAAGCCTGTTCGCACTCATGGCGGGGGCGATGCCGGCGAGCACTTCGTGCATGTGCTGCGGCTTGACGCTGAGCAGCACGGTTCGGGCGCGCAGCGCTTCGGTGTTGTCGCCCGTGGTGCGCAGACCGAGTGCGGCAAACACCGCCCTGCGCGCGGAAGACACGTCCGACGCGATGATCTCTTCGGGCTTCATGGCGCCGGCATGCAGCAGGCCGCGAACGATGGCCTCGGCCATCTGGCCCGCGCCGACAATGCCCAGCAGGTATTCCATGGCCGGTGATTTTTGCCCGAAGAGGCGTGTCAATCAAACTGCTCGCGCAATCTGACTGCGTAAATCTTGTATCTGCCCGCGCCCCCCCGACGGCTGTAAACGAGCAGCGCAGTTCCATCGCCGGCCGATGCCAGGGCCGGATGACGTTCCTGCACCACAGGTTCGGCGGCGGCTCTGACGCCCGCGGGCGCGGTGGCGACGATGCGCTTGAGGTCCTCGGAGGACGGACGCATGTCCGACCCCTTCCCCGACAACGGAACCGCCACAGAGCCCACATCCAGAGGCGCACCGGTATCGCGGTGAATGCGCGTGGCGAGAATATCGACGTTGCGCGGCACGTGCCGACCGTCGGCCATGTTCACATCCGGAGATTGTTCCACGACCGCCAGAAAACTCCGTCCCGTCCACACGACGTCGCACCACAGATCGTTGCGCGGCGGGTAGCGATCCTGAAGCCCTATCGCCAGATGACGAAACAGCGCCGGCGCACCGCCGGCGTCCGCGATCAGACTGCTCAGATATCTGACGACGTAGCTGCCGTGTTCCATGCGCTGATTGCTCCAGAAAAGCACCCTGTCCCCGGACGGGTCCGACGCCAGCGACCAGGTCTGCGCCATGAACGGCCGGGCCGACAGTTTGACCTCGCTTGTGCCCATGTCGGAATTGATGCGCGCCAGCCAGGGCACGGCCGGTTCCCAGCCGGGCGCGGCCCGCCCGGCGGCCAGCAGGTATCCGCTGCGCAAAGGCACGATCCGCGGCGAAAGAAGACTTTCGGCAGCCTTTCCCACGACATGTCCGCCGGGCTCGCGCGGCCGTCCGTCGGTCACCAGCGTGCCCCATATCTGATAGACCTCGGGCACGAAACCAGGGCGCACATCGGACCACACCACAAGACACGTCCGACCGTCGCATGCGGCCGACGGGTATATCTGATTGCCCGCCCCGGCCGCCACCGGCACGCCGTCGGCGTCGAGAACCTTTCCCTGCGGAGTTACACGGGCGGCGTACACATCCCAGTCGGCTCCGCCGCGGTAGTCCTGCCACACGACCAGAAAAGCCGCGCCGTCGAAACATACCGCGGGATACGCCTGAAACCCCCTGGCGGTGCACACCGGTATGGGCTTGTCGTCCAGCGGCCTGCCGTCGGGCGATACCCTCGCCGCGAAAATGCCTGTATCAGCCACCCCCGCCATGGCTTCGCCGTCCTGCCATACCACCAGATACACCCCGCCGCCGAACGCCGCGGCTGGCCAGCGCTGATCGGCCTCGGATACCGCGGGTGTCACATCGAACGGCGAACCGGCCTCGAGCGGTCCGGCCGGTGCGCGCGATGCGATGCCGGCCAGCACCGCCAGAACGACGGTCGCCATTGCCGCAGCCGCGACAGACCTCATGGCATCCTCCTCAACCTTATCCAGGCAGTGCGCGAGTGAAACGGACCGGGCGCGTTGCCCTCCAGCACACCGTCCATGCGCATTTCCATGCCCTGGGGAATGCGCAGAAAATCCTTGGAATCGGCGGGAAGCAGCCCCCACGTGCCGTCTTTTGTCAGCACGCTTACGCGATTCTCCTCGTAACGCGACTTGGCGAAGGGAATCTCGTTCTGGATAGTCACATACCCCTCGGGCGTGACGCTGAAGCCCATGGGGCAATGCGGTTCGTACAGCGCCGGGTCGCCTTCGCCCCAGCGACGGTCGCGCAGGAGCCGGTCCTTGGGCGCGTAGCCCACCAGCGGCACGAAGCGGCCGTCGCGAGTTACCTTCCACGCCGGCGGGAAGGTGCGGCCGCCGCCGTAAAGATCGCCGTTGCGATGCGCCGTCAATTCCACGCCCTCGCCGCTGCCGAGAACGAACTTCGGCACCGGCGCGTCGGGCCATTTGCGCCGGTAAACGTCGGCCATGTCGGCCATCACTCTGTCGGCGGTAATCAGCCACGAAACCCTGCCCTCGGGCGCGGCGCGCACGATGCCGCCCGCAAGCGGGAAGAAGATGTTGCCTGCGGCGTCTATGGCAAGGCCCTTGCCGAGCGGGCCGAGTTCTTCCAGCGACGCCTGGTCTCCCGGATGCAGCGTTCTGCGGCCGGCGCCGGCAACCGTCGCTACCAGCCAGCTGCCGTCGGCCTGGCGCTGGATGCGCCGCAGGCGCGAGTTGTCCAGCACATAGACCGTATAGCCGCTGGCGACCATGCCGTCGTGGTGCCCGCCGTACACGCCGGTATAAATGAAACTGGCGAAAGGCCCCGGCCCGTCCGTTTCGCCGAGGTCGTCAGCGCCGGCGATGGGCCAGACCTCTCCCTTCTCGAGCAGCCAGATGCGGCGGCGCTGATCGCTGAAGTACACGCGAACATCGGAATCCGGGCTGTACAGACGGTCGGCGTGCTCCGCCGGATACGCCGCCAGCGGCAGCACGCCCCCTACCGCCCATCTTGCCGGACCGCCCACCGGCCGCCCGCTGCTTCCCTGGGCAAACGCGATGTGCTCGGCCTGCCACCCGGGCAGAAAGTCCACCTTGAAAGGCGGCGACGGCAGAGCCGCCGGAGAAGAAGCGCCAACCCGCACTGCTGCAAAAGCGCATCCCAGCACAACGGCCGCGAGCACAAAGCGACGGGACATGGAACGCACCTCCTGCGCATGCAGTATATCGCGCAATAAAGAAGGCCCGCAGACCGGTCCGCCGCAGCGGACAAAGGCCTTCGGGCCTTACTGAGCCGGCGATCAGCGCCGGACCGTCAATCTATCGGGCCGCCGATCTGCTCATGGATCGAGCGCGGGGCCGTGATGATCAGGTTGCCGTTGAAGAACTTGATGGAGCACTTGCCGCCGTTCTGCACCCAGCTCGAGGGCGAGACGGTCTCGACGATGAGCTGGATGAGCTCATCGGCCTTGCTCTTCTTGTCGTCGGTGCCGCTTTTGCCGCCCCCGCCACCGCCGCCGCCCATTCCGCCGAAGCCGAACCCGGCATTCAGGAACGGGTTATTGGCGCGGCCACTGCCACCCCCGCCCCAGCCGCCGCTGCTGCGGCTGCTGCCGCGTCCGCTATACCCGCCGCCATAACCGCCCCCGTAACCGCCGCCGCGGTTATAGTCGCTCTGAAGACCGCCGAATGAGGGCATGTTCTCGATGTCCGGCGGCTCGACGAGCAGATCCTCCACCGGATACACGATTGTGAACATGATCGAGTCGGCCAGTTCCTTCGTGGTGATCTCGATCACGCCGTTGTCGATGTAGTATGCCAGAACGGGCTCACGCGCAGCTTCTGTGAGCAGGAGATTCAGCACCTTGCCCAGCGACACCTGCCGCAGCCGGACGTTTATCTGCACGTCGGCGGTCACGCCCACCGCTTCCAGCGCCTTCCAGTTGACGTGAACATTGGCGCCGCTGATATCGCGCAGGAAATCAAGCGCGTCTCGCAGGGTGACATTGTTGAAGTTGACTGCGGGCAGAGTCTTCTGGAGAAGAGCTCTGGCCTGGGCGTTGGGGCTGCCGGCAGCAGACGCCCAACCGGAAAAGAGCAGCACGCCCGCAAGCACTGCACCGATGACGGCTCTTAGACGCATGTTGACCTCCTGCATGGGCCTGATGTTGTCGATTCTACGCAGCCTTATTCAACACGCAATGTCGCGGGCGACGCCGGCGCGAACGACCCGGCTTCTATGCCGGCTTGCCCGTTTCCGTAACCCCGCCCGAAGCCTGCGACTGGTCCAGCGGCTTGCCGGTATAAGGGTCGAACTTCGCCCCCGGCGGCAGCGCCGGCTGCGCGGCTTCCACAGTCGTCTTATTCTCCAGCGGCTTGGGGTCGCTGGCAATCTCTATGTCATCCTCGACGCCTTTGAGCCCTTTCTTGAACTCGACTATCCCTTTGCCAAGACTGCGACCGACCTCCGGCAGCCGTTTGCCGAACAGCAGCAACCCGAACGCCAGTATTATGATCCATTCCCCGGTGCTGGGGAACCATCCCAGACACAGGGGAAGGCCGGCCACAACGGACGATATCGGCTCAAACATCGCTGCTTCCTCAGTTAGAACGACGCACGCGCGTCCATTATTGCCTCCGCGCACATCGGGCGCGAAGACTCGGGCGAGTGCCTCATACCGGCGAACCGGAGCCCGCCTCATCTATTATACGCGCGGGGCGGTCAAGGGTTAACAGGAGGCGTCAGATAAAAATCGCAAAAGCGTTTCGAAGTCCGCCGGGGGCGGCGCCCGCAGGGTCATGCTCTGCAAAGTGGCCGGATGAACGAACGTTATCTCGGCGGCGTGAAGCGCCTGACGGTTCATAACGAACCCGTCGGCCTGGAAAACCCTGCCGCCGTACATGTCATCCCCCACCAGCGGATGTCCGCGCCACGCCATGTGCACCCGCAACTGATGCGTGCGCCCGGTTTTCGGAACGAGCCTGACCAGCGCGTAATCGCCCGCCGACGGATGAGGCGACGGCACGCGGAAGCGCCGGACGACCTCATAGACCGTCACCGCCGGCCGACCGCCGTTTTCGACCTTCCGCACGGCCTGCTTTTCGCGGACGTAGCGGTCTTTCCCGATGGGCATGTCGATGACGTCGGAAAGCAGCGGAGGGACGCCATGCACCACGGCGTGGTACACCTTCTGAATAGTGCGGTTCTCGAACTGCCTCGCCAGCCGCCAGTGCGCCTCGTCGCTCCGCGCGACAAGGATTATGCCGCTGGTGTTGCGGTCCAGCCTGTGAAGGATGCCCGGCCGCCATGGACCGTTCACCGTGCTCCATCGTTGTCCGTAATGGACCAGCGCGTTAACCAGCGTGCCCGTCCATTTGCCGCGGGCGGGATGCACCATGAGTCCTGCCGGCTTGTTCAGCGCCAGCAGATGCTCGTCCTCGTAGATCACGTCCAGCGGGATGGGTTCGGGCACGAGCTCGCTTACGGGCTTTGGGGGGGCGAACATCTCCACCACGTCGCCCTCGCGCGGGTGATAACTGGCCTTGACCACGCGCCCGTTGACCTTGACGAGCCCTTCGTCGATAAGCCGCTGAACCGCCGAACGCGACAGATGAGCCACGCGGTCGGTCAGATACTGGTCCAGCCGGCGCACGAGGTTCTTGCTGACGCGGAAGCAGTAACGTTCCACGTCGTCCTGTTCATCAACAAAATCGATGAGGTCTTCGGCCATGCGGCGCTGATTTTATGGGCCGCGACTGTCCGATGTCGCGTTTGCCGCCGGCGCATCACGGCGCGTTGCCCGAGGCTGGCGCAGTCGCCGGCCGCGTTGCCGGAGCCGGCACTGCCGTGGAACCCGGCGCAACGGACCCGGCGGGCGCAGTGGTCGGAGAGGCGCTGGGCCGGGCTGTTCCTGCCGGCGATTCTACTTCGCCGCCCGCCGCCGGTAGAGTTTCCGAAACGCCGGGGCGAGTGGACGGGGCCGCGTACACCGGCTTCTGAAGCCGCGGAATCTGTTCCAGCCGCGACGAGGCCACCTGCTTCAGCAGACTCGGACTGAGGGGATCGTTGATCACCGCCTGAAAATGCTGCCGCGCCGTCGCCCACAGAGGATTGCGCCCGGGATCGGCAGCCGGTCCTGCCTTGCGGTCGGCCTCGAACGCCTGCGTTTCTGCTATCGTGCCCAGCGCCAGATTCGCGTATGCGAGTATGTAGCCTTTGTCGGCCCGCGTGACCAGCGCCTTTTCGTATGCTTCCCTGGCTCTGGCGAGAAGCTGGTCCGGGGGCAGATCCGGCCTCGGTACGGGCTGCGTCGAGGGAAGTACCGGGTAGTTGTACAGAGCCCAGTAATAATCGCCCAGGATTATGTAGGCGCGAGCCTGTATGTTGGGATTGCTCGATTCCTCCAGCGCCGAGCGCACCCATTCCACCACGCGCGACGCCTCGCCGGGAGTCTGCTGGTGGTTCTTGAGTTCCTCAATGGCCTGACGCGCGGAAAACAGCAGTTCATCGGCCCGCGCTGCCGCCTGTATCGGGGCGTTCATGCGCCAGCGGATGATCCATATGGCCAGAGCGACCGCCACCAGCCCGAGCAACACCTTCGTTCCGTACTGCTCCCACAGCTGCGGCAGCCGCCAGCGCAGCCACAGGGCCAGCGCATTGCTCTGAAGCTCATGCCTGCGTTCGGCTTTCATAAGAAAGGGCAGTTTAATGGCGCATCGCGCCGCACGCAAACGGCTTGACGGCGCGCCGGCGGGCTTTTATCCTCGCGGACCGTTGCTGACTGTTTCGCCGTAAGCCAACCACCTTCGGAGGCCAGCACCATGAAGCGAACGCTTCGGCTTTTCGCTCTGACAGGCGCGGCATGCTGGGTTGTCTTGTGCCTGACCGCACGGGCCGGCGCTCAGGCGGACCAGCCCGAACCCGCCACTCCCGCTCCGCCCGCCCCCGCCGCTCCGGCCGCCCCCGCCGCTCCGGCAGCAGCGCCCGCCGCGCCCAACGGACCGCTGGCGCAAATGGTGGAGGATTTCTTTCATTACGCCTCGATAGGCCGCTACGACCTGGCGAAAAGCACCGGCGAAAAGGTGCTCGCCTCGGGCGCCTCGCCCGCCGACGTGCTGGCTCAGTTCGAGAAAGTTATCGACTCGCGCAACCGCCGCGTCCCCGCTCATCTGCGTCTTGAGCTGTACGAACGCATGCTCTCGTGGCAGCGCGTGGCCGAGATGAAGGAACTGAGCATCAAGTTCCTCGACATCTTCAACAAGGCCAAGAAGGAGCGTGCCAGCGACCCGGCCTTCATAGAGCAGAACATAAAACGCCTCGGCGCCGGCACGCGCGCGTATCTGCTGGCCATGGAGCAGCTGAAACAGAGCGGCGAGGTGGCGGTCCCGCTGCTTCTGGCGACTCTCAAGGACCCCCAGCAGAAGGACCTGCACGTGGCAGTGCGCAGCGCGCTGCGCGATCTGGGCCATCGCGCGCTCAACCCGCTGCTCGCCGCCACCGAACTGAAGGACCGCGCCCTGCTGCCGTCGGTCATATCGGCACTGGGAGACCTCGGCTACGAGGCGGCGGTACCCTATCTGGCCAGGCTCGCCCGGCAGGGCGCCGACGACATCATCAAAACCGCCGCCCGCAGCGCGCTGGTGAGACTGGGCGCTGAATCTGCGCTCCAGGCCAGCCCCGCCGAACTGTTCTACGGCCTCGCCGAGAAGTTCTACTACGGCAAATGCTCCGTGGCGGCGGCCAAGGACAGTCCCACCACGCTGATGTGGTTCGCCGGACCCACCACCATCGAAAAGCGCGAGGTTCCCTCGGCGGTGTTCAACGAACTGATGGCCATGCGCGCCTGCGAATACGTGCTGGCGCTGGACCCCTCGCGGATGGACGCCGTGAGTCTGTGGCTGGCGGCGGCGTTCCGGCGCGAAATCGACCTGCCGCAGGGCGCTGCTGATCCGGTGTGGGACGAAAAACATCCCGCGGCCGACTACTACGCCAGGGCCGCCGGCGTACACCACCTCAACGCCGTGCTGCGGCGCGCCATGCGCGATCAGGATGCGGCCCTGGCGCTGAAGGCGATCAAGGCTCTTCAGGCGATCGTGGGAACGGTCAGCCTGTTCGGTCCGGACGGCGACAAGCCCATCCTCAGCGCGATGCGTTTCGGCGACCGGCTAGTGCGCTTCGAGGCGGCCTTCACCGTCGCCGAGGCGCTGCCCCAGCAGCCGTTTGCCGGGCAGGAACAGGTGGTGCCCATCATGGCCGAGGCTCTGCGACAGACGGGCAAGGCCGGCGTGCTCGTCCTGGCATCGTCGCAGGACGAACTGAACCAGCGCGTGGAGATGCTCGGAAAATCGGGGGCCTATATCGTCAAGGGCGGCATATCGCCCCAGACCGTGCTGGCCGCCAGCGCCGCCCTCCCCGGCGTGGATGTGATCGTGGCCCACGAGAACGCCGCCGAACAGATCGATCGCCTCATGACGGCGGCGCGCGGCAACGTCCGTCTGGAGCGTGCCGCCCTGCTGGTCATCGTAACCTCCAAAGCCGCCTCGCGCTATGCGGCTATGGCGGCGGGCGATCCTCTCATAACCGTTACCGAAGCAACCGACGAAGCAGGTCTGACAGCGGCCATCGAGGAAGCGCGCAAGCGTGCCGGCGGTCTGCCGCTGGACGAAAAACTGGCGTCGGAATGCGTCCTGCGCAGCGCGGCCCTTCTGGGCAAGCTGGCTATAAGCCGCGGACAGGTGCTTGATCTGACCGTGGCCCAGCCGGCGCTGCTGGCCGTGCTGCTGGATGATGCCCATATCGAGAACGCGCGCGCCGCGGGCAACGTGCTTGCGCTGCTCGGCGGACGCGAGGTGCAGACGGCGCTGGCAGGCAGAGCGCTGGATGAGAAAACGGGCGACGAACTGCGCGTAAGCCTGCTGAAAAATCTGGCCACTCATGCCAAGTTCTTCGGCAACCTTCTGGACCAGCCGCTCAAAGATGCGCTTACACGTCTGGTCGAGAGCGGAGCGACCATGGAAGTGCGTGCGGCCGCCGCCGAAGCCCATGGGGCGCTGGACCTGCCCGCGGAGCAGGTCAAGACGCTGATACTCAACCAGGCAAAGAAATAGGGGGACAGTCCCCCTTCCTGCCCCTCCTGGTGTTACCGTTATCGGCTGACGGCCAGCACATACCATGTTGTCGCCGGCCGCCCCATGACGAGCTGCCATCCATCGGCCGTACGCTGGAGGCGCTGGGGTTCTCCGAGCGGCTGGCCGCCGCCGTCCAGCGGCTGGGCTGTCACGCCCGCAGCCTGTTCCAGACCGCGCAGCGTCAGCATGCCGCGTACCGGCTCGATCACCGTCGGCGCTGTGCCCCACGATTCCAGCGTTGTGCGTTTATCGTTCCATTTCATGCCGCTGTTGCCCACCCGCGCCGTGGCCGTCAGCAGCAACCGGTTCGCGCGGGCTATGGGAAGCTCATCGAGCGAGCTCAGCGTCAGCGCGCAAAAAGGCGTCTCCAGCGTTGCGCTCAGATGCCGCAGGGTCTGCGGACGATCGCGAAGGAATCCCACCATCGCTTCCGACCGCGCCGTCTGGATGGTCGCCACCCCGCCCGGCAGGCGTGTGTCGGCTCCGTCGCGCTTCTCCCGACCGGCCGACCAGACCAGCTCGCCCGTATCCGAACGGATCGGTTCGCCAACCGCCTCCGCCCGGTCCATTGTCGCCTGCGGGGCGTCGAAGGATGTCACCCGCGTCGCGTGCACCAGCGGCCAGCCGGGATCGAATCCCGGCGTGAAATAAGGCCGGTCCTTCCATGTCATCCGCAGACTCTCGATGACCTGTTCGGCGGTGTATGCCCGCTGGAGCGTCCGCTGCGCCGGCGCCACATCGCCGCGCAGAAATACAAGCGCTCCCGCCGCCAGCTGCGCCATCTTCACGGGGTCGAACGCGAAATCGAAGTGCCCGCCGATGCGCGGCTCGCCCTCGACCACATCATTGTGCGCCAGCGTGTACCAGAACACGCCGTCCCAGTCGTGCAGAGCAGCCCACGCCGCCAGGATGGGCACGCCTTCGCAGGCGTACTCATTGGGAAAAGGGTGATTCACTTCCGAGACGGTGTACGGCTTGCCCGCCACCGCCGATCGCGAAAGCTGCACGGGGGTCGAATACCACGGGTTGTTCACCATCGGCGTGTTGGGGATTGTGAAGCCGATCCGTTTGCCGGCCGCGTCCGTCACGTAGCTCGGATGCTGCCAGTAAACGTGGCCGTCCACCACGTCCAGCTGAGCCGTCGAAGACAACAGCGGATAGCCCGTTCTGCCGTGATTGTGATCGGAGGTTCCCACCACAAGCGCGCGAACGCCAAGTTCCTGTTTCAGAAACCGCCCCATCTCGGCGAAATAGCGGCGCTCCATGTCCATGTAGAAGGTGGCCTCGGCGTGGAATCGCTCCTTCGACGCCGCCGCGAACTCCGCAGGCTTCAGCCGCGGGATGAGCTCGCCCTCGCCGACCTTCGCTTCCCGGCGCAGGCGCGACAGAACGTCCGGTCCGAACCGCTGCCTGAGATACTCGTTGTACCGCTGCGTCAGTTCCTTCTCGTAGCTCGCCGGGATGTCGGCCCACGTGCCGGGATTCCTGCGTGTCTGCTGCCCGAGCAGCCGGCCGCTGAACCATGACTCGACGATCGAGTTCTCGTTGACCAGTTCCACGATGGCGACGGCCGGTTCGTGGCGATACTCGTTGCCGGTGTACGCGTTGCGGTGCGTGAGCAGTTGCCGGGCGTATTCCCGCTGGAGCATCAGCAGTTGCGGATCGAAATACGTCAACCCCTTGGCGTAGCCGAGCAGTTCGTGGTCGCGCACGTTGTCGCCGGGCTTGTATATGCGCCCGACGTTGAGATTCAGGTTCGTGTAGATGCCGCGTTTCTTCAGTTCGGCGACGAAGAAGTCCAGACGGTCCAGTTGCGCCGCATCCAGCGCGCGGGTGTCATCACGCCAGGCGTCTATCAGACCCGTCGGCGCGAGGCGGTCCAGAAAATGGAACCGCAGACAGTTGATGCCGTAGTCGGCCAGGCGCGCGGCAAGCCGCGGCGCCTGCTCCTTCGGCGGCAGACCCGCCCGCATCGTCACGTTCAGACCCCATATGCGGAAACGCCGACCGTCCGGCCGGACCAGGCGGCCGTCTTTGACCGTGATGAACCCGTCCTTGCCGGCCGGCGCCGACAGCAGAAAGGCCGCGCTGGCCGGCGATTGTCCCTCGGCGCGCCAATTGACGGTGAAAGGCACGAATACATCCGTCTCCGCGCCTTGCGCATCTCCGAGCGCAAGTGGCAGGACGATCCAGCAGCACGCCCATCGCCAGGATTTCATTTCCGGCTCCTTGAGAAGTGGTTCTCCACATGCGACTGGCCGCCGACACCCGCCGTCGGCGACCGCCGACAAGGCTATCGCAGTGGTGCGCAGGCGGTCAAGGAAAAAGCCTCATCGCCGCGGCGGCCAACCGCACGGCGGCCAGGCCCGCAGCCCTGCGGCCGCGCGAAGGCGCAACGCGCGATATCTGTTCATGATGCCCGATGTGGCTTATCATCCCCTGCGGATGGACCGCACCATCTGCCCCGCGGAGTCGCCGTCGGCCAGGGTTCTGCTGCGACAGATAACGGCGCTTGCCCTGCCTGTCATGGGCGAGCATGTCCTGCACATGATCGTGGGGCTGGTGTCCACGTATGTGGCCAACCATCTGCCGCACGAACCGGCCGCCAGCGCCTCGGCCGTCAGCACCGTCTCCTATTTCCTGTGGCTGATCGGTCTGACCACCTCCGCTCTGGGGGTGGGCGCGACGGTTCTCATAGCCCGCGCACGCGGAGCGCGCCACGCCTCGCTGGCCAACAGCGTCTGCGGACAGGCCATCGCGGCCACCGCGATGCTGGGGATCGTCGTGGGCGCCGTGGTGTGGGCGGAAGCGGGCCTCCTGGTGAAACTCGCCGCCCTGCGCGGTTCGGCGCCCGCGCTGGCCGAACATTACCTGCGCCTGGTGGCGTTCTCCATCCCGCTGTGCACGGTGCTGTTCGTGGCCAACGCCGCTCTGCGCGGCGCCGGCGATACGCTCACGCCCGCGCTGGCGATGTTCGTGGTCGATGCCGTCAACATACTGCTGACCTTCACGCTGGCGTGGGGATGGTTCGGCATTCCGGCGCTGGGGTTCGCGGGGATAGCGTGGGGCACGACGGTGAGTTACGTCGTCGGCGGAGTGCTCCAGCTGGTCGTTCTGCTGCTGGGCCGCGGCGGACTGCGCCTGTATGTGCACCGGCTGCGTCCGCACTGGCTTACATTGAAGCGCATCGTACGCATAGGCATCCCCGCGGGAGTAGAGGGGCTGCTGGTGTGGGCGGCGCAGTTCGCCGTGCTGCGCATCATAAACGCGATGGACCCCACCAATCGCATTCCCACCGCGCACGGCAACGCCATCCGGCTGGAGGCCATCAGTTACATGATGGGTTTCGCGGTAGCCACGGCCGCCACCACGCTGGTAGGCCAGAGCCTGGGCGCGCGCGATCCGCGCCGCGCGGCGCGCTGCGCGTGGCTGTCGTTCGCGGCCGGGGGCGGCCTGATGACCGTCCTGGGAGCGGTATTCATCATCGTCTGCCGTCCGCTGGCGGCGTGGATGTCGAGCGACCCGGTAATCGCTGACCTGACGGCGTGGTGTCTGTGGCTGGCGGGTTTCTCGCAGACGGGTTTTGCCGCCGCCATCATCTTCGGCGGGGCGCTGCGCGGCGCCGGCGACACGCTGGCCGTCATGGTGCTCAACCTGTTCAGCATCATCGTGCTGCGTCTGACTGCGGTCATCCTGGTGGTGCGGGTGGGCGGCGGAGGGCTGATCGCGGTGTGGCTCGTTCTGTGCGGCGAACTGCTGTGCCGCGGCGCCCTGCTGTGCATGCGTTTTTTGCAGGGGCGCTGGCGGCATATCGAAGTGTGATACACTGCCGCCTGGCGCGCGGTTCCATTGCGGGCGCGCGCCGGCGTGGAAGAGCAGGTGAAAAAGATGCTTACCTTCGACCAGACGGTTTCGGCCGAGTTTCTCCAGTCGCGCTATCTGGTGCTGGAACTGGCGGCGGTGCTCGACCGGATAGACGAAGCCGCCGCCCGTGAAGGACGTACCGCCGCCGATCCGCGACTGCGCTTTGTTCAGCAGGCGATAGAGATCATCGCCGCGCCGGCCGGGCGCCCCGACCGCGTGGAGCGGATATTGCGCGTGTATTCAGAGGGTACCTGAAAGCCGCAGCCGCCGGACGTCCGCCGCCATGGCCGGGCCGGCTGCTGCGCATATCGCGGAGACAACCATGTACGTGATCCAGCCTCATTATCACGGCGTCGCCCGCACGACCGACGACTACGAACGCATGGCCATGGCCGGCGTGGTGGCCGTGGCCGAACCGGCCTTCTGGGCGGGTTTCGATCGTCAGTACGCGGGCACGTTCATCGACTATTTCCGGCAGATAAGCGAGTTCGAGCCGACGCGCGCCGCTCAGTACGGCATAAAGCACTACTGCTGGGTGGCGATGAACTCCAAGGAGGCCGAGAACGTTTCCCTGGCGCGCGAGGTGATCGCGCATCTGCCCGAGTTCTTCAGCAAACCCACGGTTATAGGCGTCGGGGAAATCGGTCTGAACAAGAACACGCCCAACGAGTTGACGATCTTCCGCGAACAGGTGGAGATCGCTCTGAAGCACAACCAGTTGATACTGGTGCATACGCCGCACCTGGCCGACAAACTCAAGGGCACTCGACTCACGCTGGATCTGCTGCGCGAGATGAAGGCGCCGCCCCAGCGCGTGTGGATAGATCACGTCGAGGAACACACCATCAAAGCCGTGCTGGATGCCGGCTACTGGGCGGGCCTCACGCTCTATCCGCTCACCAAGATGAGCACGCGCCGGGCGGTGGACCTCATCGAGCGCTACGCGAGCACCGGGCGCATCATCGTCAACTCGTCGGCCGACTGGGGCCCCAGCACCCCGTTCACACTGTTCGACTGCATCCTGGAGTTCAAGCGGCGCGGACACAGCGAGCAGGAAGCGCTGGAGATATTCCACAACAACCCGGCCCGTCTGCTGGGACAGTGTCCGAAGTTCACCATCCGCCCCATAAGGCTGGTCGAAGCCTGATGCTGCTGCCGGCAGCGGGCGCCACAGCGCCGACGCCGGCAAAGGCGGTTTGCCCTCCCGCGCCATGCTGGTCGAAGCCATCAAATCGCGTGCCGCCGAACTCGGTTTCGACCTTGCGGGCATAGCCCCGGCCGCACCGGCCGCCCATCGCGAGCATTTCCGCCGCTGGCTGGACGAGGGGCTGGCCGGATCCATGCATCCGTGGCTGGAGCGCCGCTTCGAGGAACGGACCGACCCGCGCGTGTATCTTCCGGGCGCGCAGAGCATCATCTGCGTGGCGGCGAATTATTTCGCGCCTGTGCCTTCCACCACCGCTACCCCGCCAGGCCAGCGCGGGCGCATCGCGCGCTACGCGCTGGGCGAGGACTATCACCAGGTCATGATGCGCCGCCTGCACACGCTCGCCGACTGGCTGCGCCGGCAGTGCCCGGGCGCCCGGACGCGCTGCGCCGTCGATACGGCGCCGGTGATGGAGAAGGAACACGCCGCCCGCGCCGGCATAGGGTGGATGGGCAAGAACACCTGCATCATCAATCCGCGGCTGGGATCGTGGCTGGTGCTGGGCGAAATAATCACAACCGCCTCATTGCCCCCCGATCAGCCGCTCCCCGACCGCTGCGGAACGTGCACGCGGTGCATCGACGCCTGTCCCACGCATGCCATCATCGCGCCATACCGTCTGGACGCGCGGCGCTGCATAGCGTATCTGACCATCGAACACCGCGGCCAGATACCCGACGAACTGCGCGGGGCTGTCCCACCGTGGCTGTTCGGCTGCGACGTCTGTCAGGAAGTGTGTCCGTGGAACGCGCATGCAAAGCCCGCGCGGGATCCGGCCTTTGCGCCGCGCCTGCCGCCCGAGGGCCTGGATATACGCGAGGTGTTGCGCTGGACGGACGATGACCGCCGCGCCATCCTTCGCCGCAGCGCGATGCGGCGGGCGACGCTGTCGATGCTCAAGCGCAACGCCGGTATAACGGCCGGCGGCTGCGGGACATAGGCGGCTTCGCGCAACTGCCGCCGCCACTTGCGGAGGTTTTCACCATGGCCGGCAATCTGCCGCGCATCGGTTTCATTGGACTGGGCGCCATGGGGCGACCCATGACAGCGAACCTGCTTGAGGCGGGCTACAGCGTGCTGGCGTACGACATAAACCCGGCACGTCTGGAGGAAGCGCGCGTGGCCGGCGCTTCGGCCGCCGCCCACATCGCGGAGGTGGTGGCCGGCGCCGACGTCGTCCTGACGTGTCTGCCCTCTTCGGAGAGTTTCGTTGAGGTTGCACAGCGGCACCTGCTTCCCGGCGCGCGTGCCGGGCAGGTGTTCATCGACGTCGGCACCACGACCCCGCCCGAAACGCGGCGGCTGGCCGGGGAGTTCGCCGCGCGCGGAGCGGTGCTGATGGACGCGCCGGTGAGCGGCGGTCCGCAGGGCGTGCAGAACCGCGCGCTGCGCATATTCGCCGCCGGACCGCGCGACGTCTTTGAGCGCATAAGACCGGTCCTCGAAGCCCTCGGCGGGCCGCATTTCATAACGTGGTGCGGCGAAAGCGGCTGCGGGCAGGTCGTCAAGGGCGTCAACCAGCTGATGATGGCCCTGGCGCAGGCGGCATACATCGAGGCCGTGGCCTTCGGCCTGCGGGCGGGCGTGGACGCCGCCATTCTGGCGTCAGCGGTGGGCGGCGAAGGCTGGCTGCGGAAGGATTTTCTCGGCGTCGCCAGACGCATCGCCGCCGGCGAAGGGGAACATCTGGGCGTGAAGTTCCGCGAACTGCCTTATTTCCTGCGCGAGGCGCGGGAAAAAGGATTCCGGCTGCCGCTTACGGAAACGCTCTTCGCTTTCTGCGACGCCGGCCAGCGCATCGTGATCGACGACAACCGTCCCGCACCGTCGTTCTTCCACGAACTCATGATCGCCGGCGTCAGGTGTGATACTCCGCGTTGATCGTCACATAATCCTTCGACAGATCGCACGTCCACACCGTCGCCGCGCCGGTGCCCAGACCGCACGCGAGTTCCACCGACACCTCTCTGGCGGCCAGCGCCGCGCTGACGGCGCGGCGGTCGAAGGGCAGCGGGCGCCCGCGCGCGAATACCTTCGCCCCCTGAAGGCGCAATACGGCCCGGTCGGGGTCGAACCTGGCGCTGGTCAGTCCGGCCGCCGATACGATGCGCCCCCAGTTCGGGTCGTTGCCGTGCATGGCGCACTTGACCAGCGGCGAATCGGCGATGGCCCGCGCCATGAGCCGCGCGTCGGCATCGCTGCGCGCGCCTTTGACGGTAATGACAACCACCTTGGTGGCGCCCTCGCCGTCGGCGGCAATCTGGTAGGCCAGCGAAGCGCATACCTCATGCATGGCCGACGCCAGCGCGCGCAGCGCCCGCGGAGAGTCGATGCGGGCGCCGGAAAGCCCCGAGGCCATCACGCACACGGTGTCGTTGGTGCTGGCGTGGTTATCAACGGTTACGGCGTTGAAGGTGCACTGGACCGCCTGCGACAACACCTTCCGCAACACGGCCGCCTCCACGCGGGCATCGGTGGTGAGGTACGCCAGCATGGTGGCGTGAGGGACGGCCATGCGCGGACCGATCATGCCGCTGCCCTTGCACACGCCGGCAAGCACGACGCGCGCCTTGCCCAGGTTGAAGGCCACCGCGGCTTCCTTGCGCCTGGTGTCGGTGGTCATGATGGCGCCGGCGAATGCGGCGGCATGCTCGCTGCTGTCCCCCAGACCCTGCGCTGCCAGCGCGATGCCGCGCTCGATGCGGTCCATGGGCAGCATATGTCCGATAATGCCCGTGGACGAAGGCAGAAACTCACGGGCGCCAGCGCCCACCGCCTCTGCCGCCAGCGCGCACATCCTGCGGGCGTCGCGCTCGCCCTGCCGGCCGGTGCAGGCGTTGGCGTTGCCGCTGTTTACCACCACGCCCCGCAGGCGGCCGGCGGCTATTATCTCTCTGCCCACCTTCACGGGCGCGGCGACAACCTGGTTGGTGGTAAAGGCTGCCGCCGCCGACGCGACCACGTCGCATACGAGAAGCCCCACATCCGGCGCGCCGCTGGTCTTTATGCCGGCATGTACGCCGGCAGCCCTGAAACCACGCGGACTGAGAAGATGCAGTTGCGACATTATTACCGGTCCTTGATGAAAAACGCGCGGAATACTAACCGTTGCGGGATAATATGGAAGGGCATTGCGTATCAGGACGCTGCCGGACAGTAAGCGCTTGACATGATCGCTTCTGTGGGGATACGGTCTAGGCAGCACGCCCAGGCGCAAGTGCTTTATTTGACAGGTCTGCTGGCCGATAGCATATAGCGACAGATGTCCACCGCAGAAACGTATCCGGGCCGACCGAACTCCAGCCTCGACACGGAGGTGGGCAAACTGGTTGTCGAGGCGGGGCTCGCTACGCGCACCGAGGTGGAGTTCTGCCGCGAACAGCAGAAACAGTCCTCGGACCCCAACCAGCGCACGCTGACCGACCTGCTGGTGGAGTATAACTTCATCACCGTCAATCAGGCCAAGCGTATCCGCAGCCAGCTCGAAGAGCGCCGCAGGAGCCAGATACCCGGCTACCGGCTGCTGGAGAAACTGGGCAAGGGCGCGATGGCGACGGTGTACAAGGCGCGGCAGGAATCTCTGGACCGCATAGTGGCCATAAAGGTTCTGCCGCGCAAGTTCGCCGAGAATGCCGAGTTCGTCGAGCGTTTCTACCGCGAGGGGCGCGCCGCCGCCAAACTGTCTCATAACAACATCGTGCAGGCGTACGACGTGGGTTGCAGCCCCGAGGGTTTCCATTACTTCGTGATGGAATACATCGAGGGCAAGACTCTGTATGACATCATGCAGCCGCCGCCCGCAGGCGAAGGCCGCGCGTTCTCCGAAGCCGAGGCGCTGGACATCATCATACAGATCGCCGACGCGCTGGCCCACGCGCACGAACGCGGACTGATCCACCGCGACGTGAAGCCCAAGAACATCATCCTCACGCCGCAGGGAGTAGCCAAACTGACCGACCTGGGCCTTGCCCGCGCCACCGACGACAAGGAGGCGGCCGAATCCGAGGCCGGCAAAGCCTACGGCACGCCCTATTACATCAGCCCGGAACAGATCCGCGGCGATGTGGACATAGACTATCGCGCCGACATTTATTCGCTGGGAGCGACGCTGTATCACCTGGTGACGGGGCGCCCGCCATTCGAGGCCGAAAGCCCCACCGCCGTCATGCACAAGCATCTGCGCGAACCGCTGGTGCCTCCGGACCACATAAACACCGCCCTGTCGGCGGGGATTTCCGAGATCATAGAAGTGGCCATGGCCAAGCGCCGCGAGGACCGCTACAACTCCATGCGCGACATGCTGGAGGACCTGCGGGCCGTAGCACGCGGCGAGCCGCCGCTACATGCACGGCGAGCCGTGGACCTGGAATCGCTGGCCAAAGTCGAGGAAACCGGCAAGACGGTGGACATAACGCCGGCCACCCAGCAGACCGATGCCTTCCCCTGGGCCAGGCCCGCCGTCGTGATGTGGCTGCTGGGCATGCTCGCCGTGTCGGTGTTGGGCAACATCATCACACTCGCCCTGTTGTTCCGGCGCTGAAAGGCCGGCGGTTCGACGCCGCATCGTCCTTCGTGCAACACTTCCCCCTGCGCCGGCACGGGCGCGGCGGCAGCGGAGGACGGTTTTCCGCAAGGTGAACCAACACCATAATAAGACCGCCCTCGGTACGTTGATACCGACGGCGAAGTAACCGGCGCGTGCATTTCGCGTAAAACGTCGAGGATTCACAGATGAGCTGGCATTTTCAGATCGTGGAGATCGCGGCGGCCGCAATACTGCTGGCGGCAGTTTGCGCCGAGGGCGCCACCCCGGCCGAGCATCCGAGCCTTCTGCTCACGGCGAAGGGCATCGAGCTTCTTCGTAAGCGAATCGCGGAGTTTCCGCCCGCCAGAGCGAGATTCGAGAGCGTTCGCCAGTCCGTTGACAAGGCGATGGAGCATCCGGTGGAGCTGCCGCCCCGCGGGGCAAACTGGTATCACTGGTATGTCTGCCCCAGGCATGGAAATCGTCTGACGACCGGCAAACAGACAGGTCCGTGGACGTGGGAACACATCTGCCCGGTGGACCGCGAGGTGTTGCGGGGCGATCCATCCAGACCGTCAACGGATTACGACGGTTGCCGGCTCGCCGGCGTCCATAGCGCGCTGGCCGAGCAGATCCGCGACGCCGGCCTGCTGTACCAGATCACCGGCGAGGCGCGCTACGCCGCCAGAGCGCGCGAAGTACTGCTGGCA
>Ga0078972_1002231_pt1 | contig 65449 bp, 66 predicted proteins | sample YelNatPaOPGAMG01_FD_67568 | JGI IMG/M metagenome (GOLD analysis project Ga0078972, IMG submission 67568) | Hot spring thermophilic microbial communities from Obsidian Pool, Yellowstone National Park, USA - OP-RAMG-01 (SPADES assembly) (version 2) | ecosystem: Environmental > Aquatic > Thermal...
TACCTTCGTTATAGCTGAAGTTAATGTCGTCTTTCCATGGTCTACATGACCTATGGTCCCTATATTTACATGTGGTTTCGTCCTTACAAATTTCTCCTTCGCCATCCCTTCATTCCTCCTAAAATTTATATTATATATGGAGCCCACGACCGGCATCGAACCGGTGACCTTACCCTTACCAAGGGTACGCTCTTCCTACTGAGCTACGTGGGCATTATATACTTGGTTGCGGGGGAGGGATTTGAACCCTCGACCTCCGGGTTATGAGCCCGGTGAGCTACCTGGCTGCTCCACCCCGCTATCAATGGTGGGGAGGGAGGGATTCGAACCCCCGAAGGCACCCGCCAGCAGATTTACAGTCTGCCCCCGTTGTCCACTTGGGTACCTCCCCATGGAGCCGAGGGAGGGACTCGAACCCACGACCCGCTGATTACAAATCAGCTGCTCTACCTACTGAGCTACCTCGGCTTTGTCAAAAAAGTATATATTTATATAAATTTAAAGTCAATACCCATGTTATAATAAATAAAAAATTTGGGGAGGTCAAGAGCGTATGAATGATGATATTATTAACTTAGAAGAAATTAATCTTGAAAGCTTAAATGTGGGAGACATTATATATGGAGATATCTTGATGAAAGAGAAAGAGGGAATATGGCTTGATGTAGGAGGAAAATATAATGCTTTTTTAGATATTGAAGAAACAACAAAAGAATTTAGAAAGAGATTGGGAAAAAATCAAATTAAAGGGCCAATTCCTTTACTTATTGAGTATATAAATTATAAAGAAGGGGTAATTAGGGTTTCTCAGAAGAAAGCAGTTGAAAAGCAAACTTGGGATAATTTAATATTAGCATATGAAAATGATGAGATTGTAGAAGGAAGAATAAAAGAATTTAATGAAAAAGGATTTATCATTGAATTAGAAGAGGGGGTAGAAGGATTTATACCTAATAATTTAATTGATATTTATCGTCCTAAAAATCCCAATACTTATATAAATAAAAAGGTAAATGCAAGAATTATTAAATTAAATCCAGAGAGAAAACAAATTATACTTTCTGTAAGAAGAGTTTTAGAAGAAAAGATAGAGGAGAAAAGACAAAAACTTTGGGAAAAAATTAAAGATGCAGAAATAGTTAGAGGAAGAGTAAAGGATGTAAGTGAAGAAGGATTGAAAGTAGATTTAGGATTTGGTATTTTAGGATTTATTCCATATAATGAGCTATCTTGGTTTCCAATAAAAAACATATATAGAAATTTTCAAAAAGGGGATATAGTAAAGGGGAAAATATTAAAAATAGATAATGAGAGAAGAGAGGTTGAAATTAGTATAAGATTGGCTCAACCAAATCCATGGGAGGTTTTTTTAGAGAAAAATCCTATAGGTAGTATATTGGATGGTGAAATAGTGAAAATTACTTCGGGACTTGTGGTAAAAGTAAATAACCTAATTGGTTTTGTTCCACCATCAGAAATTTCATGGGGAAGGATTGGAAACATAAAAGAGGATTTTAATGTAGGTGAGAAAGTAAAAGTAAGAGTAATAGAGATAGATAAAGAAGGAAAAAGAATTTTGCTAAGTGTAAAAAGAGTTGAGCCAAATCCATGGGATATTATAGAAAATATTGTTCAGGAGGGAAGTATAGTAAAAGGAAAGATTATAAATATTACTGATTTTGGTATTTTTGTTGAAATTAAACCTGGTTTAGAAGGACTAATTCCTAAAAGATTATTAAGCTGGGAAAGAACTATATCTTTAGAAAATAATTTCAAAATTGGAGAATACATAGAAGCAAAGATTATAAATATTGATAAAGACAATAAGAAACTTCTGTTAAGTAGAAGAGAATTACTACCAGACCCATGGAAAGATATTAGTAGAAAATATAAGGAAGGCATGAATATTAAAGGAAGAATTTTAGAGATAACACCTCAAGGAGTAATAATAGAAATAGAAAAAGGTGTTGAAGGTTTCTTACCTAATTCTCAAAAGGCAAAGGATGACGAGTTAGAATTAAATCAAGTTTTAGATTTAAAAATTTTAAGTATAAATCCATCATTAAGAAAAATGATTCTTTCACGAAAAGCCTTTATAAGAGAAAGAGAAGAATTAGAATTAGAAAAATATTTAGAAAAACATATCCCACCCAAAGTGACCCTTGGTGAAATTATTAATTTTAAAGGGGGTAAATCTTGACATCTAAAACTCATCAAAGTTTGAGTATATTGTTAGGACAAATTATGTATCCTAAATTTATTAGTATGATACCCTCTAATAATAGATTTTATTGGACTTTAGGTTTTGCTATAGGGATTGTATGGGGAGCACTGATACCAGATTTAGATGCTCCTCATTCAGAATTATCTCAAAGACTTATTTCTCATAATAATTTGAGGATTTTATTAAGTCTTTTTATAAGTATTTTTTTAGGACTAAGATTTCTTAATATATATATTGGGATAATAACCTTTTTAATTACTTACTTTTTTCTGCTAAATATAATTCTTAATAAATTTTTTGTCCATAGAGGAATTGCCCATAGTCTTTGGGGGCTTCTTATATTAAACATTATTCTTATTCTACCACAAAAGTTCTCAATAACATTACCTATATCTTTTCAATCTGTATATAATGGAAATATTATTGGGATAAATATAGGTTTCATAAGTCATATATTAGGTGATACTTTAACCTTTTCTGGAATTAGACCTTTCTTTCCTCTAAATATGAAAATTAGTCTTCATCTATTTAGAACTAATAGTTTCACAGAAAAAATTCTATTTTACTTTTTCACTTTCACAAATTTTGCACTTCTAATAAAATATTTAACTTTTGGGGGATAACATGATTGATATTAAGATATTAAGAGAAAGAGCGGAAGAAATGAAAGAAAATATTATCTTAAGAAATTTAGATCCTAAGAAATATAATATTGAACTAATATTAGAATTAGATCAAAAAAGAAAAGAAAAACAAAAAATTTTAGATGGGTTAAAGGCAGAAAGGAATAAACTTACCCAAGAAATAAGTAGAAGCAAAGGTAATGAAAGAGAGGAGCTTATAAAAAAAGCAAAAGAGATTAAGGAAAAAATAGATATAATAGAAAAGGAATTTGAAGATATAGAGAAAGAATTGATCAATAACCTATGGCAGCTTCCCAATTTCTTACTTCCTGATACTCCAAGAGGAAAAAATGAAAATGATAATATAGAAATAAAAAGATGGAAGGAACCAAAAAAATTCCCTTTTCAGCCCTTAGATCATTTAGAACTTGCTATTATTAATGATTTGGTAGATTTTGAAAGAGGAAGCAAGGTTGCAGGTTCTAATTTTTATTACTTAAAAAATGAAGCTGTAATTTTAGAATTTGCTCTATTACAATTTGTGATAGACCAGCTTTTACCAGAAGGATTTAAACTTTTTATAACACCTGATTTGGCTAAGAACGAAGTTTTAGATGGAATTGGTTTTCAACCTCGTGGGCCAGAAGCTCAAATATATCATATAGAAGATACAAATTTAGGTTTAATAGCTACTGCTGAAATAACCTTAGGCGGGTATCATAAAGATGAAATTTTAGATGAGACTGAACTTCCTTTAAAATATTTAGGATTTTCTCACTGTTTTAGAACAGAGGCAGGTTCCTACGGACGTTATAATAGAGGACTCTATAGGGTTCATCAATTTAGTAAGGCAGAAATATTTATTATCTGTAAACCTGAAGATTCTATTAAAATGCATAATTATATATTAAAACTTGAAGAAAAAATTTTTCAGAAACTGGATATTCCATATAGGGTTTTAGATATATGTTCTGGAGATTTAGGAGCTCCTGCAGCAAGGAAATTTGATATAGAAGCTTGGATGCCTGGTAGAGGAGAATATGGGGAGGTAACCAGCTGTTCTAATTGTACTGACTATCAAGCAAGAAGACTTAATATTAGATTCAGAAGAATAACAGGGGAAGTAGAATATGTGCATATGTTAAATGGAACAGCAATAGCTATTTCAAGAGGACTTATTGCTCTATTAGAAAATTATCAACAAGAAGATGGATCAATAAAAATCCCTGAAGTCTTACATCCTTATACCTTAGGAGTTAAAGAAATAAAACCTAAAATATCTAAAGAATCTTACTTAAGAAAGAGATAGTTCTTTCCTCTTTTGGAGATGAGAATATTTGTGATGGGGGACCTTGTTCCACAATTTGTCCCTGATCTAAAAATATAACCCAATCAGATACTTCTCTTGCAAATCCCATCTCATGTGTAGCTATAATCATTGTCATACCTTCTAATGCAAGCTGTCTAATAACATCTAACACTTCCTTTGTCATTTCAGGATCAATAGATGAAGTTGGTTCATCAAACAACATAATATCAGGCTCCATCGCTAATGCTCTTGCAATTGCAACTCTCTGTTGTTGACCCCCTGAAAGTTGTGAGGGAAAATTATATGCCTTATCTAAAAGACCTACCCTTTTTAAGAGTTCAAATGCTTTTTCTTTTGCTTCTTCTGGCTTTATCTTTTTTACTTTTATAGGTGCTAAGGTTATATTATCAATAACTGAAAGATGAGGAAAAAGATTAAAGAGCTGAAATACCATTCCTACCTTTTGTCTTATCTTATTTATATCCACTTTTGGATCTGTTATCAAAACTCCATCTATATATATCTTTCCACTTGTGGGTTCTTCTAATCTATTTATACATCTTAAAAGAGTACTTTTACCACCCCCACTGGGTCCAATTAAGGCTAAAACCTCTCCTTTTTTTACCTCAAGATTTATACCCTTTAAAACATGGAGATTTTTAAATTTCTTATGTAGATCAACTACTTTAATCACCTTTTTTCAACCTCTTTTCTAAATATACTGAAAGTCTAGTTAGGGGAACAGTCATAATTAAATAAAAAAGTGTAACCCCTATGAAAGGACTAAACACATTAGCTTTCCATGCAACAAGCTCTCTTCCAGCTCTTAAAAGCTCAGAAACTGCAAGTGTTGATGCAAGAGAGCTTTCTTTAAGCATTGAAGCAAACTCATTGGTTAGTGGAGGTAAAATTCTTCTAAAAGCTTGAGGTAAAATTATATATCTCATTGCTTGCCAATATGTCATACCTAAGGAACGTGCTGCCTCCATTTGTCCCTTCTCTATAGATTGAATTCCTCCCCTAAATATTTCTCCCACATATGCTGCAGAATTTAATGAAAGTCCAGAAATTGCAGCAGTTATAGCAGGAAGATTTATTCCTATAGATGGCAAAGCGTAATATATAATCAAAAGCTGCATAAGAAGAGGTGTTCCTCTTATTATTTCAATATATAAAGTAGCAGGATATCTGAAAACTATTCTTTTTGATATTCTTGCAAGACTTAATATTAGCCCTAAAAATATTCCTATACTAACAGATATTAAAGTGAGGCGCAGTGTTATAACTGCGCCTTTAAACAAATATGGTATTGCCTCAATAAATAGATCTAATCTAAAATCCAAAAAACATCACTCCTTATTTAGGGGGCTTAGTTCCAAACCATTTTTCATATATCTGATCATATTTCCCACTTTTTTTCAATTGATCAAGAATTACATTTATTCTTATTAATAGATCTGTATCTTCCTTTCTAACTGCAATACCATATCTTTCTATGGTAAAGGGTTTACCTATACATTTTATCTTTGGATGAGTTTTTGCATAGTACAGAGAAACAGGCATATCATTTATCACCGCATCAACTCTTCCCAATTCTAAATCCATAAATGCTTCAGGAATTGTTTCATAACTACGAATTTCTTTTATTCCTACTTTATCCTTTAACTTTTTAGCTGCAATTTCACCTGTAGTTCCCAGTTGTACTCCCACAATCTTTCCTTTTAAATCTTTTTCAGTTTTTATAGTAGTATCATCTGCTCTTATTGCTATTATCTGTCCTGAATCAAAATATGGCTTTGAAAAGCTAATTTCTTTCTTTCTCTCTTCAGTGATAGTCATAGCAGAGATTATAATATCAAATTTTTTAGCCTTTAATGCAGCTATAATTCCATCAAATGAAGTATTAATAACTTCTAACTTTACACCTAAGGCATTTGCTATCTCTTGAGCAATATCAATATCAAAACCTACAGGTTTGTCCCCTTCCATAAACTCAAAAGGTGCATAAGCAACATCACTACCAACTTTTAAAACACCTGCTTTCTTAATTCTCTCTATTGCTCCTGCAGAAAATATAGTAGAAATAAAAAGAATAGTAAAAATTAGTAAAATTAAGATATTTTTTTTCATTAGAAAACCTCCTACCAAAAATTTTATTGGCTCTTTAAACTTTTTCTCATTATAAAAATATTATCTTTAAAAGTCAATTTATGATATCTTAGCTTTTTTATTGAAGTTCTTATATTTTTGAGTTATCCTTTATATAAAGGAGGATGAGAAAGATGGATTATCTTATAAGAGCTTTAGGAGAGGATGGAAAAATAATAGTTTATGTTGCAAAAACTACAGAGATAGTTAAAAAGGCTCAAGAGATACATAATGCTTCACCCACAGCTATTGCTGCTTTAGGAAGAGCATTAACATTAGCAGTTATAATGGGAAAAATGCTAAAAGGAAAAGAAACTATTACTTTACAAATATTAGGAAATGGCCCCTTAGGGAGCATTTTTGTAGATGCAGATGCTCATGGAAATGTTAGAGGCTATGTAAAAAGACCATATATTGATTTTCCTCCAACACCTGATGGCAAGTTAGATGTGGCAAGAGCTGTCGGACAAAATGGTGTAATAGGAGTAATAAGAGATTTAGGATTGAAAGAACCCTATAAAGGATTTTCAAATTTAGTTTCAGGAACTATAGCTAAGGATTTAGCATATTACTTTAAGCATTCCGAACAACAGCCTTCCGCAGTAGCTGCAGGAGTTTATGTTGATAAAAAAGGTAAAGTTATATCTTCAGGAGGCTATATAGTTCAAATCTCTCCTGAGCTTCCTCTTAAAGCAATTGAAAAACTTGAAACTAACATCTCATCTATGGAAGCTCCAAGTAAATTAATTCTTAATGGTATTTCTCCTGAGGAAATTGCTCAATATATATTAAAGGATTTTGAAAATAGAATTTTTGATCCTGAAAAAATAGTTTATTCATGCAGATGTAGTAGAGAAAAAGCAGAAAATGTTTTACTTGCCTTAGGTATTAAAGAGTTAGAAAACCTAATTTATTCCAATGAAATTACTGAAGTAAAATGTGAATTTTGTGGAACAAAATATATTTTCACATCTGAAGATCTTAAATCTCTCATTTACATATTGAAAAATAAAGAATAATTTTAAATTAGTTCATCTATAGGAGTATAAGGAAGATTAAAGGCTTCGGAAACTGCTTTATATGTAATTTTTCCATCAACCATATTAATTCCTCTTCTTAAAGATGGATTATCTATAGAAGCTTTTTTCCATCCTTTATCACATAATTCAATTATATATGGTAATGTATTTAAAGTTAATGCTCTTGTTGCAGTTCTTGGAACTGCACCTGGCATATTGGTAACTGTATAATGAATAATTCCCTCCTCTTCATATATAGGATTTGAGTGTGTCATTGGTCTTGATGTTTCAGCACATCCTCCCTGATCAATAGCAACATCAATAAATACTGATCCAGGTTTCATAGTTCTCAACATATTTTTAGTAATAAGTTTAGGAGCTTTAGCTCCTGGAATTAGAACTGCTCCTATAAGTAGATCAGCATATTTTATAACCATTTTTATATTATAACTATCAGCAATCATAGTGTTTACTCTTCCATGAAAAAATTCATCTAAAAATCTAAGTCTTCTTGGGTTAATATCCAAAATTGTAACCTGAGCTCCCATCCCTAATGCGATTCTTGCTGAATTAAAACCAACAGTTCCTCCTCCAAGGATAACAACATTTGCTGGGGGTACCCCTGCTACTCCAGAAAGTAGAATTCCTCTTCCTCCAAATGGCTTTTCCAAAAACTTAGCTCCCTCTTGGGGTGCCATTCTACCTGCTATCTCACTCATAGGAGCAAGTAAGGGTAAAAAGCCATCATCTGTCTGTACAGTCTCATAGGCAATCCCTATAATCTTTCTTTTTAGAAGATTCATTGTTAAATCATAAGATGCAGAAAGATGAAGATAAGTAAAAAGAATTTGTCCTTCTTTTAATAATGGATATTCCTCAGGTAATGGTTCTTTGACCTTAAGAATAAGATCAGAGTTATAAAACACTTCTTCGTGTTTTGTAATAATCTCTGCACCAGCCCATTTATATTCTCCATCACAGAAACCACTTCCTAAACCTGCTTCTTTCTCTACCAATACTTTATGTCCCTTTTGAACTAAGGTTTCTACACCACCAGGTACAATAGCAACTCTATTTTCTTCAGGTTTAATCTCCTTAGGAACCCCAATAATCATTTTTATTTTTCCTCCTAATATAATAATAAATTCCTATTAAAGTTTTAGCATCTTTAATTTTATTCTCCTCAATAAGTTTTTCCAAATCATTCTCATTAATTTTTATAATCTCTAAAAATTCATCATCATCTGGATGTGTTTTTCTTTTTTCTAAATTTTCAGCGACAAAAAAATATAATATTTCATTACTAATTCCTGGTGAGGGATAAAAAATATGAACCAAATCTAATTTTTTTGATGTAAAACCTATCTCTTCCTCTAATTCTCTTAAAGCACAAGCATATGGATCTTCTCCATAATTTAATTTTCCTGCAGGAATCTCCAAAAGAATTTCATTAGCACAGACTCTATATTGTTTTACAAAATAAATCTCTTTATTATTTATAGGAAGAATTGCAACTGCACCAGGATGTTCTATGATTTCTCTCTTTGCAACTTTCATATTTGGAAGTAAAACTTCTACCTCTTTAACATTTATAATTTTACCTTTATAAAGATATTTTTCATTTATAATTTTTTCTTTCATCTAAACCTCGCTTTTATTTAATAATTTTCTTTTAATTTCATTTGCTTTAAATAGCATTTCTTTAGCATGCTGTTGGCTTATTTCAGAAACAATGCTTCCTCCGAACATTCTTGAAAGTTCAATTATTCTTGATCTTTCCTCTAACATTGTAACCTTTATTCTTGTTTGATTATTAGTTACTTTCTTTTCTACATAAAAATGTACATCTGCCCAAGCTGCAATTTGAGGTAGATGAGTTACACAGAATACTTGTCTTTCTAATGATAGATTCCAAAGTTTCTGAGCTAATAGATATGCAGTTTCTCCTCCAATTCCAGTATCAATTTCATCAAAAACTAAGACTGGAGTTTTATCTACTTTGTTAACAGTAGTCCTTAATGCCAACATAATTCTTGAAATCTCCCCACCTGATGCAATATTTTTAAGAGGTTTTAAGTCTTCCCCTGGATTTGTGGAAAGTAAGAATTCAATCTCTTCCATTCCCTTACTACTTACTTTTTTATCCTTTACCATTATTGTACCACTACCTGTTGGTTCCATAAAATATATATCAAATTTTGCCTTTTCCATTCCTAAATCTGAGAGTTCTCTCTCTATGCTTTCCTTTAAAATTTTTGCAACTTTTCTCCTCATCTCCGAGAGTTTTTCACCTTCTAAAATTAATCTTTCTTCTAAAACTTGAATTTCTTTCTCAATTTCTTCTAATCTTTCTTCACTTGATAAAAGACTCCTTAACTCTTCATCTATTTTTAATCTATACTCAAGAATATCTTCAATAGTCCTTCCATATTTTCTCTTTAATTGAGATATCTTATATAGTCTTTCTTCAACTTCTTCTAATCTTGATGAGTCTAAATCAAGGGAATTTTTAAATTTAATTAAAGCATCTACTGCTTCTTCTAAATATATCTTAGAATTTGTTAATAATTCACATATATTCTCAATATTTTTATCTAAGTAAGAAATCTGTTTTAAAAGATCAAGACTTTCGCTTATTTGATCTATTGCAGACATTTTTGGTTCTATAGATTCATATAATAAAGAATATGCCTCTTCTAAACTTCCTTTTATTTTTTCAAGATTCTGGAGAAGCTTTCTCTCCTCAAGAAGATTTTCCTCTTCTCCTTTCATCAATTTTGCTCTATCAATTTCATCTATTTGAAATTTCAATAAATCAATTCTTTGCTGTCTCTCTTTTTCTTTCTCATAAATATTTTCTTTCTCAGAATATAATCTCTTAAGATTTTCAAAAATTTCCTTTACTAATCTTTTTTGCTGTATACATTCATCTCCACCAAAAGAATCAAACAATTCTAATTGAGTATCTTTATGAAGAATTTTTTGATGCTCATATTGCCCATGAATCTCCATGATATTTGATAAAAGTCTCTCAAGCATTCCAACTGTCACAAGCTCTCCATTTATTCTACATTTACTTCTCCCTGTCTTATTCAATTCCCTTGAAACCAAAATAGTATTATCTTCCTCCTTCTGTATACCCCATTCATCCAATATTGCTTCTATAATTTTATTAGTAGAGAATAAGGCCTCAACTAATGCTTTATTACTTCCTGTTCTAATAATATCTGTTGAAGCCTTTTCTCCTAAAAGGAAAGAAAGAGCATCAATAATTAATGATTTTCCTGCTCCAGTTTCTCCAGTTATTACATTAAATCCCTCATGAAAATCCAATGTAATTTCATCTATAATTGCAAAATCTTTTACATGTAAAGCTAAAAGCATATTTACCTCCAACGAAGCTTTTTCTTAAGTCTTTTAAAAAATTCCCATCCTTTTAAAAAAAGTAAATTTGCATAAAATGGAGCCTTTTTTATAATAATTTTATCATTTTTACCAATTAAATCCACCTGTTTTCCATCAACCCAAACTTCAACCTGCCAAGATCTACGAGGTAAAGAAAAAATTATCTCCCTATCAAACGAAAGAATAAGAGGACGGGAAGAAAGAGAATGAGCACATATAGGTAAAATTTCTACTACTTCTATTTCTGGAAATATTACTGGACCTCCTGCGGAAAGTGCATATGCAGTGGAACCAGATGAAGATGCTATTATCAAACCATCTGCAGGAGATGTTGTTATTCTATCCTCACCAAAACTTAATTCAAAGGATATTAAAGGGGTATTTTCAGCTTTTAATAGTACAACCTCGTTAAAAACATAATAATATGTATTTTTAGGTAGGAAACTAAGTTCTAAAACAGGATGTCTTTCTATAAAGAATTCTCCTTTATCTATAAACTTATATATTTTTTCAAAATCTTTTGCTTCTAAAGTAGTTAGAAATCCTAATCTTCCTGTATTTATACCTAAAACAGGAATATTATAGGGTGAAACTCTTTGAAGGGCATAAAGAACAGTCCCATCTCCACCTATAGCAATAACAAAATCCAAACTAAAGATATCTATATCTTCTTTATCTAAAAAATAAACTTCCTTAGAATTTTCTTTGCTCCAAGATTCTAATGTTGATACAATTTTCTTTGCTTCTCTCTTTTTAGGATTATATATAATACCTAATTTTTGAGGAACTATTTTGAGTTCCAGAAATTCCATGCCTCCTCTATTATTTTATTAAAATTTATATCCTTCTTATCCCTTCCTATAAGGATAGGATATTCAATGTTTCCTTTTCCTTCTTTACTTAGATAATACGTCATATTTTCTATATAATATCCTAAGTTTTCAATTTCTTTATTTATTTTCTCAATTATCTTTATATGAACATTAATATCTTTAACTATCCCACCCCTTTTCACATTCTTTGGTTCAGCCTCAAATTGTGGCTTTATTAAAGCAATTACTTTACCATTTTCTTTTAGAAGTGGAGGAGTAACTGGAAAAATTTTTAAAAGAGATATAAAGGAAACATCTATAGTTATTAAGTCAAACTTTTCATCAAAATCTTCCTCTTTTAAATATCTTGCATTTTTTCCCTCTATAACAATAACTCTTGGGTCTCTTCTTAACTTTTCATGTAGTAAGCCTTTCCCAACATCTAAAGCATAAACTCTTTTTGCACCTTCTTGTAAAAGACAATCTGTAAAACCTCCTGTACTTGCTCCTATATCTAAAACTATATAATCCTTTACAGAGATTTTAAAAATGTCTAATGCTTTTTTTAATTTAAAACCACCTCTACTTACATATGGAAGTTTCTCTTTTATCTTTATCTCTACATCCCATGGAAATTTTATATCAGGTTTATCAATATTTTTCCCATTTACTAAAATTAAACCTTCCATTATTGCTATCTTTGCTTTTTCACGACTTTCAAAAAACCCTTTCTTAACTAAAAGAATATCAATCCTTTCTTTCATAAATATTCATTAAACTTAGATATGGATGATTTTCTAATAATTCTACTATTTTATTAGGAGTTAAATTATATAACTCTTTAAGAATTTCAGAATTTCCATGCTCTAAAAATTTCTCAGGTAAAGCAAAAGGGATAATTTTAACATTAAAATTATTTCTATGAACCCATTCAGAAATAGCACTAAATAAACCACCTGTAATTATATTCTCTTCAAATGTAACAAGAATAGAATGTTCTTTTATCATATTTTCTAATAGAAGATAATCTAAAGGCTTCAAAAATCTCATATTTACAACTGAAACATCTATTCCTTTTTTAGAAAGAATTTCTGCAGATTCCAATGCTGGATAAACCATAGAGCCTAAAGCACAAAATAATATTCCCCTACCCTTTCTTAAAATTTCACCTTTTCCTATTATTAATTTTTCATATGGTTTATTTATATCAACACCATATCCCTTTCCTTTGGGAAAACGAATAGCAATAGGACCATAATAATTTATAGCTGTATAAAGCATAGATTTAAGTTCCATTTCATCTTTTGGAGCCATGATAACCATATTGGGCATGATACGAAGATATGATAAATCAAATATACCTTGATGAGTAGGACCATCATCACTTACAATTCCAGCTCTATCTATTATAAATATTACATGAAGTTTTTGAAGACATACATCATGAATTATTTGATCAAATGCCCTTTGAAGAAAAGTGGAATATATAGCAACAACAGGTTTAAAACCTGAAATTGCAAGACCTGCTGCAAAAGTTACTGCATGTTCTTCAGCAATACCAACATCAAAAAATCTTTCTGGAAATTCTTTTGCAAAATAAATCAAACCTGTCCCCTCAGGCATTGCAGCTGTAATCCCTACAATTTTTTTATCTCTTTTTGCCAATTCTACTAATGTTTTGCCAAAAACCTCTGTATAAGTAATATATTTTTTCTCTCTTTCAACCTTTGATGAAATACTATGATATTTAGGAGGATGTGCTTCAGCCTCGTTGTGTCCTATACCTTTCTTTGTCTGAACATGAATCAATACAGGAGTATTGAAATTTCTTTTAACACTGCTTAAAACAGAAATTAAGAGGGGAATATCATGTCCATCAAAAGGGCCAAAATATTTAAATCCTAAATTTTCAAATATAGGATTTGCTAATAATAAACTTTTTATTCCTCTCTCTAATTTTAAATCTAAATCCAATAAAAATTTACCGAGGGAAGTTGCCTTTAAAAAATTTTGTGTAGTTTGCTTAAAAAATCTGAATAAGGGATGATTTCTTAACTTTGCTAAGTATAGTGCTAATGCACCAACGTTTGGAGAGATTGAATGTTCATTATCATTAAGTATAACTATCAAGTCTGTTCCTAAGAAGCCAATTTGATTTAAAGCTTCCCATGCCATTCCAGAAGTTAAAGCACCATCTCCAATTATTGCTATAACTTTAAACTTTTCACCATTTAAATCTCTTGCTTTTGCTATACCAAGAGCTGCAGAGAGAGAAGTTCCCGCATGCCCAACTGCAAAAGTATCATATTCACTTTCCCAAGGTGCTATAAAACCACTAATTCCACCAAATTTTCTTATAGTGTAAAATCTATCTGACCTACCTGTCACAAGTTTATGTGTATAACATTGATGTCCTGTATCCCATACTATTTTATCAAAAGGAGCATTAAAAACATAATGAATAGCTAAGGTTAATTCAACTACTCCTAAATTTGATGCTAAATGTCCACCATTTTGTTCTACAGTATTTATTATAATCTCTCTAATCTCTGATGAAAGATTTTTCAACTCTGAAATGGAAAATTTTTTTAAATCATAAGGGGATTTAATCTTTTCTAAAAGCATATTCCTTTTCTTTTTTCTCTAAAACTTTCTCCCAATTTCTTAAAATATTTCTTAGAACTGCATTAACAAATTTACTTGCTGATACCCCTACATATTTTTTTGTAAGCTCTACCGCTTCATTTACAGAAACACCATGAGGTATATCCTCAAAGGATATAATTTCACAGATTGCCATTCTTAAAGCATTTCTTTCTATCACACCTAACCGCTCTATTCTCCAGTCTTTGCTAAATTCGCTAATTATTTTATCAGCAAAATCTTTATAAATATTACAAGCTTCCCACAATTTATGTGCAAAAATTTGAGCATTGGGTGAAAAACCTTTAAAATCAACATCTATTTCTTGGCCTAAATCTTGCTGAAATAAATATGTCAATACCTTTTCCCTACATCTTGTTCTTTCTTTACTCATCTTTCCCTTCCTATATTTGTAAAAATTTCTTTTAATCTATATATTAAATCATTAATCTTCTCTTTGTTATCAAAGAAAGATCCAATGAATAGACCTATTAAGGCAAAAGTTATTAAAAAAATTGTTTTCCAGAATCCAATAGTTAAAAAGGATATTGCTAAAACAGTACCTATTATAGCTCCAATTATTCTTCCTTTATATTCCTTCCACATTACTTACTCCTTTTAATAGGTATAATAACATCATCAATAATAACTTCAATTTTTTCTAAATTTATACCTAAAACATTTTCAAAATATATTTTTATTCGTTGTTGAAGTTCTGTCACAATTCTCTTTACATCAGTACCTACAGGAATTTTTATTCTTAAAGTTAGGTTCATTTTACCTCTAAGAATCTTTATTTCTGGCCTTATCTCTTGAATTTCTGAAAAGTACTGGGCAACATCTCTTATAGAATTCTTAATCCCCTGTAATGATATTTTAATTTCACCTAATCCAGATGATCCTTCTAAATTTAATATTTGAGATTCTTTATAAATGAAAGAGGAAATAAATATGATAAAGCTAAAAATGAAGTAAAATATAAGAATAAATAATGAGAATATAAAACCCTTTTCACTAAACCATTTAGCTAATATTAATGCAGGTGTCCAATCTAAGAGGATCATTATTAACAAAAGAGAAATTATACAAAGCCCTAAACCTAATATGAAAAAGACCACTCGTTGATACCAGTTTATTCTCACTTTTTATCCTCCTTTTTCTCTGCAAAGTATATACCTTTTATTATAATATTTACTTCTTGAACATTAAGTCCAGTCATACTTTCAACTACTTCTTTAACATGATTTTGAATATCTTTTGAAACTTCAGGAAAAAAGAAGTTTGGTAATATATATATAGGAATAGAAATATATACATCTTTATCTTTAATATCTACTTTTATTCCTCGTCCTATAGGAATTCCTGAGACTAATTTTTCAAAAGTAGACGCAAAAGTATCACCAACTCTTGCAACTCCTTTAACTTCTTGTGCTGCAATTCCCGCTATAATAGAAATAACTTCTTTTGATATTCTAACAGTACCATAAAAAAGTTCTTCTTTCATCTCTTTCTTATTTCACTCCTCTGATAAAATTCTTCTTTGTAAAAAATTTGTATGAAATTGACCTTTTACAAAAAAGCTATCATCCAATATCTTAAGGTGAAGAGGAATAGTAGTTTTTACTCCAACAATGACAAATTCTTTTAAGGCTCTTTTCATCCTCTGAATAGCCTCTTCTCTATCTTTACCCCAGACAATAACCTTTGCAATTAGAGAATCATAAAAGGGCGATATAGTATATCCTTCATATAAATGGGTATCAACTCTTACAAATGGTCCACCTGGGGGAATAAATTTAGTAATTTTTCCAATAGAAGGAGCAAAATCATCAAAGGGGTCTTCCGCATTTATTCTACATTCTATAGTATGACCTCTTAAAGTAATATCTTTAAAATCTATTTTTTCACCAGCAGAAACCAATATTTGCCATTTAACAATATCTACTCCTGTTATCATTTCTGTTACAGGATGTTCAACTTGTATTCTCGTATTAACCTCCATAAAATAGAAATGCCTATCTTTATCCAATAAAAATTCAAAGGTTCCAGGTCCTATATATCCAACCCTATATGCTCCTTTAATTGCTGCTCTGCTCATAGCATCCCTTAATCTTTGATCTACAACGGGAGAAGGAGCCTCTTCCAAAAGTTTCTGATGTCTCCTTTGAATAGAACAGTCCCTTTCACCTAAGGATACAATATTTCCATATTTATCACCCAAAATTTGAATCTCAACATGTCTTGGTTCTTCAATATATTTTTCTAAATACACTCCAGGATTACCAAAAGCTTTTTCTGCTTCCATTTTAGCTAATCTTAAATTTTGAATTAACTCTTCAGGGGTATATGCTATTCGCATGCCTTTACCCCCACCACCAGCTGTTGCCTTTATAAGAATAGGAAATCCTATCTCCTTTGCAATTTTTAAAGCTTGTTTCTCATCTTCAATTATTCCATTTGATCCAGGAATTAGAGGAACTCCTGCATCTCTCATTAATCTTTTTGCTCCAGCTTTATCTCCAAGTTTCTCAATACTATCTTTACTTGGTCCAATAAAAACTAAACCATGCTCCTCACATATTTCAGCAAATCTTGCAGACTCTGCTAAAAATCCATATCCAGGATGAATAGCTTCCGAATTAGTTATTAATGCTGCACTTATAATATTAGGAATATTAAGATAACTTTGTGAAGAAGGGGGTGGACCAATACAAACTGCTTCATCGGCCATCTGTACATGTAAGGAATCTTTATCTGCCTCAGAGTAGACTGCAACAGTTTTTATTCCTAATTCTTGACATGCCCTAATTATTCTTATAGCAATTTCTCCTCTATTTGCAATTAAAATTTTTTTAAACATAGTTACTCAGGTTGTAATAAAAATAATTTTTGTCCAAATTCAACAGGTTGTCCATTTTCTACAAGAATTTTTTTCACCTTTCCACGAATATTTGATTTTATTTCATTCATCAATTTCATAGCTTCTATAATACATAATGTTTGACCAACATCTACTAAATCTCCTTCGTTAACAAAAGGAGGTGCCCCAGGAGCAGGAGCCCTATAGAAAACTCCCACTAAGGGTGCAGTAATATAATGTCCCTCTTCCTCTTTCTCAATTATTTTCTTTTCTTCAACACTACTTGTTATATTTGATGGTAAATTATTTGTTCCTTCAGATCTTCTTAAAATTAGTTTTATAGATCCATCCTCCAATACCAATTCAACTAAATTTGTTTGTGTAAAAAGATGAATTATCTCTTTAATATCTTCAAGATTCCATTCTCTCATTGTAAAGACTCTCCTTTAAAATAATATTTATGCCCTTTCTACATATTTTCCGTTTCTTGTATCTACTACTACTTTATCTCCAACTTGTATAAATAAAGGCACTTGAATTACAAGCCCTGTTTCTAATTTTGCTGGTTTAGATCCACCTGAGACTGTATCACCTCTAAGTCCTGGATCTGTTTCTACAACTTCTAAGATCACTGTTGTTGGTAATTCTAAACCAATAGGAGAATTATCATAAAAAAGAATATTTACTACTGTCCCCTCTTTTAGATAATCTAAAGCATTTCCAATTTGTTCTGAAGTTAAAACATATTGTTCATAAGTCTCTTGATCTACAAAATAATATTCTTCACCAGTATTATAAAGATATTCTGCCTCTTTTTTATCAATAAATGCCTGATTTACAAATTCTTCTGACTTAAAAGTTTTTCTTAACACATTTCCAGTTTTTATATTTTTTAACTTAACTTTGACAACAGCTTGTCCTTGTGCCATATGAACATGTTGAGCTTCTAATACTATATAAATTTCTCCATCTAATTCTATAGTAAGACCAGGATAAAAATCATTTGTTGAAATCATTCTTATAACCTCCCTTATAATATTATGAGCTCCTTTGGGAAATTATTCAAAATTTCCCCGTATTCTTTTCTTACAACTATAAGATCTTCTATTCTAACCCCAAATTTTTTTGGTATATATATTCCTGGTTCAATAGTAACAACCATATTTTCTTGAAGAATATCTTCATTCTTTGGAGCTATCCGAGGAATCTCATGAATCTCAAGACCAACTCCATGTCCTAATCCATGGCCAAAATATTCTCCAAAACCATTCTCTTGAATTATATCACGAGCTATTTTATCTACAAAATTTGATTTTACTCCTTCTCTTATAACTTCCTCAGCTTTTCTTTGCGCCTCTAAAACTATATTATATATCAAAATTTCATCCTCTTTTGGGGTTCCTAAAAAGACTGTTCTTGTTATGTCAGAGTTATAGCCATTATAATGAGCACCAAAATCAAAAACTATAAACTCTTGAGGTAAGATTTCTTTATTGCTTGCTCTACCATGAGGAAGAGCAGATCTCCATCCAGAAGCAACAATAGTATCAAAGGCAGGTTTTTCTGCACCTAATTTTATCATTTGATACTCTAATTCTAAAGCTATTTCTTTCTCTCTGACTTTTGGCTTCACTAAATCTAATATTTTCATAAATGCCTTCTCTGCAATTTCTAATGCTCTCTTTATATTCTCAATCTCGTCTTGAGTTTTTATAACTCTTAAATCTTCTATCCAATTTTCAATAGATATTAGTTCACATTCAAATATTTCTTTCCATTTACACCATTCACTATATGAAAGATATTTTCCTTCAAATCCCAATTTTTTCCATTTCTTACTTAATATCTTTTCTTTTATAAAGCTAAGATTAGTATTTTCATTATTTATTAAAACTACCTCTACATCCTCTGTCTCATCTTTTGCTTGCTCAAAATATCTTGAATCTACAAGAAGATAAGAATTTTCTTGGTCTATTAATAAAAAGGCGCTTGATCCTGAAAATTTTGTAAGGTATCTAATATTTTTTAAATTTGTTATTAATATGGCATCAATATTTTCATTTATTAATCTCTCTTTAATTTTTTCAATTTTCATAACTTTACCTTTATTCTAATATCTTTAATGTAATTAATATAACTAACTCTTTATCTGTTTGTTTAATACTCTTTGACTTAAACAATTCACCAATAATAGGAATATCTCCTAAAATGGGAACTTTATTTACACTTTCTATATCCTCTGTACGGATTAGTCCTCCTATGGCTAAGGTCTGTCCATCTTGTAAAGTAACTGTTGTTTGAGCTTCTCTTGTACTAATTTGAGGTACTCCTTGTACAAAGCCTGATAAAGTACTTACTTGAGGACGGATAACTGCTGTTATTGTCTTATCCGGATTAACCTTTGGGGTAACCTCTAATATTATACCCGCATCTATAAAAGATACTTCTCTTGTACCATCAGGCTTTGTTGTAACCAAAGGAACTTTATCGCCTATCATTATCCTTGTTTGTTTCTCACTCAATGTTGTCATACTTGGTTGAGCAAGAATCTTTGCATCTTGTTGAGTTTCTAATGCCTTTAGTACTGCAGGAATAGATACCTCTGCAGATATCATACTCACTCTTAAGCTTGACCAATCTGAAGGTGCAGAAATCTTTATGCCAGAACTTATCGCACCAGTACTCCAGTCAATTCCTAAATCTTTTGTTTTACCTCTTGTTACCTCCAAAACATTAACATCTACACGAACTTGTGGGGTTGGTTTATCAATCTCTTTAATAACTTTTAATACTTCATCAATTTGATCAGATGGTCCCTCCATAAATAAGGTGCTTGTTCTTGAATCATATCTAAAGGTAACATCCTTTGCCTTATCAGATATTAAAGGCCTTAATATTTCAAAAGTAATATAATTTAATTCCTTTTTCTCTGTTCTTAGTTGTGGTTTTGTTTCAACAATTTTTACCTCTTCTACAGGATAAACCATATAATAAGCTTGTCCATCCTTCTTCTCTATTTTTATTTTTCCAGCCAAACCAATTAATTCTAAAGCCCTACTCCATTCAACTTTATTTAGGTAAAGATTTATTTCTCCATTTACTTTTGGATCTATTACAAAAGTAATTTGTGATTGTCTTGCCAATTCACCTATAACATCTTTGATATTTGCTTTCACCAGTTCGCCTGAAACAAAAAGTTCATTATTTTCTCTTTCTACAACTAATAAAGGTGTAGTTACTTTGGCTTCAATGGGTTTCTTAACATCTTCTCTATCTATCTTACTTATAAGTTCATCAAGACTTCTTATATCCGCATCACTTCCACGTGCTAATAATAATTTAGTATTAGGATCATAACTTAATTTTAATCTTTCTGCTAAATCTTTCCATGCTCTTTGAATATCATCTATAGTTATATATCTAAGAACAAAAAGTCTTATACTTTCTTTTACTTCCTCCTCCGCCTTCTTCGGTACATCTATCTTTCCTATTAGCTCCTCTAATACCTTTAGGTCTTCTTCTTTCCCTTGTGCTATGAGTAGTCCTGTCTTCTCATCATAGCTTAGGTTTATATTCTTTACTACTTGCCCCCCTACCCTCTGTAGGTCATTTATGCTTATGTATCTTAGTGTGTATAGCTTGGTTCTTGCTATCTCTATGGGAACTTGTTTCTCTTCTCTCATCTTTACATATGTTATCTTGTCCCTCTCTTCTATGCTTAACCCTGCTATGTTGCTTAGTATCTTTAATACCTCACTTAGCTCTACCTTGTTTAGGTATATGTCAACTTGTCCCACTACTTTGGGGTCTATAACAAAGTTTATGCCTGTCTTCCTCCCTATCTCCCTTATTAGCTCCTTTACTTCTACACCTTTTAGCTCTCCACTTATTAGATATTTATCTCCTTCTTTATCTACTTTTATTAGCTCCTTCGTTACTACTTCCTCCTCTGCCTTCTTCGGTACATCTATCTTTCCTATCAGCTCCTCTAATACCTTTAGGTCTTCTTCTTTCCCTTGTGCTATGAGTAGTCCTGTCTTCTCATCATAGCTTAGGTTTATGTTCTTTACTACTTGCCCCCCTACCCTCTGTAGGTCATTTATGCTTATGTATCTTAGTGTGTATAGCTTGGTTCTTGCTATCTCTATGGGAACTTGTTTCTCTTCTCTCATCTTTACATATGTTATCTCTCCAAATCTCTCCATATCCAAATTTACTATTTTTCCTAAAATTGAGAGAAGCTCTTCTAAAGGAACTTTATTAACATAAAACTCAACTTCTCCAGAAACCTTTTGATCAATAACAAAATTTATATTTGCCTTTTTTCCAAGTTCTTTTAGAATATCTTTTATATCAACTTTTCTAAGCTCTCCACTAACATAAATTTTTCCCCCTATCCTTTCAACTGTTAAAAGTTCTTTTGTAATTAAGGTAGGTGTAACTATTTCTTCTTTTCTCTTTGTAACTAAAATCTCTCCACCTTCTTTTAATTCATAGCTAAATCCACTTCCTCTTATTATCAAATCCAATGCTCTATCAACAGGAATTCTGTTTAATGTAACATAAATTCCACCACTTACATCTTTATCAATGAAAATATTTTTACCAGTTTTCTGAGCAATTTCTTGAAGAATCGTCTTTATATCCTCTCCTTTAAGATTTACAGTTAAGTATATATTTCCACCAATAGTTTCTACAGTTAATCTTTCAGAAACTGAAGGAATAACACTTACAACTTTCTCTGAAGGCACATCTAAGGATTTCACAAATGTTTCAATTTTCAAAAGTTCAGATGAAGGTCCAGAAACAATAAGCCAATTTCTATCCTCTTCCACTGCAACAATTAAATTTTTATTAATATTACTTACAAGGTCTTTAGCCTTTTTTGAATCAAAATATTTAAAAGAAAATATTTTTGTTGTAATATCTCTACTTTCCAATTTTTGCATTTTCTCTAATGTACTGACTATTAGAACATCTCCTTGTTGGATATATCCTAAATCACTTGCTGTAAGTAGAGAGTAAAATGCATCTTTAAAAGTTACATCTTTTAGGTAAACACTTATTCTACCTTGTACACTAATATCAGTTATTATATTCATTCCAACCAATTGACCCATAGCCTTTAAAACATCTCTTATATCTGCCCTATCAAAAGTTAAAGTTATTTTCTGCTGAAATTTATCTGTTACCTTAGGAGTAACAACTTCCTTTTTTTCAGGAACAGCAATTGCCTGTGCTGGAGCAGTTATAATCTCCTTAGGTTTTTCTTCGGGAATTTCAATTGATGGTTTTACTTCAATTTTAGAGATAGTTCTTTCTGGAAGCCTTGCTAAAATTTCATCTGTTCCTACAACTAAACCTTGATCTGTTTCTTTAACATTTACCTTAGGGAAAGATGTTTTGAGATCAAAAACTAAACGTGTTACAAATGGTTCCTTTGAAAACTGAGATATTCTTAATCCAATAAATGGACTGACATTAATATTAAAAGACTTCTTTTGAGTAGCATCTATAGTATTATTTAGGTCTAAAACAAACCTTAATGGGTTTTTCAAAAGCAAGGTTTTATAAGAAGGTATTTCTTTTTTATCTAAATTTAATATTATGATTGGGGGTTTAAATTTATTATCTATAGTAACACTTAGTAGTTTAAATTCTGCTTTTGTCTCTATTTTCTCAACAGGTTTCTCCTCCATTGGTTTCTCTACAGAAATAACAACAGGATTTAAAGATAAAGTTAAGCTACCTAATTTTGTTGTAATGTTATATTTAGGTATAGCACCTATAAAATTAAAAATTAAAGTAAGAATTTCCTTTTTAGCATCCATTTGAAAATCAATTGTGCTTAAAAAACCTTTATTTACATCTAAGGATTTTCTTTTTAGCCCATTTTCAACTTTCTCTAAATTTAAAATCAATTGAGATCCTTTTTGTGATAAGTTATATTTAGGGACAGTAGGGGATGAAAAATAAAGGATAACATCCATAGAACCTGGCGCTATCTCTTTTATTTGTATGCTCACTAAAGAAGTAATTGCTGCAAAGCCTATTAATAATAAAATTAGAACTATTAAAGGAAATATCTTTTTATAGAATAACAAATTATTCACCTCCTAATCTTAATGTAGCAATCTCTTTACCCTTTTTTAAAGATACACTTTTTTCATCTATCTTAAAGATATAAATATCATCTTTAATTTTTTGTCCTTCTCTTACGATATAGCCTTTATCGCCCTCTTCAATAATAGCATAAGAAATATTTCCATATTTTATAATTCCAGTTACTTTTAAGCCAGAAATAAAAGATTTTTCTTTAGAAGATACCTGTATAGGAGTTGAAACTTCAACCTTAGGTTTTATTTTTGAAGTTTCTTGTGATGTTACAGATACCACTTGTCTTTCTTGAGAAAGTTGAAGAACTGGAACAAAAGGATTACTTCTACCTAAGGCAATATTGGGATAAGTATAGATTATTTCTCTAAAAGTGAGAGTACTTAATATTTGAGAAATGGTATCTGTAAAAGAAGGGGCAGGTATAACTGAGGTTTTAGGTTTTATAGGCTCTTCTGAAATAGGAGAAAGAACATAGTTGGCATAATAATAATATCCAATTCCTACAAATAGTATAACACTTCCTATTATTAATAATATCATTCTTAATTTAGGATCCTTGAAGATAACACTCAAATTCATTATTTCTCCTCCTAATGGGCAACAAAAGTGGATAAAATAAAGCTATACCGTAATGTAGAAGCATTAACATCTACAGGTGTAATTTTTAGATTTTTAAGCAAAATTAGTCTTGGCGCAGTTTTAATCTTTGATAAAAATAATAAGAAAGATCCATAACTTCCTTCTAAACTTATATCATAATTATATTCTTCATAAGGTGGTGGTATTTTTCCCTCTTGTTTTGCTATTGGTAATGGTCTAAAAGTATTAATTTTTAATTTTGATTCTCTACTTATATTTTCAATGCTTATTAAAAGTCTTGGTAGATCCTCCTTAGATGGTAATTTCTCTTGAATTTCTGCAAATCTTTGGATTGCATCTTTAAATTTATCCCATTCTTCTAATAATTTTTTATAATTCATTTGATATCTTAAAAGGGTTTGTCTATTAGTTTCTATATTTTCTTCAAGAGTTCTTTTTTCTTCATCTAAGGGACGATAAATAAAAAAGTAAAATGCACCTAAGATTAAGAGAAGAATTAAGGATAAAATTATCCAACGGTTAATTTTCATTGTCCCCCTCTTTTATAAGAAGCTATAATCTGAAAATTTATTGATTCATAAGGAGGAGTTCCAACCCTTTGAGCAAATCCTAAAACTACATCTTCCCAAAAATCTAAATTTTCCATCTTGGCTAAAAACATTGCTACATCATTATAGGAAAGAGCAAATCCTTCTATGTTTAATTTAAAATTTTCCATAGAAAAACTTTTTATCCATAAATTCTTAGGAGTATTTCTATTAAGTTCCTCAAAAAGATCTAACCAAGAAACTTCCCTTTGTGATATTTCATCTAATAATTTCAATTTTTCACTATATTGTTTTTTAATCTCATCTAATTTTTGCAACTCCCTTAACCTATCTTTTATAGAATTTATCTGATTTTCTAATGACATATTTTCATTTCTAAGGTTTTTTACTTCAATTAATAGATTTCTATATAATGTCAAGGCACCTAAAAGACCTATTAATAATAAAATAAAAAAAAGAATTCCTAAAAATGGTATTCTAATAACTTCTTTCTTTTTTTCAACTCTTGGTAATAAATTAATCTTAAACATCTATACTTCACCCCAAATAAGAAGACCTAAAGGGACTACCCACTTGGGAAGTTGATCCTGAAAGATAGAAATAATATTTTTATTTTTCATTTGTATCCCCAATTCCGTTAACGATAATGGAGAAATTTCTGCAGTCAAACCTAACATTGCTTCTAAAAGCTCTATAAAATCTTTATTAAGTACATTATCGCCCAAAAGAATCAATTTTTCAATACGTACATCAGGATATTGGAGATAGAAGAGATTAATATTATTTTGTATCTCTTTTAGATAATCCTCTAACAAATATGATTTACTGAGATCATCTAATTCTTTATCCTCAAACCAACTTTTTGTAGAAATAGTTCTGAAGAAGAAAGGTTTTTTATCCTTTGAAATAACCATATCTACAAATCTATATCTTGAAAAGATGAATAATGTAACCTCATTGGGAACTTCTTTTCTTTCTTTTATTACAGAACGAATGGCAGAAAATGGACTTATATCAATAAGTTCAGGGTTTAAACCAACTTTATTTACAATGTCTAAATAGAGTCTAATAGTCTCAGATGGGGCTGCTACTAATAATAAACGATACTCTTTATTTCTTTCTCTTTCTATAGTATCCAATATTTGAAAATCATAATAAACATCCTCTACTGGAAAAGGCACATATTTTTCCAATTCCCACCTTAAGGCTTCTTTTACTTCAGCTTCAGGCATGTATGGAAAATTTATAAATCTTACCACTACATTTTGAGCAGGTATAGATAATAAAACCTTTGCCTTCTTTATCCTCCAGTTTTTAAGCCTTTCTCTTAATATATTTATAATTAATTCTGAATTAATAACTTGTCCCATTTGAAATACATCTTCTGGTAGATTTTCCTCTAAAGCATTTTTAATAAAAATTTTATTCTTTTTTCTTCCTGCATAGATTATTCTTAAAGGATTGTTAAAATCTATACTAAGTATTTGATCTTCTGGTGTAAAAATATCCCATATTCCCATATTATCTACCCCTTAAAATTCCTTCCAAGAAAGTATTTTTAATTTTCCTCTTGTTTTTTGAACTATATTTTCAATACCATGAGTATTAAAAATATTATTTAAGAAAAGCTTGTTATGTCTTACAGTACTATTACCACCTATATCTACTATTTCTCCTAAGGTTGCTCCTTCAACAATAGGATTACCATAAATAGTTAATTCTTCATCAACAGCATTAAAACTTGCAGAATATACAAGACCCCTTATTTTTATATTTTCTTTTCCTGTACCTCTGATCTTAAAATCTCCTTTTATTACAATTATCCCTTGAAAGTCTATATTTGATGCTATCTGTGCAGAACCATCAACATAAATTACTAAGGACCAAGTATTATAAGATCCTGTTGCAGAATTATACCAGTTTGGGTTACTCATGATAATATCTACTAAATCCTTCAAATTAACACTTCCACTTCTATATAAACCTTGAGATTGAGAAATTGATTTAAGGTATTCTTCATTAAGACGAGGCATTTGTAATGTAGTATCATTTTCAATATAATCAACCCCAGGAATAGGGGTTGATGTATTTATTATGCTTGAACCTAAATAATTTACATCCCCTCTTGAATATATAGCGGTATCAAATCCTCCTCCTTCCAATGACTCTCCAAAAACTCCTGCATTTCCTTTTACATTTACACTTGTTCCAGCAAAAACAGCATATTTAAAAGGATCTAAAGAAATTTCATCCGTCCTTCCAACAATCTCTATGCTTCTTTTTGAATTGGAACTACCTTTGTAAGGTACATAACCAATACTTTTTATAACAAAGAAATCTCCTTGAGACAATAAATTGCCCTCATTTATTAATGCACTGGAATAAGTAGCGGTAACAAAAAATTCTCCTAAGGAAACAGGAAGAGTATATGAATTTATAATTTTTGCTCCAGAGGTTTCTGTTATAGTATAAGTAACATTAAGATAGTAATTATTTTTTTGAGAAGACAATTCCAATTTAGATAAGTTTGGATTATTATTTATCAAATAAACTCCATTTTGAAGTCCTGCCTGAGCTATATAAAGGGCCTGAGTACTTTCTATCTGTCTTCTCGCTATAAAATTTTCTGGAGGAATTACAGAAAGGATAATTCCCCCAAGGATTAAAAGAAAAAGGACTATGCTCATAACTAAAATTAACTGTCCCTTTTCTCTCATATTCATCACTCCTTTTAAATATATTTTACCTTAAAAAATAAGTTTCTTTAACAGGTAGGTAAATGGAAAAGGTTAGAGTATAATCTGATTGACCATCAAGATTTGAATCAAGTCTGAGAGATACAAGAATAATATTAGCTAAGTTTGGAGAAGAGACTGGATTTCCAGAAGAATCTAAATAAAAAAAGACAGGAGTTAAAACTTTTATATTATTTTCTGTGAGGGGGTTATTTCCTACCCATAAACTCCCTTGTTTTACTTGTCTCCTCAATATACCAGATGTATCAACATAGTATCTTATAATACTCTCAGTATAATTTATAGGATTAGAATTTAAGTTATATTCCACATATTTAAAGATTAAACTTCCTCCATCAGAAATAGGATCAATATATTTTGCCCTTTTAACTTCCCTTATTAATCTTTCTGAAACTAATCTTGCGTTTCTTTGTAAATCTATTCCTCTTGTAATCTTCTGATAGCTTTGAGAACCTAAAATCAAAAAATTAACAATCACAAATATCACAATCAGTGAAATAGTTACACTAATCAAAAGTTCAATTAAAGTAAAACCTCTTATCTTCATGGAGCAGACCTCAATATTTCTAAAGAAATACTTTTCGTTTGAGTTCCCTCTTTCCAATAAAGATTTAATAGGATAACTTTACACCAGCTGTATGGATTATTAATAGAGTAGGTTAATGTAAAAGTTGTACCTCCTACTTTTATAACTTTTGGATAATTACTGGAAAGAAAGCTATCTATTTGAGTAAATCCTTTTGAATTTATAATTTCAGCCTCTTTTGTCAAGATACTATTTCCTTGTAAAAGATTATTAATCTTAGGATATTGAAATAAACTAAAGGAATACATTTGGAATACTGCAAACATAGCAATTGCTATTATTACTCCAACAATCATTACCTCTATTAAACTAAATCCATTTTTTTTACCAACTAATTGGTGGAGAATCACTTATCCAAATCCTCCCTGTTGCTGGTGTAATAATTACATACTTTCTCAAATTTTTCTTTCCCAAAACAATTGTTCCTCCTGTAGAAGGAATACCTAAGGATGTAAAAAACAAAGAGCTTGAATAACCAAAATTAATAGATATGAGGTCCACATTATATTTTTTCAAGTCTATCACCTTAAATACTTTATAACTGTTACTACTTGGATTATAAACCTTCCAAAGACATAATTCAATAGAAGGGTAAAATTCAAACAAATTATAGTATATTTCGTGCTGTGTAATTGCACTTTCTTGGAATAGTTTTAAATTAGTTAACAAACATATGGATGCCTCTTCTAAACTCCAACGATCTATAAAATTTATAAATGTAAAACTAAATAATAAAATAATAAAAACTGATATTATAAGTGTGATTAAAAGCTCTAAAAGTGTAAAACCTTTAAAATTCATTTTAAAACTTGGAAAGATAGAAATTAATTAATTTATCTCCCCAAAAATAGGAAATAATTCCAGCAAAGATAAGAAATGGTCCAAAAGGGATTGCAGATTTAAGAGTTTTATTCTTAAATATCAAAATAAAAATTGAGACAATTCCTCCAATAACAAAACTTAAAAAAAGACTTAAGATACTGAGTCTTATATCTAAAAAACTTCCCAAAAGGAGTCCAAGTTTTATATCCCCCTGTCCCATCCCCTCTTCTTTATAAATTATAAGAGCTAATAGATAAATTAGAAGAAGTATTCCTCCAAAAATCATACTTCCAGAGACACTTTTCCATAAATTTTTTTCAAAGATAGAAAAGATAATTCCTATAAACAAACCAGGAATTGAGATAGCATCTGGAATTATCATATGTTCTAAATCTATAAAAAAAATAGGTAATAGTAGAGAAATAAAGATTAAGGACTTAATGGAGAAAAATGAAAAATCATAAAATAAGAATATAGAAGAAAAAGATATTCCCAATATAAATTCTACTATAAAATATCTTATAGAAATATTTTTACCACAATATCTACATTTTCCCTTCAAAAAAATAAAACTAAAAATTGGTATCAAATCTTTAATAGATAACTTGTGATTACAATTAGGACAATGAGAAGGGGGAAAAATTATAGATTCTTTCCGAGGTAATCTATATATAACTACATTTAGAAAACTACCTATACTTGCACCTAAGAAGAAAAACCAAATTGTTAAAAATAATTTTAGAGGAAGCATTTTATGATAATTTTTTCTCTATTTCTTCGGTCAAAATCTTTATTATTTCATCAAGAGTATATCTTCCCAAATCTTTATCATGCTTTCTAACGCTTACTTTTCTATCTGTAAACTCTTTATCTCCAATTATAAAAAGATATGGAATTTTTTGAGTAATTGCTTTTCTAATCTTATAATTTAAACTTGCTGGCTCTAAATCTATGCTTACTCTAAAACCCCTTTCTTTAAGAGTGTTTACTATTTCTAAAGCATAATCTCTATGTCTATCTGCAATAGGTAAAACAATTATCTGAATAGGAGAAATCCATAAAGGAAATCTTCCACCATAATGCTCAATAAGTACACCTAAAAATCTCTCCATAGAGCCTAATACAGTTCTATGTATCATAACAGGTCTTTTCCTACTTCCATCAAAATCATCATAAGTTAAGTCAAATCTTTCAGGCAAATTAAAATCAACTTGTATTGTAGGACCTTGCCAAGACTTTCCATAAAGACTTTTCAACTTGATATCAATTTTAGGACCATAAAAAGCACCTTCTCCTTCTGCAACTACATATTCAATATTTAAGGATTTCAATGCATTTCTTAAAGCTGATGTAGCTTTTTCCCATATTTCATCACTACCTATATATTTTTCTGGTCTTGTGGATAATGTGATTTCAAAATCTTTTAATCCAAAAGAATTAAGCATATAGAATGCAAATTCTAATACACCCTTTATCTCACTCTCTAATTGTTCTGGTGTACAAAAGATATGAGCATCATCTTGAGTAAAACCTCTTGCTCTTTCAAGACCATGTAAAACTCCAGATCTTTCATATCTATAAACTGTACCCATTTCAAAAAATCTTACAGGTAAATCCCTATAACTATGAATTAGAGATTTATAGATTAATATATGACCTGGACAATTCATAGGTTTAATTGCATAACCTTGTTCATCTATTTCAAGAAAAAACATATTTTCCTTATAATTATCCCAATGCCCAGATTTCTTCCACAGATCTAACCTTAATATATGTGGTGTTATCACTGGAAGATAACCCCTCTTTATGTGTTCCTTTCTTTCAAATTCTTCAATGATCATTCTAATTATTGCCCCTTTTGGTGGATAAAATACTAAACCTGGTCCCGCCTCTTCAAAGGTAAAAAATAATTCTAATTCTTTACCAATTCTTCTATGATCTCTCTTTATAGCTTCTTCTCTAATTTTTAGATAATTTTCTAATTCTTCCTTTGTTGGAAAAGAAATTCCATATATTCTTTGAAACATAGGATTTCTTTCGTCACCTCTCCAATAAGCACCAGATGTGCTAAGAAGCTTAAAATACTTTACTTTACCAGTAGAAGGAAGATGGGGTCCCTTACATAAATCAATAAAATTACCTTGTCTATAAAATGAGATAATTTCTTCATCTTTTATCTCCTCTAAAAGTTCAATTTTAAAATCTTCCTTGAGACCTTCTAAAATTTTTTTTGCTTCACTTTTAGTTACTTCTATTCTCTCTATTGGAATGTCCCTCTTTATTATCTCTTCCATTTTTTTCTCAATATTCTCAAGATCTTCTTGAGTAAAGGGGTCTTTTTTATAAAAATCATAATAAAAACCATCTTCTATAGCAGGACCAATTCCCAATTTTACATTAGGAAATATTTCTTTTACAGCATGAGCTAAAATATGTGATGTAGTATGCCTATATATCTCTTTGCCCTCTTGGGATTCCCAATCTAATATATATACTTCTTCACCATCTAATGGAGTATAAGATAGATCATATAATTTCCCATTGATCTTTGCACCTAACGCGATATCTTCTATCTTTTTATCTTTAATCTCCTCAATTATACTTTTTTCACATTCCCATTGTTTATCTTTCCATTTCATAATCCATACCATAAGAAATTCCCTCCTTTTAAAGTAAAAATAAAGCTCCCGCCCATAAAGGACGGGAGCACCCGTGGTTCCACCTTAATTGGACTTTTTGTCCACTCTTGATCTTTAACGGAATCACCCGTTTCTACTTACTCTCCTTTAGATTTCAGTAGAAAGGCTCTGAGGCGGTTTTCCCTTTATAAAGCTTGAAGGGCTCTCACCAATATACCCTTCTTCTCTGAAAGCTTTATTAAAGGTACTTCTCCTCTTCTCAGCCTTTCCTATATGGTGGGCGCGGGTGGGATTGAACCACCGACCCCTACCGCGTCAAGATAGTGCTCTTCCACTGAGCTACGCGCCCTTTTCTGACTAATTATAATGGGATAAATAAAAATATGTCAAGGAGATTGTCGGGCAAGAAATTTATTTAGTATTAATATTGCAGATTGCTGATTTTTAATAATCTTTCTCTTTTCTCTCTTAACATTTCCCTCAATCAAAATTCTTTCCACTTCTAAGGTAGTAAATCTTTCGTCAACAAAATAAACAGGTAAAGATAAATTTTGATTTAATAAGTTAGCAATTTTTTGAATTTCCAAGCATCTTTTTGTTTCTTTACCTTTTAAAGAAATTGGAAGTCCTATTACAATTCCTTTAATAGTATATTCATTAATTAATTTTTTCATATAAATTAAAAATTCTCTTTTTCCTTTATATTCAATAACTCCTAATCCTTGAGGAACAATACCTAATGGATCTGAAATTGCAAGTCCTATATATTTTTCTCCCCAATCAATAGCTAACCATCTTCCCATTTTTATCACTTTATAAAATCTTTTAATAATTCTTCTATTACTTTCCAATTCTCTATCTTTGCAACATTTATCTGTGCAAGATTTTCTTTTCCACCACCTCTACCATTAAATCTTTTAATTAACATATCCGCAATATCTTTTGCAAGAATTCCCCTTTTTATCAGATTAGGAGAAACCATTATATTAATATGGGTTCTATCTTTTTCATCTAAACCTAATACAATTAAACTTTCAGACTTTCTACTTTTTAAAAGATCACTTAGCTTTCTTATACTTTCTATGGAGGGTAGGTTAACTTTATCAGTAAAAATATTTATGTTATCTTTAACAATAGCTTTTTCTAACAATTTTTTGCTTTCATTCTCTAAAATTATATTTTCAAGATTTTTAATTTTTTCATCCTTCTCTTTTGAAAGATTTATTATTTTGATTATTTTCTGTTCTAATTCATTTAAACTATTAACATTTACTAACTTATAAATCTCTAATAATTCTTTCCGATTTAAACTAAGATATTCCCATGCCTTTAGCCCACAAAGAGCAAATATTCTTCTTATACCACTCCCTATTCCTTCCTCTTTTGTGATTAAGAAAATCCCAATATCTCCTGTTTGATCCACATGAGTTCCCCCACAAAGCTCCGTACTGACATTATCAATTTTTATAACTCTAACCTCTTTTTGATACTTCTCTGTAAATAATGCTATAGCTCCAATTTCCTTTGCTTTATCTAAGGTAGTATAAAATTTCTCCACTTTATAATTAGAAAGAATATAATTGTTTACAATTCTTTCAATCTCTTCAATTTCTTGTATAGTTAAATTTTTATAATGAGTAAAATCAAATCTTAAGAATTCATGAGATACCAATGATCCAGATTGCATTACATGATCGCCTAATACCTTTCTTAATGCAGAATGTAAAAGATGAGTAGCGGTATGATGTCTTTGAACTGCTTCTCTAATTTCTTTATCTACTTTTGCAAAAACTTCCATATCTTCTCTAAACTTTCCTTTTAAAACTTTTCCTTTATGAACAAAGAATTTTTCTCCTAATTTTTGAACATCTTCAACAGAAACTTCTACTTCATCGTTGAAGATTATACCTTTATCTGATATCTGTCCTCCACTTTCTGCATAAAAAGGTGTTCTATCTAATATGAAATAAATATTTTCAAAAGGAATTACCTCTTTATTATGTTTTCCTTGTAAAAAGAATAAAACCTTAGATTTTGATTCTAAGTAATCATAGCCAATAAATTCTGTAGGAGGAATTTCTTTTAGTAAATTGATTTCTTCATCTGAAAGATTTATCCATAAACTTCCTAATTTTTCTTCCATAGAAATTCTTGCTCTTCTTCTTTGTTCTTCCATTGCTCTATTAAATCCTTCTAAGTCTATCTTCCATCCTCTTTCTTGTGCAATTTCTATTGTTAATTCAATAGGAAAACCATAAGTATCATAAAGTTTAAACAAAAAATCACCTGATAATTCAGCTTTTCCCTTTTTTGAAATAGAATCTAAAAGATATAATCCTTGTTCTAAAGTTCTCAAAAATTGTTCTTCCTCTTTCTTAAGTATTTCCATTATATATTCTTTTTTAGGGAATAATTCAGGATAAAAAGAACCCATAATTTCTATAACCTTAGGAACTAACTTGTATAAAAAAGGTTCTTTTATTCCTTTTTCAAAAGCTTTCTTTTCTGCTCTTCTTATTAGTCTTCTAAGCACATATCCTCTACCATCATTTGCAGGAACGACACCATCGCTCATAAGAAAGGTTATTCCTCTTATATGATCAGAGATGATTCTTTCTGCAACTTGATCTTTTTCTGATAAAATATTTCTTACATTTTCAATCAAAGGCATAAATAAATCTGTCTCAAAAACATTATTTACATTTTCAACAACTGTAGTTATTCTTTCTAATCCCATACCTGTATCAATATTTTTTTGAGGAAGAGGCGTCATTATACCTTTATCATCCATGTAATAAGTCATAAAAACAAGATTCCATATTTCCATAAATCTATCACAAGGATCACCAGGCTTACATTTTTCCTCTTCTTTATTTTTAGGACCAAAATCAAAATATATTTCAGAACATGGTCCGCAAGGTCCTGTAGGTCCAGGTGGTCCCCAGAAATTATCATCTTTTCCTAATCTTACTATCCTGTAAGATGGTATTCCTATATTTTTATTCCATATCTCAAAAGCTTCTTCGTCTTCTTCATAAATAGAAATCCATAATCTGGAAACAGATATAGAAAGCTCTTTTGTAAGAAATTCAAAGGCAAATTCTATAGCTTCTTTTTTGAAATAATCTCCTAAAGAAAAATTTCCAAGCATTTCTAAGAAAGTCAGATGTCTTGGTGTTATTCCAACCCTTTCTATATCAGTTGTTCTAAAACATTTTTGAATTGTTGTTATTCTTTTAGATGGAGGGATTCCTTGGCCTAAAAAATAAGGTTTAAAAGGAACCATACCTGCAGTGGTAAAAAGTAAGGTAGGATCATCTGCAGGTACTAATGAGACACTGGGGAGATGCAGATGCCCTTTATCTACAAAATATTTAATGAATTTTTGTCTTATTTCATCACTTGTTTTCATCATACCCTCAAATAAATTTATTATTATAAAAATCCCCGCTATGCCGTGGTGTTACATGCCTTTGCGCCCTCTTCCTCCAAAATTTTTAAGCCTTGTCTACCTTGGTTATGTAGCTCTTGAGAGCCGCAATCCCAAGATAGAACATTGGCTTAACAAAGAAAAGGTGTTGAGCCAAGGACACGTTCACACCACGAACACAGCAGGGCATTCTGACTATTAATATACCACTTTTTTTTAGATTTTCAATACTTTATTTTGAAGGAAAAACTACTGGAACTTTTTGCAAAAGCATACCTAATCTAACTTTTGTCATGGCCATAAGCTGAGGATCAACTTTATCTCCTAAAGCCTCTATTTTTTTATATACACTAATTGCATCAAATATTTTTCCTTCTTCTTCATATATAGATCCTAAGAGATATAGTGCTTGAGGATGATTCTTATCTCTTTTTAAAATCTCCATTATATCCTTTTCAGCTTTATTTAGCATTCTCTGTTTAAAATATTCCTCAGCTCTTTTAAGATAAAACATATCATCATTATTATATAATTTTCTTGCTTTCTCATAATTTAAAAGGGCATCAGAAGAGCCTTTCATTTCTTGTATTATACCTAATTTTATAAATATTTCAGGATTTTGAGGATACTTCTCCAAGAGTTTCTGAATCTCATTTTCCGCAGTATCATAATTTTTACTTTCTATTAATCTATCTACTTTTGAAAAAACCTCTACTATTTCCTCTTCTGGGGATTTATAAAATGTAAAAATAAGGATTAATCCTATAGCTATTATAATAAATATCCCAAGGGAAATTGAAAATTTTTTAATCTTCTTTTTTTTCTCTTCTTCTATTATATAAGGAATATGCCACCACCAGAACTCCTTAGGATATTGAGATGATTTTGAAATTAAAGGTGAATTTTTAATACCTTTATTTAAAACTTTAATATTAGATTTAGCAACATAATCTATTTCTTTTAGTCTTACAAGTTCTGGCTCTATTGGTACTTTTAAATCCATAAGAGTATTAATTAAATCTTGTATTTCTTGCCTAAGGATAATAAATCTTTCGCAGTTTTCTTGAAGTTTCTTTGGATTAGGTATAATAATATCTCCTAAAAGTTTTCTTGCTTCCTCTAATTTATTTCTTAAATTCTCCAAGGGACTTTCTTTCATATATCTCCCCCCTTTATCCTAATATAATGACTATTGCTACTGCATATTTGTTAGAATGGGAAAGACTTACCTTTATTTCCTTAATTTCTCTCTTTATAGCCTCTTCCAAAGCTCTATTTTTCAACCTTATTTCAGGTTTTCCATTTATTCCTGTCAATATTTCTATATCTTTCCAATTCCAACCCTCATATTTACCTCCTAAGGCTTTTATAAATGCTTCTTTTGCAGAAAATCTAACTGCAAGGGATGGGTATATATCTTTTTTATTCATTAATTGTTTTCTTTCATCAATTGAAAAAATTCTTTCTAAAAAAATTTTATGTCTTTGATATACTTCTCTTATCCTATCAATCTCTATTATATCTAAACCTATCCCCAAAATCTTCATATTTTCTTCCATGATTTATTCTACCGTAACAGATTTAGCTAAATTTCTTGGTTGATCTATCTCCCTACCTAAGTATTCTGCAACATAATATGCAAAAAGTTGCAAAGGAAGAGTGATAAGAAATGGGTAGAATTTTGAATCATGCTCTGGAATTGGAATAATATCATCCCCAAGAGCTTTTATCTTATTATCTTTTTCATTTCCTATAATAATTATTGGAGCCTTTCTTGCTTTTACCTCTTCTATATTAGAAATTATCTTATTGTAGGTTTCATCATTTACAGCAATAGCCACTACAGGTGTATTTTCATCTAATAGTGCTATAGGTCCATGTTTCATCTCTCCTGCTGATACACCTTCTGCATGTTGATATGAAATTTCTTTTAATTTTAAAGCTCCCTCCAAAACCAATGGATAATTCCTTCCTCTTGCTATGTAAAGAAAGTTTTTTCTTTCAGCATATTTATATGCAATTTTTTTAATTATATTTGATTCTGATAAAATTTTTTCTAAATATATTGGTATTTTTCTTAATCCCTCCCAATCTACTTCACTTTTATAATATAATCTTTGCTTTATATAATCTCTTAACAAATATATAAAGACAAGTTCTGCCATAAAAGTCTTTGTTGCAGCTACCCCTATCTCAACTCCAGATCTTAAAAATATATTTAAATCACTTTCTCTTGCAATTGTGCTTCTTTGATTATTTGTTAAAGAAAGTATTTTTGCTCCTTTTTCCTTTGCCAATCTTAATGCTGCTATAGTATCAGCAGTTTCTCCTGATTGACTTATCGCTATAAATAAAGAGTTTCTATCAATCTTAGGTTTTCTATATCTAAACTCTGATGCATAATCAACTTCAATATTATATGGTAATTCCTCCTCCCATAGATACTTTGCAAAGTAACCAGCATGATAAGAAGTTCCACATGCAACTATATATATCCTATTTATATCTTTCCAAAAATTATCCTCTTCTCTAAAATCTTTAAAAAAGAAAAGATCTCCCTTTCTTTCTATCGCAGTCGTGAGTATATCTTTTACAACTATAGGTTGTTCAAATATCTCTTTTAACATATAATGAGGAAACTCTCCTTTATCTGCAAAAATTTTTTCCTTAGGGAGTTTAATAGTTTTTAAAGGCAATTGTTCTAAATCTTTTTTAAGATTATAAATTTCTATATTCTTAGGTGTAATAACCATTAATTGATCGTCATCAGGAAAAATAAAATCTTCTACCCACAAAGATAGGGCTGGAATATCTGATGCTATAAATACTTCTTCTTTTCCTAATCCTACTATTAGAGGGCTTTGTCTTCTTATAGCATAAAGAGTATTTGGATTTTTTTTATCTAATATTAATAATGCAAAGGAGCCTTCTATTTCATCTATAATTTTTTTAAAACTAAATTTTATATCACTGGAACTATATTCTTCTAATAGGTGAGCTATTACTTCTGTATCTGTTTGACTTCTAAAAATATGTCCTTTTTTAATAAGATAATCTTTAATCTCTTTATAATTCTCAATTATCCCATTATGTACAACTACAAATCGCATATCACAATCAAAATGGGGATGAGCATTTTCTTCTGTAGGAGCACCATGAGTAGCCCATCTTGTATGACCAATCCCAATTAAACTTTCATCGTTTTTATCAATAATATTCTCTAAAAGTTCAACTTTTCCAACAACTTTTCTAATATTGATATTTCCATTATTTAAAGTTGCTATTCCAGCAGAGTCGTATCCTCTATATTCTAACATTTTTAACCCCTTTATTATATAGGAAATACATGGATTTTTACCTGTATAACCAAAAATACCACACATTTTATCTCCTCCTCATATGAAAATTTATGAGAAGGAGATTTCCCTACTCACCTTTCCTACTGGAAACCTTTTGTCCTGGCAGTCACCTGCCAGTTTTGTGAGTTTCCTTAAGGCGGGTAGGAACCGCCTGGAGGCATCCGCCGAAAATTTCGATTAACCTCCTCCTCGTCAACTTACCTTTTAAGAGGTAAGTTCAGGCGCTTCACTTAAAATTCTTTCTTTTATAATATTTAATTGGTTTAATAAAAGGCTTTCAGGAATATCCCCTTCTAAAGTAATTCTTAAAGTATACTCTGTTCCAGACTGTCTTATTATATATCTTACCCTATCTTTATCTATCACCTCCTCTACTATTTTTTTCACTTTTTCTAATTGATCCTCAGATATTTTTTTATTACTTCCTAAAGGTATATTTAAAGTTTCTTGAGGATATAATGGAATTTCTTTTATTAAATCTTTCAATCTTATTTTCTCTTCTATTAAGATTTTCAAGAGAAAAATAGAGGTAAGAAGTCCATCTCCTGTAGGTAGGTAATCGTAAAGGATAATGTGACCTGATGGCTCTCCTCCAAGGTTATAATCATTATTTATAATCTTTTCTAAAATATGCCTATCCCCTACCTTAGTTCGTATTAAAGTTATACCCATTTTTTTAAGATATTCCTCAAGTCCTAAATTTGTCATAATTGTACCTACAACAGTATTTCCTTTTAAACTATTCTTTTTCTTTAAATAACTTGCAAATATTCCTAAAATTTGATCACCATTTACAATCTTTCTATCTTCAGAAAAAACAATTAACCTATCCCCATCACCATCGTAGCTAAAACCTATATTAGCATCAGATTTTATAAATTCTTCTAAACCTTTTTGAGGGAAAGTTGCTCCACATTCTTTATTAATATTTATACCATCATAACTACAATTTATTGCTACTATCTCTGCATCAAGCTCTTTAAATAATTTAGGACCAATCTCTGATATACAACCATTTGCACAATCAATCATAATCTTCCAACCTAAAAGATTCGTATCTAAAATATTTTTTAAGAAGTCTATATACATTTTCTTTCCTTCTTTAAATTTTATACTTTTTCCTATATTTTCTCCATGTGGCCTATCATATAATATTGTATTTAGGTCTAATAATTCTTCTATTTTTCTTTCCATTTCATCGGGAATTTTTAAGCCATTTTTTCCAAAAATCTTTATCCCATTATATTCAAAAGGATTATGAGATGCTGAGATCATTATTCCTGCAATCACATCTGGGAATTTTCTAACAAGAAAGGATATCGCGGAAGTTGGGATAATTCCCACATCTAATACATCTATACCCATAGAAAGAATTCCAGATTGAATAGCATAATTTAGCATATCATTCGATATTCTTGTATCTTGTCCTATTATTATTTTTTGTCCTTTTTTAGCTTCTAAGCATTTTGTTAATACAATTCCTAATTTTAAGGCAAATTCTGGAGTAAGATCTTTATTCGCTATCCCCCTAATACCGTCAGTACCAAAATAACCCATTATTTCTCTTCCCTCCTTTCTTCTTCAACAATAACCCAAGAGAAATTTTTAACTATCTTTCTATTCATAAAAATTGATTCTACTTTATAGTTTTTCTTTATCTTTCCTTTAACAATTATTTTACTGCCTTCCTCAGGAATTCCTGTAATACTAATCACTTCACACTTAAAATTTTCAAACTCAAGAGTATATACTGATATATTTGTACCAGCAATAGTATAGGGATTCAATACATTTCCTTTTAATTCTATACTATTTGTTAAAAATTTCTCAGGATTTTTCTGAAGTTCTAACCATTTTTCTCTCCATGGTTTATCTAACCACCATTGATAATAACTATAGATTATAAAAATCCCAATTAATATTCCGATTATTAAATAGAGAAATTTAGAAAATCTCATATTTATATTATGATAGGAATTTCTATCCCACAGAAAGGACAAATATTATTGTTTATTAATAAGTTCTTTCTAATAGAATAGCCATCCCTTACTATTAATTCCTTTTTACAATTAGGACAAAATGTTGTTGAAGTTTCTATATTCCAAACATTTCCAAGATATACAAAATTTAATTTTTCTTTAGCTATATTGTAAGCTTTCATTAATGTCTCAATAGGTGTTGGTGAAATGCTAAATTTGTATGCAGGGAAATAACGAGAAAAATGTAAAGGTATATTCCTATCTATACTCGCAACAAAGTCAACTAATTTATTAATATCTTCATCTTTATCATTCCATGAAGGAATTATAAGATTTGTAAGCTCTATATGAATCTTTTGGGAATAAGCAAGAGAGATTATCTTTAAAACTTTATCTAATTTACCTTGACATAACTTTGAATAAAAATCTTGAGAAAAAGCTTTAAGGTCAATATTCATTGCTGAAATATATTGAGAAATTTCTAAAAAGGGCTCTTCTTCAACATACCCATTAGTAACTAAAACATTTTCAAGTCCCTCTTTTTTAGCGATTTTTGATGTTTCTAATATAAATTCGTACCAAATAAAAGGTTCATTATAAGTATAAGCAATACCAAAAGATTTATATTTTTTGGCCAAAGAAATTATAGTTAAAGAATCAACTTCATCCATTTTTAAATTCTCAGGGGATGCTTGAGAGATAGTATAGTTCTGGCAAAAAGGACATTTAAAATTACATCCCACTGTTCCTATAGAGAGAATTAATTTTCCAGGATGGTAATGATATAAGGGTTTTTTTTCAATAGGATCTAAAGCTATAGAGCTTACTAAGTTATAATTAAGAGTATATAAAATTCCATCCTTATTTTCTCTTACATTACATATTCCCCTTTTCCCTATAGATATTATACAGTGTTGAGGGCAAAGAAAACATTGAACTTTTTTATCTTCTAATTTTTTGTAATAAAAAGCTTCTTTCATTTAATATCATTCTTTAAAACGAGTAACTTCAAATCTATATATCTTATAATCCTCAGATGGTAATATTCCCGCCTTAGCTAAAGCAATTTCCAACTGTTTTTCTACAGTTTCAACCCCTTCAAGATCAGGTAAAAGAACTCCTCTTCTCCATCCTTTTTCTACAACAATACCATATTTTTTAGGATTAAGCTCTTCTAAATTTTTAACTTCTTCTAATGGCGAAAGGATATCTACAGAAAATTCTAAATTATTTAATTCTTCTATACTAATTGGAGGAAAACGTGGATCTCGTGTTGCTGAACTAATAGCATTCTGAATGATCTCTTCAGCTAAATTTTTACATGTTGGTTGTATAGTTCCTATACATCCCCTAAGTCTACCATCCTTTGTATGAATAGAAACAAATGTTCCTCCCTGTTTTCTCAATTCTATAGGAATATCTTCAGGAGGTTCAATAACCCTTCTTTCTTTTAAATAAACCTCTATAGCCCTTTTAACTAAAGATAAAATATAATCTTTTAAATCCATAAAAATTTAACGCTTAGAGTACTGAGGAGCACGACGGGCTCTTTTTAATCCATATTTCTTTCTTTCCTTCTCTCTTGGATCTCTCTTAAGAAGCCCTTCTTTTTTCAAAATACTCCTAAATTCAGAATTTAATATAGTAAGTGCCTTAGAAATACCATGAGCTAATGCTTGTGCTTGAGCTGAAACACCACCTCCAATAGCATTAGCTATAACATCAACTTGATCTTTCATACCAGTAAGCTCTAAAGGTTTTTTCACAATTGTATGAAATAAAATTCTTCCACCAAAATATTCTTCCATTGGCTTCTCATTTACAATAATTTTTCCTTCCCCAGGAAATCTTAACCAAACTTTAACTCTTGATGTTTTTCTACTGCCTACTTCATGAATAATTTTTACCTCTTGAGTTCCTATTTCCAACATCTATCCCTCCTGAATATTTAATTCTTTAGGTTGTTGAGCTTGATGTGGATGAGAAGGACCAGAATAAATTTTTAATTTCTTTAGCATCTTTCTTCCTAAGGCATTATGAGGTAACATTCCTTTAACCGCATAATAAATTAATCTTTCAGGAAACTTTTGTCTTAGTTCTCTTGCTGTTATAATCTTCTCTCCACCTGGATATCCAGAATGTCTAAAATAAATTTTTGTATACTCTTTTTTCCCTGTAAGAACTACATCTTTTGCATTAATAACTATAACAAAATCTCCTGTATCTACATGAGGGGTATAAATAGGTTTATGCTTGCCTCTTAATATCTTAGCAATCTCTGAAGCAAGTCTTCCTAATCTTTTCCCTTTAGCATCTATAACATACCATTCTCTCTTTACTTCTTCCTTTTTTGCCATATAAGTTGACATTTCAAAACCTCCTTTCTACGGATTTTAAGTTTAATATACCCTTATTTAAATGTCAATCTCTTTCCTCTAAAAGTCCATACTCTAAACTTTCTACTAATGCATTCCAACTTGCCTCAATGATATTTGTAGATACACCAACCGTACTCCAACTTCTTCCCTCACTATCTATGGAATCTATTAGTACTCTAACCTTTGCTCCTGTTCCACTTTTTCCATTAATTACCCTCACTTTAAAATCTGATAATTGAATATTTTTTAACTGTGGATAAAATTCTAATAATGCTTTTCTAAGAGCCTGATCTAAGGCATGAACAGGACCATTACCCTCTGATACTACATGAACAATCTTATCTTTGACTTTTAACTTTAAGGTTGCTTCTGTTATTGTCTCTCCATCTTCTCCGATTTTTTCCACTATTACTCTCAGTCCAATTAAATCAAAAAGTTTTGTTTCTTGTCCCAATGTATGTCTTACTAAAAGTTCAAAAGATGCTTCCGCTCCCTCAAAATAGTATCCTTCATTTTCCAACTTTGTAACTTTATCTAAAATTATTTTAGCTAAAGGAGATTCCTTATCAAGATCTATATTAAATTCTTTTGCTTTTGATACGATAGTACTTACCCCTGAAAGTTCAGAAACTAAAATTCTTCTTTTATTTCCAACTTTTTCAGGATTTATATGTTCATAAGATTTAGGATTTTTTAAAATAGCATTAACATGAACTCCACCCTTATGAGCAAAAGCACTTCTTCCTACAAAAGGAGCCCAAGGTTCTGGTGGAAGATTCGCAATTTCTGAAATCCAATGGGATAAATCTGTAAGTCTTGCTAAATTTTCTTCTGGAAGAATAGGAATACCCATTTTTAATTGCAATATAGGTATTATAGAGCATAAATTTGCATTACCACATCTTTCTCCATATCCATTTATAGTGCCTTGAATATGGTTAACACCCTCTAAAACAGCAACAATAGTGTTTGCCACTGCTAATTCTGAATCATTATGTGTATGAATTCCCAAAGGAGCTTTAATTTTTTCCTTTACCTTTCTTATAATTTCCACAATCTCCCAAGGTAAAGAACCTCCATTAGTATCTGCCAAAACTATACAATCCGCCCCTCCTTCAATTGCAGATTCTAATGTAGCAATAGCATAAGAAGGGTCAGATTTGAAACCATCAAAGAAATGTTCTGCATCATAGATTACTTCCTTATTTTGAGATTTTAAAAATTTTACAGAATCATAAATCATTTGAAGATTATTATCTAAGGTTGTTCTTAAAATCTCAGTTACATGAAAATCCCAACTTTTTCCAAAAATTGTAACCACTGAAGTATCACTTTCTAATAAAGCTTTAAGATTTGGGTCATCTTCTGGAAGATTCTTTACTCTCCTTGTACTTCCAAAAGCTGTAATTTTTGCATGTTTTAATGGAATTTCTTTAACTCTTTTAAAGAAATTTAAATCCTTAGGATTTGAACCTGGCCATCCACCCTCTATGTAATCAATACCAAATTCATCAAGTTTTTCTACTATTCTTAATTTATCCTCTAATGAAAAGGAAATTCTTTCACTTTGAGCGCCATCTCTTAAGGTAGTATCATAAATAAAAATTTTATTCATCAATTTCACCCCTCTCAATGATTTCTACAATCAAATCTCCCATCTCTTCAGTGGAAACTAATTTCTTAGCATTAGGATTATCTTTATAAAGATCCTGTGTAACATATCCTAAATCTAAAACTTTCTCAACAGCTTTCTCTATCAAATTAGCCTCTCTCTCCAAATTCAATGAATATCTTAAAAGAAATGCACAAGATAATATGGTACCTAATGGATTTGCTAAATTCTTACCTGCAATATCTGGAGCGGATCCATGAATAGGCTCATATAATCCCTTTGAATTATTACCAAGGCTTGCAGATGGAAGCATACCAATTGATCCTGTGATAACTGCTGACTCATCACTTAAAATATCACCAAAAGTATTCTCTGTTAATATAATATCAAACTGTCTTGGATTTCTAATAATCTGCATAGCGCAATTATCTATATACATATGTTCTAAGGTGACATTAGAATAGTCAAGGGATACCTTTTCAACAACTTCTCTCCAAAGTCTTGATGTTTCTAAAATATTAGCTTTATCTACTGATGTAACTTTTTTTCTTCTCTTTTGGGCAAGAGAAAAGGCAACTCTTGCTATTCTCTCTATTTCTTCTTCTGAATATACCATAGTATCTAAAGCAATATACTTTCCATTTTTTTTAATTCTTTCCTTTGGTTTTCCAAAATATAAACCTCCAGTAAGTTCTCTTACAATAATAAAATCCACATCTTTAACTATATCAGTTTTAAGAGGTGAACTAAAAATTAAAGACTTATAAGACTTTATAGGTCTAATGTTTGCGTAGAATCCTAATCCACCTCTTAAACCTAATAAGGCTTGTTCAGGTCTCAAATGAGATGGTAGATTATCCCATTTGGGACCACCAACTGCTCCCAAAAGTATCGCATCACTTTCTTTACAAAGATTAAGAGTTTCATTTGGTAAAGGTGTTCCCTTCTCATCAATTGCAATTCCTCCAACAAGAGCAAATTCCAACTCAAATTTATAACCACATAATTTTTCTATAGATTTTAAAACCTTTACACCTTGATTGACTACTTCAGGACCTATTCCATCCCCAGGTAACACTGCAATTTTATAATTCATAATTTACCCCCTTTTATTCTTTCCTTTGCAAAATTTAGAAGTCCTCCTTTATTAATAATATCTTGAATTAAGGGAGGAAAAGGTTTTATTTTAAAGGATTCTCCAGTATCTAAGTTTTCTATAAGCCCCTCTATAAAATTAACTTTAATTAAGTCACCTTCTTTAATCTTCTCTATTGCAAAAGGTAATTCTATGATAGGAAGACCAATATTTATAGCATTTCTATAAAAAATTCTTGCAAAAGACTTTGCTATAATACATTGAATACCAGAAGCCTTCAATGCGATTGGTGCATGCTCTCTTGAGGAACCACATCCAAAATTTTCTCCTACAACAAGTATATTTTTTTCTTTAATTTTCTCTTTAAATAATGGATCTAAATCTTCCATACAATGAAGAGCTAATTCCTTTGGATCAGTAGTATTCAAATATCTTGCAGGAATAATTACATCTGTATCTATATTATCACCATAGCATAAGGCTCTTCCTTCATAAATCATTCTTTCACCTCCACTTCCCATGGGGCTGCAATTCTTCCAAGAATAGCTGATGCAGCTGCTACAGCAGGATTTGATAAATAAACTTCACTCTTTGGATGCCCCATTCTTCCTACAAAATTTCTATTTGTAGTTGAGATAGCCTTCTCTCCCTCTGCCAAAACACCTAAATGCCCACCCAAACAAGGACCGCAAGATGGGGGTGTAATTATTGCGCCTGAAGATAAAAAGATTTCTATTAAACCCTCACGAAGAGCAGACATATAAATAGATGGAGTTGCAGGTGTAATAATTAATCTCAAATTAGGATTTATTTTTTTTCCTTTTAAAATCATTGCTGCAATTCTTAAATCTTCTAATCTACCGTTTGTGCAAGATCCAATATATACTTGATCTATATAAATATTCCTTTTAACAACCTCTGAAATTGGATAAACATTACTGGGGAGATGTGGAAATGCAACCATAGGTTCCAAATTTGAAACATCCCATTCATATATTTCTTTGTAATTTGCATCTTTATCACTATAAAATATTTCAAATCTTCTTTTAGCTCTACTTTTAACATATTCTAAGGTTATCTCATCAGGTTCAATAATCCCATTTTTTGCTCCTGCTTCTATAGCCATATTACAAATAGTAAATCTATCTGACATTGAAAGATGTCTAATAACCTCACCTGTAAATTCTAAAGCCTTATATCTTGCCCCATCCACACCTATTTTCCCAATTGTATAAAGTATAAGATCTTTTCCACTAATCCATTTTGAAATTTTCCCTTTAAAAATAACCTTTATAGATTCTGGAACTCTAAGCCATATCTCTCCAAATGCCATAGCATAAGCTAAATCTGTACTACCAACCCCTGTTGAAAAAGCCCCCAAAGCACCATATGTGCAAGTATGAGAATCTGCTCCTATAATACAGTCTCCTGGAAGAACTAATCCCTCATCAGGTAAAAGAGCATGTTCAATTCCTACCATTCCACCATCATATAAATATTTTATACCTTGTTCCCTTGCAAATTCTCTCATTTCTTTTACTTGCTGAGCGGATTTTATATCTTTGTTTGGTGTATAATGATCAGGAATTAATGCAATTCTTTCTACATCAAAAACTCTTTCAACTCCAATCTTTTTGAATTCTTTGATAGCTAAAGGAGCAGTTATATCGTTTGCTAATACAAAATCTACTTTTACAAATATTAGATCACCTGGAGAAATTTCCTTGCTATTCGTATGTTTTAAAAGTATTTTTTCCGTAATAGTATAACCCATTATTTATTCACCCTTTCTATTTTATTAGATTAGCCTCTTTATATCCTAAGAGATTATTAATTGCTCTTAAATATGCTCTTGCACTTGCCTCAATTACATCTGTACTTATAGCTCTACCTATATAGATATTACCATATTTATCACTAATTTTAACTATTGACTCCCCTAAAGCATCAGTTCCAGATGTTACTGAATGGAGAGAGAAATCAATAAGATTATGCTCAATAGGAACAGATTCTGATATTGCCTTATATACAGCATCTATAGGTCCATTACCTATATTAATTCTTTGTATTTTTTCACCTTTATAATCAATTATTACTGTTGCTGTAGGAATAATTCCTACCCCACTAACAACTTGTAAATGTTCTAATTTTAATATTTCAGATTCTTGCTTAACTCTGTTCTGAACTAAAGCTTCTAAATCTCTATCTGTTATTTCTTTCTTTTTATCTGCTAACTCTTTAAATTTCTTAAAAACTTCTTCAAGTTCTTCTTTGCTTAATGTATATCCTAATTCTTCTAATCTTTTCTCTACAGCATGTTTTCCTGAATGTTTACCCAAAACTATCCTACTTTCAGAAAGACCAATACTCTCTGGAGACATTATTTCATAAGTTGATGGATCTTGAATAACTCCATGTTGATGTATACCTGATTCATGGGCAAAAGCATTGTCTCCTACAATTGCTTTATTTGGTTGTATCATTATCCCTGTAAGAGAACTTACTAATCTACTTGTCTTATAAATTTCTCTTGTATTTATTCTCAAATCCTTTCCTAAATTTCTTACCTTTATTGCCATTACTATTTCTTCTAATGCTGCATTTCCTGCTCTTTCACCTAAACCATTTATAGTACATTCTACCTGTTGTGCTCCATTCATGATAGCTGAAAGGGAATTTGCAACAGCCAAGCCTAAATCATTATGACAATGTACGCTAAGAATTACCTTATCAATATTATTTACTCTTTCTTTAATCTTTCTTATAAGCTCTCCAAATTCCCAGGGTAAAGCATATCCCACAGTATCTGGAATATTTATTACTGTCGCTCCTACTTTTATAACCTCTTCAATAACCTTACATAAAAAATCAAAATCACTTCTTACAGCATCTTCTGGTGAAAATTCAACATCATTACAATAATTTTTTGCATATTTTACAGCAAATACTGCCTGCTCTAAAACCTCATCTCTTGTTTTTCTTAATTTCTTTTCCATATGAATATCTGAAGTTGCAATAAATGTGTGAATTCTTGGACTTTCTGCACCTTTTAACGCTTCCCAAGCACAATCAATATCTTGAGGAATAGCCCTTGCTAATGCTGCAATGATTGGTCCTTTTATTGTATTAGCAATATTTTTTACAGCTTGAAATTCTCCTGGTGAGGATATAGGAAAACCAGCCTCTATAACATCTACATTTAGTTTAGATAATTGCTTAGCAATCTCTAATTTTTCTTCTACATTTAAACTCACTCCTGGTGTTTGTTCACCATCTCTTAACGTGGTATCAAATATATATATTCTATCCATTATAAATACCCCCTTTTATTCCATAGCCTTTAACCATGGCATCATTTTTCTTAAAACTTTCCCAACTTTTTCAATAAGATGTTCTTCATCCTGCTTTAATAGAGCATTAAAAACAGGTCTTCCTACTTGATTCTCTAATATCCACTCTCTCGCAAACAAACCATCTTGAATCTCTTTAAGAATTTTTTGCATCTCTTTGCGTGTACTTTCTGTAATAATCCTTGGCCCCCTTGTTACATCTCCATATTTTGCAGTATCACTTATTGCCTTTCTCATAAAAGTTATTCCACCTTGATTTATAAGATCTACAATAAGTTTTAATTCATGAAGACACTCATAATAAGCAACTTCTGGTTGATATCCAGCATTTACTAACGTTTCAAAACCTGCTTTAATCAAAGCAGTAACTCCACCACAAAGTACAACCTGCTCACCAAAAAGGTCAGTTTCTGTCTCTTCTTTAAAAGTAGTTTCTAAGACTCCTGCTTTTGTAGCCCCAATACCTTTCGCATATGCAAGAGCAATATCTTTACAATTTTTAGAATAATCTTGATAAACTGCAAAAAGGGCAGGAACACCCTTTCCCTCTTTATAAAGATCTCTAACTAAGGGACCTGGTCCCTTTGGAGCTACCATGAATACATCTACAAATGGAGGAGGAACAATTTGAGAATAATGAATATTAAAACCGTGAGCAAAACCTAAGGCTTGATAAGGTTTTAAATAAGGTAGAACTTTCTCTTTATAAACCTTAGGTTGTTCTGTATCTGGAAGTAAAAACATAATTATATCTGCTTTTTGAACTGCAGTTTCTATATCATATACTTCCATTCCCTCTTCTATTGCCCTTTTCCATGATTCACCATCTTGTCTTAATGCAAGAATTACTTTTAAGCCGCTATCTTTTAAATTATTTGAGTGAGCTCTTCCTTGACTTCCATATCCTAAAACAGCAATAATCTTATCTTTAAGAACATCCATATTTATATCGGAATCATAATAAACTTTTGCCATTTATAAGACCCCCTTTATCTATTATTTAATCTCATTCCTCTCGCCATAACTATCTTTCCAGTACGTACCATTTCTTTTATTCCATAAGGTTCTAAATTTTTCTCAAAGGCATCAATTTTTTCGCTATCACCTGTGATTTCAATAATTAAATCTTTTTCACTAACATCTACAATATTTGCTCTAAAAATTTCTACAAGATCAATAATCGCTCTTCTATTACTACTATCAGAATTAACTCTAATAAGTGCCAGTTCCCTTTCCACAACAGGAACATCTGTAAAATCATTTACTTTTAATACAACTATTAACTTGTATAATTGCTTAGTTATTTGTTCTAAAACCTTCTCATCTCCTTCAACTACTAAGGTTATTCGGGATAATTCAGGAGATTCTGTTGTATTAACAGCTAAGCTCTCAATATTATAACCTCTTCTACTAAAAAGACCTGCAATTCTTGCCAAAACCCCAGGTTTGTTCTCCACTAATAGGGAGAGTGTATGTTTCACCTCTATATCACCTCCTAATCAATCATCATCTTATCTATGGAACCGCCTGCAGGAACCATTGGAAATACATTTTCTTCCCTTACCACTCTAAAATCTACAATAACAGGAGCATCTTTCTTTTCCAAAGCCCAATTAATGGCATCCTCAACATCCTCAGGTTTTTCTACTTTTCTACCATATGCACCATACGCTTCCGCTAATTTTACAAAATCAGGAGCAACATCAAAAATAGTGCATGAATATCTCTTTTTATAAAAAAGTTCTTGCCATTGTCTTACCATCCCTAAACAACTATTATTTAATATAAATATTTTTATTGGTAATTTATAAGTAACTGCAGTAGCAAGTTCTTGAATATTCATCTGAATACTTCCATCGCCAGCAATGTCTATTACTAATTTATCAGGATTTGCAACTTGCGCTCCAATTGCTGCAGGAAGACCAAATCCCATAGTGCCCAATCCACCAGAAGTAATAAATTGTCTTGGATATTTTACTTTATAAAATTGAGCAGACCACATCTGATTTTGTCCTACTTCTGTAACAACTATCGCCGATCCTTTTGTAATTTTATAAATTTTTTCTACAACATATTGAGGTTTAATAACATCTTCCTGATTTTTATATTTCAAAGGATATTTTTCTTTCCACTCTTTAATTCTTTCCCACCAAATAGGATTTTTCTTTTCTTCCACTTCATTAATTAATCTTTTTAAAGCTATTTTTGCATCTGCAACAATAGGTATATAAGGCTCTACATTCTTACCTATTTCAGCAGGATCTATATCTATATGGATTATTTTCGCATTAGGGGCAAAAGTATCTACCCTACCTGTAGATCTATCACTAAATCTAACACCTATAGCAATAATTAAATCACTATTATTAATAGTAAAATTAGCATAAGCTGCACCATGCATTCCAATAAAACCACAATAAAGCATATGTTCTTCAGGTATTGATCCTTTACCCATAAGTGTTGTTACAACAGGTGCATCAATCTTTTCAGCAAATTTTATTAATTCTTCTGATGCATCAGAGCTTATTATTCCTCCTCCTGCAAGAATCACAGGTCTTTCAGATGAATTTATAAGATTTATAGCTTTCTTTATCTGCAAAGGATGAGGCTCATATGTAGGTTTATATCCCGGGAGGTTTACTTCAGATGGATATTCATATTTTATTTTTGACATAAATATATCCGCTGGAATATCAATTAAAACAGGTCCTTTTCTACCTGTTGTTGCAATGTAAAATGCCTCTTTGAAAATAGTAAGGACTTTTTCTGGATCTTTTATTAAATAATTGTGTTTTGTAATAGGCATTGTAATTCCAGTAATATCTGCTTCTTGAAAAGAATCCTTACCTAATACTGAAGTTCTAACCTGACCTGTTATAGCTATAATTGGTGATGAATCCATAAAAGCAGTAGCAATACCAGTAACTAAATTTGTAGCACCAGGACCTGAGGTAGCCACACAAACACCTACTTTCCCAGATGACCTTGCATAACCATCTGCTGCATGAGCAGCACATTGTTCATGCCTTACCAAAATATGTTTTATAGATGAATCATGTAAAGCATCATAAAAACCAATCACTGCTCCTCCAGGATAACCAAAAATAACTTCTACACCAACATCTTGTAAAAATTTTATTATTGCTTGTGCTACTGTCATTTCCATAGAAACTATTCCTCCTTTCTTAAAAATAAAGGCTTCCCAAACCTAAAAAGGGTGAGAAGCCTCCCACGGTACCACCTTCATTGGTCTTTCAAATATAAAAGACCACTCTTCTCTTTAACGCAGAGAATACGGAAAGTTCTAATAACAAAAAGGAAGGTATATACCTTCCTTCGTCCTCGAACTTTCAGCTCCAAGGCGAGTTCCACAGGCTATACCATCAGGTTGCACCAACCCCTGACTCTCTGTTAGGTATAACCCTGTGTACTACTCCTCTTCCTCGCCATTGACCTATTCTAATTAGTTTAGTTATAGTATCACAAAATTTTTATTAAGTAAAGGGGTCTTTTTAAAAAACTTGTATTTATTTTATCTTCTATGATAAAATAAATACAAGTTTTTATAAAAATATAAGGAGAATTAAGTATGGAAAAAAGAGAGGCGGTTATTCTTGAAAACTTTGGAGAGAGAATTTTTGGGGTTATACATATACCTGAAAAAACTCCTGCTCCATTTGTTCTATTTTGTCATGGTTTTACAGGAACAAAAGTAGAACCTCATAGAATATTTGTAAAGACTGCGGAAGCTTTAACAAAAGAAGGTATAGGCGCATTAAGAATTGATTTTAGAGGCTCAGGAGATAGTGAGGGTTCATTTAAAGATATGACCTTAGAAGGAGAAATTTCCGATGCGTTAGTAGCATTGGAATTTTTATCAAAAAAGGATTTTGTAGATAATAATAGAATTGGAATTCTTGGTTTATCTATGGGTGGAGCAGTTGCAAGTATAGTATCAGGAAGAAGTAATTTAATCAAATCTTGTATACTTTGGTCAGCAGTATGTCATTTTGATATCTTTTTTAGTCATCCAGAAGAGGCACAAAAATTAAAAGATTATGGTGACTTTATAGATTTTGGAGGAAATCCAATAGGAAAACAATTTTTGTTAGAAATCATAAATAAAAAACCATTAGAAGAATTAAAAAAGAGAATATTACCTGTATTAATAATTCATGGGGATAAAGACCTTGTGGTACCTTTACAACATGCGTATGATTACTTCAATGGCTTGAAAAATACTCACAAAGTAAGTCTTGAAATAATAAAAGATGCGGATCATACTTTTAATTCTCTTGAATGGGAAAATCAAGTAATTGAGAAAACTGTTAATTGGTTTAAAAACATTTTATAAATAAAAAGAAGGGAGAAAAGAAAATGGAAAATGTTTCTCAATATATTCCTTTAATACTTCCACTGATAATTTTACAAATAATAATTCAGATTTTAGCTTTAGTTGATCTTTTAAGAAGAGACAAGATGGAGCTTAGGGGTGAAAATAAAATTATTTGGGCATTTATTATATTAGTTTTTTCTATAATAGGTCCTATTGTTTATTTTTTATTTGGGAGAAAATAGGATGAATATTATTGAAACTTACGATCTTTGTAAATATTTTAAAGATAAAAAAGCAATTGATAATCTTAATCTTGAAGTTCCAGAGGGAATAATATTTGGATATCTGGGTCCAAATGGTGCAGGAAAAACAACAACTATAAGACTTCTTTTAAATCTTGCAAAACCAACAAAAGGATATGCAATGGTCTTAGGTGAGGATATAACAAAAAGTAAAAATTATTTAAAAAAGATTGGATATCTTCCAGATGTTCCCAATTTTTATAATTATCTTACCGCAAGAGAATATTTAGCATTTATTGCAGAAATTTCAAATATTAAAAATTATAAAAATAGGATAGAAGAGATATTAGAAATTGTTGATCTTAAAAATGAAAAAGGAAGAATTGGAACATATTCTCGGGGAATGAAACAAAGATTAGGATTAGCTCAAGCCTTAATACATAATCCAGAAATTCTTATTTTAGATGAACCAACATCTGCCTTAGATCCTAAAGGGAGGAAAGAAATCTTAGATCTTATATTATCATTCAAAGAGAAAAAGACAATCTTTTTTTCAACTCATATATTAGCAGATGTAGAAAGGATTTGTGATAGGGTAGGTATCTTAAAAGAAGGTAGATTATTATTAAATGATACTATCCAAAATTTGAAGAAAAAATACAACAGAAGAAGATTGTTATTAATAGAAGCTGATAATCCTCTTAGATTGATGGAGCGCCTTAAAAGATGTGATTGGGTTAATTCCATAAAACTTGAAAATGAGAATGGAATTTTAATAAATATTAAAGATATTTCTATATCTCAAAGAGAGATTCCCAAAATTATTTTAGAGGAAAATATCAATCTTCTTAAGTTTGAATTTTTAGAACCTACTTTAGAAGATATATTTCTTGAGGTGACAGCATGATACTAAAATTAATGAAAAAAGAATTAAAGGAACTTTTAAAGACAGGGCGATTTTATGCTCTTTTAATTACTTTTTTATTTTTTGCTATATCAAGCCCACCAATTGCCAAATTCACACCTGAAATTATAAAAAGTTTGATACAAACTCAAGATACAAAAGGAATAATTATTCAAATTCCTTCTCCAACATGGAAGGATTCTTTTCTTCAATTTTTCAAAAATCTTAATCAAATAATATTCATTGTATTAATTATTATATTTATTGGATGTATATCTGAAGAAAAAAATAAAGGAACTGCGGTTACCATAATAGTTAGAGGTATTGATAGAAAGAAATGGATAATCTCAAAATTTCTTTTTCAAATCTTAATATGCTTTATTCTTCTAATTATATCTTACATCATTTGTGCATATTATACTTTCTTTCTTTTCTCTCATTTTCCATTATACAACTCATTATCTTCTACAATACTTTATGCATTTTACTTAATATTTGTTATATCATTAATAATCTTTTCAAGCTCTATTGGAAATAATGCTATACAAAGTGGAGGTATTTTTTTCATAATTTTTATAATTTTAAATATTATTAATATTTTTCCAAATCTTAATTCATACAATCCCATTTATCTTTCTACTCTTCAAAATCAATGGATTACTCAAAGTGTGAATTGGCAATCTGCCTTAAAACCTATTTTATCAACTCTTATTATGTCTACATTTCTAATATATATTGGTATGATTTATTTTGATAGACAAGAATTATAATTTATCATTTATAACTTAAAACCCAAATTTCTGTACTCTTTGGAAGTTTATCTTTTGAAATTTTTATAGTTGAAGTCTCAAACATTACTATTTTAAAATTCTTTGCTAAACTTAGAAAATCATCTAAAGAAGATATAGGCCAATTCTTTGTATACTCAGTCTTATAATGCATTGGGATAACTATTTTAGGATTTAATTGATTTATTACTATTAATGCATCCTTTTGGGAAAGGGTATAATAGCCTCCAACTGGTAGAAATAGAATATCAACTTTATCTATTAATTTTATTTCTTTTTCTGTTAATATTGTTCCTAAATCACCAAGATGAACTATTCTTAACTCTTCCGCATCAATAACAGTTATACTATTTTTTCCTCTCTTCTTACCTTCTACTTCATCATGATAATATGGAATATTCCAAATTTTTACATCTTTAAGCTTTTTCTCAAAAATATTCCAATCCGCACCATTATTTTTAGTTCCTACAATAATGTCTACCTTCTTTTCCAAAAAGTTGGGATTATAATGATCTGCATGTTCATGACTACTTATTAATAAATCTGCAGAAATTTTAGGTATAGGGTAACCTGTAGAAGAAGAATAAGGATCAAGTATTATAGATAAACCAGATGAAAATTCAAGCCTAAAACAAGAATGTCCTAAATATCTTATCTCAATGGCAAGAGAGAAAGAAATAAGCAATATTATTAAAATACATATGAAAAATACTTTTTTCACAATATTAACCTCCTCCTTTTATTTGATAAATTAAAATTTTGTAACCATCTCCTCCCAATAATAGAAGAATAATATATTTTCTATCTTTTGTAAATTCTATTTTTTCTAAAAAGTATTCATCATCTAAGGTAATTTTTTTCCTTATCTCTCTATTCCAATCATAAATTACAAATTCCTTTGTGGGAGAGAGAAAATGCTCACCTAAGGAATATGCTAATAGACAATCATCCCATGAAAATATAGGATGGGATCCAAAAATACTAAATAATGCTAAACCAGTTGTTAAAGAAAAGACAGTAATAATTTTATTTCCTTCTATAGCAAAAAATTTACCCGATGGACTTATAAAGGGATTTCCTATATAAGGGATACTCTTTATTTCTTTTAATGATAAAAGATCAATTATCTTTGTTTCTTCCTTTTCTCCTAATGAAAGAATTAGAAATTTATCATCTCTTGAAACATTCCAACCTGTTACTCTATCTTTCTCATAAAAATATGCTAAGTCTCTTCCACTTTTTGCTTCTTTTATAATTAATGCATATTCCTTTTTGTTTTTTAATATTACATTGAATAAAAAAAGAAATTGTCCTTTATTACTAAAGTAAGGATCAAATTCTAAATAATCTTTTGTACTAATTTTATACAAAAGGATTTTATTAGAAATATCAATTACATTAAATTCATACCATTCATTGAGAGGTATAAAACCTCCGATAAAATAATCCATATAATGAATTTTTTCTATCAATAAATTAGCAAATGGAGAAATTATCAAATCTTCTATCTTTTCTATACGAGTTAAGGGAAATTTATCTGATTTTTTAAAGGTATTTTCCTTATTATATTTCAAAGGAAGATCTAAGCCTTTAATAAAGTCATATATCGTAAGATATGGTTCATTATTTACAATTGCGATTTTTTTAGAATCTATAGGAATAATATTTGTAATATATATATTATCAGAATCTTTAATTAAAGACGACCTTACTTTGAATCTATTTATTTCTTTATTATCTTTTATGTCATAGATAATTAATGTATCTTTATTAGAAAAAATGACAAAATTTTCGATAATATAAAAAAAATTTAGAGAATATGGACCAATATATATAGATTTTACTAAAGAGACCTCTAAGAACTCTTGAGCCATAGTTAAGAGTATAGACAAAGAGAAAATAATTATTAAATAAAATAATTTCCTCATTATTTTATATTTAAATAATAATCTATATTTTGTAATTTATAAAGATTGTAGTAAAATCCTTTCTTTCTTATAAGTTCTTGATGATTACCCTTTTCAACAATTCTTCCTTTATGAATAACATATATAGTATCAACATTTTTTATGGAAGATAATCTATGAGCAATTATTATGCTTGTTCTCCCCTCCATTAACTTTTTTATTGCAAATTCAATAAATTTTTCCATCTCAGTATCAATATTTGAAGTTGCTTCATCTAATATAAGGATTTTAGGATCAAAAATCAAGGCTCTTGCAAAAGAAATAAGTTGTCTCTGTCCCGTGGATAGATTTGCACCTCTTTCTTGAACTGGTGTCTTGTATCCCAATGGAAGCTTTAATATGAAATCTTCTGAGTTAATAATCTTCACATACTCCCTTACTTTCTCTTCTGATATATCTTCTCTATTAAGTCTGATATTATGCAATATATCTGTTGCAAAGAGATAGATATCTTGTAAGACTATACTTATATTTCTTCTCAATTCCTCTATACTTAAATTCTTTATATTTATTCCATCAATTAAAATTTCTCCTTTTTGAACATCATAGAAACGAGGTATTAAGTTAATTATAGAAGTTTTTCCAGCTCCTGTCGCTCCAACAAAAGCAACTTTTTCTCCAGGTTCTATATTAAAAGATATATCTTTCAATATCCATTCTTTATCATATGCAAACCATACATTTTTGAATTCTATTTTTCCTCTTAATTTTTTTAATATTATAGGATTTTCTGGAGATTTTATTAGTATAGGCTCATCTAAAAGAAGAAAAATTCTCTCTGAAGATGCCATAGCATTTTGAAGAATATCATATTTTTCAGCAAGATCTTGTATAGGTCTAAAAAATGTATCCAAATAAGATATGAATAAAAAAAGCATACCAAAAGTGATTTTATTTTTTAAAAATTGTAAACCACCAAAGAATATAATAAAAGCAGTGAAGAAATTTCCTAAGGCATTTACTAAAGGTCTGAAAATAGCATTAACAAGTATAAATTTTAGTTGTGCATCTAATAAAGAATTATTAATTTTATTAAATTCCTTTTCATTTTCATCTTCTCTTGCAAAAAGTTCTGTTATTCTTATTCCATTTATATGTTCTGAAAGATAAGAATTTAAAAGTGCAAGTCTAACTCTAAAATCTCTATAGGCTTTTCTTGCATACTTTCTAAAAATATAGCTTATATAACCTACAATAGGAAGAGATGAGATAACAATGAATGCCAATTTCCAATTTAAAATAAACATAAATATACTTAAACCAAAAATTAAAAAAACATCTACCACAACACTTGTAATAACTGAATTATACATTTCTTGAATAGTTTCAGTATCATTAGTGACTCTTGTAACTAATCTTCCAATAGGATTTCTATCAAAAAAGCTCATAGATAATTTCAATAAATGGGAGAAAATATCCTTTCTCATATCATAAATTATCCTTTGAGAGGTTAAATGAAGAATATAAACTTGTACATAAGATAGTATAAAAATTAAGAATGATATTAAAAAATATAAAAGAACAGAGTTTCTTAAAATTTTATAATCCTTTGCCCTTAATATTGATATATCTTCTTTAGGAATTTTTTTAAAATCTCTTTCTAATATATAAAGTTTTCCATTATAAAATCTTATAGGATATTTTCTAATAAACTTTTCATTATCTATTAAATAAACTCTTTCCTCTTTTCCTTGTATCTTCATAATTACAAAGGGATCTATTGATTTATCAATAGCATTTTTAATAATATATGGATTTAACAATTTTCCTATAGTAATAAGAAAGATTAGAATTATCGCAACAATTATCCCCTTTAGATGAGGCTTTGCATATTTAAGAAGCCTTATCATCAATTTTGAATCATATGCTTTTCCTAAGATTTCTTGTTCTTCAAAATATTCATTCATGTTCTTTCAATAATTTAGATTCTAATCTCTGTTTTTCATAAAGACTTGCATATAAGCCACCAATTTTTATTAATTCCTTATGAGTTCCCCTTTCAATAATTTTTCCTTCTTTTATAACTATTATTTCATCAGCTTCTTGTATTACAGATACTCTTTGAGCTATAAAAATAAAAGTTTTATTCCTTCTTAATTCTCTAAGATTATTTAAGATCTCTTTTTCGGTACTTACATCTACTGCAGATAGAGCGTCATCTAATATAAGTATTGGGGGATCTATAGCAAGAGCTCTCGCCAAACATATTCTCTGTTTTTGCCCTCCTGATAATGTAACTCCTCTTTCCCCAACTATAGTATCTAATCCATTAGGAAATTCCTTTAAATCTTCCTCTAATGCAACTATTTTTATTAATTCTTTTATCTTTTCATTAGATATATGAGGATTACCAAATCTTATATTGTTGGCAATAGTGTCTGAAAAAAGGAAGCTATCTTGAGGAACAAATCCAATATTTTTTCTTAAAACTTCAAGGGGAATTTTTTTAATTTGAATATCATCTATAAATATCTCTCCCTTACTTATATCAAATAATCTGGGTATAAGACTTACTAAAGTAGTTTTTCCAGAGCCTACAGGTCCTGTAATTCCCAAAAATTCTCCTGGTAGAATTCTAAAAGAAATATCTTCTAAAATCCAAGATTTACTTTTAGGATAAGAAAAATAAACATTTTTAAATACAATTTTCCCTTTAAGTTTTAATATATTAACTTTATCTTTTGAATCTTTTATTTCAGGAATTTCATCAAAAACCTCGTTGATTCTTTCTAAGGATGCTTTCCCTCTTTGAAAAACATTAACTATCTGTCCAATTGCTATCATAGGCCATATTAAAAGACCTATATATCCATTAAAGGCAATAAAATCACCAAGAGAAATTTCCCCCTTTAAAACAGCCCATCCACCAAAATAAAAAATAATTAAAATACAAATATATGCTAAAAATTCTATAGAAGGAAACATAAAACCCCAAACTTTAACTAAATTTATATTTCTTCTCAAATAATCCTCTGCCTTTTGTAGAAATTTTTTTAGTTCTCCTTCCTCTTGAACATACGCTTTAACAACTCTAATACCAGCAATAGTTTCCTCAACTTTATCTGTTAATTGAGCAAAACCTTCTTGAACATGTTTAAACCTTTTATGTGTAACTTTTCCAAAAAAAGAAATAGAAAGAGAAATTAAAGAAAGAGGAATTAATAAAAATAATGTCAATTGAAAATTTATACTAATAAGAAATATTAAGCTAATTATTCCTAAAAATAAAGAATCAAAGAACATTACTACACCAAAGCCCAAAAGCTCTCTAATGGCATTCAAATCATTGGTGGCAAGAGCCATTAATTCTCCAGTTTTATGATAATTAAAATAATTAATAGATAATTTTTGGAGATGTTGGAAATATTTTTCCCTTATCTTTGTTTCTATTCTTCTTGAAGTTGCAATGATTGACATTCTCCAAAAATATCTAAAAATTGCAGTTAATATTGCAAAAAAGATTAAAATTAAAGAATATAATAGAATTTCTTTAAAACTAAATTTTCCACTTTTAAGTCCATCAACTCCCCATCCTAAGAATCTTGGAGTAATCAATTGAAAAATATCAGCAAGAAGAAGAGATAATATTCCTTTTATATATTTTCCTCTATATTCCCATATGAATTTTCTGATATGTCTTATCAAAGGTCCTCTTATCATCTTTTTTACTTATCTGATATTCTCTTAATAACATCCCTTTTTATATCTTCTATAGATAATGCCCTTTCTTCTTTTATTCTTGATAAGAAAAATTTTGATGCAATGAATCTTAAAATGCTTGAGAGAATAAATACATAATGGTAAGAAACTAAGGTATTTCTAAAAATTCTATACAGTAATGAATTTATATGGGGAGATACATTTTCAATTATATATCCCCCTATAATATATGCCAGTGCAATACCAAAAGTTCCTACAAAAAAATTTAAGACCGCTATATATAATGATCTATTTTCATCAGGCGAGAGACTAAGAGCTAAATTATTGTATCCTAAATCAATAGCTGGCCAAAAAATTCCAGCTATTATCTGAATAAGAACCACAATAATAAGCCAATTATTAGGTGAAGAAACACACCATAATAATGGAAGAAATGATAATACAGATGTGCTTATTTGCAATACAGGTTTATTCCCAAATTTATCAATAATACTTCCCCATAATCTAACTGATATTATACTTGTAATATTGTTTATAAATTGGACATAAAGAGCGATATCTAAAAAACTCATTTTAAGATATTTAAGCATATAAATGTTAAAAAATGGACCAGCAATATTAAGAGCGAAATTCCAAATCACTCCAAAAATTAGAAACTTTGAAAATTTATCATGTTTTAAAACTTTTAAAAATATTTCCTTAATTTTATTTTCAATAACAATTCCTTTCTTCATAGGAGGATCATATACTTTAAAGAAACAAGAAATATCAATAATTCCTAAAAAGGTAGCAATTGTGAAAACTATTAAAAACCCATAAATCCCAGATACTGTATCTAAGAATTTACCAATAGTAAGACCACTTATAAATGAAACAATAGTTGCAACCATTGCCCTATAACTAAAAAACCTTCCTCTAATCTCAATGGGAACTAAATCTCCCATCCATGACATAAAAGAGACATTGAGAAAAGCCCCTCCTATAGAACTTATTATTAAAAAGAAGACAATAATATTAAAAAGAAGATTACGGTTAGAAATAAATATAGGTAGTATTGATATAAAGAGCCAAGGAAGTCTATTTACAAAACCACTTAATAAGAATATTTTTTTTCTCTTTTTAGTTTTTTCTAAAATTATAGAGGCAAAAATTTGGATTGCTCCTCCTAAAACAGGAAGTGCAAGTATAATTGCATACAATAAATCTCCAAAACCAAGTTCTTTAGCAAACCCTGCAATAGGTGCACCTGTCGTAGTATTGAAAAATACAATTCCAAAACAAACACCAAGTATTACATAATTAAGACTTTGTCTTAACTTTTTATCTTCTACTAAATTTGTAATCGTTAATCTTTTCATGAGGGAAGATTATATCATAATTAAAAAATCTGTTCTATGATATAAGTAGTTTTAGAAAATAAAATCTTAGAAAATTCTTTAGGATCTATTTTTTCATACTCAAATCTTTTCACTTCAGGAACAATATAATTATCAAAACCATTTTCTTTTAACAAAGAAAGTATAGTTATTAAAGGAATTACGCCGTCTCCTGGAAGTATTTGATTTGACTCTTTTAAATAATATTTAGGAATATTTTCAGCATCTTTAAGATGAATAAATTTTATTCTTGACAAATCTTTTTCTTTAAATACATCAATATCCTCATTGGATATGAAAAAATGAAAAGTATCTAAAAGAAAATTTATATTAGGAATTTCTTTAATCATCTTCCAAGCCTTGCTAAATGTATTAATTAATGAAAAAGCATCTATTCTAAGGACTATATTAATATTTTCTGGTAATATACTTAGTAAGTTTTTAATATTCTTAGATATTACATCTACAGCCACATTAAAACTTAACCATTCAGGTTTCTTACCAGGATTCACCAATAAATATGGTATATTAAGAAATTTAGTTAATTTTATAATTTCTTCCCAATCTTTATTTTCAAAGCTTTCAACTTCTAATTTAATATCATGATTAATCAAAATAGGTGTTATTGAATTTTCTTTTAATATAATTTTTAGGTCATTTAACTCGTTATTTTCTAAAAACTCATTTACCTTTTTAAGATAAAGTTCTATATATTTACAATAATTCTTAGCAATTGAAATCTCATCTTCTAAAGATAAATTTGAAAAAGTATAACTACTCCACACAAGTTCCATAACTTCCTCCCACTTTTTTACTTTCTTTTACTATTCAATTTTAGCACAAATCTTGCTTGATAAAATAAACTATGTTAAACTTAACGAAGTAAAAAAAAATTGGATAATAAAGGAGGTAAAATAAGAAAAAATGAGGAAACCAGAGGAGATAAGACAATTAATACAAGAGTTGAGTGATTATAAACATTCAAAACTTCTTGATAGTTTTGGACCAGAATATATAAGAAGAGAAGTTGCCCAAAAAATGATATATTTATTACGTTGGGTATTAGAGGATTCATCTATTAATATAAATTTACGTAAAGAATAGGAGGAAACATTGGCTAAAAATTCTGGAAATAAGTTTGATTGGGAAGAAAAATTAATAAATTTGTACTATACTGCTTTAGAGACATATATTGAAGAGCTATCAATTTCTCCAAAATTAAGAGAAGAGTTAAGCAAAGAAATTGAAGAGGATGACTACCTTCTTCTTGCTGAATTTTTAGTCTCTTTAACTAAAATGTTCTTTCATCAAGAAGGATGGTTATATTCAGAGGAGGAAGAATGGGATTTTCCATTTCCTCCCTCCCCCTACATTCACTAATTTAGAGAAAAAAATGAAAATCTTTATTTCTGTAGATATGGAAGGAATAAGTGGGATTATTTCTCAAAATTATGTAACTCCTGATAAAAAACTATATGAGGAAGGGAAAAAATTGATGCTTCATGATACATTAGCGGTAGTTGAAAAATGTATTGAGATGGGAGTGGATGAGGTTATCGTAAATGATTCTCATGGATATATGGATAATTTGTTAATATCATCTTTTCCTGAAAAAACGAGAATTATTATTGGTTCTCCAAAACCATTAAGTATGCTACAAGGAGTTAATAATTGTGATTTAGCTTTTTTTGTAGGATATCATGGAGGAATAGGTACTTCTTTTTCAATATTAGATCATTCTTATTCCTCTTCTACAATTTATAATTTAAAAATTAATGGGAATTATGCAAGTGAATTTTATATAAATTCACTTGTTGCTGGTTATTTTAATGTTCCTGTAGCTTTTATAAGTGGTGATGAAAGTACTGTGGAACAGGCTAAAAATTTTTTAGAAAATGTAGTAGCAGTTCCTGTTAAAAAAGCAATAAGTAGAACTTCTGCTATATGTCTTCCTTTATCAGAGACAAAAAAATTATTACAAGATGGAGTAAAAAGGGTTATTGAAATATATAGAGAAGATCCTAATTTTTTTAAACCTAAAAAAATTCCACCCCCATATATATTTGAAATAGAATTTATCTATACACAAATGGCTGATGCAGTATCTATTCATCCTGATGTTAAAAGAATAAATGGAAGGACTGTTACATTTCAAAGAGATGATTTTTTAGAAGCATATAATTTATTAAGAATTCTCGTCATTGTTGCAAGAAATAGTATTTTTTAAAATATGAATAAAGAAATAGAAAGAAAATTAATGGCAATATTAGAAATTCTTAGCACTTCTCAAGAACCTGTAGGAGCTACTTATATTTCCAATAAATTATTAGAAAGAGGAATCACACTCTCTGAAAGAGGAGTAAGATATCACCTAAGAATTATGGATGAAAGAGGACTTACAAGAGTAATAGGAAAAGAAGGAAGAGTAATTACAGAGAAAGGAAAAGAAGAGCTTAAAAATGCTTTAGCTGCTGATAAGATAGGTTTCATAATCAGTAAGATATCAAGTCTTGCTTTTCAAACATCCTTAGATATTAATACTGGAAAAGGAAATGTTATATTAAATATATCCTTTATACCTCGCGCAAAACTAAAAAAGGCATTAAGTGTAATGAAAAGGGTCTTTGATGAGGGATATGGAATTAGTAACAGGATTGCTGTCTTTGAGAAGGAAGAAGAGGAGATTTTTCCAGGAGTTGTTGTACCTGAAAAAGAAGCAATTATTGGAACAGTATGTAGTGTAACCATTCATGGGATATTATTAAAACAAGGAATTCCTGTAGATGCAAAATTTGCAGGTATATTAGAGATAAAAGAAAGAAATCCCATAAGATTTTTAGAGATTATAACATATGAAGGAACAACTATAGATCCTTTGGAAATTTTTATTAAGAGTAAAATGACTTCAATACTTTCTGCTGTAAAAAATGGAAATGGAAAGATTTTAGCAACCCTAAGGGAAATTCCCTCTATAGCTATAGAGGATACAGAAAGAATATTTAAAGAAATAAGAAACATAGATTTTCAAGGGAATATCTTATTAGGTAAACCAAATCAAGAGATTTTAGGGATCCCTGTGTCCTTTGGGAAGGTAGGGTTAGTTATTGTAGGAGGCCTAAATCCATTAGCTGCAGTTGAAGAGGCTGGAATTTCTGCACAACATAAAGCTATGGGAATGCTTTATGAATATTCAAAACTTTCTCCTATAAAAGAATTTCTTTCTTAAACTTATTTAAATATTTTAGAATAAAGATTGCCATTATACCTTTTAAAAAATCAAAGGGAATAAAAGGAAATACACCTAAGGTTAGAGCCTTAAGATAATCAATTTTCATAAAATACATTAACCATATACTTCCTAAAGAATAAATAATTAATAACCCCACAACTATTCCTAAAAATTTTATAATTTTCTTTTCATTATTTGAAATGATAGAGATAATGGGAGCAGATATTAAAAAGCCATATAAATATCCACCTGTAGGTCCAAAAAGAACATCCGCTCCACCTCTTCCACCTGCAAAAACTGGAAATCCTATAATTCCTAAGAAAAGATAAGAGAGAATAATAAAAAAACTCTCTTTATAACTGAAAAGAAGACTTATAAGAAAAAGAAAAAATACTTGTAATGTAAAGGGAACTCTTGTAAAGGGCAAAGTTATGCTGAGATAACTCCCTATAATCATAAAAACTACACCTATAGCACATAAAGCTATTTTCTTTGAATTCATATAATAATCCCTCCTACCAATAATTTTTGTAGAATAAAATAAATGGAAAAGATAAAATTAAGAAGAGAAAGCAGGAAGACGAAGTTATACCTGGGCTTTCTAAGCCCGATAGGGAGTGTGTCCTCTGCTT
>Ga0078972_1002232_pt1 | contig 65437 bp, 41 predicted proteins | sample YelNatPaOPGAMG01_FD_67568 | JGI IMG/M metagenome (GOLD analysis project Ga0078972, IMG submission 67568) | Hot spring thermophilic microbial communities from Obsidian Pool, Yellowstone National Park, USA - OP-RAMG-01 (SPADES assembly) (version 2) | ecosystem: Environmental > Aquatic > Thermal...
CTCAGCAACTCATTGCCCGTCCCCGTCTGATAACCTGCCATCGTCCGGTTGCCGTTGAGGTCGTAACTATAATTCACGCTGTAATTCGAACCGTTCAGCGTCCCCGACACGCCCGTCAACTCCCCGTTAGCGTCGTAACTGTACGTCAGCGAACTATTGTTGTGACGTGCCGGCGTCAGGGCCACGCGGTCTTGGATTATCTGAGCCATACACTCCGCTCCGTAGGCAACCTGTTCCTGCTCCGCCCCACACTGCTACCCACGCGCTAAACAAGTACCGTTATCCACTCTTTTCTTTTCTCTCGCTTCGATAAGCATCGGGAATCCTTTTGAGGCGGGATAGGCTATCGGCCCGAATATGGTACAGGCCGCTCCTAATGGGCAAAAAAATGAATTCTGCGCCTGCCAGTGCAAAGCGCTTCCATAGATCCCAGTCTTCAGAAATATAAATCGCTTTATTAAAGAGCCCTACTTTGTCCAACAAGTCACGCCGGTGAGCAACTCCCAAAGGACATGCTACATTATGTTGAAGCAAGAACCAACGAACAATAGCAGGATCCCACGTCCAGATTTCACCTGGAGGCAAAATCATGCCAGTCTCATCAATTGCATCGTAAGCAAAAACAATAACATCTGCCTTGTTTTTACACTTACTTACATATTCCAAATAATTTGGATAGTATTCATCATCACAATCCAAATAAGTTATCATAAAGCCCTTAGCATGGCGAAGGGCATGGTTACGCGCTGCTGAAGGCCCACAATTCTCCATCAATCGGTAAGCGTGAATGCGAGCATCAGATATGCTATGCTTGCATAATAATTCATAACTATAATCTGTAGAGCAGTCGTCGACAGCGAGTAATTCCCAATGAGAAAAAGTTTGAGCATAGAGAGAGTGAATAGCGCGGTTTAAAAACCTAGCTCCATTGAAGATTGGCATAATTACAGATATATGAACGGGAGAACAATAGTTAACCATCTTGACATTCCTTCTTTTTGGTTTTCAAGGATCTTGGATAAGAGCCACGCCGCCCGACTAACTTCGTCCCGAGAAAATCGAATACCTTTGCCATATCACGAACGCCAAAGATGCCCATGTTGATGACAATTGATTTCTTTTCACTATTCGGATGGGGGATAATAACCAATCGGTAGAATCCTTCGAGGTTATCTGAGATCCCCCCTATTTGAATTTTTGCTTTCTTTATTTCTGACAAAGTTATCGATTTCGTGCCGCCAAAACATGACCTATAGGATATAGAGTCGCTGGATAAAATGATTCGAAATCGGCTTATTACAAAAATAGTCAGCAAAATGGAGCATATAAGAAGACCGACAACTGGCCAAGTGCCACTAGCCGGTTTTTTAAGTGCCACCCATAAGCCTCCCATCAATAAAATTATCTGGAAGAAGGTCAAGCTTATATATGACCGTAGAGAAGCTCGAATGATTAGCAGTTTATGAGTGTTAGCATCAGACATAGCAATATAATCCCTCATTTAGGCTACATCAGGTTCACTTCAACTCCATGCAATATGAATAATACCATGAATAATACCTGCTCGCTTGGTCTCCTATAAATATACATGGGGGTAGTTCATTGGCACTTACAAAAGCGCCAGCGAACATCTTGAAAGCTGTTTTTGTAGTGCCCCGCGAAATTGTTCCATTCCAAAACTTCGTATTCATTTGTTTGAAGATGGCCGAGTAACTATTCCTGCCAGAAGTAATCCCTGGAATCCGTACGCCAGGGATTTTGCCCATCACGCCACCGAAACCTGTATCGAACGCAAGACTTCCAAAATTAAACTCAGATTGTTCGCCAATTCCCATGTTAATCAATTGAGTAGCGATATTGCCGGTCGCTCCGCCGGCCATCCCAGCTAAAACTGGATTACATGTGTAGAGTAGAGTTTCACCGGAAATGGCACCTCCGACTACAGCACCTCCGTATGCCCCCCAACCACTAAATTCGCCATTAATCGCGTCACTTATTGCAAGTCCAGCTACACTAACCACTGCACCACCAATGGAAAAGATAAGATCATCGATACCCCACCACATGCCTGATGGATCCGACAAATCAATTGGATAATTACCGACATACCGATAAGGATTACTATCTGGGATTAACCCCAGTGGATCCTGACTTTCAAAACGACCAGCTACCGGATCATAATACCTCATTCGATAGTAATATATTCCTAACTCAGAGTCATACACTCCACCCGTGTACAGAAACCGTGGCGCGTTGGCGGCGTTCGTCTGGCTGAGAATATTACCGTACGGATCATACGTGATCGCGTCCAGTACGGTGCCGCTGGTATCGACCACTTGGCGGATCGAGTTAATATTATCGGTCAGGAACCATTGCACCGTGCCACTGGCGTTCACCTGGCCGTAGAATTGGCTCAACGCATTGGGATTGTACAAATAGCGCTCGGTCAACTGGCCGCTGCCGTTGAAGTCCATGTACGGATTGGACCCATCGTAGACCGTGTACAACTGTAGTGTGCCGTTGAGTGACACGGCAATGCGGTTATTGAACACGTCGTAGGTGAACTTCTCGTCGTTGAGCACGTGACCCTGATTGTCCTCCTGCTTCACCTCCACCAAACGATTGCGATAGTCCCAAGTGTAATATGTCACCGTACCCGTGGCAATGTTCGTCTGCGAGGTCATGTTGCCGTCAGCGTCATACGTATAGTTGTACGTGCCGTCGCTCAGCAACTCGTTGCCCGTACCCGTCTGATAACCCGCCATCGTCCGGTTGCCGTTGAGGTCGTAACTGTAACTCACACTGTAATTCGCACCGTTCAGCGTCCCCGACGCGCCCGTCAATTCGCCGTTGGCGTCGTAACTGTACGTCAGCGAACTATTGTTGTGACGTGCCGGTGTCAGGACCACGCGGTCTTGGATTATCTGAGTCATGCGCTGTGTTCCGTAGGCAACCTGTTCCTCCCCCGCCCCACACTGCTACCCACGCGCTAAACAAGTACCGGAAGAAGAAAGAAGTCATCGCTCCTCGGCCCCGGAGTCAACCAGAAATAATTTATGCTGTTTTATGCTGTCTCTTTTTTGGTTCAGCCTTTTCTTTTTTCTCATGTGGTTGGACTGCCTCTTCTATTGCATTCTTGCCATTTTGGGAATCCACAATGTACACATCTCTTAGCAAACGTATTATAATGGAAAGATCCCTTAAAAAAAGGCTTCCCACAGCGCGGACACGGGAATATCAACGCACGATATGCTGTGAAACAAATTGCCCCTACCCAAGCGCACCAAATAACAAACATTAAAATCTCGGATGCTTTTATCAAAAGTCCACAAAATAATAAAATTGGGATATAGCCAAAAACAAGAGCCCAACAGAAAAAGCTCCAAAAACGATATTTTTTCCAAGACGACCTCATGGAATTTACTATCTTATCGATCATGTTAATTAAATATCATCCATTCCATGTCTGATGAAGCATATTTAAAGATTAATATGTATTCCTACGCCTCGTTTACGCAATTGATTCAAGATTTAACGACTCATGAGGGCGCTTCTGTTGTTTTTCCGTTATAATCCTCAAGAAAAAAAGATTTCGAACTGGTGCTGTTTAAATCCACTGCCACACTCCTGTAAAAGTAACGCCACCATACACGCCCCCACCAATACCAAAGCCCGTGCCAGGGATAAATCCTGGGTCGATAGATATTCCCCAATACTGCATGGTAGGTAGAGAATTTCCCCAGTTGAGAAAACTGTCATGAGTACCATAGATAAAACTTCCTCCACACGAAGGGCCTAATCCTGCCCATGCGCCAGATACTAAACTCGGCCCACCTAAGTCCGCCACAGATTTCGCGTTCGTAAATGTGACAGTAGGTCCAATATTAATTCCCAAACCTAATCCTAAGCCAACCCCTCCACTAATGCTAACTCCCATTGAAAAGCCATTCTCGAACGAATAACCAAAATTGAGACCGATCGATCCTGTGAAATATGATTGAAAAAGACTAATTCCAAATCCGTATCCAATTCCAAATGTCCATAAACCTGTAACATCCGTCTTATTTGTCGGTACATTGAACACATAACGATAAAGATTCGGATCACCTGCTGAGTAACCATCCGGGTCTTGACTCAACCACCTCCCATCTGCCGGACTGTAGTAACGGCGACCAAACTGGTCATTACCTGTGAGTGAATCTGCCGCCCCACCCGCGTACAGGGATCGTGGTGCGTTGGCCGCATTCGTCTGGCTCAGGATGTTACCATACGGATCGTAGGTGATCGCGTCCAGTACAGTACCGTTAGCGCTAACCACCTGGCGGATTGAGTTAATATTATCGGTCAGGAACCATTGCACCGTGCCGCTGGCGTTCACCTGGCCGTCGAATTGGCTCAACGCATTGGGATTGTACAAATAGCGCTCGGTCAATTGACCGCTGCCGTTGAAATCCATATACGGATTGGCGCCATCGTACACCGTGTACAACTCCGGCGTGCCGTTCAGCGACACGGCGATGCGGTTGTTGAACACGTCGTAGGTGAACTTCTCGTCGTTGAGCACTGTGCCATTGCTGCTCTCTTGCTTCACCTCTACCAAGCGATTGCGATAGTCCCAGGTGTAGTAGGTCACATACCCTGTAGTAATGTTCGTCTGCGAGGTCATGTTGCCGTCGGCGTCATAGGTATACTTATAGGTGCCGTCGCTCAGCAACTCGTTGCCTGTGCCTGTCTGATAACCCGCCATCGTCCGGTTGCCGTTGAGGTCGTAACTGTAATTCACACTGTAATTCGAGCCGTTCAGCGTCCCCGACGCGCCCGTCAACTCCCCGTTAGCGTCGTAACTGTACGTCAACACACTGTTGTTGTTGTCTTGATAACTCGTCAACTGGCCACCCGCATCGTAACCATACGTGTAATTAGCCAAGGCCGGCGTCAAACTCATGTTCGCTAACGCATACGTCAGGTTCGTCAACTCATCGGCATTGTCATAACTCAAACTCGCATTAATGCTCACCCCACCCGGACTCGATTGCGTCAAACCTGTCAGGCGGCTGGCATTATCATAAGCAAACGTCACCTGCGCTTCCAACGTCGGATTGCTGCCGCCCGTGGATAAACCCAAACTCGACAACCGCAAATCGCCATCGTAACTGTAACTAACCACGCCGCCTAGACTGTCCGTCATACTCGTGCGGTCGCCAAACGCATCATAGGCATAACTCAAGGTCACACTCGGCACCCCCGGTGTCCCCGCGTTGCTCACACTCACCAACCGACCGTCCGCATCATAACTATACGCATACGACGAAAACGGATCGCTGGCCTGTGTCAACTCGCCCGCCGCATTGTACTGATAACTCGCCGTGTAATTGCCCCCCACCCATGTCTCCGAAGTCCGTTCTCCAATCGCATCGTAACCATAATCAATCGTCCGACCATCGGCATCCGTCGTACTAATCAACTCGCCCGCGGCATTGTACGCATAGGTGGTCGCATAACCCAAGGGGTTTGTCATGCTCACCAACTGATTGATGGCATTATAACTATAACTCGTCGTGTTGTTGTCCGGGTCGGTCAACGACAACAAATTGCCCGCCACATCATACTTGTACACCGTCACCCCGCCGTTGGGCGCCGTCACCGTCAATTCCCGACCCTGCCCATCATACGTGTACGTCGTCGTCTCATTCAACGCATTGGTGACGCGCACCTTGTTGCCATCCGCATCATACACATACGTCGTCGTCTCATTCAACGCATTGGTCACCCCAACCAACTGATTCAACGCATTATAGGTGTACGTCGTGGTGTGACCCAATGGATCGGTCACGCTAATGCGGTTGCCGTCGGCATCATAAGCATACCGCGTCAGATTGCCCAAACCGTCGGTGGACGATACCAACTCGTGCAGCGCATTGTAACTCATGAGATAAGACAGGGATACGATGCCGCCGCTCTGGGTGATCCCCGTGGTGTCGCCAGCCGCGTCGTAAGCATAGGTCGTCAAATTATCCAACGGCTGAATGACCGCAGCCTGTTGCCCCAAAGCCGTGTAGCTGTATGTCGTCGTCTGACCCAGCGGATTGGTCACGGAAGTCTTCTCGCCCGCAGCGTCATACGTGTAGGTGTACGTGTAACCCAGGGCGTTGGTCACCCCCACCAATTCATTGGCAGCATTATACGTGTTGGTCGTCGTGGCGCCCAGGGGATTGGTGATGCTTATTTGGTTGCCGTCGGCATCGTAAGTATACGTCGTGGTCTGATTGAGGGCGTTGGTAACGGCCGTCATTTCGTTGACTGCATTATAACGATACTTCGTCACATTTCCCAGTGGGTCCGTCTCACTGATTTTATTGCCGACTTTGTCGTAGCTGTAGCTGTATACCGAATTAATGGTGCTGCTGTCCGGCAGCGTTTTGCCGGTCAGACGATTCATCGCGTCGTAAGAATAAGTGGTCACGTAACCGAGCGGGTCCGTGATGCTACTGACCAGGCCCGCATTAGTATAAGAATACGTGGTCGTCTGGTTCAGGGCGTTGGTCACACTGATTCGCTCATTGAGCGCATTATAACTATACGTGGTGACGTTGCCCAACGGATCGGTGATGCTGGTCACCAGCCCCGCACTGTTGTAAGCGTAGGTCGTGCTGTAGCCCAACGCATTGGTCTGTTGGATGAGGTCGCCCTTACTGTTATAGGTATAGGTGGTGACGGCGCCGGTAGGGTCGGTGTACTGCGTCGGCTCGCTGAAACTGTTGTACTGATATTGCGCATAGCTGTCGTCGGGACGAACGATCTCGGTAGGATCGCCCTTGTTGTCGAAGAACGTGCGGGTGCGGCGGGCCAGAGGATCGGCGCTCATCCAGGCCAAACCGTTGGTATCGCGGTACAGCAGCGACGTGTCGCCCAAAGGATCGGCCTGCAAGACTGGCAGGCCAAAACCCAGCCAATCCAGGCCGTAGGTCCACACATTGCCGTTGCCGTCGGTGAACAGGGCTTGGTCGCCGGTGGCCAAGAGGACGGCGGGGACGTTGGTGCTGCCCGCGGCGGCCCAGCCGTTCATCTGCACTGCGGTCAGGTGCTCGGTGGTGGTGTCGGCGCGGGTGACAGTGGCGACGCGCTCAGCGGCATTGTAGGCGAAGGTGGTCGTATGGTTGTTGGGGTCGGTCAACGCCGTCAGATCATTGGAGGTATCATAGGCGTATTGCCACACGTCGCCGGCCGGGTCGGTGATGCTGGCCAATTGGTTGCCCGTATACGACAGCGTGGCCGTGCGGTTGGCCGGGTCGGTGATGCTGGTTAGCAAGCCGTTGGTGTAAGCCAGCGTCGTCACCTGGCCGTTCATGTCGGTGATGGAAGTCAACTGACCCGAACTGTTGTAGGCGAACGACGTGGTGTTACCGTCGCGGTCCACGCTGGAGATTTCCTGGCCGCTGCTGTTGAAGTTGATCTGCGTGCCGTCGGGCAGGGTGCGCGTGTAGCTGCCGTCGCTGTTCTGCACCAGCGTGGAGAAATCGCCGGCCGGGGTGACGTAGCCGCCGGAACCGTTGCTGGCGAAATACAGACTGGTGCCGTCGGGATTGACCAGCATGATTCCACCAGATACGGATATTAATTGTTCCACATTGTCCAACGCCCAGCCGGCGCCGAAGGGACTGTTGGCGCGATTGACAATGTCCACGCTGCCGCTGTAGGTGGTGGGCGTGCCGCTGTTGGTCACGGTGATCGAGTACGGATAGCGGCCCGTGCTCAGGCCCGTGGCGTTGGCTTGCAGGGCGACCTGCACGATGTCGCCGGGGTTGAGGCCGGAGGTATTGTAGGTCACCGTGGCCAACGCGGCGTTGTTGAAGGTCAACTGGGCCGTGATCGTCGCGGGCACCGCTTGACCGAAGGGCAGTTGGTATTCGGCCAGGAAGATCGGCTGCAGGTTGGCGGTGGTCGAGTTGTAATCGAGACTTACCGGCGTGGTATTGGGGTTATAGGACGGCATGGCGAACGCGGTTTGCACCGAGCCGTCGGCCAGGCCGATCTGGGCGTAGGGTCCGGCGGCTTGCGTGGCCTGGCTGCTGCTCATCGGATCTGGTGTGATAACGGTCGGCCAAGTGCTGCTGGAGGTGGGCGGCGTGTTGGAATAAGCCGGCGAATTGTAACCGGCTACCTCGAACGTAATGGTTTGCGTCAACGGCGAACCGCTCTGCGGCGTTTCGGTGACGCTGATTGTGTCGGTGTGGGCCGGGCCGGTGAAGCTGGCCCAGGTGAATTGTAGGTTGGCCGTGTTGGCGCCCGTGATGTTGACGGCATCGGGTGCCTGGCTGAGGTCCCAACTGTAGCTGGCGACGGTGCCGCCCGACACCTGGGCCAACAGGTTTTCCGTCCAGTTGCTCATGCTGGGGCCGGAAGCAAAGGTGTTGAGCGTGACGTTGGCCGGAATGGTCTCGCCGGTGTTGAGGTCGAGCACGTACAACGGATCGTGGCCGTGGCCAGGCCCGTGAGCGTGTGCATAGGACAGAGACGGCGACAGCGACGAGTACTCGGACCCCAGCAGCGACGGCGGCGTTAGGGAATAGCTCATCTGCAACGCAGTCGCGGGCGTAGCGGCTTGGCTGGGGGCAGAGGCATCTGTATGGGTTGGGGTTGCGGGCAGCGTCACGTTATGGACCGGCATGGCGCCTGGGGACGCGCCGAAATCGACGCCGACAAACTGGTTGGCGTTGACCAGGCCGGCTGGGGGCAGAGGCATCTGTATGGGTTGGGGTTGCGGGCAGCGTCACGTTATGGACCGGCATGGCGCCTGGGGACGCGCCGAAATCGACGCCGACAAACTGGTTGGCGTTGACCAGGCCCGGACCGCCGCCCCCGCCCGTGGGAGTGCCGCCGCCCAGGCCGGCGTTGGGGGTAGAACGGCCGCCCACGCCCCCGCCGCCTCCGACGTTGGCCGGCGGCGGCGTCAGCGGCTTGGGCGGCGAAGATAACGGCATGAAGGGCCGCGACGCCAGGGCCGAAGAAAGAAGGACATTCAGAGGATTGGTCTCTTGGGGCACGGATGCAGAAGGTGCGGAAGGCCCCTGCAAGGGTGTCGGCGTGCGGACCACCACAGAAGCATCGTCCGTCGGTCGCGGCCTCGACAGCAGCGTGATATTCTCGCTGGGCAGCACTTCGGCCCACGCTTCGGACTTCCGCGTCTCGCCGACGGCCGTGGTCATGGCGCTGTTAATCTGGGTAAGATAATGGGGGGGGCAAACTCCTCAAGCGAAAGCCCGCTGAGCGATGTCGGCGAGGAACGTTCTTCCAGAGCCATCAACATCGGTTTCGCATAGCGGACCAGGGGCCGGCGTCGCCTGGAGACGCGCCCCGGAAACCAACGACCCAGCCAGGAGAATACCCAACGATGCAGCTTCCGACCAGCCATGATTCCATCCTCACCGATGCGGACCCCAGGTGCGTGTATCTGTCCGTAAGTGCCTGATCGCTGTCCGTTGGTTGTCGGGCCGCCGGATGGCCTGCCGGCCAAGCGCGGGCAAAGAAGATGAGAAGAGAATCTCTTTGAGAGCGAAACTATTCGCCTCTTCGCCCTCTGTCAAGGGCGAAAATCATGAATTTTTCGCAAGGTTGCGGGGCCGGTATACCTACCGAGGCCAGCAAGGCAAGGGCCGTAGAAGGGTCACAACTTATTTCTGGGCTTTTTTGTCGGCGTTCTCTTTGTTGTCTCCGGGGATGTTTTTTTTCAGCAGTTCCACAGACAGCAGCAAGGCGGTACCGTCACTCAGCGGTGCGAACATGCGGTTGGGTCCGAAAGGCATCGGCGTGGCCGCCGGCATGGCACTGGTGCGTAGTGTGTAGCCAGGCCCCTTCTGCTGACCGGTGTTTGGATCGATGCCCACGTAACGTCCCGACTGCAAGGCCAAGACCAGCATGTCCTCGATGCGCTGAGGTGGGCCGAGGATAGCTGGGCCATCGGTGGAGTAAGTCCATAGCGGTTGCGGCTTGTCCGGATCAATCCAGAGCAGGCGGCGTCGATCGAGCACACAGCCGATGCGCCAACCGCCTTCAGGGACTGCTTGCACGAAAGGTCCGGCGCTAAGATTGCCTTTGAAGGGCCAGGCGGCCCCTGGTTGGAGCATGCCGTTCTGGGCCACAGTAAAAAGGCGCAGCAGGCCGGAGGAATCGGCGACGACAATGCGCGGCGGCTGCTTCTCACTAGCAGGCAGCAACACCGGCGGGGCCGCTATCAGATATTCCAGCGGTTTGAGCGGCTCACCCTGGCCTTCCTTTGGCAAGGGCTGCCAATCTTTGTCCTTTTCCGGCGGCCACTCGAACACAGACAGTCTGCGGTTACCATTGGTGGTGAGAAAACGATCGCCTCCCAGAGGTAACACCGTGCAAGGAGCGACGACGGGGGTCCGCATCTCGCGCCAAGGGGGACCGATTTCGAGGCGAGGGGTTTCCTCGATCCATAATTCGCTTAGAGGCAGTCCTCGGATTCTGCCATCGCTCATCGGTATCAGCAGCTGGGAACTCGTCACGGCCGGTGGGCCGGCGGGCATCAGGGGCGTCCTGTCTGCCCTCGCCGGTAGTTTGACTTTGCTCTCTTGAACGCGCAGCTCCCGCTCGTTGCCCACCCAGTCGATGTGACGGACAAGCAGTTCTTGGCCCGTATCTGGAAAAGCGATCTCGTAGGCGGAGCGGCCGTCTGCCGCTGGCAGCAACTGTGGCGGCACAAACGGGTTTTCCATCAGAGCGGGCGCATTGCGGAGGAAACGCGGTTTATACGGCTGCAAGGGGTCCAGGACGAACAATCCGCCGCCCTGGTCCAGCACCAAAAGCAGCGGGGGGCCGCCTCCGGGCGGCGTTAAGGCGAGCGGCTGGCCCTGGCAGACCAGGCCGAGCTGTCGCTGCCATACGATGTGTCCTTGTTCCTCTACGGCTGTGGCCAGGCATGTCTGCTGCTTGAGAGCTTGTGTCACCAGGACAAAGGTAGAGCGGCCGTTGGGGCCTTCGAGACGTTGCGGCTCGTGCAGCGGCGAGCCGAGCGGCAGCGGCGTTTTCCATCTGGGGCGGGCCTGCGGTCCCTTCTGCCAGTCGATATCCAGCTGCAATTGCTGAAGCTGACCGTGAGCCAGCACCCATAGATCATCGCCCTGCATGTGGACCACCTGAGCGCGCCCGCGCTCATGTGCTAATTTTCGTTTCCTCGCCGGCACCTCGGAGGAGGAGAGGAAGGAGGACAAGTCGAGTCCCCCCGGCTGAAGCAACGGAAACAGCGCGGGATCGCGGTTGCCCAGTTGACGGATGCCAAATAGGCCGAGAATGCCGGCATCGCTGAGAACAGCTAGCTTTTCCCCATCCTGTTTGGGCTCGAACCAGGTCCAGCCGCTGAAGCGAGCCGGCGGCTTCAGTTCCAGCGGCGGCGCATGGCGGTCCTGGAGCGGCAGCTCGAAGACCCGCAGCTGCATGGCATCAAGCCCGCTCGCCTGAGTGAGAATGAGATAGCCAGGCGCGGCGTCGCCTTCGGGAGGGATAATGACCGGCTCACTGCGCAGCGAACCGCTGGGATGGCCGTCATAAAGAATGGTCACACAGCGGCGTGCATGGGGGGCCACGTCCAAAACATAGATGCAGGAATCATCGGCAGGAAAATAGATACGGCTGGTATCTCCTTCGCGGGCGCCGCCGCATGTCAGCGGTTGACCGAGAAACCAGCGGCCAAGCAATTGACCGCCGGACAACTCAATTTCATGAATCCAACCGTTGTAGTCAGCCAGATAAGCGCGGTGCTCGATAAGGATGGGCCGGCCCAGCACGGGATGGCCGATAGGATATTCCCACACCGGCTGGCCTTCGACATTCAGCGCCGACAGCGTTTGCGTATCGGTGGAGAGCACCAGGAGCAATTCGGGGCTGAACGCCGATGCCGGCACGCGCAGGGGCAACACGGTAGTATCGATGCCGACACGCGTCGCCCATTTCAACTCGCCGTTGGACTGTTTGAGGGCGTAGAGTACGCCACGGACCAGGACCGGCACAATCGGATCGTTCGGCGGCGCTGGGCCGGGAGCGGCGGACGGCAAGAGCGGAGCAAATAACAGCACTTCGGCATCGTCTCCAGCGAAGGGAGGCGGCGGGACCGGGGCATCCGTCGCTGGATAATAAACGACGCTGGCCAGGTGCGTCTCTTCGAGTTGAGCCAATGCGGCTTTCGCCTCGCTATCCTCGCTGATGCCAGGCAATTCCCGCTCCATCTGTGCCAACAGAGAACGAGCGCGCTTGATGGCCTCCATCGGCAGTTCCTTGTCCCGTTTGTGCAGCTGGGAAAGTACGTTGCGACGCTTGGATGCCAATTCCACGGCTCGGCGGACCTGGCCCAGGTCGGCATTGATCTGTCCAAACTCTTCCTTGGTCAGCGACTCTGCATAAAGGGCCTTCATTGTATGCCGCAGCTGTTCAATGCGCTCGGCGACTGCCAAAGGCGAATTATCGGTTGGGTTGGCGTAACGAGCGGCAAGCGCCTTGGCCAGGTGGAGCAAACGTAAGCCAGCATCGCGGCTATATTGCACCATAAGAGGGTCTTTTTTATGAGCTTTGACAAAATGATCGAGTTGAGTGACAGCGGTGAGCAATTCGGCGTCGGGATCGGAGACCGCGCTGCACACCGCACACCAATCGGCCAGGAAGCGGTATTCCTCGGCGTGGGCGCTGCTGGGAAACCGTTGCAGGAGTTGGCGGAAAGCGCTCTCAGCGCTGCCGAAGGAACCCTGCTTGTAGTCGTCCTGGGCTTTGGCGGCAAGCGCTTCTTCATTAAGGTGGAGCTTCTGCCAGGCCCACGACCCGGCAATCCCAAACACGACAAAAATCAGCACAAACAGGCTTGTGATGATAAACCAGGCGCGGCGTTTGCTCAGGCGCGGTTGTGGCTCCTCATCAAGTTCTGCTTGAGGATGCGTCTCTTCTTCTACGGACTGAACGGTCTGTTCTACGTCTTCTGGAGCACGGCGTACGGGCGGCGGCTCCCACATGCCGGGCGGCAACGGACGCGGTTGCCCAGGCTTCTCCGGCGGGAGGGCGGACATAGGTTGCGTTTCCGCTGGCGAACGGGCAGGCATCGTCTGCGTTTCTGCCGGCGGACAAGCGGGTCGGCGAAGGCGTTTCGTCGGCGGCACGGGAGAGGGGGGCGGAACCAGCGGCCCGTCGGTCTTGAGCAGCGCCTGGGGTTTGCGCACAGGCGGGGCCTCACGCCACCACACCGCATCCGTAGGGGGCCCTGGCGAGGGAGGCGTTGACGGCTGGGCTGTTTGCCACCAATTCCGTTCGGAAGGTTGCTCTTCTTGCCCCGGTGCTGCTGGCAATATCTCGGCAACATGCTTGGAAAGGGCGCTGTTCCCTTGTGGCGGATCCGCTTGCTCAGCCGGGAGGATCGGTATCAATTCGCCAACCGAGCCGGAGCACTGGCTGCCGCCTGGCGGGGGACTGGGCCGCGGCGGAGTAGAAGCAGCAGGCGTATCCGGCGACTCCGGCGGCGCCAACGGCACCGAGAAGACCTTGCGGCAAGCAGCGTTGGGACAGCGCACCAGCTGGCCGCGCAACGTCTCCTGCACCTGGTAGGCCGACCGACAGAATGGACATGAAGCCGTGATATGCACGATGGTATCCTGCCTGACGGTAAAATCACTCGAAATTTATCTTACACTTTTTCTTCCGCGTCGGAAGCGTAAGCGACGGGGTTCGTCCCGTTGCTTACGCTTCCGGCTCGTTTTTCTCACTGTCCCGTTGCTTACGCTTCCGGCTCGTTTTTCTCACTGTCCCGTTGCTTACGCTTCCGGCTCGTTTTTCTCACTGTCCCGTTGCTTACGCGCACAAGGAAACATTCTTCCGACATTTTACACCGCTTGCCGCAAGGCCGGGCATCCCTTACAACGGGACTGGATCAATCCACCGGAGAAACTACCCATGACTTGCTTCAAACCGTCTCTGAGCTTTCTCGTCCTCGTCCTCTCATCGGTCCCGCTGGCCGCCGCGGACGATGCCAACAATTTCTTCTTCCGCAAAGGCGATCGCATCGTCTTTCTCGGCGATAGTATCACCGAGCAGTATCAGTACTCCACCGACATCGAACTGTACCTGACGACGCGCTTCCCGGACGGCGACATGACGTTCCTCAACGCCGGCATCGGCGGCGATACAGCTGCCGGCGGCGCCCGCCGCTTCGCCGAGCACGTCCTGGCCGAGAAGCCGACGGCCCTGACCATCGATTTCGGCATGAATGACGGCGGCTATGGCGCCTTCGATGCTGTTCGGGCCAAGCAGTACCTCGACAAGACCGAAGAGATGCTCAAGGCCGCTCAGAAGGCCGGCATTCGCGTCGCCCTCATCTCCCCCAACGCAGTTGAGGTCCGCACACGCCCACAACTGAAGATCTACCTGGAGACGCAGCAGCGGTTCTACGCGCCCCTCAAGGAGTTGGCCGAAAAGTACAAGACGCCGTTCGTCGATCAATACACGGTGACACGTAAGATATTGGACAAGCTCGCAGCGGACAACGCCAACGTCCATCCTTTCCCAGACGGCATTCATACCAACGGGCCCGGCGGGTTGCTCATGGCCCATACCATTCTCACCGGCCTGAAAGCCCCTGCTCTCGTCAGCGCCGTCGAAATCGATGCTACCGAAAAAAAGGCCACGCCCACCGATTGTACGGTCGAGGAGTTGAGCGTCACCAGCGACGGCGTTTCGTTCCAGCGCAAGGACAAGGCGTTGCCCATGCCAATCCTGGCGGATTGGCGGCCGATTCTTCCTTATATCAACAACTTAAAAGACCTCAATTACTACGGCCTAAAAGTGACGGGTTTGAGCGGAGGCAAATACGCCCTGAGCATCGACGGCAAAAAGGTCGGCGAATATACGGCAGAGGAACTGAGCAAGGGCGTCAACCTCGGCAATCTCGAGACAGGGCCGCTCTGGGAGCAAGGGCAGAAAGTGTTCCAGATGATTACCGACAAGAACGCCATCGTCCACAAGCGCTTTCGGCAAGTGATAATGGCCCCGAAGGTGTACTGGTTGGCGGATGTCTACGAAGAACGCAAGCCAAAGGAGTTGAAGAAGCTCATGGAAGAGATTCAAGCACGTCAGCAAGCGATCTACAAGGAAGTGCAACCTGGGGTGCATCGCTTTGCGTTGAAGAAGGAGTAACCCAAGCATTACACAAGGTTGAACGCTTCCTTGAGGCACACCAGGGCTTCTTCGCCGCGCGCCCGATCGACGACCACGCTAATGCGCACCTCGCTGGTGTTAATCATGCTGATGTTGATGCCGCGTTCGGCCAAGGCGCCGAACATGCGACGCGCAACGCCGGTATGCGTGCGCATCCCGACGCCATGCACGAACAGCCGGGCGATGTCGGCGTCGGCGGCCACGCGCGTCGTTGGGTCGAGCACAGCGACTACTTCGCGCGTCACCTTCAGAGCGCGATCGAGATCGGCCTGCGGCACGCTAAAGGAGAGTTCGGTGCGGCCGAGCGATAGGTTCTGCACAATCATGTCTACGATGATGCCTGCCGAGGCCACCGCCTGGAAGACCCGCGAACAACAACCGGGTTTGTCGGGCAGGCCAAAGATGGTGATGCGTCCCTGATCGGTGTCCAGGAGCACGTCGCTGACAACAATGTCTTCCATGCTGGCCAATTGCTGCGTCAGGGCGGCAAGGTCGCGGTTGGTCTTCGGCGAGACAGCGCCGACTGGGCGGCGTTGGAATTGATGATTACCCTTGCCGCCCGGCTGGCCGGCGCCCGGCCGCGGTTGCCCCAGGCCAAACGCCTGATGCACCGCCCGCAGCGCCTTGACGCCTTCCTTGCGGCTGACCAAGACGGAAATCTTGATGTCGGCCGTGGTAATCATTTTCATGTTGACGTTCTCGGCCGCCAACGCTGCGAACATACGCTCGGCGACGCCGCTGTGCGTGCGCATGCCGGTGCCGACGATCGAGACCTTGCTGACCTGTTCGTCAAATTCGATGGACGCACCCAGTTCGGCGGCCAAGGGCCGCAACACTCTCAGCGCTTCGGGCAGCTCGTTGCCCAGCACCGTGAAGCCGATCGCCGCTTTGCCGCCCTCGCCGACGTTCTGCGCGATCATGTCCACGACGATATGATGATCGGCCATCGCCGCGAAGACGCGATGACTGACGCCCGGTTGGTCCGGCACGCCGTTGAGCGAAATCCGCGCCTCATCGCGGCCCAGGGCGGCGCCGCAGACCACCACGTCGCGCATCCACTCCGCCTCTGGGACGATCCAGGTCCCTTCGGCGTCACTGAACGACGAGCGAACGTGAATGGGCACATCGAATTTTTTGCCGAACTCAATGCTGCGCGAGTGCATGACGCCGGCGCCGACGCTAGCCAGTTCCAGCATTTCGTCATAGCTGATGAAGTCCATCTTCCGCGCTTCGGGTACGATGCGCGGATCGGTGGTGTAAACGCCGTCCACATCGGTGTAAATTTCGCAGCCCACGTCGCTGTATCCGGGGGTTGACACTCCTGGCTCGCCAGCATCGTGCTTCATGACGGCGGCCAAGGCGACCGCTGTCGTGTCGGAGCCGCCGCGGCCCAGTGTCGTGATGTTCCAGTTTTCATCGATGCCCTGAAAGCCGGCAACGATGACGATTTGTCCCTCGGCCAAGGCTTGGCGCATACGGGCCGTCGAGATGCTTTTGATACGCGCCTTGGTGTGCGTACTGTCGGTGACGATGCCGACTTGAGCGCCCGTGAAGCTGATGGCGCGTTCGCCGAGGGCCTGGATGGCCATGGCCATCAAGGCGATGGAAATCTGTTCGCCGGTGGACAAGAGCATGTCCATCTCGCGGGCCGGCGGCTGTTCGGTAATTTCCTTGGCCAGCTCGATCAATTCATCGGTGGTATCGCCGCGGGCGCTGACCACAACGATGACTTGATTGCCTTCCTGTTTGGCGCGGATGGCGCGCCGCGCCGCCGCCATGATCCGCTGAGCATTCGCTACACTACTGCCGCCGAATTTTTGTACAACCAGACGCAACGGTGCTTCTCCCAACTCGTTTCGTTGTGGGCCGTAGGCAAGCGCAGGGCAGTCCCGTGCTTGCCTACGACCCACAACTAAATTCTTTGTAGTTTACTGTGTCTCACGCGGCAGCGCGGCGCGGGCGGGGTTGGATGTCGAACAAACCGAACACGTCTTCTTCCGTCAAGCCCAGCGACGGCGGTGGGCCATTTTGCTCGATCAGCTCATTGAACAGCTGCCGTTTCTTTTCCAGGACCTCATGAATGCGCCCTTCGATGGTTCCTTGGCTGAGGAAGCGCGTCACGAACACTGGCGATTTTTGACCCAGACGATGGGCGCGATTGATGGCCTGGTCCTCGACGGCGGGGTTCCACCAGCGATCGAACAGAAATACGTAATTGGCGAATTGCAGATTCAGTCCCACGCTGCCGGTGCCGTAGCTCATCAGCAGGACATGCTTGGCTGGATCGTTCTGGAAGCGATCGAGAATGCCTTGCCGCTCTTTGTGTGGCACCTGGCCGTGATACAGCAACGGGCCGAACTCCTGCAACGCCGCGGCCAAAAATTCCAGCGGTTCGACCCACTGGGAGAAGACGATGGCCTTGCGGCCGCTCTCGGCCACCTCGGCCATGTCCGCCAGCAGCCGTTCGAGTTTGGCGCTCTGCTTGGTCAGCGGATCGAAATTGCAGATCTGTTTGAGCCGCATGACCAACTCAAAGACATGCTGCACCGTAATGGTATCGCCCAGGGCGTTGAGATGGATGACGCCTTCCTTCTCGGCCCGGTCGTAGGCCACCCGCTGCGCCGGCGTCAGCTCCACTTCGGTATCGCGGATGATGCGCGGCGGCATGTCGCCGGCCACTTCTTCCTTGGTCCGCCGCAGGATGCAATCGCTGGTCAAGGCCGGCAACTGACGGGCCGGCGTCTCCGGAGGAATCCGATCCGGATCGACAAAGGCGAAAATATTAACCAGGTCGTCGGTGCGGTTTTCGACCGGGGTGCCGGTCATGGCCCAGCTGCGACGGCGGTGCAGGCGGCGCACGACTTGCGCCGTCTTCGAGTCCTTATTTTTGATCCGCTGCGCTTCATCGAGAACCACCACGTCGAAATGCACTTTTTCGTCGTCTACTTCTTCGGCGTCGCGCGTCAGCAACTCGTAGTTGATGAGCTTCAACGGACAATTGGAGACGTGCCAGATGGCCCGGCGCGTTTCCGTGTCGCCGGTGATGACTTCGAAAGGCACGTCCGGCGCCCACAGACGCAGCTCGCGCGTCCAGTTGATGACCAACGGCTTGGGGCAAACGACCAGAGCGTTGTGGATCAACCCGGCGTGGAAGAGTAAACGCAAGGCAATGATCGTTTGCATGGTCTTGCCCAACCCCATCTCATCGGCGAGCAGGGCAGCGTCGCGCGGCATCAGGAAGGCGATGCCGCGCAGCTGATAATCATACGGCTCAAACGGTAGCGATACCTGTTTGTTGGCGAAGATATCTTCCAAAGGCGGTTGCAGCAGATAGAGCAAACGGTCCTTGAACTGCACTGTCTCGCGCGGCGGACGCAATTTCGTACGGCGAGCGGGAGGTGTCAACCCCCCGGTGGGAGTTACCGGGGGGTTGACACCCCCCGCTCGCCCATTGCTTGTTACCGGGGGGTTGACATCCCCCGCTCGCCCATTGCCTGCAACTACAGTTTGGTCGGGCGGTGTCGGGAAGCGCCAGCCTTGCGTTGTCACGTCCAGAGTGAGTTTGCCCAGCGATCGCACCCAGGGCGGATGGTTCAAGAGCACCGCCTGTCGCACATTTACTTCCAGCGGCCGCTCAAAACGCGACAGCGCGTGTACTTCCACCGATAGCGATAGGTCAATTTGGTCAACGTGGGGAAGGAGTACGGGATCTTCCAGCGGAAACGTTTGCAGCGTCATAGTGATTGCGGTCGGCTCCATTATGCTATCTTGGCTTGGTGTGCAATCCATCATGCAAGCCGTCTCGCCGGCAAAATCGGCAGCGCGGGCGGCAAGGGTGTTCTGGCAAAGAGCGGGAAACCCGCGGCGCTTACTAAATTCGACGGCAGAAAGAAAGGACTTTAGCGAAGCGCGTTTTGGCTCTCATTCAACGTTTGCGCCAGGAACGGGAATGTGGTGCATGATATTCCCATTCCTTGTCATCCTTCGTAACTTTAGCGTTTTATCCCAGTTCGATTACTCCGATCCTTCTAGCCTATCCCATCCGTCGATTGCCGCAAGGACCAAATCCATGAAGGCAATTTGCCGGAGGGCCCACGAATAGATCCTGCAAATTGCCGGGACAGGCAGGACCATTGGAAGGGTGAGGCAAGAAAAAACGAACGAAAAACAAGGCGTTTTCTCGCTCATCCTTCGTTCTTCCTCCGGCATCCTTTCGATGGCACGTCCCTTGCTCTAAGATTTCAGCCCAACTTACTCCACCCTAACCCTAGGAGGTGTACCATGTCGATCAAAAACTTTCGCTCCGCCTTTACCCTGATCGAATTGTTGGTGGTGATCGCCATCATCGCCATCCTGATCGGATTATTGTTGCCGGCTGTGCAAAAAGTCCGCGAATCGGCGGCCCGCGCCCAGTGCAGCAACAATATCAAGCAACTCGGCCTGGCCCTCCAGAATTACGCTAGCACCTTCAATGGAAGTCTACCTCCCGCCAACTTCGCCCAGGTAGTCGGCCAATATACGGCCCAAGGCTCGGCTTACTATGCTTTGTTGCCCTACCTGGAGCAAGGCAACGTTTTCAACCTGTACACTGCTGCGCGTCCGGATGCAGGCTACGGCGGCGCATTGGCGTCCCAGGGTGGAGGTGCCGCCAATGTGCCCCTCAAAATCTTTGCTTGCCCCTCCGACTCGACACAGAATAATGGTCTGGCCAACGGCGGTACGATGGCTGGTAAATGGGGGCTTTGTTGTTATCCGCTCAACACGGTGATGTGGGTCGGTTCCTACCAAGCCTCCGCTACTTTTAACCTTCCGCCTCCCTATAAAATCGGCAACATTCCTGATGGGGCCTCCAACACCATCGGCGTTGGCGAACAGACAGGGGGTTATCCGGGCTACTATGGCGCCAGTAATTACGGCGGTTCGGAACCGTATAACGTCTGGGCTTGGCCCCTTAACCCACTCTCCAGCCAAGGTACCAATGGTCCTTATGGCCCTGATCCCGCCTATCTGCCCGGTGGACTTTACTATGGGGCGAATTACCCAATGCCGCAGTGCGGCGTCACTCCCCTGTTGTCCGATCCCTCCAAGATGCAGAGCATGCATACTGGTCTCATCCTGGTCGGTTTGATGGACGGCAGTGTCCGGCCGGTCACTTCCGGCATCAGCCAGTACAGCTGGAACCTCGCCCTCAACCCGGCAGATGGCTTGGTATTCGATTCAAGCTGGTAACTATACGTACAAGAGCATCTGCCGCTGGATCTGGGCGAGCGGGGTTGTGTAACCTGGATTATGCACCGTGCTCTTGCAAGGGGCTGGGGTGGGGGGTAAAGCGTCAGCAGGCTAAACACTTTCCCCCACCCTCAGATCTACAGGGACGGTTAACGTCGCCGTGCCGCTGCCGGCCATTTTCACTGTTCCTTCGTTGCTGAAAATGCTGCCGTTGCTGCTGCCGCTCCGTGTACTCGGCGATGCTTCAAGAAAGCGAGACTCCGCTGTACCACTTCCGCCCTAAGCAGTCGTGTGAAGCGGTACGACGTGCGGGGATAGTTTAGGACGGCACGCCCGAGGCGGTGCAAAGAGCCCCTTCCCCATCTCCTCTACTCTTATTTCTCTGACCATTACCCAGATGTCGCCGTCCTCACGCAGCCTACGACGGCGGCCTAGTTTCTTGACCGAATCGCGTGTCATACAAGGACTTCCGATGAAGAGATGTCGGCAACCAGCCGATACTCATTGTGAAGCCCAGGCGCGGCTCACCAGAGGATTCGAGGTTCTGTGGGAGGCGACCCAAAATGATCGGCGAGGACGTGATGGTTCCCCTCAGCGAAGCAGAGCAGCTCCGCCAGCAATTACTTCAGGCCCAGAAACTTAGCAGCGTCGGGGCGTTGGCCAGCAGCGTGGCCCACGAATTCAACAACATCTTGACCACCATCATCAACTACGCTCGCCTGGCCTTGCGCCAGCAGGATGAGGCGACGCGGACCCAAGCTCTGGAGAAGATCCTCAAGGGCAGCCAGCGCGCTGCCACCATCATCAACAGTATGCTCGGTTTCGCCCGTAACACTTCGACGCAGCGCGAGATGACCGACATCGTCGCCCTGGTCGAGGAAGTGCTCGTGTTGACCGATAAAGATCTGAGCAAGCATCGCATCCAAGTCGAGAAGAAATATCACGGTCGGCCCCAAGCCGAGGTCGTGCCGGCGCAAATCGAACAAGTGCTACTCAATCTGCTCATCAACGCCCGTCAAGCCATGCCGCGCGGCGGACAGTTGCGCATCGAGGTCCGCGAGAACCCCCGCACACAGATGGTTGAATTGAGTATCACCGATAGCGGCGTGGGCATTCCGCCTGACCGTTTGCGCCTAATCTTCGAGCCGTTCTACACGACCAAAGAACCCGACGCCACCGGCCGAGGCGGCACCGGCCTGGGGCTAAGCGTGTGTCGGCAAATCATCGAACAGCATCAAGGCCGTATCCGCGTCGAGAGCCTGGTCGGCAAAGGCTCGACATTCACTGTCAAACTGCCCATCGTGGCTCACGAAGTACATGTGTCCGGTGAACGGCCCGTGTAGATTGGTTAAGGGCTAGCGGACTTTTCCCTCCCCCCCAAGAGGGGAGAGGGAATATTGTCCGGCAACTTCAAACACGTTCACACGTCGGATGCATCGAATGTCTTCTTCACGAGAAAAAGTTGCTGGCTGAAGGCAACACGGTCCAAAAGGCCACGCCGTTTTCTCGGATTTTCTCGGAGAGACAGTACCTATCACTTGCCCAAGACGCGTAGCGTTGTCGAAAGATGATATGGCAGATCGCCGATAGTGTAATCCAACTCGGCATAAAAAGCGATGAACCCCTTGGACGGTAGGGCGACTGCCGCCGTGGCAGATTTGTCGTCCAGCGGCCGGGAAACCCACTTGGCCTTGCGAAAATCGCGCGTCGGCGCTTCGGCCAGCCACAAGCGTCCGCCCGTGGCCGGCGGCGTGGAGTGTATCCTCAAGTGCGCCTGGCCATCCGCATCGTCGTGTGTCCACGTCAATTGCGGCATAGGGTTATTGTGGATGATATGGCGGGCGAACGCCGCTAGGCCGTTGATGGCCCGCGAATGATCGAGTTTGCCGTCTGCGCCTTTCTGTTCCAGATTGTGGCCGGCATTGGGTACATACAGCACCCATTTATCGCCCCTGAGACCGTCCCAGTAGAGATTGAGTGCATCGGTAGCCCAATACGGATCGTTATTGCCGTTGATAAGCAGCTTCGGCATCGTCAGCTGGTCGCGGTAGGAATACGGATCGACCATCTTCCACAGGCGTTCGGCGGTCGCGGTCTTCGGGAGCGGCACCAGGCCGCGTTCGGTGTAGTCATGGATCTGCGCGCTGTAAGCGCCCAGGGTTTCGAGCTGATGGTCCATCTGCTTGCGCATGTTGAGCGTGTCAATGACCATGGGCGCGATGGCCTTGACACGCGGATCGGACGCGCCCGTCAGCCAGGTTGTCCAGCCACGCTTGGAAGCGCCTGTGACGACGAAGCCCTCAAGCGGCATTTGCCATTCCTGGCGAGCAAACGCCTGGAGGGCGTCCATGGCCTTGACCACGCTTTTGACCATCGGAAAAAGCAGCGGCCAGTTTTCGTCCTTGCTCTCCAGATAGCGGACGAAGGTTTCGGCGATAAGGGCGTCCTCGGTCTTGCCTCCCAGGAGCGGTTGATTGGGAATGCCGTAAAGGCAGGCACACGGCGCTTGCGCTCGGCGGGCAAGCTCCAGGTCCAGGGCCGTGGTTGCCGCGTTCGGTTGGCCGCCCTGGTTCCTTAACAACAGTACCGACGTCGGACGCACACCCTTGGGCTGGCACACCTGGAGGGCATGTTTCCAGGTAATACCCTGCCAGGTTTGCGATACTAATTGGAGGTTGTAAATCGTGTCACCATCGCGTTCGACCTTCTCACTCAACTTCCAGGAGAAAGCCGATTCCGACTTGCGAAGGTACTCCGGTAAATCTGCGCGAACCGTTGGGAGCGCCAAGGCCGCTATCAGAGAAAGGACGCTCGTCAGCCACAAACTCGTTTTCATAACAGTTCCTCCGAGGGGAAACGGATAAGGCGACAGTTCATTCGAGATCAAAGTCCATGGTTTGGCTCCCCGCTTTCACCTCGCGGACAAGGCCAGATTTTTCCGCATCCGCATAACGCAGAGGTAAATTCGGCAGCGTCCGTTGCTCGGCACGCATTTTGGCAGCGCCTTCCGCGTCGCCCGCCATGGGAATAAACATGGGCAGTGCAACCGTGATCTTGACCTTGCCAACGGCGACCTTGGGTATCGTGTATTTGCCGTCGGCATCAATGGGGCTGGTAACCGCTTGGTTGGCCTCGTCGTAGAAGGTGATCGATCCCTTGGGCAGCGGTTTGCCTTGGTAGCGCACCGTACCGGATACCTTTCCCCAGCTGCGGCCGCAACCGGCTAGCAAGAGTAACACCACAAGCAAGGCCATCACGCGGGCATGTCGTGGAATCATGACAGCTCCTTAAATGCGAAGCGAACGTCTCACCAATCGGGGCCAAGCACTTCGCCGCCGGCAGGCGTACAAGCCCACCACCACGTATTGGGGCTGATCCCCTGGGCGATATTGCGGACGCTGCCGTCGCACAGCAGAGCGATAATCACTCCCGTATGGGGCGAACTGGCGACATAGGGATTGCAGTTGCCTTTGTAGGGATTGGGCATGATCTGAAATAGAGACGCCGGCCCCACAGCTGTGTTCGCCGAAACCGCCTGGAAGAAAGGAATCTGGAAACCTGGATAGACCGGCAGGGGAGACGACATCGGCGCGGGAAAAGTAGGACTGGACAAGGCGCTGTAGGCCCAGAAACTGCCGCCGAAGGGACCGAAGATGCTTTGGCTGAGGCTATTGGTGCAGATTGCATACCGTTCGGTCGCCAAGATCGTGTTCGACAAGCCGTCGGGTATGGAGGCGGGAAGGCGTGCCGATCCATTGGGATCGTAACTCTCGCCCGTCGCAACCGGCGGTGTGGTTTGAGTGATGCCGTTCACCCGGCTGGCAATCAGGGCGTTGAAGGAATAATTGCCGACGCCCCAGGAAAACCCCCTGCCGCCAGGGTCCGGTACCGTGCCGTTACTGTGACTGGGGTCAGACGGACAGGTGAAGGTCTTAATCGGCATGGTATAGACGAGATTGTTGTCGGGGAAATACACATTGGGTATGCCTAAAACGGTCCCCAGAGAGCTATTGTAGAGGTTCTGCTGCTCGATGTAGGGCAGAAGGTGGAAGTGAAAGATGCCGAAGCCATTTCCGGGTTGATAGTTTAACGTCCCCGGATAGGGACCGAGAGCAGGCGGCAATCTCCCGATGGTGTCGTTGCTGTTGTGCGTGGCCAGACCTAGTTGTTTGAGGTTGTTCTGGCACTGGGCGCGGGCGGCGGCCTCGCGCGCCTTTTGCACGGCCGGCAGAAGCAGGCCGATCAGGATGGCGATGATAGCAATCACCACCAACAGCTCGATGAGGGTAAAGGCGGCATGTCGACGAATCATGGCTCTCTCCCATGCTGCTTTGAAGAGTGAAGGGATAGGGATAATGGTGAGTTTAGGACGCGCCTAAAGAGTTTGTCAATAAAAAATTGTGAAGAAAAAGAGGACAAGGAGACAGCGCACTTTTAATCTTGACTAATCGCAAATGTATGCTGTATCCTTTTCCTTTCTCAGCTTCAAGAGCCTCCCGGAAACCGGCGAAGCGCTGAAAACCAACTCGCCGCTGGCTGGCCCGCAGGTGGATATAAGGGATAGGGATAGTGAGGCATCCTCACCAGCCCGCAGCGCCAGCAAGGAACACCCTTACTGACGCTGCGGGCTGGTGAAGGACAATCACACGTCCAATTCTTCCGCTACCGCTCGCGCCGCTTTGTCCATGATGAAGCGGTAGCGCTGCGACGGATCTTTGCCGAGCAGTTCGACAAAGGTCTTGTCCGTCTCCAAGTACGAGTCGATTTGCACCTGCAACAGGGTGCGGTTGCGAGGATCGAGCGTCGTTTCGGCGAGGACTTTCGGATCCATTTCGCCCAGTCCTTTGAAGCGCGATACTTCCGGCTTGGCGTTGGCGCGGAGGCCGGCGAGGATTTCCTCCTTATGGGCATCGTCGCGGGCCCAGTACGTCTCCTTGCCGACATCGATGCGATACAAAGGCGGCTGGGCCAAATAGACGCGGCCTTTGCGGATCAACTCCGTCATGTGGCGGAAGAAGAACGCCAACAGTAGCGTAGTGATATGATGGCCGTCGGCGTCGGCATCCATGAGGAGGATGATCTTGCCATAGCGCAGACCGTTGATGTCGAACTTTTCGCCGGCGCCGGTGCCGATCGCCGATACCAGATCGTTTAACTCCGCGTTGGCCAGCACCTTGTTCAGCGCCAGCCCCTCGGCGTTGAGGATTTTGCCACGCAGCGGCAGCACCGCTTGGGTCTTGTTATTGCGGCCCTGTTTGGCGGAGCCGCCGGCGGAATCGCCTTCGACTAGAAACAACTCCGATTCATCCAGGCTGGTGGATTTACAATCAGCGAGCTTGCCGGGCAGATTGAGGCGCCGCTGCGTCGCTGACTTGCGCTTGACTTCGCTGGCTGCTTCGCGTGAAGCCAGCCGGGCCTTGGCGGCCAGGACGATGCGGCCGACGATCTGGTCCGCCGCCGTCCTATTGGCATTGAGCCACGATTCCAGAGCCGGGCGAATCCAGCCATCGACGGCCGCCGTCATCTCCGGATTGTTCAATTTCTCCTTGGTTTGTCCCTGAAACATGGGCTCGCGCACGAACACCGATAAGATGGCGACAAGGCCTTCGCGGATGTCCTCGGCGGTGATAGTCAAGCCCTTGACCTTGACCTCGTGCGTCTCCATGTAGTTGCGGATGGCTTTGGCGATGCCGCTTTTCAGGCCGGCTTCATGGGTGCCGCCCGCCGAAGTACGGATGCCGTTGACGTAAGAGCGAATGACCTCGTCGGTGGATTCGGTCCACTGCAAGGCGACTTCCATCTTCTCGCCGTTGTTGCGCACCAGGGTGAACGGCGTCTCCGTCACCGCCGGCTTTTGGCCCTCAGCGATGAGGCGCTGCAAGAATTCCGGAATGCCGCCGGCATGGGTCAGGTCGTAGGTCTCCTTGGCGATCTCGTCCTTGAAGGTGATCTTCAAACCGCTATGGATGTACGACATGCTTTCTAAGTGTTCGCGTATCCACTTAGAATCAAATTGCGTCGTCTTGAAGATATCGGGGTCCGGCTCAAAGTAAATGGTTGTGCCGTGGCCGCGGCAGGGACCGAGCTTTTGCAACTCCGTGACCGGCTTGCCCCGGCGAAACGTCTGCTGCCACTCGAAGCCGTCGCGATGGATAGTGGCGATCAGCTTGCGCGACAGAGCGTTGACCACGGACGAGCCGACGCCATGCAATCCGCCGGAATGAAAATACACCTCGCCGTCGCCGAATTTAGCGCCGGAGTGCAGCGTGGTCAGGATCAGTTCCAGGGCCGGGCGCTTGTACTTGGGGTGCAGATCGACCGGGATGCCGCGGCCATTGTCGCTGACCGTAACGGCATCGCCATTTTTGTGCAGTGTCACTGTAATGGCATCGGCAAAGCCGTTCAAATATTCATCGACGGCGTTATCGACGATCTCCCAAACGAGATGGTGTAACCCCTTGGCGTCCACGCCGCCGATATACATCGACGGCCGTTTGCGCACGGGTTCCAGCCCTTCGAGAACGCCAATGTCTTTGGCGGTGTAAGTAGCGGTACTCATCACAAATCCGTAAACAGAAATCTGGTATTCCTCATCCGCGCTAGAGAGAAGAAATCACGCGAATATCTTGTCCACGTCCATCCGCCAACCAGGCACAGCCGGCTCCGCATCGGCAACATCACCTCGGCGGAACACCGTTGGTTGCGTTGGGTTCGCAGCTCGATAGCAAAGGATCGTATCGTTGACGGGATCAACGTCCCAGACGACAAGCGTTCCAGCGGCGAAATAATCCTCGCGCTTCGCAGCCATCTCGGCCTCAGCAGCGTCGCCGTAATCGTTTTCGCTGCGAACCTCGACAGCGAAGGTTGGTGGTCCTTTGATAAAACGCATGGCATCGGCTGGGAAAGGACCGTTATAGTAAGAGGCATCGGGAGAAAACGATTCCCGTCCCGACGGCAGCATGGGAATGGCGAAGCCCATGTTGTCCGTGTACGCCTCTCCGACACCGCGAGCTTGAGCATAATCGTCCAGGCTGCGGACGATACGGAACGCCACGCGGTTTGGTCGACGTTCTGTGGCCATCAGTGGCACAATCCTCCCATTGATTAGTTCGGCCTTGCCGGGGAAGCGATACAAGTCGTCCAGCGTTGCCCGTTGCGTCGCCGTAGTCATGATTCACCTCTCTCATTCAAACAACGATTTCTGCTCCCCGTTCGTCTCGACCTTGCCGTTGCTTTCCTCGGCCTTGCCCTCCACTTTGTCCCAATCGACCAACTCAATCGGCGGCGGTACGAGGCGGACGAACGAGGTGCGTTTGACCGCTTCGAAGCCTTTGCCGCCGCGGCTGGTGATTTCGCGGCTGCCGTAAAACTCCATCTGCTTGCCGCCGCTGGTTTCGACAACCAGCGCATCGTTCTGATTGCGCACCAAGGCACCGCCCAGGCACGTATCGCCCTTTTCCAGCTTGATGCCGATGACGCCCTTGCCGACGCCGGAGAGGATGTTGACTTCGTCGATGGGGAAATGCAAGACGTGTCCGTTCGCGGAGGCCAAAAACAGACTGCGATGCTCCGGCTTTAACACCGTCGCCATCACTACTTTGTCACCCTCGGCCAGCCGCACATAGCGGCGGCCGACTTTGGTGGAGGCGGTGCGGAACGGGGCCAACGGCGTGCGCAGCACCTGTCCCTGGGCCGTCACTACCAACAGATAAGGACCGGCCGGTTCGCCGTTGGCGGGCGGTTGTTCCAGCGGTGTGAAGCGCTCGTCCGTCGTCGCCGCGCCGACGATGCGCACCTGATCGGCCAAGCGGAAAAATTTGCCGATCGGTTCCCCGTAACCGGATGAAGCGGGAACCTCGCTGATTCGCATGGTGTAGGAGGTGCCATCGTCGGCGAAGAAAATGACGTGATCGAGCGTGCTGCCGGGGACGACAGCCAGCACTTCGTCGCCCTCTCGAACGCGCGTGCCCTCTACTGAGGCCAGACGGCCGACGCGCTTGATCCAGCCGTCGCGCGTCAGTACCACGTTGGTGTTCTCGCGGACGATGTAGGCTTCTGGATCGAACTCCGGCAAGTCTTCCGCCGAACCCATGCGTGTACGGCGGCGGTCCTTGTTGCCGTACTTCTCGCCCAATTCGTTCAGCTCGTCCTTGATGACGTTCCACAGCTTTTTCTCGGAACGCAGGATGCCTTCGATCTTCTGGGCCTGCGCCGTCTTTTCCTTCAGCTCATCGAGGATTTTCTTGATCTCCAATTGCGCGATCTTGTAGAGCTGCACCTCTAGGATGGCGGCGGCTTGCTCGTCATCGAGCTGGAACGTTTTTTTCAAGCGTTCGGCGGCGTCGGCCTTGCCGTCGCTGTCGCGGATGATCTTGATGGCCTTGTCCAGCGCGTTGAAGATAATGCGGAAGCCTTCCAGAACGTGGATGCGGCGGCGCAGCTGTTCCAGGTCGTACTCGAAGCGGCGGCGCACCGTGGCCAGCCGAAAATCCAGGAAGTGACGCAAGATCGCTTTGAGGCCCAAACGTTCCGGCCGCGTTCGCTCTTTGCCCTCTTCGTCGGGCACGGGCACCAGGCAAGTCAGATTGCAGGCGAAGTTCTCCTGCAACTGCGTGTGCTTGTACAGATAGGCCATGATCAAGTTGGGATCGCTCCCCGACTTCATTTCCAGGACGATGCGCAGGCCCTCTTTTTCGTTGGATTCGTTGACGAGATTGAGCAGTTGCGGCAGCTTGCGTGAAGCGATGATGGCGCCGATATCGGACTCCAGTTTGCCCTGATCGACCCCATAAGGGATCGACGTAATGACAATTTGTTGGCGCCTGCCGACTTCTTCGACCTTCCATTCGCCCTGCACTTTGAGGGTGCCGCTGCCCTCTTCGTAAATCTTGCGCAGCGTGGCCCGGTCGGTGACGATTTTGCCGCCGAGGGGGAAGTCAGGCCCCTTGATCTTGTCGAGCAGCTGGGCCGTCGTCGCTTCGGGATTTTCGATGAGATGGATACAGCCCTTGATGACTTCGCTGAAATTGTGCGGGGGGATGTTGGTGGCCAGGCCGACAGCGATACCGGAGGCACCGTTGACCAACAAATTGGGGAACTGGGCCGGCAGCACCACCGGCTCCTCGGTAGTATTGTCGAAGTTGGGCCGCATCGGCACGGTGCGCTGGCGCAGCTCGGCCAACAAATGTTCGGACACGGCAGCCAGCTTCGCTTCGGTATAGCGATAGGCCGCCGGCGGATCGCCTTCCACAGAGCCGAAGTTGCCTTGCCCATGTACTAGCGGCAAGCGCATGACCCAATTCTGGGCCAGGCGCACCAGCGCCTCGTAACAGGCGATGTCGCCGTGCGGATGATAATTGCCGGTGACGGCGCCTGTGATCTTGACACACTTGGCCGGCCGACCGTCGAAGGTCAACCGCAAGTCGTGATACATGGTGTACAAAATACGCCGCTGGACTGGCTTCAGCCCATCCCGCACATCCGGCAGGGCACGCGACATGATGACCGACATTGCGTAGTTGAGGTAACGCTCCTCCGTCTCTACGCGCAACGAAACCGGCTCAATGGTTTCCGCCATGAAACTTCCTCACGATCCAAACAGACCATCCATTCTCTCAGGATTGTAGCAATCTTGGCCCTCGAAACATAGGCCAGTTGGTGTTCAGAAGTACACTATAGTAAACCACCGCGGGGCCAGCTCGTAGCGCAAGCTCGTTCCCTTGCTTGCGCTGCGGGCTCCCTTGCTTGCGCTGCGGGCTTGCAAGCTCGCAGCGCAAGCAAGAGTTCCCTTACTTGCGCTGCGAGCTTGGCGAGCTTGGGGCCAGCTCGTAGCGCAAGCTCGTTCCCTTGCTTGCGCTGCGGGCTGGGCGCTGCGAGTTCCCTTGTGAGAAGAGAAATGGTCGCAATCATTTTGAGGGCGGCGGGTATGCCTTGGCTATGTCGGCGAGCATCTTGTCGAAGTCGTCGGGAATTTCCTCGAAGCTGCTGATGCGGCAGAGTTGCATTACCTGTCGTCCTTGCCGGCTATCCTTGGCCGACAACATGCCTTCCCGGAAGCGATCGAGCAAGGCTTGGCTGAGCTTGCCTGGATAATAGGCAATCACCGCACAGGGAAACGATTCGGATTGCAACAAGATCTTCGCCTTGGCGAAGTATTCCGGATACTGGCTGCGGTAGGATTCCAAGTCGCCTTCGTCGATAACTGCCGCTGCTGTCGTGCCGGCGAGAACATCGTCGATGGCGTCGGCAGCGTCGCGCGGAATGGTAATGCGGGAGAAGAACTTGGCCGGGCTGCTGCCGGCCGGAACACAGCGGCGCTCCAGGAACAAGCGGCAATGTTCGCGGCTCATGTACGGCAAAGCGACGACCTGACCCTTAAGATCGGCCACCTGCTGCACCGGCCCCTCGGCGGCAACGACAAGGTAGGCGCGGAGGTAGGGTTGTTGCTTGGGCACAGCGATGAGCAGCGGCTTCAGCTCCGGGACCAGCTGGCGCGCCCAGGCGAACTCGAAGCCGTGAAAAATGCCTAATTGGCAATCGCCTGATTTCAGGCGCTGAGCCAGGTCGTTGGCTTCCCCGGCCGCTACCAGTTGGCCCTGCATCCCCGTCTGCGCCTCCATCAGTGCCTTGAACGGCCGCATGATGATTTGCATCAACGGTTCGGAGGTGTCGCGGAAGAGACTGCGAATCAGGCCGATGCGAACAACGGAACCATCTGCTGCCGCGGCACGGAAATTCGAAATCCGAAATCCGAAATCCGAAGGAAAGCCGAAATCCGAAAGGACCACAAAAAGAGAAATAATCAAAATCACTAAAAAACGACGGGATAGGTCCGTTTTTTCTTTTTTCTTCATTGTAGTTTCCTTCGGATTTCGGATTTCGGATTTCGAATTTCCTTCGGATTTCGGATTTCGAATTTCCTTCGGATTTCGGATTTCGAATTTCCTTCGGATTTCGGATTTCGAATTTCGAATTTCCCTTCAGTGTGTTTGGATCGGCGGCGTCACCGGCGGGCACGGAGGCGCCGCGTCGAAGTCCACCGTGAAGCCGCCGCCGGTTGTCTGTTCCAGAGCAGCCAACGCCAGCAGGGCTTGATAGTGGGCGTCCTTCCATTCCAACAACAAGCGCGTCGTCATGACGCTGGCGTGCAAGAGATCATCCATGTTGGGATAAGCTGGCACTGGCTGGCGTTGCTTCTCCATGTCGATGGGAAACTTGATCTCCCTGCGCAATTTGTTGGAGAGTTGCCAATGCTCCTGATAGGCTTTCTCCAATTTGTCCGCCTGGGTCACTTTTTCCCGCCAGCGCAAGTAGGCGTCTTCCACGGTCAAGGTGATCAATTGCCGTGTTTTGACATCGATGGCCTGAGCGCGTTGCAGATAATCGCGTGCCTGCGTTTGCCGGTCGCCGCGCGAACCCGCGAGCACGGTCGGCATCTCCAGAGTAAGAGCACCGGGCCGATAGCTTCGGGCGTCGTAGATGCCGGTCGGCACCCCGCGGGCATGGATGTCAGAGCCAGCGGCGAAAGTGCGTGCCAACGAGCGACACGTCCGTCCTTGGGCCTCGACTTCCAGGCAGACGACCTCGGCGGCGTTGGCAGTTTGCACAAGTTCGCCGCGCCGTGCCAAGGCCAGGGCGACCAACTCTTCCTTGTTCAATTCCACTTTGGGGCAGGGCAGCTTACGTGGCAGCGGCGGCAACGGATAATCGCTGCCGACGCCCATCGCTTCGCGCAAAGCGGCTAGGGCGAGTTGCACTCCTTGTTCGGCCTCTGCACGCCGCCCTTGCAGCGTCTCCAAGTAGGCGTTGACGACATTGTGATGCTCTTTCAAAACCACGGTGGGATGAGAGACGGCCTTTTTCCCCGGCTCGGCGCGAAGCGCATCGGCGACCAGTTCGCGAAGATCGTTCAAGTTATCCCGGATCTTGTCGGCGAGATCCATCTGTTGGTTGGCGTAGACCGCGCTCAGGTAGCTGAACGTAACGCCGTAAAGCGTCTCGGCTTCAGCCTGGGCCAGTCCGCCGTGCGCGATGGCAATGCCGAGGGCGGCCTGCTTACGACGAATCGGCAGGTCACGGGACAGACTCGCCAGGCCGCGCAGGTGTTCCAGCGCCTTGGCCCGATCTATGGCCGCTGCCAAGCTGGCCTGCGCGGCGGCAATCGCCGGCTGATTGGCCAAAGCAATCTCTCGGCACATCCGTAGCGTCAAGAGCGCGGTCGCCGCAGCCTCTCCCGAGTGGGGGGCCGCTTCTTCCCAACCGCGGGCATCCATTTCTAAAGCGGCAGGCGCCTGGGCGCGCCCGGCGGGAGTCAGCCCTAACAACAAAGACATCAGCCCGAAGTGCAAGCATGGAACGATCAATCGCCGCATGGGTCCGTCCTCGAAAGCTGTATTCCTCTCTGATCGCATCTACGCGGGCACGTTAGTATAGGATCGACCGTCAAGGGCGGAACCTCTACAGAGACCGCTTTTGCCGCCGCGATCGTGCTTTGTGGAAGTGCAATCGCTCGGATTATGCCACCTTCGCACAGTGACGTGCGCAGGGAGTTTCTATAAACGAGAGAAATTAGGCGAAGTGGCTACGCTCTTGCCGATGTTGCAGGCTGACGTTTCGCTTAACTTGTTTTTGTCTTCCCGCGCCTCTCAGCTTGCCTCGACATTTATGGATGCTATGGGTAGACAAAAGGGAACGTTTGGCTTCCACAAACTTGGTTGCCTACTCTCCAACCGTCGTTTTTGTCCTGATTGGCTCCGGACTTCCTCATTTATTGCAAGAGTTGTGTCAACTGCCTTTTGCTTACAACAGAAGGCCCCTTTCTCAAGGGTCTGGTGCATAAATCCTGCAACAGATGGGCAGCAGATACGCTTCCGGCTTGTGGAAGCTAGCGTAGAATGAAAAGGGAAGATGGTGTACAACAACGGCCAGCGCCGACGAAAGGATTCTTCCCCTACAACGCGGAAGGGAAATCATGGACACCAGCACGTCAACGGACCAGCAACAGCAGAGTTTTGCCGAAACGGCACTGCGGTTGGGCGGCAAGACCGAAGAGGAAGCCCGCCGTACCGGGGCCGTGGACCGCGCCGATGAACAAGTCGAGTCGCTGTTCAAGCCGCAATATCAGACGGCCAACAGCCCCGTCCACAAGGCTATCTGGGACGGCCGAGTACCGCTCGACTTGTTCGCGCCGCCGCCCTTGCCGGCTTCCGCGCCGTGTGATCGCAGCATGGAAGCCTCTTTGGAAATCGTGCGCCGCCGCCGCGCCGAAGGAAAGATCCACGATGAGAAGGGCAAGGTTTCTCCAGAGACTTTGCAAGAATTGGCCGGCGCTGGCTATTGGGGAATGCTCATTGACCCGCGGTACGGCGGGCAGGGAGCACCGTTCGCGCGCTTCAGCAACTTCCTGACGCGCATGGCCGTCTGGGACGCGATGATCTCCGGCTTGGCCTCGATCCACGGCTGCATCGGCGCGGTGGACCCGGTGCGGACCTTCGGCACGCCCGAACAAAAAGAACGCTTCCTGCCCAAGCTGGCCAGCGGCCAGGCGCTGTCCGGCTTCGCCCTGACCGAGCCGTGCGCCGGCTCCGACCTGACAGCCCTGCGGACAACCGCGGTCCTTGATGGCGAGGATTATGTCGTCAATGGCGAAAAGTTGTTCATTACCAACGTCATCCCCGGCCGTACCGTTGGCTTGGTCGTCCTCATCGAGGGCAAGCCGGCCGTCCTTGTCGTTGATCTGCCGCCGCAGGAAAACGAGCATTTCCAGATCGTGCCCTACGGCCTGTATGCCCTGCGGCACGCCTATAACAACGGCTTGCGCTTCAAGAATTTCCGCGTGCCCAAAGAGAACTTGCTCAGACCGCCGGTCGGCGACGGCCTGACCATCGCCTATCACGGCCTGAACCTGGGCCGAGTGTCGCTGTGCGCCGGAGCGGCCGGCACCATGCGCGTCCTGTTGGCCAACCTTCTGCCGTGGGTTGAGTTTCGCCGCACCTACGGCGAACCCATCGCCAAACGCGAGCTGGTCAAGCGCCGCATCGCCCGCCTGGCTGCACTCCTCGCCGGCGCCGATGCCTTGGTAGCCTGGAGTTCCTGGCTCATCGATGAAGGCTATCGCGGTGAAATGGAGTGCATCATTGCCAAGATTTTCGGCAGCGAGGCCATGAAGGAAGCAGCCATCGAACTCTTCATGAAGACGCACGGCGGACGTTCGTTCCTCAAGGGCCATCTCTTCGGCGACAATGTGTACGATTTCCTGGCCCCCTGCATCTACGAAGGCGAAGGCGAGATGTTAGGCATGGCCTTTTTCAAATCGCTGGTCAAGGAACACGGCAAACGCTTCTTTGAGCCGATTGGCAGGGCAGTTCAGCGCCTGGGCCTGAAAAACCCCAATCCGCTCAATCCGCTGCACGCCTGGAAGCTGCGCAAGGAATTGGCTCCTTATGCCCGCTGGAAAGTCAGTCAAATATTTGTGCCGCGCGACCGTCAACATGTACAGGGTATGGACAAGCGGCTGAGCGAGCACCTTGATTTCGCCTTGGCGAACTTTCGTCGGCTCCGCGGCGAAGTGACCCGGGCGATGGAGAAATATCAGCTCAAGCTCGCCGACCGCCAGTGTCGCATGGCCGAGTTGTCGCAGCGCATTCAGGACAACGTGATTATCCTGGTCACGGCATTATGGGGCCATCGCCAGGGCAACGAGGCAGCGCGTGCCGCCGCCGATATTCTCTGCCAGGATCTGCGCCGCAAACTGACCGGCCAACGACCCAGCGACCGCTATTTCCGCGATGTGAACAAGCTAGCCGATGTAGTCCTGTCCGGAGGCTTCGAGGCCATCGCCGGCGTGCCGCGCGAAGAGATCCTGATGAAGTACGAAAACACGTGAAACGTCCAGGCGCGAAAGCGTAAATGACGGCAAAGTGTCTGTGGCTAACGCTTCCAGTCTGTTTGCGAGCGAAGAACTTTACCTTCTTTGCTGCCTCCGCTAGGCTAGATGGCATGGCAGAACAATACATCTACACGATTGAAAATCTCACCAAAGCCTACGGCAAACGCGAGGTGCTCAAGGACATCTGGCTGGCTTTTTATCCGGGCGCCAAGATCGGCGTCATCGGTCCCAACGGCGCTGGCAAGAGTAGCCTGCTGCGCATTATGGCCCAGGAAGACAAAGACTTCCTGGGCACGGCCCGGCTGACCCCTGGCTTCAGCGTCGGCTACGTGCCGCAGGAGCCACGCCTCGATGAGTCCACCGATGTGCGCGGCAATCTCGAACAGGCCGTCGCACCCATCCGCGCCCTGTTGCAGCGCAGCGAAGAACTCGGCATGAAGTTTGGCGAAGCCTTGTCCGATGACGAGATGGAAAAAGTGCAGGCCGAGTTCGATCGCGTGCAGGACGCCATCAACGCCGTCAACGGCTGGGACCTGGATCGCCAGTTGGAAATTGCGATGGATGCCATGCGGCTTCCGCCGGGCGACGCTCGGCCGCACACCCTTTCCGGCGGCGAACGGCGGCGCGTGGCCCTGTGTAAAGTGCTACTTCAGAGACCGGATTTGTTGCTTTTGGACGAACCGACCAACCATCTCGACGCCGAATCGGTGGCCTGGTTGGAGCGCCATTTGCAAGAATATCATGGCACCGTCGTGGCCGTGACGCATGATCGCTATTTCCTCGATAATGTGGCCCAGTGGATCCTGGAGTTGGACCGCGGCCACGGCATTCCCTGGAAGGGCAATTATTCGTCGTGGTTGGAACAGAAGCAGGCGCGGCTGGCCAAAGAGGAGAAACAGGAATCGGCCCGGCGCAAAGCGCTGGCCCGCGAACTGGAATGGGCGCGGATGGCCCCGCGCGCTCGCGTCGCCAAGAGCAAGGCCCGCCTGAACGCCTACGAAAAATTGGCTGCTCAGGAATACGAAGAACGCGAAGACGACTTGGTTTTGCAAATCCCCCCAGGCCCGCATCTGGGCGACATTGTGGTGCGGGCCGAGCACGTCCGCAAGGGCTACGGCGAGAACCTTCTCATGGACGACCTGAATTTCGACCTGCCGCGCGGCGGCATCGTCGGCGTCATCGGCCCCAACGGCGCCGGCAAGACTACGCTGTTCCGTATGATCGTCGGCCAGGAAAAGCCGGACGCCGGCACGCTGCGCGTCGGCGACACGGTGGTGCCGGCTTATGTCGATCAGAACCGCGATACCCTCGACGATAACAAGACCGTCTTCGAGGAGATCACCGGCGGCGTCGATTATCTGATGCTGGGCAAACGCCGCGTTGCTTCGCGCGGCTACGTTGCCCGCTTCAATTTCAAAGGACCGGACCAACAGCGCAAAGTCGGCGAATTGTCCGGCGGCGAACGTAACCGTGTTCATTTGGCCAAGCTGCTGCGGCGCGGCGGCAACCTGCTGCTGCTTGATGAGCCGACCAATGATCTCGACGTAGACACGTTGCGGGCGTTAGAAGAAGCGTTATTGAACTTCGGTGGCTGTGCCGTGGTCATCAGCCACGACCGCTGGTTTTTGGACCGTATCGCCACTCATATTCTGGCTTTTGAGGGCGACAGCAAAACCGTGTGGTGCGAAGGCAATTATCAGACCTATGAAGCGCAGCGACGGCAACGCCTGGGGCACGAAGCAGACCAGCCGCATCGCATCCGATACAAGAAGCTGCATCAATAAAGGGAGAACATATGAGCACGGCCTTAACTTCTCCATCTCCCCGCGTCGGCATGGACCCAGCCATCGCCAATCTGCAAACTGTGGCCGATTTGCTCAAACGGCTGGGCGGCATTCCAGCCCACCGAGTGCGCTGGAAACCGTTTCCCGGAACTGCCACGGAACGCGACTTGATTGCCATCGTGGACGGGCCGGAGAGACGCCTGTGTGAATTGGTTGAGGGCACTTTGGTGGAAAAAGCCGTGGGATTTTTCGACGACCGGATCGGTATCGTGCTTTTGCACTTCCTTGAGACTTATCTTGAGGAAAATGATTTAGGTTTTTGTGTCGGTCCCCAAGCCCTGATGCGAATTGTGCCCGGACGAGTACGGCTGCCCGATGTCTCCTTCATTGGCTGGACCAAAGTACCCAATCACCAGGTGCCTACGGAGCCGATCGCCGACCTGGTTCCTGATTTAGTCGTGGAAGTGCTTAGCAAAGGCAATACCTCCCGTGAAATGAAGGTCAAACGCGCGGAATATTTTCAGGGCGGCGTGCGTCTGATTTGGGAAATCAATCCGAAGAGACAATCCGCTCGCGTCTACACCAGTCCCAGTCATGTTCAGGAGATTGGCCCTCATGGCTCGCTGGAAGGCGGCGACGTGTTGCCGGGTTTTGTTTTGCCCTTGAAGCGGCTGTTCGCCCGCGCCCAGCGTGGCGTCTAACGCTTGGAGGCCTTTGTCCATGATGGAATTGATCGAAGTCACGAAAGTGTACAACACCGGACGGACGCCGGTGCCTGCGGTGCGCGGCGTCAGTTTGACCATTGCTGCGGGCGAATTCGTTTCCATCATGGGACCAAGCGGCTCCGGCAAGTCCACATTGATGCATCTTCTGGGCGCCCTCGATACGCCCACCAGTGGTCGGGCACTGTTTCAAGGCCGTGATCTGCAAGTCATGTCAGATCGAGAGCGTTCCCGTTTCCGGCGAACAAAGATCGGCTTTGTCTTCCAATTTTTCAATTTGTTGCCAACGCTGACGGCAGCAGAGAACGTGGCGCTGCCTTTGTTCCTCGATGGACAGCCGCGCGGCCGGGCGCTCAAACAAGCGCTGGCTGCCCTGGCGCGCGTCGGTCTGGATCATCGCGCCGAACATCATCCGGAAGAGCTGTCCGGTGGCGAGATGCAGCGCGTGGCCATCGCCCGTGCCTTGGTGTTGGGGCCGGAAGCTGTGCTGTGCGATGAACCTACGGGCAACCTCGATTCAGCCAACAGCCGCGATATTCTCAATTTACTGCGCAGCCTGCCGGAGAAGGGACGGCGCAGCGTCGTCATGGTGACGCATGATCCGCAAGCCGCCGCCTATGGCGATCGTCTCGTGTATATCCGCGATGGACGGATCGCCGGCATTGAGGAACTTCAACGAGCCGGAAGTGTAAGCGACGGGAGAACGTCCGTCGCTTACGCTTCCGGCTCGTCAAAGCGTCACTAAGCGTTACACGAGGCCAGCTTCATGCTCGCACTGCACCGTAGCTTGAGCGTTGGTTATCTACGTCTGCACCCGACGCGGGCGGTGCTGATTGTCTTGAGCATCGCTCTGGGCGTTGCGACATTGGTGGCTACCCGCCTGCTCAATCAGAGCATCAACCAAGAAGCGCCCGAGGCCGTCAATCCGATGGCCAAGATCGCCGACCTCGTGGTCATGAATGCGCAAACGGGCGTGCCGCGGGCGCTGGTCGAGGAAATCCGCAAAGCCCAAATCCCCGGTGTGCGCGACGTTGAGCCGATCGTACTGGGACGCATTACCCTGCCGCAACTCGATGAAAAAGGTCGCTCCGTCTGGTTATTTGGATTGGACTGGGCCAGACAAATCCGCACGCGCTCCCTGGGCAGCGGAGAAGACAACCGTTCCCCAGGGAGCGGCCCAGGAGACTTCGAGATTCACTGGCTACACGATCTATCTGCGGGAGCTGGGGTCTTTCGCATTGTGTGGGACCGACTGCGCGGGCGCATTCCCGTTCTCGCCGGGAGTAAACTCGCTCAAGCATTGAAAGAAAAAACGCCCCGCGGCGACACGTCGTATGAGGCGCTTGCCTCCGGCAAGCGAAGCAAACTGTCGCTGCTCGGCACCGTCCGCTTTTCGGACTTGCACACCTTGAGCGACGACAATTTCCTCGTCATGGACATCGGCGACGCCGCCGACCTAATTTTCCCGCAGCGCAAGGAAAACGTCAGTCAGATCAATATCCACATCGAGGCCGGCGCGGCCTCCCAGCAGGTCCAGCAGCGCCTGCAAGAGTACGTCGGCGACCGGGCCGACGTCCGTACTTTGGAATCGAACTACGAAGCAGTCCGTGATGTGACGGGCGGGCTGGAGTTGGGCTTCGACATTGGCGGGGCGATTGCGCTGGTGGTAGGCCTGTTCTTGGTTTACAACGTGTTGTCGGTTAGTGTGGCAGAGCGGCGGCACGACATCGGCATCCTGCGTTCGGTTGGCGCGACGCGCAGCCAGGTAGCCGCTCTCTTTTTGGGCGAGGCGGCGTTCTTGGGCTTGGTCGGTTCGGCCCTAGGGGTGCCGCTCGGTTGGGGGCTGGGTTGGCTGACTCTGTGGCCGCTGGTGCGTTTCCTTAGCGAGATAATTGTCCCGCTGGGACAGCTGGCGCTGCCGCTATCGCCGTCGCTGATGGGGGTAGCCTTGCTGGCGGGTGTATGTACCGCCATGTTGGCCGCGCTGATTCCAGCTTTGCAAGCCGCCGCAGAGGAACCCGCCGCCGCTGTTCGCCGAGTGCCGCCGAGCCGACGGCTCCGGCATCGCCTTCTGCACCTTTTCAGTATCCTTCTCCTGGTCTTGGCCGGAGTTGCCTCAGTCGTCTGGCGCGAGCATTTGCCGCGCCGCGCCGGCGTCTTTGCCGGCGCCGTGTTGCTATTCGTCGCGGCCCTGACGCTCATCCCGCTCGTTACCGAACTGATGGGCCGATTGCTCCGACCGCTGGTACGTTCTTTCCTGGGTCTGGAGGGCCGGCTCGCCGCCGATAATCTCCTGCGCAGTCCCGCCCGCACCGGCATCGTCATCGCCGCTCTCGCCGCCACGGCCGCCCTTGTCTTCGGCTTGTCCGCCTTCATCCACAGCACCAAAGAGACCGTTTATCGCTGGATCGACGACCGGGTCGCTGCCGACCTGTTCCTGACTTGCGGCGCGCCCATCGAAAAAGCCAGTCTGGCCCAGCCGATGGACGCTCGTCTGCGTGACCAACTGACGGCGCTGCCCGAAGTGGAGGCGGCTGTGGGCATTCGTTTCCACATTCTCGATTTCCGCGAGCGCATCGTTTTCATGCTGGCCATCGACACCAACGCTTTCCCCGCAGGCAGCACGCGTTCCCTTGCGCGCAATCTCGGCCAGTACCCTCGTCTGCGTGAAGGCGGCACCGCCCTCGTCTCCGAAAATTTCGCCGCCCTCTACAATGTCCACCCCGGCGATCGCATCCCCATCCGCGGCCGCGACGGTCTGTTGACGCTGGAAGTGATCGGCCTGGCGGTAGATTATACCTGGAACCGCGGCACCATCCTCGTTGACCGCGCCTGGTTCAAGCAGGCGTTCGGCGACGATTTAGTGGATATTTGGGACATTTATTTACGCCAAAATGCCGACCCCGAAGCCGTGCGGGAGAAGATCGAGACCCGATGGGGCCGGCAGGAAGCGGTGTACGCTGCCACGCGCAAACATATGCACGAGACCATCGAAAAGGACATCGATCGCGTCTATCTGTTGGGTTATGCGCAGTTTTGCATCGTCGGCTTGGTGACGTTGCTGGGCGTGGTCAGCGCGCTGTTCATCTCCGTGTTGCAGCGCCGCCGCGAGTTGGGCCTGCTGCGGGCCGTCGGCGCCTCGCGCGCCCAGGTGCTGGGCACCGTCCTCGCCGAGGCAGCGCTGATGGGCCTATTCGGAGCGCTCATCGGCTTCGTGGTCGGTCTGTTTATCGAATGGTACACTATTCGGCTGATCTTGCCTGATGAAACGGGCTTCGTTTTCCCCCTCCTGGTACCGTGGAACTTGGCAGCCGTGGTTTTCACACTGGCGGTGGTACTGGCTGCGCTGGTCGGTCTGTGGCCGGCCTACCACGCCACACGCCTGCGCATCGCCGAAGCGATCGCTTATGAATGAAAGAAGCGGGAGCATCGCTTGATGTGTCTTCCGCAACCACCTACAATGAGGTAGACTTGGGGCGTGGCATGGCGGCTTCTTTTCGCCCCCGCTCCAATGTCAGAAAAACCCAAGTCAGGAGTATATCATGAGTTACGGTTACGAATATCCGGTCGCCCGGGCGGCCAGCAGTGAACGTGCTTTGTTCATTCGCCGTACCTATGCCCATTTGGCCGGCGCCATCCTCGCCTTCATGGGCATAGAAACCGTGTTGTTGAACGTCGTAGGTCCTGAACAGATTTTCAGTGTGCTGGGCGCCTCACGCTTTAGCTGGTTGATTGTGCTCTTGGCCTTTATGGCCGCTGGCTGGATCGCACGTGCTTGGGCGCATTCGGAATCCTCACCGGCCATTCAGTACCTTGGTCTGGGGCTGTATGTTGTCGCTGAAGCGGTCATTTTCCTGCCCTTGCTCTACTTGGCAACGAGGCTGACCGATCGGCAGGTCATTCCCACGGCCGGCATTATGACCCTGGCCGTCTTTGGCGGTTTGACGCTGGCGGTCTTCGTCACCCGGAAGGATTATTCGTTCTTAGGGCCGATCCTGAGTATCAGCGCCATGATTGCCCTTGGGGTCATCATCGCTGCCTGCCTCTTTGGCTTCAGCCTGGGCATGCTCTTCTCGTTTGCGATGGTGGCGTTGGCTTCCGGCTACATCCTCTACGACACCTCCAACGTGATGCTGCACTATCGCACCGATCAGCACGTCGGGGCGGCGTTGGAGTTGTTCGCTTCCGTGGCCCTGTTGTTCTGGTACATCCTTCGCATTGTCATGGCTGCCAACAGCCGTGATTGACAATCACTCTCAGGAAGTTTCCCGCAGGGCTGCCGATCAAGCGATCGGCGGCCCTTTGTTTGCGCGGGATTGCGCTTGTGTGGCAGCGGCTTCGTCGGCTATGCTGTACCTTCATTGAGGAGACGCCATGCCAAACAATCCCATTCCTTGTCCGGGACCGCGCCTGTCGCGCCGTGAAATCCTCCAAGTCGGCGGCGCCAGTTTACTCGGTCTCGCTCTGCCGCGCTTGCTCCAGGCGACAGCCCAACGGACGCCCAGGGCGGACGCGTGTATCCTTATTTTCCTCAACGGCGGGCCCAGTCATCTGGATATGTGGGACATGAAGCCGAATGCACCCAAGGAGGTGCGCGGGGAATTTCAGCCCATCGCCACCAGCTTGCCCGGCGTGCAGTTTAGCGAGCATCTGCCGAAACTGGCGCGACACATGCACCGCTGCACCCTGGTCCGCTCGGTACATCACAGCGTCAACAATGCTCATGCCGCTGCTGTGTATACAGGTCTGACCGGACACGATCGCGGCGAGATCGGCGGCGGCGCGCGACCAACCGATCACCCAGCCATCGGTTCGGTGATGGGTTTGTGTCGTCCGCCCACGAAGCCCGTTGTGCCTTACGTATCGATGCCTTACATCACGCAAGAAGGCGCCGGGGGGCCGCCGCAGCCGGGCTTCTTCGGCGGATTGCTGGGCCGCACACGCGATCCGCTCTTCATTCTGCGCAACCCGGATGCTCCCGACTTCGCCATGCCGGAGCTGGGCCTCGGCGCCGACATCAGCCCCAACCGTCTGGCCGCCCGGAGGCACCTTCTGGACCGACTGCGTTGCGGCGCAGACGATCGTTCCGCTCAGGAGATGGCTGGGTTCCAGAGTAAGGCGTTCGACTTGCTAGCCTCAGCGGCGACCCAAAAGGCGTTTCAACTGGATCGGGAGCCGCCGACCGTGCGCGACCGCTATGGACGTAATATCTACGGCCAAAGCGTGCTTTTGGCGCGCCGGCTCATCGAGGCTGGCACGCGCGTGGCCTGCATCTCCTGGGCACCGGACGCCAACGCTACCTGGGACACGCATAGCAATAACTTCGTCAATCTGAAAACGAGGTTGCTGCCCCAATTCGACGCTGCTGCCAGCAGCTTGCTGGCCGACCTGGAAGAGCGGGGCCTTCTGGAACGTACCCTCGTGGCCATGATGGGCGAGTTTGGCCGGTCGCCGAAAATCAATGGGGCCGCTGGACGCGATCACTGGAATTTCTGTTACAGCTTGCTCTTGGCCGGCGGCGGCTTCAAGCGCGGCTTCGTCTATGGCGCCAGCGATAAAATCGGCGCCCTTCCCAGCTGCAATCCCGTGACGCCCGGCGACATCATCGCCACTATCTACACCAGTCTGGGAATCGATCCGGATTTGGAATTAACGGATCGCTTGGGGCGCCCTTTCGCTTTGGCGCCGTGGGGCACGCCGATCCGCGAATTGTTGGCGTGACGGGCCTTGTGCGCCACCAACGTATCAACTCATGCCGCGCGCCCGTCGCCTCGGTCTGTTGGAGTCTTATTGGGTCGGTAAAGTGTAATTGATAGCGCGCCCCGTCTTCTCAACACACTTCGACCTGCCGATTACTCCTTGCCTGGGCTACGAAGCCATTCTATTCCTGACGGAGTTCATTCAAATTCTCTTCAATCGCTTTAATCTGCGTTTGCAAATCGGCGACGAGGTCGCGCTGCTGCTGGACAATGTCGGCGGGAGCACGCTGGACGAAGTTGGTGTTGGCGAGCTTGGCCCGCGCGGCTTGCAGGTGCTTGCGTTTCTCGGCGAGCTGTTTCTCTAAGCGGACCTTTTCTGCGGCCATGTCGATCAGGCCGGCCAGCGATGTGTACACCGCGAATTCCGGCGTCACGTGGCTGGCTGCCTGGGGCGGCTTGCCGGTATCAGACCCACACTCCAAGCGGCCGACGCCGGCCAATGCGACGATAAACGGCTGCAACGTGCGAAAGTCCTCGGCGATGGTCTCAGAACAACGCACAAACACATCGAGAGGTGTTTTCATGTCCACGTTGTAGCGGTTGCGCACTTCGCGGACGGCGCGGATGAGTTCTTGCATGCGGCCCATGCGCGTTTCCATCGCTGCATCGTGCCAAACATCGGGGAAACGGGGCCACGGAGCAATGACCACGCTTTCGGCAGCCGGTTCCGGCGTCGGCAGACCGCGCTCAAAAGCGGTTTCGTTTAACGGCTGCCAGATCGCCTCGGCCACAAACGGCATGATCGGATGCACCAGGCGCAGAATACCGTCCAGCACGCCGACCAGCACGCGCTGCACCAACGGACGCGCAGCCGGTTCTTGCAGGCGACGCTTGCTCATCTCCACATACCAGTCGCAGAACTCCGACCAGGTGAAATCATAAATAGCCCGCGCCACCTCGCTGAAACGATAGTTCTCCAAGTGTTGCGTTACCGTCGCCGTCGTTGTGGCCAGGCGGCTCAAAATCCAACGGTCTTCGATGGGCAATTCCTCGTAGTGAATCGCTTCCGGCTTGTAGCCCTCCAGGTTGAGAAAGAGGAAGCGGGCCGCGTTCCACAGCTTGTTGGCGAAGTTGCGTCCCATGTCAAAGCGTTCGGACGCCTGTTTGGCCGTGGGCAGTTCCGGGTCGGGGGCGGGCCAAGGGCCGCCAGGACGGAACGGCTTCTTGCAGCTGGGACAGGTCACTTTGCGCGTCCGCATGTACATATGCTCTTGCTTGATGGGCACCAGCGTATCGCAATGCGGGCAGACGTTGGCCACCGGCATCTTGCTGTCCTGCGTCTCGGTGGCCTGATGGACCATGAGGAAGCGCAGGGCGTCGGCGCCGTAGCGCTCGATAATGTCGAGCGGGTCGATGCCGTTGCCCTTGGTTTTGCTCATCGTCTCGCCGAAGCCGTCGAGGATCTTCGGGTGGATATAAACGTGATGAAACGGCACTTTGCCGATGTTGTACAGTCCGGTCATCACCATGCGGGCCACCCAGAGGGTGATGATGTCGCGGCTGGTCACCAACACGTTGGTCGGATACCAGTAAGCCAGCTCTGGTGTATGCTCCGGCCAGCCCAGCGTCGAATGCGGCCAAAGGGCGGAGCTGAACCAAGTGTCGAGCACATCGGCGTCTTGTTCCAGAGGATATTTCGGACCCAGAATATCGTTCGGCAAATCGGCGAGAGCGCAGATGAGCCAGCGGCCGTTGTCTTCGTCGAGCCGCCACGTCACATCGTCCCGGCCGGCGAAGGCGTGCTTCAGTTGGCTTTCTGGGCAATGGCTATACCAGATGGGGATGCGATGCCCCCACCACAGTTGTCGGCTGATGCACCAGTCGCGCTTTTCGCCGAGCCAATCCAGGTATGTCCGCGCATAGCGTTCGGGAAAGAACTTCACCCGGCCGTCTGTCACCGCGTCCATCGCCGTCTGGGCCAGATCGGCCATCTTCACGAACCATTGGTCCGATAGGTACGGTTCGATCGGCGTTTTGCTGCGGTCGCTGTGGGCCAGGTCGATGTCGCGGTCTTCGCAGCCGTCGAACAGGCCGAGCTTTTCCATGTCTTGGATGACGCGCTGCCGGGCTTGCAAGCGGTCCAGGCCGGCGTAGGGACCGCCGTTTTCGTTGATCGTACCGTCGGGGTTGAGGATGTTAATCATCGGCAGGCCATGCCGCAGGCCACAGGCGTAATCGTTGGGATCGTGGGCCGGCGTTACCTTCACAGCGCCCGTGCCCAGCGTCGGATCGACAAGTTGGCCGTCGGCGATGATCGGAATGTCTCTCTTGACGAGAGGAATGGTCGCCCTCTTGCCGATGAGGTGCTTGTAGCGTTCATCGTCGGGATGCACGGCCACGGCGGTATCGCCGAGCATCGTCTCCGGCCGCGTCGTCGAGAAACGGATGAATTCGTTACTGCCCTTTACCGGATAGCGAAACGTCCAAAAACTGCCTTTGATCGTCTCGTGATAGATCTCATCGTCGGCCACAGCCGTTTGCAGCTGCGTGTCCCAGTTCACCAGCCGTTTGCCCCGGTAGATGAGGCCATCTTTGAACATCTTGAAGAACGTGGTGCGAACCGCGCGGGCGCAGATCGGATCGAGGGTGAAGCGAGTGCGCTGCCAATCGCAGCTGCACCCCAGTTCACTGAGCTGGCCGAGGATGCGCTTTTCGTATTGGTCTTTCCACTGCCAGATGCGTTTGACCAATTCCTCCCGGCCCAGGTCGTGGCGCGTCTTGTTCTCCTCGTCGCGGATACGGCGTTCCACCACAGCTTGCGTAGCAATGCCGGCATGGTCCGTGCCGGGCATCCAGAGGGTGTTGTAGCCTTGCATGCGCCGCCAGCGCACGAGTACATCTTGCAGCGTGTTGTTGAGGGCATGGCCCAGGTGCAGCGCCCCGGTGACATTGGGCGGCGGGATAACGATACAGAACGGCTTGCGGTTGGGATCGGGCCGGGCGTGGAAGAAGCCCCGCTCGTTCCAGAAGCGCAGCCAACGGGTTTGCGCGTCGCGGGGATCGTAGTGTTTGGGAAGTTCCATCGTCATAGGAAACGGCATCCTTCCTTTGCAGATAAAACGAGGACAAAATGTTAGGACTGCCCGCGCAGGTGCTGCAATTCGGCTTCGAGCTGGCGGATGCGCTCTTCGGCCTGCTGGCGGGCCTGCGCTTCGGCTTCGGCCCGTGTGCGCTCGGCTTCGGCCCGCGCTTCGGCTTCTTTCCGCGCCTCGGCTTCGGCCCGGTAGGCTTGCACAACTTCCTGATAATTCAGCAAACGCTGCCCTTGAGCGTCACGGCAGACAAGATGGTTATTCTCCGTCCCGAGCCATAAGCCGATCGACCCCAGCGCCAACCAGCCCTGGGGGTCCAGTTTGACGCGGACATAACCCTGATCGGTGGCGCGATAAGCCAAAAGACGGATCTCCTCGCGTTCATTACGCAGGCGGCGATCTACGATGGCATAAAAAGGCACGCCGGCAAGATCGTATTCCACCACCTTTTCATCGAGGTCTACTTCGCGGGTCGTCGGCGACGTGACTTCGATCACCAGCAGCGGACGCGCCCCCGTCTTTCTTACCTGAAGCGTGTCCAGTTGCGGAGGCAGATGGTCCGGCACGTTCTCCAGGATGGCCAGGTCCGGCCCATGCGGCTCGATGCCGGCGACGCCCCAATCGATGCGAAGATCGCGGAACACCCGCACGCCCGGTCGGCCGGCCAGATAGGCAGCCAGGACGGTCTTCAGAAAATGACAGTCTTCTTCATGCTCAAGACTTTGCACAATAAAGTCGTCTTCCTGGGGATGGAGCACGTCCGCTTGGGTCAGAGGTATGCGGACGCGCTTCAGTTGCCCATTCGGCCCCGGCTGCCAGACATAACGCCAACCGTAGCGAAAGGGGTCCGAACCGACCTGCTCTTCCTGTAAGGGTTTCACTGCTGTGCTCATGATCTCGCCTCCCATCTCTCTCTGCTTCCTGCGGCTAATTCGGTTTGCGTTCGGTGTCCTTCAACAGTTTGTACTCGGTGGCGTCCACCAACGCCAGCCAGCTTGCTTCGATAATGTTCTCGCTGACCCCGACCGTACCCCAGACATCGTCATGATCGCGCCACTCGATGACCACGCGCACGCGCGCGGCCGTCTCGGCCCGTGCGTTGACTACGCGCACCTTGTAATCGACCAGATGCATCGAGGCCAGGCGCGGATAGAACGGTAACAGCGCCTTGGACAAGGCTTCATACAACGCATTGACCGGGCCGTCCCCCTCGCTGACGGTATGCATGAGATGGTCCTGGATGCGCACCTTGACGGTGGCCTCGGTGATCGGCTTGCCGTCCGGTCCGGCCTCGATGTTGACGCGATAGCTCTGGCGCTCGAACAACGGCTGATACAGACCGGCCGCCTTTTTGACCAACAGGTCAAACGACGCTTCCGCCGCCTCAAATTCGTAGCCTTGGTTTTCCAGTTCTTGCACTTGATTCAAGATCTTTTGCATCAGCGGTCGATCGTGTGCCAGCTGATATTTCATCGTCTTGGTCAAAATCGTCGATTGACCGGACAATTCACTGACGAGGATGCGGCGTTCGTTGCCGACTGCGGATGGATCAATGTGCTCATAACTGGCGGTGTTGCGGGCCACGGCGTGCGTATGCATCCCGCCCTTATGGGCGAAGGCGCTGGCGCCGACGAAGGGCTGATTGGAGCGGAAATTCATGTTGGCCGTCTCCCACACATAGCGCGATACTTCGGTCAGCTTGGGCAGACTGCCTGGCAACAGCACGTCATGACCGCACTTGAGGGCCAAGTTGGCGATAATGCTGACGAGGTCGGCGTTGCCGCAACGTTCGCCGATGCCGTTGATGGTGCCCTGCACCTGTGTGACGCCGCGGGCCACGGCGGCCAAGGAATTGGCCACGGCCACATCGCAATCATTGTGGCAATGAATGCCCAGCTCAGCCCGCAACTGGCGGCGCACCGCCTCGACGGCGGCGGCGATCTCGTCAGGCAAGGTGCCGCCGTTGGTATCGCACAGAATGAGGACTGATGCGCCGGCGTCCTGGGCCGCCCGCAGCGTTTGCAGAGCGTACTCGGGGTTCCGACGGTAGCCATCGAAAAAATGTTCGGCGTCATAGAAGACCTCACGGCCCGCCTGCCGGCAGTAGGCCACCGAATCGACGATCATGCGCAGGTTCTCTTCCAGCGTGGTGCCTAGCACCTCGCGGACGTGCAGGTCCCACGATTTGCCGACAATTGTGACGATAGGCGTTTGGGCGTCCAACAGGGCCTTGAGGCAGGCATCCTCGGAAGGAGCGACGCCTTTGCGCCGCGTCATGCCGAAGGCGGCGACACGAGCATGGTGCAGCGACAGCTTACGGACTTCCTGAAAATACTCGAAGTCTTTGGGGTTGGACAGCGGATAGCCGCCTTCAATGAAGTCTACGCCCAATTCATCGAGGCGGCGCGTGATGTTCAACTTGTCCTGTAAAGAGAAGTTGACGCCTTCTCCCTGGCTGCCGTCGCGCAGGGTCGTGTCGTAGATAGAGATGCGTGTCATGCGTAGTTCCTGCATTCAAAAAACCTACTTGCCGCGGAGACAATGAACACAAGCCCGGAGCGCCAGCGCTGGGGCGGTCCCGTCACTGGCGTTCCGGGCTTGCGTCCGACGCCGTCTCCGTGTCTTCCGGGTCCTATTTTAGCAGTTTTTGCCGGTGCTCGTCGGCTTTACGGAAATTACGGATACGCTGATAGTATTCCATCAGGGCCTTGTGGGCGCCTTGGTGGTTGGGATCTTCCTGGAGGGCGCTGTGCAGCCAGCGCAAGGCTTCGGCCTCGGCGCCAGCGCGCAGAGAGATCATGCCGATTCGATAATGCAAGTCCGCATCGTGCGGTGATCGTTCCAGCAGACCCTGTCGGATGATGGCCTGGATCTCCGTCATGTCTTTTTCCATCTGTTTGATGTGTTCGCGTAATTTGTCGGCCTCGGCCGGCTTGTCATTTTGCTCCAAACAAAAGGCGAGGCGGTCGTGGGCCTGAAAATCGCTGGGATCGTATTGCACCGCTTCACGCAAGTATTTCTCAGCTTCGCCAAAGCGGCCGGCACGGATGGCCAATACACCCCGATCGACCAGGGCCGGCGCGAAGTGGGGCTGACGAGCCAGCGCTTCCGCCAACAATTTGTCCGCTTCCTCCGGATGGCCCTGCCGGTCCTGGATGCGGGCCAGATAAACCAACACTTTCGGATGCTGAGGAAGCCGGCCGCGCAGATACTCCAGGTGCGGTTGGGCTTCTTCATATGAACCCAGCTGCATGAGGACATCGCACAAACGCAGCCGGGCTTCGTCCAAAGTGGGATCTGCCGTCAGGGCGGCGCGGTAGGATTTGATCGCGTCTGCTTGACGCGACTCCAAATCGTAGACTTGTCCCTGAATGTGAAGCGCTTGCGGATTGTCCGGTTCCAGTTCCAGCCACTTGCTTAGCACCATCTGGGCTTTCTGAGGCTGATAGCTGCGCAAGTAGCCTTGGGCCAGCGCCTCCAGGACCAGAGGTGCATCAGCGTCGTTCTGTTCGACCAGCGATTGGCAATACTTGGCTACACTATCCGGCTCCCCGCGCTCAGCACGAAGGCAGATGCGCTCGAGGGTCAAATCTTTGTCCTCCTTGCGCAGCTCCTGATAGAGATCGAGAAAATGGTCGGCCGTATTGAACGAGGCGGCGCGCCGTGCGGCGCGAGCGGCCAGGAGGAGCGTTTCCGGATCGCGCGGCCAGATTGACAGAGCGGCTTGCAGGTGCAAAACGGCTTCGGGGGTGTGATAATGTTGCACCGCAGCGCGGCCGGCCCGTAGATGATACGATGCCCACAACCAGATCCCAGCGATACCGATTCCGGTGGCAATGACCAGGAGCAGGACCGCGATCCCCAGACTTCGCAGCGGATGGCGAAGAACGGCGCGCGGCCAAGCAAGGACTGTGCCGAGGAAACGCGCCCCGCGTTTGGGACGATAAGGCGGCAGCGACGCCAAGGTCGGCATAAGCGCCGAAGGCATCTCCGCAAGCGGAACAGAAGGCAAAGGAACGTGCTCGTGTGCCGGTTCGTTCATGGAACTTGTTGACTTTTGGTTCTTGGTCGGGAAGGGTACATCGGCCCTCTTCTCTAATACTACAGCGCTACCAAAGTGATTACTACAGCGCTACTAAACGGGACCGTATACGTCCGCCGCCTGAGCCAACAGGAACGGCAAAGCGGACGGGAGAAGAAACGCCCTCTATTTCACCAAATCCAGGCGTAGCACATCACCGTATCCCAGGGTCGGGATGGTCAAGACAATGCGTCCCTTTTCCTCTTTGACAGGCAGTTCACCATGGTAGGCGCTCGTGACTTTAGCGATTTTCTCCTCCAGGCGGATACGTAGGGTCACTCGTTGCCCAATCTTGTTCTGATAGTTGGCGATTGGCAAGATGTATCCTCCTGGGGCCTTGAGTAAGCGAGCGTCCACTAATTCCCGTGTCGTTTCCATAGAGGGCTGGACGTGGGCGGCGTGCAGTACCAATTGCAGGAGCGAACGTGCTCCCGGGTTGAAGGCAGTGGGGATAGAGTGCGTGTTGGGACCGCGGTCGGGCACGGCCGGCGGCTGCAATGCCGACCATAGGTAGGCAACGCCCGGCAGGGCAGCAACGTAGAAGACGTGCCCTTTGCCAAGACGATGGTCGATAATGGCCGGACCTTTGCTGTCTTGAAAGCAAGCCAGGACCGTGGCGTCCTGGACTGGTGTAATACGTTCGCGTGTGGCCAACTGCGGCAGGGGCCCGCCGGGACAGATAATGTGATCGAAGGGCTGCAAGAACGGTAATTCCTGACGCGGCCGGAAGAACCAGACGCGCTCTTCACTTTGTCGTGATTGCAGACCGAACAATTTCTCGAATACCGTCGTGGGTTGCCGATACGGATCGTAGCGACCGGCGTTGGCAGTAGCCAAGACGACGCCGCCCTGACGCACCCAGGCTTCCAGTGCCGGCGCCAAGCTCGGCGGCAAGCAATCGCCGACCACAATCAGCACCTTGTAATCCTTCAGCCTCTTTGGGCCGACATCTTCCTCCATGATGAGGTCTGGCGAGACGCCCAAAAACGTCAATGCCGTCCACAAGCCCAAGCGGTCCATATGGGCGTTCAGGCGCAACTTACGAAAATTCGGGCCAAACAAGGCATGGTAGGCTAAATCTTCCGCGACGCCTGCGAAGTCCCAACGCTCGGTACTGGCGCTGAGGAGCAGCGCCGCCGGCGTCGGCATCGGCCGTGCTTTCGGCAGCAAATCTTCGACGAGTCCGACGGCATGCGTGACCTCGCGCAAGGCGTGATAGCGCGAATGCGCGCGGTGGTCGATGTAGTTTTCGGTGAAGGTTTCGTTCATGCCGATGCCGAAGAAATCCAGCATAGTAGCCCCGTGGGCCAGGTGCGTGAAAGCGGAGCGGAGGAAGTTAGCGTCGGTGTTGCCAGGGGCGTGGGGCATGGTGTATTGGCGCAGCACCCCATTGGGATTGTCGCGCAAACCAGCCCGAAAGTGCTCGGCAATGTAGCCGTTAATCAGTGGGCCAAGTTGTCCGGTCTGCCAGAAATATTCACTGTGCCGGGCAAGGTCCGCTGCCCCTTGGCGGAACCACTTCACGTACATCGTACTATGCGGATAGTAAAAGGGATGACACGAATAGTTGCCACCGCACAGCACGTCCGCGCCGAACGCTTTTTTGACTTCTTTCATCCCCTCAGCGGCAAAGCGGATGGCTATGTCCTCGTAGAACAGCAGTGAATCGACGTACAGACGGGGATTGGCGGCGGCGACTTCGGCGCTGCTATCCGGACGCATCCGGCCGACATTGAACGGCCCCCATTCATTCAGCCAATAATCGCGGACATTGCCCTCAGGCCGATTAGCACGCAACCAATCGAACCACAGCTTGGAGAGGACGTTGGCCGGCTTGACGGCCCTGTCTGGCAGCTTCCCTTGCTCGATGTCGCTCTGCACACGCAGCTGGATCCACTCGCTGAAAGCGATTTCGTCGCCGTAGTCAAAGAAACGCAGTCGGCCGTTGAGTCCGTAGCGCTCCAGCGCCCGCCGTACTTGCTCGATGTTGCCGCGCGTCGGTAGATTGCGATAACCGCTGGCCGCCCAACTTTTGCTCAGGGGAACGCCGACCGCTTGCAGGTTGGTCACCACTGCCGGCCCGCTCAGCGCCGGATGCAAAGAACGCAAGCCCAGCGCCGCATACAGCTCGGCGTACTTACGGCCGTATTCGTTCTCCAGGCCGACTGGCATCCAACCACCAAAGCAGAGAGGTTGCGTCGGTTTTTTGCCGATCGTCGGCGCTTTCTTCAGTTCCGCCAACAGAGCATCGATCTCCTCAACGGGAGTGAGGGGTTTTTCCCCCTTGCCGGGATAGGGGGGGAGATACACCTGCACCGTTTCCGTCCCCGAGAATTTGCGTTCTACTGCTCCCCCGATGGGCCGAATCTCTACGTCAAACGCTTTCGTCGAACCACTGAAGCGCACCAGACTGAAATGTGTCGTGTCTTGCTTCCGCAACGGTACCCAAGCGCTCCGGGCGCCAGCAGCGATACCACGCACCGCCTCGGCTTCACTGACTCCCCACGGAACACGATTGTAAACATGCGTGATGTGAAAATCGGCCGGCTTGTCGCTGCGATTGGTAAAACGCACTTCGTAGCGCGGCCCCCGACTGTCGCGGAAAGCGTCCAAGATCGGATACAGCTTGGTATGCTTGGCGTAGTACTTTCGCCAAGCATCCTCCGTATCGCGCGTCAGATAAAGGAGGTCGATATTGCGATTGGCTGCGATGCCGGGTTGTTGCGGCTGAGGAACGCCCTGGAGATAGATTCGTGCGGGGCCGGTTTTCAACTCCGGCACCGGCACGACTTCCTCGAGCAATCCTTCCGGTCCCCAGGCGGGATCGTGCTGTGCTTTGGCGACCGGCACGCCGAAGCCATAGCGCAGATTGTCCTTGGCGCCCAGGACGCGATCGACCACCGTGCGTCCATCCTGTTGCACGACGATGCGGAAACGCGCCTCACAGAAGGGCGGATATTCGTAGCGCACCCACAGACGATAAGCGCCCGTCTCTGGGACAGCCACATCCATAAACGCAGAGGCGTTAGCATTCTTGCTCTCGAGCCCGAGTAAACGCTCCCCCGAGATATGGTTGTAGCCGATGATGTCTACCATGTAGTTGCCGTGGCCGTTCCGGAGGACTTTCCAGCCGGATTCGATAGTGAAATCTTCGGCTTCGATCGCAAGGGCAGGGGCCAGTTGAAATGTTGTCTGCGCAGAAACTTGCGAGACCGTCACAGCAGCAGCCACCAGTCCCATCCCGATACGCATCCTGCACCTCCCTCCTTAGAATGCAGTACATCTACAGGACAGGAGTTTACCGTATTAGGGCCGGCCTTGGCGATGGTAGATTTGCTAATCCGGTTGCAAGACCCATTCGACGGTATACCGGTCGGCCCAACGGATGCCGCCGCGACCATCCCAACCCAGAAAACCGAGGTGCCCCCCATGGTTGACGATGCGGACCACAACATTCGCTGGCACTTTCAATTCTTCAAATGGCTCCACAGCAATGAACGGATCATCGCGTGCCGTCAGGATCAGGGTGGGGATCTGAATGTTGGGAACCAAGGTGGCGCAGGAAGCCTTGCGGTAATAATCCAGGGCGTCGGCGAAGCCGCTGCGCGGAGCCGTGTACAGATCGTCGAAGAGCCGCATGGTCAGCCGGCAGCGCGGCAAACGGAGCGTCGGCAGATCAGGGAAGAACCGCTGGCGCAGCCGGGCCTCGATGAGCAAGTCGCGGAGGAAGTTGTCTTCGTAGATGCGATTGTGCGGCAGCGACAGCAGCGCGGAACAGCGGGGCAAATCGATCGGCGGCGATACGGCCACGAGGCGCTTCAGGCCGGGCACGGGGCGATCGGCGGCCTCGCCGGCCAACCGCAGCGCCAAGGCGCCGCCGAGTGACAGGCCGATCAGCAACAGCGGCGAGGGGGGACTCCAGTGGTGGATCTCTGCCAGGGCCGCGCGAACATCTTCCGAACGCCCCGCATGATAAACATTGCGCGCCAGAGCCACGCCGGCGCCGGCGCCACGCAGATCCATGCGCACCACGCGGACCCGCTGAGCCAACAGCAGGGCCGCCAGCCGCCGGACATGCGGCGAAGCGTGCGAACCGCCCAGGCCGTGTATCAACAACGCCAGCGGATCGCCGGGTTTCCAACCCGGCGGCGTGTTGTTGTGCAGTACCAGACAGTCACCGTCGGGCAGACGAACGATCTGACGACGATCCGGGAAAGGACAGTCCGGGCCAGGCACCAGGACGCCAAGCACGGTTTGAACGTGAGGGTTGCGAAGAAACGGCAGGGGACGAAAATCCAAGCCTAGGGGTAGCTTCTCCGAAGCAATCACGGATGGGCGGATCATCGGGCAATCCTCAGTTTGATGGTTCTCCCTTCGCTTGCAAGATACTCATGGGCCATTTCTATGGTAAAGGGCGTCCCGCCAGAAGAAAACACGAAAAAGGGATAGTCTGCTCATTTGCTCAGTCGGCTTGGGAGGGCCAAGCCTGCTCCGCTTCTTGCCGCATTCGTTCCCAAAGGGCCGCGACATGCTCGCGCGCGGTCGTTTCGGCGCCGATGGAGACTCGTACCATCCAACGGCCATCGAGAATTGCGGGCGTAAGGTATGCGGCGCCGGAACGATTGATCCGTTCAACCCAGGCTAAGGTATGGCGATCGAGTGCCTGGCCTTGTAAGCCGGGGGGGGCATGCCGTACACAAACGGTCTGCAACCGTACCGGGGCCAGCACCCGCCAGAGCGGCGTCGAGGACACCTGCTGGGCCAGCCACTGAGCATTGGCGAGATCGCGGCGTAAACGCGCTTGCAGGTTCGTCACGCCCTCGGCGCGAAGCAAGCACCACAATTTGAGGGCCCGAAAGCGCCGGCCCAAGGGAATGCCCCAGTCGCGCAAGTTCTTGACGCGCCCGTCCGCCGACGATTGCAGATAACTCGGATTGGTAGACAAGACACGAATCAGATGTTCGGGATCGCGGACATAGTAGAGCGAGCAGTCAAAGGCGGCGCCGGGCCATTTATGGGCGTTGAAAACGAGGGAATCTGCCTCTTCAATGCCCTGCCACAGACTACGGCATTCGGGCAGGATCATGGCGGCCCCGGCCATCGCGGCATCGACGTGGAGCCACAGATGGTATTGCCGTGCAAGGGCGGCGATGGCATCGATGGGATCAAAGGCCGTACAGATAGTCGTGCCGGCCGTGGCGACAATGGCGCACGGCTTTCGCCCGTCACGAATGTCCTGGCAGATGGCCGCTTCCAGCGCCGCCGGCCGCAGCGCATACGCTTCATCGTGAGCGATCAAGCGCAGGTTCGCTCGGCCAAAACCGGCCAACAGCGCCGCCTTCTCGACGGAGCTATGGGCCTGATCCGAAGTGTAAACGACGAGCGGCTGCGCCTCCGCTTGCAGCCCCCCGCGGCTCAGGCTGTAGCCGGTCGTCCGTTCGCGGGCGCACAGCAGGGCAACCAGCGTGCAGGTCGAGGCCGTGTCCTGGATGACGCCGCTCCAGCCCGCGGAGAGACCAACTAGCTGACGCATCCAATCGGTGACGACTTCCTCCAATTCCGTCAGGGCTGGACTGGCTTGCCAGGACAGGCCGAGCACGCCGAGACCTGTACTGAGATAGTCGCCCAGTACACTGGCCAGGGCGGCGTTGGCCGGGAAGTAACCGAAAAAGTGAGGATGCTGCCAATGCAACAGGCCCGGTACAAGGACATGCTCCAGATCGCGGAAAATGGCAGCGAAATCTTCCGGCTGCTCTGGCGGCGCCGTCGGAAGTTGGCTTTGGACCTCGCCTGGGGCGGTTCGCGCCATCACAGGCCGTCCAGCGATGCGGGCGCGATAATCTGCCACCCAGTCGATCAGCTGATGTCCGAAACGGCGAAATTCTTCCGGCGTCATAGCAAGCCAAGCGAAGAAACGGCGCCCGTCGGTTCAGACAAGGGCTAATACACCGGCATCTCGGCTCGAACCAATTGGTTTGCCGTTGCCAACGATTCCAAGGTGCCGGCGTCGGTCCAATAACCTGGCAGCTCGCGGTAGCTCAACCGATTGTTTTCGAGATAATGGCGATTCACATCGGTGATTTCCAGTTCGCCGCGCGCGCTGGGTTTGAGTGTCTTAATAAAGTCGAACACGTCCGGTGGATAGAGATAAATACCGGCAACGGCGTAGTCGCTTTTGGGTTTTTTCGGCTTTTCTTCGATGCTGACGATGCGGCCGTCGCGCACCTCCGCCACGCCGTAACGCTGCGGATCGGGGACTCGCTTGAGCATGACCCAAGCATGGTCTGGCTTGGCGTTGGCGGCAGCGACGAGTTCTTTCAGTGAATCACGGAAAATGTTATCGCCCAGAATGACCAGCGAGCGCACTTCGTGGCAATACAGTTCGGCCAATCCCAGCGCCTGAGCGATGCCGCCGGCCTCGTCCTGCACGCGATACGTCAGACGACACTGGTGTTCGCGGCCCGAGCCGAGCAATTCGACGAAATCGCCCATGTGTTCCGTGCCCGATACCAGCAGAATGTCCTGGATGCCGGCGCCGACCAGTTTCTTAAGCGGATGATAGACCATCGGATAGGGACCGACCGGCAACAAGTGCTTGTTCGTTACCTTGGTCAATTCGCCCAGACGCGTGCCCTTGCCGCCGGCCAGAATTACACCGCGCAACGTCATGAGGCTTTCCTCCCCGGCGAACCGGCAGCGTCCGCTGCTGGGTGAAGGCCCACAACAACCGATGCTATTGGTTCGCTGGGGATTAACGTATCGAAAAAGACGAGTAGGTCTATGTCTCCGCGAGTGAAAAAGGCTCAGCGCGAGTCGGAGACCATGATGACGTGTTGCACACCAGGCAGACGACGAACGGCTTGGGCGAACGTCATAACCTCTTCGCTCGCTGCCCCGCCGGGAAAGACGTAAACCGTCGCGCCTTGCACCTGCGTCCGGATTTGTTGGTAGCGTATCTCGCACCGACGCATCTGCTCGATGGCCGCAGAGATTGCAGCGGTTGGGGAAGGCGGATGCGGATGGGCCGTCAGACGCGCCGCTTCCGCACCGCGCGCCGCCGGAGCAAGCATCTCCGGAGCTAACAAAGCGACTTGTTGGCCTGTCCCCCCAGCGGGTGAACCGGGAGATGCCGAGCGCGTCTGAGTGGGATGGTCGTCCTGGAGGAGAACGGACAAGCGTTTGCCCCCTTGGTCGGAGAGGGAAACGTAGAGATCTTTGGCGTTAACAGCTAGGACGCCCTCGACGCGCTGAACAATCGCAAGGGCTTTGCGCTGGAGCTCTACTGTCGGTACAGGTCCAGAGAGGTCCGCAATCCCTCCGCTGATGTGGACGCCCAAATTCAACGGGCGCAACTGGGCGTCTTGCCGCAATGCCCGGCGGACCTTGGCCTCGATTTCGATGTCTTTTGGCGTGCGGGGCGAGGACACAAAGAGGAACGGCCCCGACAGCTCCTCTGCCGCATGCATTCCCACAGGAAAGCCGAGCAGGGCCGACAGAAGAAACACGAAAGCGGAGACTGTCCGCACGCTTTCCGCTGTCCAACCCTTGCCGCTTATGTTCCAAATCGCAGGTGTCATGGCCGTTCGCCTTCATGTAGCATCTTTTATTGTGAAGGCTTGGGGCGGCGAAGGAAATGCCGTCTTCAATCTTTTTCCGCTTTCCATGCGAAAAAAGGTACATACGAGCCGAAAGTATCGTTTGCGCCGCTTCGAGAGAGACTATGGCAACCGTCAGATTTGCCAGTTGTGCCATGCCGTCGCTACAGCAACGAGCGGCCACACAGCGACAGGAACCAACAACCACATCGGACGGGTGCGACGGAGTCGGACGCCCGCCAGCCATATTGCCAATGGGATCCATACGAAAACCCGCGTGTAACTCCAGGCGTCTTCGTAGGAGGCCATGCCAGTCAGGACTGCCAGGGCCACGCCGCCGAGGGCCAAAAGCGCCACGACGCGATCCGGCGTCCGAGCCGCGAGGTACACTGCCAGGCCGCAATGCAACGTCAGCAACGACATGCGGCAGAAGTGCAGTCCTGTAGAGACAGACGAGCCAGAGAGCCCCAGGTGTGTCCAGCGGAACCACATGCCCTTGAAGGGCACACCAAAGAAATAATCGCTGCGCGGTAACACGGGCCAGGCACCGTAGCCTGCGCGCAAGTAGACAACCCATCCTGCCCAAACCGTCAAAACGGCGACGATGGCGAAGACCGTTCGATATCGTCCCCTCCAAAGGGCGGCAGCGAGGACAACCACCACCACAGCCACGTTTTGTTCACGGCTGAACAGGGCAGCCGCCGTCCAGAAAGCGAGGTGATGCCACCTGCCGCCGAGCAGCCAACTCGTCAGCAAACCGCACAGAGCGAACGTCGCCAACGGATCGGTAAGGTCGCGTAGAAGCGGCATACCGTCGTTGACGGCCAACGGTAGAACACTCCCCCACCAGACAGGAACGTCGTGATGCTGGGCCAATCGCACGCCCAGCCAGGCCAAGCCGGCAATAGCTGCAAGATTGATGAGCGGCAGCGCCCAAAAGAGATGGTAGGGATCGCCGCCGCCTGAAAGCGCCCAGGCCAAGGCCGGGTAGAGCAACCGAACATGGCGATAGGCTGGCACATCAAGCTCTGCCGCATGCCACGTCCACGGATTACGAGCGATGGCATAGTAAAATTGCCCGTCGAACCCTCCTGCAGCAAAGCCAACGCGCACGGCCTCGTAAGGCGGCGTGCCGACCCATTGGCGTCCGACACAGACTAGGGCCGATAGATCGCCATGAAATGCCGCCACATACACGCCCAGTAGCGCCACGTGCAGGACGACCACGGTAGCGATGGGAAGAAAAGGTCGGGACATGGCATCTCCCTATTCGCGCCGTGGAACTACAACGGAATGGGATCCCAAGCGAGCGTACAACAGAAAAAATCGTCGCAGCGCCTAAGCAAACTTGAGAATCATTCCCTGCTGGCAAAGGAGATGCGAAAGGCCCCTGCGTGTGCGGCTTGGTGAAAACCAAGCCGCACACGCAGGAAATAACGCGGCAGCGCGTTTATTTCTTGTCAGGCAGGATCTTCGGGACATCCTTGACGATGGCTTCGATGTCCTGATCTTTCAATTCGCCCTTCTTGAAGGCGTAATTGGATTTGACGATGTGCTTGGTGTAGAGAAGGACGGTGACATCGGCGTCCTTGCTGATCTTGTACTCTTGCGGGCCGGCCGGATTGTCGATGCTGAGAACGATGTGTTCGAGCTTCTCTCGATCGGCCAATTCCTTCAACTCCTTGTCCAGTCCCTCTTTGTCGGAGAGGAACACGACATAGCTGCCCATCTTGCATTCGGCGTTCTTGGCCGTGCATTCATCGAGCTTTTTGATGAGCCTGGTCACTTGCGGCGTAACTTCCCGGGCGAAGACCACGGCCACGGGGTTGGCGCCGTTCTGGCAATAGAGGCAATTCTTTCTGCCTGCCGCCTTGCCGGTAACGTTGTAGGGATGGAAAGGACCGGGAACGTCTTCGTTCACCTGCGGTCCCGACTGGAGCTTTTCGGCTGCGACCACAGCGCCGGCCAACAGCGCAGCGGCCAGCCCCACACTAACGATCCGATACATCTTCATGCGTTCTTTCCTCCTCGGGCGAACACGGAAAACACCCAACGCGCAATCCCCCTAAATTAGAGGGACTAACGCGCTTATGCACTTGTCTGGGCAACTAGACGCGGGAACCTGCCGGATTATTCAAGCGATTTACCTGGGTCCCGCTTTTTTCGGTGGTCTGAAATAGGTTTCTCTGGCGGCGCGGTGCAATACAAACAGGGCAAAGGGAGCGGGCACGCCGTCACCACGAGGGAAGAAGTCAACCAAAACCGCGGTCCCAGTCCGCCGGTGAGAAGACAAGCCGGACCAGGATACGCGGAAGAGGTTCTACAGAGGTGTAAGGCCAGGAACACATCTTCCGCCTCACGAATCCAAAGGGCCATAGATCATAGTAGGAACTCGTCGGGAACATCGTCAAGCGCAAAGCCTCAGAATTGCAGCAGTGCCCCTACGGCCTGACATAATTCTGCCGCATCGGCTTGCCGGGGGGCCTCGGCAATGACGCGGATGATCGGCTCGGTGTTGCTGGGGCGAACGTGCAGCCAGCGATCCGGCCAATCCAGGCGTAGACCATCCAGCCGATTGACCGCTGCCTCCGGCCAGCGTTTCCGCAACGCTTCGTACAACGAAGGCAGATGCTCGCGCGGCAGCGTGTACTTGTCTTTGACAATGTGATACACCGGCAACTCAGCAGCCAGCTCGCTCAGCTTACGGCCCGTTTCCGCCATCAGGTTGAGTATCAGTCCCATGCCAATAAACGGATCGCGCACCAGGCCGACGCGCGGATCGAGGACGCCGCCATTGCCTTCGCCACCGAAGATCGCACCGACTGCGAGCATTTTGTCTGCCACGTTGGCTTCGCCGACGGCTGCGCGATGACAAGCGCAGCTGTATTTCGCTGCGATGTCTTCGTTGATGCGCGAGGTGGACATGTTGATGACCACCGGCCCACGCGCATGCCGCAAACGGAACGAGACGGCCAAGGCCAACGTCAGTTCCTCGCCGAGGTAACGCCCCTTCTCGTCGATCAGGGCCAGGCGATCTGCGTCGGGATCGAGGGCGAAGCCGATGTCAGCGTGGTGGGCAACGACGAGCGGGCCAATGTCGCGCAGGTTGTCGGCGGTCGGCTCCGGTTCGTGCAAGAATACGCCGTTGGCCTCACCGCCGCGGCAGGTTGTCGCAACCTGCAATGCTTGCAGCAGACGACAGCCGAGCGGCCCACCCGCACCTCCATTGGCATCGAGGAATGCACGCAGGCCGGCAGCACGAATGCGCGGCACATCGATCTGTTCGAGGACACGATGGCAATGTAGTTCTTCCGCTTCCCGGTAATCTTGCACCGTGCCCACGGCGTCCCAGGACGCATACCGGACATTGTCGCTCTCGAAACGCGCCTGTACCTTGCGGCCCTCGGCGGCGCTGAGGACGCGGCCATCAGGACCGAACAATTTAAGTCCGTTCCAGGGCGCTGGATTATGGCTGGCGGTGATCTGGATGCCGCCAGCCGCATGGAGATGACGCACCGCTAAGCCGACCGTCGGCGTCGGCGCCACGCCAATATCATAAACCGCGCAGCCGGCCGCCGTCAGTCCAGCGAGGATAGCATGGCGCAGCATGATGCCGCTGGGTCGGCCATCGCGGCTGACGACCATCTTGCCTCCGCTCATGTGTCCGCCGAGCGCTTGAGCAACGGCCAACGCCGCCGCCGGCGTCAGCGATTCTCCCACGATGCCGCGAATCCCCGATACGCTGACTATCAAACCCGGCCCTGCCTTCATCCGCATTCTTCCTTTCTAATAGCTTTTTCCTGAAGTCTCTTGTACCGTTTGACAGAACATGAAATATCTCTTGAAGCCGCACCTTGGAGAAGCAACCATGGACTCGGTTCGCTCTTGCATTCGCCTTTGTCTGGAACAACTGGAAGATCGCATCGTCCCCTCGGCCTCGATCAACCTGACCTTCGCCACAACCACCGACACCCGAACCATCAGCGTCAACTACACCATTAGCGGCGGCAGCCTCACTGGCCAAAACGTCAGCTTCAACATCTATCGCTCCTCTGCTTACGGTTCCCTCAACGGTGCTCAACTGATTGGCACGGCGACCATTCCCGGTTCCGACAGCACCGACCTGAGCGCCGGCACGCACACAGGCGTCAAACTAGCGCTGACAGCGCCGAACGGCCAACCTGTAACGGTTTTGACGCCGAACACGGCTCGACCGTTTATTGTAGTTGTAGCGAACCTCGACAATAGCTCGGCTTCGTTCGAGACACATGTCCTCGGCGTCATCGTCCACGGTTCGGAATTCGACCCGATCCAGATATTGACCAATCAGCCACCGCCGTGGGAGGTGCGCATGGCCGAGGATTTGCAATTATACGACGGCTACGAAGCGGTCATTCCTTTCGATTGGCTTCTGCTTTGCATTATTCCCTCTCCGTCCGCCATCGTCATCGCCAGCAACATGCTCTACCAGCAAGTGACGGCCGAGGCGAACCAGCTTGCCAGCCAACATCCAGGCGATGTGGTGGACATCCATTTTATCGGCGATAGCCGCGGCTCGGTGGTCGTCAGCCAAGTCTTGCAAGATTTGGTCGGCACCACCGACCCCGCCTTGCAGGGTGGATACATGCAAATGACCCTGCTCGATCCGCATCCCGCCAACGCTTCAGACAGTTTCTTCAAATGGCTCCCCTCTCTATCCACAGCTGACGATTTGGCCGTCTTGGGGATCATCCTTGACCATATATGGCAGGACCAACTGATCGTTCCATCCAATGTCGATCAAGTGCAAGATTTCGATGAGCAAACGCCACCCGGGCAATTGGGTTTCCTGATGGGGTTCTTGGAAACGCATTTCAGCACTCAACTCTTTGAGTTTATGTTTAGCATTTGGGGGCAACCGGCTGGAGACATCCCCAATCTGTCTGGCCAGCCGATTGAGCAAGTGAATTTGACGAACGTATTCGTCCCCAACCTCGGGCTCATCGGTCATGGCGAAGTGCCGCTCTGGTATCTGGAGAACGTGGTGGACACGGATGAGACGTTCTCCTATTTCGGATGATAAGGGCCTGTTGGGTGCAACTGCTGTCTCCCTCCTCCCAGCCCTCCACAAGAAGAGAGCGTTTGCGTTTTGGCTGATAGCTCTAGCCTGTAGCTACGGACGCGGCCTGGATTCAGCCTTCTTCTGATATTCTTCGACAAGCTGGCGCGCCGGGGCATAGTGCGGGTCGAGCCGGAGGGCGCTTTGCAGCCAACGCAATCCTTCCTCGTGCTGGCCTCTCCGCAAAAGCAGTTGACCAAGGGTGTAGCGCAAGGCGGGGTCCGTGGGTCGCTGAGCAATTTCTGTTGTGACGATTTCGTTGAAGCGTGCCACATCTTCCTCCATCTGCTGAAGTTGGCGCCGCTGTACCTGCGCCTCTTCCTCTTGGCCGGTTTGTTCCAGACAGCGAACCAGGCCATAGTGGGCGCGGTGATCCATCGGATTATGGCGGAGCGCCTGGCGTAGCCAGCTTTCCGCTTCGGCCCATTGCCCGTCCCGGAGAGCAAATTGGCCACGCAGCGACAACGCTGCCGCAAATTCCGGGCACCGGGCCAGCACATCGTCCACAAGTTGTACGGCTTCGGCGTGTTGGCCCAAGCCGTCGAGGCATTCGGCCAAGCCCACCTGCACGCGCCCATTGTCCGGCTGGCATTGCCGCAGATGCTTGAAATGCTCGGCGGCCCGGGCAAAACTTTTGCCCATCAGCAGAGCGACCGCTAATCCCAAGCGTGCTTCTTCATGGTCGGGATCCAACTCGAGGGCGCGGCGATAGCTCTTCTCCGCGCCAGAACGGTCTTGTTGGTAATCGAGGAGGAAGAGTCCTTGGAGGTATAGCGCTTGCGGGTTGTCCGGCTGCATTTGCAACCAGCGCTGGAGGCAAAACCGGGTCTGGCCGAGCCGATACTGAAGTAAATAGCCGCGCGTCAGGGCTTCCAGGAGCAGGGCAGCATCGAAGCGGCCTTCTTCCACGTATTGCCAACACCGATCCGAGAATGCATCGACCCGGCATTCACAGTTCAGCAGGAACTGCTCGAAAGCATAGGCATCATCGAGTCCCTGGACCTTGCGATAGAGATGGAGTAAGCGTTCGGTGTCGCCATAAACGCGAGCACGGCGTGCGGCCCGGGCAGCTAACAATAACGTCTCGGGGTCGCGGGGCCAAATCTCACGGCAGATAAGCAGATGACGGATGGCCTGCGGCGTATGATAGCGCATCATCTCCGCGCGGGCGGCGCGACGGTGGTACCAGGCCCGCAAATGGGGACGGGCCATGACGCCCCCCCCAGCTATCGAGCCCAAGAGCACAAGAAAGAGCCCTAAGCGACGGGACAACCGCGAGCGTAAGCGACGGAAAAGCCCCTTGCTTACGCTCACGGCTTGTCCAGCGGCGGAGAGATGAGTACTCATTCGTGAGACCTCGTTTCTCCGAAATCATTGTCCAGAGGGGGCGCCAGAGGGTGGAATGGGTGTGCTTGTAAGCTTAATGTCGTACGTCTGCGGTCCCGGCTTCACCGTGTATTTCAAACCGGATTGTTGCGGATCGGCATATGTGAGCGGAATATTCACCCACCGCCCTTTTATAGGGTTCTCTGATTCGGAATCCGGTCGGTTCGGGTGAACCGCTCCTCCCTTTGGTGCGTTCCCTCCTCCCTTCCCCTTTCCACCACCGCCTCCCGGCTGCAACATCGAGTTATCCACACCGATGATCACCTCGCCCACCGGGGCGCTGATCCGGTAATTTCCATTCTGGTCGATATGACCGGACGAGACAAAGCCTCCGTTGACGGTGACGAATGTCACTTGCCCTCCAGGCAAGGGCTTGCCCTCGTAGAGCACTTTGCCCGTGACTTCCGCATGTTCCACCGATTTTGGATTTTTCCCACAGCCTCCTATCAGCGCCAACAAGCCACACCACAAACAGTAACAGGCCAGGCGCAGAATCAGCTTAGAGATATAAAGAGAACTCATGAAAATGCTCCTTTCTGTAAGCGAGCGGGGTTGCGTCAGCGCCAGGCGAGCGGGGGGTGTGGGCCCCCCGGCGGCACCACCCCGGCGACAACGGGGGGGGCACCCGCCGGGGCGAGAACACGAGGGGGCCAACCC